>JAESFG010000580.1_pt1 | contig 15459 bp, 14 predicted proteins | sample 9269371 | NCBI WGS metagenome assembly JAESFG01 (sample SAMN14506227, study PRJNA617093) | algae metagenome | isolation source: Aetokthonos hydrillicola CCALA 1050 (B3-Florida) and co-occurring... | place: USA: South Carolina | collected 2013-01-01 | reverse complement strand
CCACCGTAGAAACCATTGATAACGGTAAGGCCATACGTGAAACCCGTGCAGCAGACCTACCGCTGGTGGTTGACCATTTCCGTTATTTTGCCGGCGTATTACGCAGCGAAGAAGGTACAGTAAGCGAGCACGACGAAACCACCGTAAGCATTAACCTGCATGAACCCATTGGCGTAGTAGGCCAAATTATACCCTGGAACTTTCCGCTATTGATGGCCGCCTGGAAAATAGCCCCGGCACTGGCGGCAGGTTGTTGTGTAGTTGTAAAACCGGCCGAACAAACACCCACCAGCATTATGTGCCTGATGGAACTGATACACGGCATACTGCCAAACGGTGTATTAAACGTAGTAACCGGCTTTGGCCCCGAAGCCGGCAAGCCGCTGGCCAAATCTTCCCGCATTCACAAAGTGGCTTTTACCGGCGAAACCACTACCGGCCGCCTGATTATGCAATACGCTTCTGAAAACCTGATACCTGTTACCATGGAACTGGGTGGCAAAAGCCCCAATATCTTTTTTGCCTCTGTGGGCGATGCCGATGACGAATATTTTGACAAGGCCGTAGAAGGTGCTGTATTGTTTGCACTTAACCAGGGCGAGGTATGTACCTGCCCCAGCCGTATGCTGGTACATGAAAGCATTTACGAAAAATTCATGAGCCGTGTTATACAACGTACCAAAGCCATTAAACTGGGCAACCCCTTAGACAGTACGGTAATGATGGGGGCACAGGCATCGGAAGACCAGTACAATAAAATACTCAGCTATTTTGACATAGCCCGGGAAGAAGGTGCCGAAGTACTTGCCGGCGGACAAGCCTTTCACCAAAACAGCGGCCTGGAGCATGGCTATTACATACAGCCTACCATTTTAAAAGGGCACAACAAAATGCGTGTTTTTCAGGAAGAAATTTTTGGGCCCGTGGTTTGTGTTACCACTTTTAAAACTACAGAAGAAGCCATTGCCATTGCCAACGATACTTTGTATGGGTTGGGTGCCGGTGTTTGGACGCGTGATGCCCATGAACTGTACCAGGTACCAAGGGCCATACAGGCAGGGCGTGTTTGGGTAAACTGTTACCATGCCTACCCTGCCCACGCACCTTTTGGCGGTTATAAAAAATCGGGCTTTGGCAGGGAAACACACAAAATGATGCTGAACCATTACCGTCAAACCAAGAACATGCTGATATCTTACAGCAAAAACAAACTGGGCTTTTTTTAATAGTTGCTGTAAGGCATTTTTTAACTGGTATGTTAACGGATGCCGGTTTAGGGTTAAACAGCGGCTTTATAAAGCCGCTGTTTTTTTACCTTGTTTATAAAAGCTACATAGTACCACAACAGTTGAACGGAGCGTCGCAACTTCAGCCTTACCAGGGCGGTGCTGCCCGTGTCAAAAAAAAACTTAGCGTATGCCTACAGCACGTGTTTCTGCAACGCCTGAAGCCATTGCATTGATTGCACAATTACAAGCCCAACACGGGCCGCTCATGTTCCATCAAAGTGGTGGCTGTTGCGATGGGTCTCAACCCATGTGTTTTGAGCAGGGCGATTTTATTGTTGGCAGCAGCGACGTACTGCTGGGCCATGTGGCAGGATGCCCTTTTTACATGAACCAGGACCAGTTTGCGTATTGGCAACATACACACCTTACACTGCATGTTACAGCTGGCAGGGGCAGTAGCTTTTCTTTAGAAATACCCCTGGGCGTAAGGTTCATCATTCAATCGCGTTTGTTTACCACTGAGGAGCTGCAACAGCTGTAGCGTACAACTACGCTCAATAAAAAAAGCACAGCCAGGGGCTGTGCTTTGCTTTTGCAAGGTGTAATTTAAAAACGGGTACCAATACCCACACCTATAATGAAAGGGTTAATCTTTACATCGTTCAACACCGTAGTTGTACCTTTTACAGATACATCGGTTTTTAACCAAAGCCTTTTCACGTCTACGTTTAAGAACCATTTGCTGCTAAGGTCATAGTCAAAACCCAGTTGGGTGCTAAAGCCAAATTTGTTTTTGTAACCCAGTGTAGCTGCCTCATCTTTTACGCCATAAAAAATGGTATAGTTTACGCCTGCACCAATGTATGGTTCAAAGCCTTTTAGCGGCAGGTGATATTGCACATTCAACGTGGGTGGCAACAACCATACTTTGCCCAGGTTGGTAGTAGTGGTTGAGCTTTCGGCCTTAACCGTGTGGCGTGTTGTACCCAATATCAGCTCGGCAGACAGGTTGCGGGTAAAGTAATAAGTAAAGTCTAGCTCGGGCACTACAGCAGTGCTGATGGTTACATTGGTACCGCCGCCCATATCGTAACTGCTGGATGGGGGCATTACCGTAATAGCACGTAAGCGGGCCTTCCATTTGGTAGTGGTTGTAGTTGTTTTGGTACCTTGTGCCATTGCGGCCATACTGCACAAAAGCAGCATACCGGCGAGAAGTTTCTTTTTCATAGCTGTTGTTGTTTATGGCCCAAAAGTAGATGCACTGTATGGCGTGGTAACTGACATTCGTCATCTGCAAAAATGATTTTTCTTATAGGCAGCTATGCCTATCCGCTTCAACTTTGAACATTTTTTTGCACCGGTTTTTTTGGGGCCATCAACTGCCTGCCAAAGGGCAGCTTTGGTACCGGCTATCCGCTGCTACTCCTCGCGGCCGCCTTTGGGGGCGGCCACTGCGGGGTATCCGCTCCTATCCGGCAGCCATTGGGCAGTAGTGCTATTATGAGGCTTAAGGTAAATGGCACAAACCAGCTGCATAGTATTACAACAGTACAAGTGTGCGACGCAACAGGTGTTCAACAGCATTCCTGCAGCCCGTCTCCTAAAAAAGAAAAGCTATTGCCTAAACGATTGTTGCATTACACAACCCGGTACGTGCAAATACGTATACTCCCTTACAACTCGGGTACCATCTTGTTTTGAATGATGTGATATAACTTAATGGTCAATGCCTGAAAAAGCATTTTGGCGTTGGCATTGCGTTCTATATAATAGCTGGCCTTGTCCAGCTCTTCAATAATGGCCTGTTGCTGGCTAACGCTGGCAATTTTGTTTAACCGGGCGGCAAAGTCTTTTTCCTTTTCGGGCATCAGCAGGTTGTCTGCACCCAAAACCTTAATGCGTATGCTTTGCTCTAGCATGTGGTTAAAGTAGCGTAAAAACTGTTTTTGTTTTTCGCGGCCCAGTTTACTCACTTCATCTGTCCATTTAATTTGTTCGGGCAGCATGCGGCGTATAATGTATTTCAGCCAATCGCCCAGCAGGCTTTGCCAGTCTTCATCGGCGTGTTGCAACAGGTGTAAGGCTTCGCGGTAGTTACCTTCGCAAATGCCGGCAATTTGCCTGGCGGTATCGGCAGGTGCTTTGGCCCGGCCCACCAGGGCCTGTTCAATCTCGGCCAGTTCCGGGCGTGGAATTTTTACCAGTTGGCAACGGCTTAAAATGGTTTGCAGTATCTGTTCTTCATTTTCTGCTACCAGTAAAAAAAGTGTATTGGGTGGCGGCTCTTCAATCAGTTTCAACAGTTTGTTGCCCTCCTTGCCCAGGTATTCGGGCATCCAAAGTATCAGCACTTTGTATTCGGCTTCAAAGCTTTTCAGGTTCAGTTTGCGTATAATGTCGTTACATTCATCGGCGGTAATATTGCCTTGTTTATTGTCTGCCCCAATAAACTGCAGCCAGTCGTAAGCGTTACCGTAAGGAAACAGTTTTATAAACTCCCGCCATTCGTTCATGTAATCGGTACTAACGGGTTTATCGCCGCTTTTTTTGGGTATTACCGGGTACGAAAAATGCAGGTCGGGGTGTATCAGTTGCTCTGCCCTTTGAAAAGCAGGCAGGGCCACCACTTCATCGGGATGCACAAATGCAGGTGCGGGCTCCAACGCACTCATGCCGCCAAAAAGGTCTTCTACAACCGGTGCGGGTTTAGGCAGGCTTACCACATATTGTGCAAAGGCCAGTGCCAGCGGCAATGCACCACTGCCCTCTTTGCCCAAAAACAACAAAGCATGGCTTAGGCGGTTGTGTTGCACCATTTCTATCAAATGCTCCTTGGTTTCCTGTAGGCCAATAACGTCTTTAAACTGCATGCCGCGAAGGTAACAAAGCACCGGTTTGGCAAAAACCCAAGTTGTTCAGATTTTTCAGGCCTGCTGTGTGGGCTATCTTTTTTGGGAGCCAGGGGCCAGTGCTGCTATTGGGCAGTGGTTGCGTCGCACTCTTGTACGTCCGTATCGCTATTGGGCAAATTCAACAACATTAAAAATCAGCCACTTACAACATTTCGGGCAACCCTTTATACCCCTTTTGCGTTATATTGCAATGATTGCCTAAACACCCTGCTAATGAAACGATTGCTGCTTATGGCCATTGCTATAGCCTGCTACGCCTATGTTATACCACGTAAATCAACCGCCAATACAGCCATTGCCGGTAAACTGGTATATGCCAGTTGTGCCAGTATCGTGGTACAAATTCAAGACCCAGACTATTATCACCTTGCCCAAAACAAATGGCAAAGAACTTCTGCCAAGCCGGAAATGCAACATGTTTTTATGGTTAAGAACAGTTGTGCGTTTCTTGCTAAAAAAATAACGGTAGGACAAACCTTTTCTTTCAAAGTACTGCAAAACGCAGGCACCAACGATGGCTGTGTACTTTGTACCATGTACGATAACCCGCCCACTGCAAGGCTTTCTATTTTGGTAACAGACTAAAGCATTGCATTACCTTAAAAGCAACAGCGGCTGCATGTACAATGCAGCCGCTGTTTATTAAAAAGTCTTACCACCTTATTTCAGGTATTTCAAAATTTCTTCACTATCAGGTTTTACATTGCTGGGAAAATGAGCTATTAACTCGCCTTTTTCATTCAACAAAAACTTGTTGAAATTCCATTTAATTTCAGCATCCAGCACACCGTTTTGGTCTTTACTGCACAACCATTTAAAAATAGGTGCTACGTTGGTGCCCTTTACGTCTACCTTGGCCGCCAGCGGAAAGCTTACGCCATAACGCACTTTACAAAATTCTTTTATCTCGCCTTCGGTTCCTGGCTCCTGGCCGCCAAACTGGTTACAAGGAAAACCAACAACCACCAGCTTACGGTCATATTCCTTGTACAGTTTTTGCAAACCTTCGTACTGGGGCGTATAACCACAGTTAGATGCTGTGTTAACAATCAAAATTTTCTTGCCTTTGAACTTAGAAAAATCAATTTCACCGCCCTCAATAGATTTCACTTTAAAAGAGTGCACAGATTTTGTTTTTAAAGCAGGAAAGGTAAATGCTGCCAGCAATAGGGCAGCCAATGCAAACAACGCAATGTTCTTCATATCATAGGTGTTTTTGTAAAAGCAAAATTAACGGGGCTATTGTTCATAACAACCCAAATCGGCAGAATTTACACGGGCATTACCATTAAGGTCTGTAGCCGGCAAGGGCAGGCCACCTTTGCCCAGGCAGGGCGAGGTATTTTTAAGCCTGAAATTAAAATAGCGGGTTCCTGTATTAACACTGTCAAACAGCGGGTCGGTCTTAAGCTTAACCCCTGAAAAAACCGCGTTGGCTGGGTCTGCATTGTCTTTCATGCGGTATAACACATTTTCAAAAGCTGCATTAAAGGTTGCTGTTGCATCTTTTGCAATGGTAATCTCGTTATCTGCCAACCCGCCTTCGCCATAAACAATAGAGTTTTTCACGGTGCAGTTAAGTGTGTTGGCAGTACCGCTGCTTACCTTGTTGCTAATGGTAAGTACACTGTATTTGTGGTCCAGGTAAGCATTTTGGTAGCTGGCAATGGTGCAGTAGTTAAAATCGTAAGTACCGCCATTGGCCAGGTAAACATTGTAACCGCAATTGCTGATAAGGCAATTGGTAGCACTAATGCTACTGTTGTTGCCACCCACGGCTATATCGTAAACATTGTCAACAATACATTCCCGCAGGGTTAGTTTGGGGTTGGCGTTTACAGAAGGGTTTACGGCAATAACACCCTGGTAAGCGTTCTTAACAACCGCATGTTGCAGCAGGTTGTCTTTGCTGGTACTGCCAAAGTATATGCCTGGCCAACTACCGGGATAATCTTTGTAAGGTTCATCCAGCCGGTCGCCGGCAAACTGAATTTTTTCTGTAACGGTACCGTTGGCTTTCAAAGTTCCGTTTACGGCTATAGGGGCATCTGCATGTACGTACACTTTGCAGCCTTTCTCGATGGTAAGGGTTGCAGCGGGGTCTACACTTAAGCTGCCCAGTATTACATAGGGCAAATCGTTTTTCCAGGTGCTGTCTTTGGTAACCCTTTTGTTACGCATAAAATGGGCATTCTGGCCATAAGCTTCCAACTGTACAAAGCGGGTATTGCCGTTGTAATCTATACGAATGCTGTCTTGCACAATAAAGGGCAGGGTGCTGCCATTGGGGTTAATGTTTACCAATACAAACACGTACAGGCTGTCGTTGGCTTCAATTTCCACATTGGTAAAACCGGCACCCGGTATACCATCTACATTCATTTTAAACAAAGAGGCCGTACCGCCCATTAATTGCAGGTTGGTAAGCAGCAGCTTTTGATTGTTGGGATTAAATATTTTAAAGGATTGCGTTACAGAACCTGTACTGGTAAACACCGTATCGTAATGAAGCGTATCAACAGATGTACGCAGCAACGCGTCGGCACTGGTAATAAAAGAATCTTTTTTGCTACAGGCCGTAACAACCATACAAACAACCGCAACTATACAGGCTATACGTTTCATTGTTTTCAAAAGTAGTGTACACCAGTAAGACCACCAATAAATACACAGCGATGCTTGTTACAGGCAAAAAACCGGTAAACAGGCCAAAAACAACGGCTTTGCCGGGCTTTGTTACTACTGTTGATGGGCTGCCGGATGGCAGTGGATACCCCGCAGACGGTACGCCGCATACGATGCCTGCACTTTTACGCTGCCCGCAGGCGGGCCGGCGAGGAGTAGCAACGGACAGCCGGAACAGGTGTTGAATGCCTTCCTAAAGCTTACAGCCCCAAAAGCTGCAGCTTGTCTACAATTACCTTGCTCATTTTATAATGGGCCTCGTGTGTATAGCCTGCAATATGCGGCGTAATGAGTACATTTTTTTGGGCCAGCAGCCATTGCAGTTGCTGCTGCTCGGCCGGGGTATAAGTAAGCAGCTTTTCATTTTCCAGCACATCCAGTGCGGCGGCCTGCACCTGCTGCTGCTGCAATGCATGTATAAGAGCAGCTGTATCTGTAACCTTACCGCGAGACGTATTGAGGAAGTAAGGCTTGCGTTTGAAAGCCGCAAAAAAAGCGGCGTTTGCGTAGTGGTACGTTTCGTTGTTTAGGGGCAGGTGTATACTAACCACATCGGCATAGCGGGCTATCTGCTCTTCGCCTGCTTCGTGAATGTAGCTGTTGGCAAACCCGTACTTGTACTTATCGTATGCCAGCACGGTTACATTAAAACCGGCCAGCAGTTTTGCAAACGAACTACCGGTATGGCCATAGCCAATAATGCCTACCGTTTTACCACTTAACTCGTAGCCTCGGTTGGCTTCACGCAGCCATTGGCCGGCCTTAAGTTCGTCGTGGCTTTTGTACATGTTATTCATAATACCCAGCAACATACCCAAGGCATGCTCGCCAACGGCATTGCAGTTACCCTCGGGGCTGCTGATGCATTGTATACCCTTAGATGCAGCGTAGGCCACATCAATATTTTCCATACCACTGCCCAGGCGGGCAATCCATTTCAGGTTATGGGCAGCATCCAGCAAACGTACGTCTACGTTAATGCTTGTAGTAACCACCAGGCCTTTAACATCGGCTATCAGGGCCAGCAGTTCATCGTAAGTAATTGCGGGATTGTACGCAACGGCATACCCCATTTGTTCAAGGCCATCGTTAAGGCATTCGTGGGCTTTGCCGGTAATGATCGCTTTCATGTTCATCGTAGCGTTTCTTTCATGCTAAAAGTAAGTGATGCAAAATCCTGCAGGCTCAATTGCTCTGCACGTTTGGTAAAGATATCCTGTTGCAAAACCGTTTCGTCAAACAAAGCTTTTACGGCGTTGCGTAACATTTTACGGCGTTGGTTAAAAGCTGCTTTTACCAGTGTTACAAAAGCTTTATCGCTGGTAACCTGTAGCGTTTCGGTTTTGCGTTGCATGCGTATAACCCCGCTCATAACTTTGGGTGGCGGGTTAAAGCAACCGGGCGGCACATCAAACAAATACTCAACGCTGTAATATGCCTGCACCAGTACGCTCAGTATGCCGTAAGCTTTAGAGCCGGGGTTGGCCGCCACACGTTGGGCCACTTCTTTTTGAAACATGCCAATCACTTCGGGCACCAGGGTTTTCCACTCCAGTATCTTAAATAAAATTTGCGAAGAAATATTGTACGGAAAGTTGCCGATTACCGTAAAGGGTTCGGTAAAAGGGGCGATGGTATCCAGGATGCTCTCGTGTACAATTTTGCCAGCCAGTGCAGGATAGGTTTGTTGCAGGTAAGCTACTTTTTCGGCATCCAGTTCAACGGCTTTAAAGTTTATGCCGGGCAGTTGCTGCAGGTATTTGGTAAGGGCACCGCCGCCGGGGCCTACCTCTACCAGCCGCTCAAAAGTGTGTTGCTGCAATGCATCTACAATTTTGTGGCAAATGTTTTCATCACGCAAAAAATGCTGCCCCAGTTCTTTTTTTAAAGTGTAACCCTGCTGTGCCAATGCTTGTAATTTGGCGGCAATAATAACCAATAAATGCCAAGGTATATGCAACAGCGTAAAGGCATTACCCGCTGCCATTTATTAGCAAGTAAACAGCAGTAATACTATTGGGCTGTTGTTGCGTCGCACACTTGTACGGCAACAAGGCTATGCAGCAAAGTAAACAGCCCTTGCAATGTTGGTTTGCAAGGGCTGTTATGACTGTATTTTACAAGGGTTTATTTGGCATCGGCCACGGGCACTTTTATCTGTATATCTGTGCCGTAGTTGCGTTTGCTTTGCAGGTATTTTTCGCGAATGATCTGGCTCATGGGTTTTTGATGCACTTTGCTTTCTACCCACGAAATCACATCCAGATAGGCAAAGGCACGGGTTTCAAAACGGCTTTTTTCAAAGTGTTTGATGTTCTGTAAAAACTTCTCCAGTTCTTCACGCAGCTTGCTGCGTGATACCAGGAAAGAGTTGCGTAAAAACCGGAACATTTCTTCTTCTACCACCGTAAAGTTTTCCATTTTGGCCATAAACCTGTACACCGATTTGGTAAGGTATTCCATGATGTCAAAATTGCCCAGTTCGTAATGGGCCATCAGGTGCAAAAGGCGGGCATAACATTGCAGGTCGTTACGCAGGTCTACGTTATCGTTGATGATGCGTTGCAGGTAATCAATAGAGGTTTCATAATCGCCGCTGCCAAAATACAGCATGGCAATTTTGTAGTTAAACAGCAGTATGCGGTGCTTGTCCAGGTAAAGGGTGTATTCCTGCAACTTCTCTTCTATGTAAGGTACCAAGGGCAGCCCTTCTTTAAAAGTGCCCAGCATAAAACACTGGTTAATCTTTGCCGTGTTGATGTACACAAAAGCCTGCACCTTAAAGTTATCGTGCTGTTGCACAATAGGCAGTGCTGCAAAGCCTTCAAACACTTTCAGTGTTTCGTCGAAACGGTGGTAGTTGCGTAAATCAAAATGTGCATTAAGCAGGTTGTGCAGGCCTTTTACGTAATGGCCGGTCTCTACTTCAATCATAGCGGGCTGCTCGGCAAACAGGTCTACCCATTTTTGCACGTAGCGGTAATACATCAAAAAGTCTTGCCGTATAAATGCAAACCAGCAATAGCTTTGGTACAGGTACAGCTTTTCATAAAAACCGGTTTGACTGCCTGCATTAAAAGGCAGGCTGCTGTAAAAGAAGTCTTTTACGCCCTGTTCATCTTTTTCGTTGCGGGCGTGGCCGTTTTTAATGTACCAGCTATATAGTTGCAAAGCCAGGTTAGACAGTTGCGTAATCATACGCCTGCGTTCGTGCACGTCTATGGCTTCGTTGGTAAGCTGTTCTGCACGGTTTTGCATACTGCGGGTAATGTGCAGGGTTTCTATCTTTTTTTCCAGGGAGATGGCCTGGATAAGAAAGCTGTCCTGGTTGTACAGGTGTGATTGTTCTTTTACCTTATCCAGTATTTTAAGGCTTTGCATGTACAAGCCTTTGTAGTAAAGAATGCGGGCATAGTCTAACTGCTCGTTCAATTGCAGGTCTATGTTGTCGGCACTTTTTAAAAGGCGAAGGCTGGCCAGTACTTCTTTGTATAAATGCGTTTTAAGATTAGAGAGTTGCGGTTTACTAACGCCGGGCAGTTTTTTAAGCAATACTTTTTCGTCGTATTCGCTCATTTTGTCCAGTGCATCAAACAGTTGGATAATCTTTAGGTCTTCTTTGGCTGAACTTCTTTTGATGTATAGCTTGAAATGTCTTTTCTCAGATTTTTCAAGCGAATGGATCAGTTGATATAATATGTCTGAAAATCGGTTGGGCATAATGAAAATAAATCTCTGAAACTCAATGCCAGCAAGGTTTTCCCAGAGGGGCTAACAACTTTGGCATAAAGAAATACCTGTTTATTTGTTTTTAAAGGTATTTCAAACCATTCTACTTTTGAATTAGAGGATGAAAATAAATCAAATGGCAAGCAATCGTTAGAGCGGGCAATCATTCTTAAAAAGCTGTGGCAAGCAGCCGATAACTAGAACTTATCTTTTTTTCATATGGCAAGCAATCGTTAGAATCCTCCTGTTTCTACAGGAGGATTTCGTTTTGCAATATAGTGCAAGATGCTATTGCAACAACAAATTGTTACATTTTATTTTAAAGGGTGGGTTTTGTGTGGATAAGCTACCAACACCCCATACTGTAACACCATATATCTACACCTTTATTTTAGCCACTTATACTTTACTTAGCTGCATAGCATTACCGAACGTACAAGTGTGCGACGCAACAGAAGCCCCATGGTTATTCTGCTGTTTGTCCACCAATATTTATAACCAGCCGTTTATACCAGCCTGCTTAACCCTACTTAGGTTTTAGCTACATTTGGTACATGTTTAAACTGCTGAACATTTTATGGAACAGCCTGAAAATGGCTTTGCAGGAATTGAAGGCCAATAAGCTGCGTACTTTTTTGTCGCTGTTTGGCATTACCATTGGCATTTTTTGCATTATTGGCGTACTGGCCACTATTGACAGTATGGAACAGCAGATACAACGCGACATAGCATCGCTGGGCAGTAACACCATTTGGATTGACAAATACGACTACTCGCAACAAGGGCCAGACATGCCCTGGTGGAAATACCAGAAACGCCCCACCAACAAGTACCAGGAAATGCAGTTTTTGAAGGAGCATACCAGCCTGGCAGCCAACGTGGCATATTTTGTACCGGCAAGCGTAAATGTTTCGTTTGAGAACAGCCAGATGCAGAATGTATCGGTTTACAGTGTTTCTAACGATTTTGACAAGATACAGGAACTGGTAATTGCCGAAGGCCGCTATATGAGCGAAGCCGATTTTGAACGCGGCACACCTGTTTGTGTAATAGGTTATACCAATGCCGAAGATTTATTTGGCAATGCTGAAAGAGCTGTTGGTAAACAAATTACCCTGAACGGCAAAAAAACCACCATTGTAGGCCTTATTGAAAAACAAGGCAACAGCCTGTTGCCCGGCGGCTTTCAGTTTGATGCCTGCTTTATTATTGCGTACAGGTTTTATGCAGCCATGTTTAACCCCGAATATGCGGGGCAAAACCTGATTATGGTGCAGCCCAAAGAAGGCGTTGCCAAACAATTGCTGGTAGATGAACTGCGTGGCAACATGCGGCAGCTTAGAAAGCTAAGCCCCAAAGAAGAAGACAATTTTGCACTGAACGATATTCAACAATTCAGCGACCAGATTGGAGCTTTTTTTGGATCGGTAAACATTGGCGGCTGGGCCATTGCAGGCCTTAGCCTAATTGTAGGTGCTTTTGGTGTGGCCAATATTATGTTTGTTACCGTACGCGAACGCACCAGCCAGATTGGTTTGAAAAAAGCCATTGGTGCCAAAAGCCGAACCATACTAAGCGAGTTTTTATTGGAAAGTGCCTTTTTATGCGTTATTGGCGGTTTAATAGGACTGCTAATGGTATGGCTGCTGGCGTTGGTATTGAGCAGCGTATTGCCGTTTCCTATTGTAATTGCACCGGGCATTATAGTACTGGCTTTAAGCATTTGTATTGTATTGGGCATTTTATCGGGCATTATACCTGCTTCTATAGCCGCTAAAATGAACCCGGTGGTAGCCATACGCACCAAATAACAACCGTATTAGCCGAACAGCTAATTTTGCCGTTTTAACAAGCAACACACCTGTGAAACCGGTAACCATACTTGCAATAGAATCTTCTTGCGATGAAACCTCTGCAGCCATTTGTGCAGACGGTAAAATTTTGTCTAACCATATTGCCAACCAAACCATTCACGAAAAGTATGGCGGCGTAGTGCCGGAGCTGGCCAGCCGTGCCCATATCCAAAACATTGTACCCGTGGTAGATGTGGCCCTGGCCACAGCAAAAACTACCCTGCACCAGGTAGATGCCATTGCCTTTACGCAGGCCCCGGGCCTTATTGGCAGTTTATTGGTGGGTACGCAGTTTGCCAAATCGCTGGCACTGGCACTGGATAAGCCTTTGATTGCGGTACACCACATGCAGGCCCACGTACTGGCCAACCTGATTGACGATAACCACCCCGATTTTCCTTTTTTATGCCTAACGGTAAGCGGTGGGCATACGCAGATTGTACTGGCTAAATCGCCTCTGGAACTGGAAGTGATTGGTGAGACCATTGACGACGCTGCCGGCGAAGCTTTTGACAAAACTGCCAAGTTGCTGGGCCTGCCTTACCCCGGCGGGCCGCTGGTAGATAAATATGCTGCCAACGGCAACCCGCAGGCTTTTGCCTTTGCCGAACCGCAAATACCCGAACTCAATTTTTCGTTTAGCGGCCTTAAAACTTCGGTGTTGTATTTTTTACAGAAACAAACGCCTGAATTTATACAGCAAAACATGGCAAACCTGTGTGCATCGGTGCAGCATACCATCATTACTATTTTGATGAAGAAGATGAAGAAAGCCGTGCAGCAAACAGGCGTTAAACGTGTATGCATAGCGGGCGGGGTTAGTGCCAACAGCGGCCTGCGTAAAACCTTGCAGGCCAACGGCGAAAAGTACGGCTGGCAAACCTTTATACCCAAGTTTGAGTATTGTACCGACAATGCCGCCATGATTGCCATTACCGCTTACTACAAGTACCAGGCAGGCATTTTTACAACGCTGGATGCAAGCCCTACTGCAAGGGCTGAATGGTAGTGTAAGTAACCCGCTATTTTTTTGGAAGCCAGCAGCAGATATACTATGGGGCTGCCGTTGCGTCGCACACTTGTACGGCTGGTAATTCTATGGGGCAATTAATTACGGGTACGTACTACAGGTATCTGCACGTTCTCATCTTTAAACATCACGTTTACATAGTACATACCTGCGGGCCAGTTTTCGGCGGTTAAAGTGTAAGAGTTGATGCCGTTGGTTAAATAAATATCCTGCTGCATTACAATGCTACCCTGCTGGTTTAACACCTTTAACAAACCCTTTGCTGCAACATCGCTTTTAATATTAACAGTTGCTTTGCTTAAGATAGGGTTAGGTCCAACTTTTACCTGTATATTTTTTTCTACATAAAAATTGCTACTCCTTACAACCGAATAAACAATCCTTCCCGTAGCATCGGTATAATAAATACGGTAATAGTTTACACCCGGGGCGGGGTTGTTGTCTGTAAAATGATAATTGGTATTGTTGCCGGTAGGTGTAATGGTGGCAATGCTATCGTAATACACACCTGTAGTGCTGCGTTGCACTACAAACGCATGAACGTTTTGTTCTTGTGCGGTACGCCATTTAAGGCTGGCGGCATTTTGGTTATTTTCTATTGAAAAATCTACCTGGCCCCGGGCAACAAAACCACTTATTGCTACAGCAAGAAATAAAAATAACTGCTTCATAACCTGTGTTTTTAAAAGTGAACAAAAGGCCGCAGTAAAATGAGCTACGAATGGGTTTAAGGCTAGGAACAACTCACATTGCTTTGCCTGTTTTCATTTTTGTATAAGGCAAAGGCCAAGCCAAAAATGGGTGGCATTGTTTTGGCAACTGCTACCTTAATTAAACCGATATACTATGCCAAACGAAAAGCCCAACAAGCCACAGACAGCAGATTTGCAAGACAGCAAGGCAGATGAGCAGAAACTGCAACCCGATGAGGCCACACTGGATTTACCAGATATAGAGGATATACCCGGGCAAGAGCATGTACATGTACCCAACATACGCTCTATGCAGGATGTAACCGCTTCTTCCGACGATGAGGAAGGCAAAAACATTCCGGGGTTTAATGATGATGATGATACCGCTAGCGAAGACAGTGATGTAACCGATGAAGAAAGGGAGTTGCTGCAACGCTCATCGGAAAGTATGGGTACTGAAGATGACGAAGCCCAACGCGGTGTAATGCTGGACAATGCAGACGATGACGGAGAGCCGCTGAATGAAACCGTTAATGCATCGGGCAGTGACCTGGATGTACCCGGCAGCGAAGACGACGACGACAACGAAGCCATTGGAGAAGAAGACGAAGAGAACAACAATTACAGCTTGGGCGATAACCAGTAACCTAAGTAACTAAAAAACTAAAAAAACAAAAGCGTAAGCCTGTTATACAACACTTACGCTTTTGCTTTTTGCTGAGTAGTATTACCTGGCGTACAAGAGTGCGACGCAACATAAGCATCGTAGTAGTATTGTAGCCCTGGCTCCTAACTCAATTAACGTATCAGCACCGTAGTGCCTTTACGAAAAACCACTTTGCCGGTATAATCTGAGCCTTGTACCATAAACACAAACGTGTCGCTGGATTGAGGGGTACCGTTGATGGTGCCATCCCACCCTTTATTGATTTGGTTGGTTTCGTAAATAAGCTGGCCCCACCTGTTAAACACCCTGAAATAATCCAGTTTGCTAATGCCAACGGTAATGGGTTTCAATACATCGTTACGGCCATCGCCATTGGGTGTAAAGCCGCTGGGTACAAATATTTCAGGTGCTGTTTTAAATACTTTTACCACAATATAGTCTTCGCCTTTACAGCCCTCGGGCAGGGTAACGGTAACCTTGTATTTTATAGAGTCTGCATTGGTGTTAAGCGTAGAAACAGGATTGTAGATGTTCACATCGTTCAGCCCGGTTCCCGGCGACCAGAAGTAAGTGGTGTTGATGGTGAAATTGCTGGTAGCATTAAGTTGCAGCGGCTGCCCGCGAACAACAGAAGTATCGTTTCCTGCAAATACCACCAC
>JAESFG010000579.1_pt1 | contig 15460 bp, 8 predicted proteins | sample 9269371 | NCBI WGS metagenome assembly JAESFG01 (sample SAMN14506227, study PRJNA617093) | algae metagenome | isolation source: Aetokthonos hydrillicola CCALA 1050 (B3-Florida) and co-occurring... | place: USA: South Carolina | collected 2013-01-01 | reverse complement strand
CCGCCGACGATGGAATCGGCTGAAGCGATGTTCCAGTCGCTGTTCTTCGATGCCGAGCGCTACGACCTCTCGGCCGTGGGCCGCGTCAAGATGAACATGCGTCTCGACCTCGACGTCGCCGACACCGTGCGCGTGCTGCGCAAGGACGACATCCTGGCCGTGGTCCGGATGCTGGTCGACCTGCGCGACGGCAAGGGCGAGATCGACGACATCGACAATCTCGGCAACCGCCGCGTCCGTTCGGTCGGCGAGCTGATGGAGAACCAGTACCGTCTCGGCCTGCTCCGCATGGAGCGCGCGATCAAGGAACGCATGTCCTCGATCGAGATCGACACGGTCATGCCGCAGGACCTGATCAACGCCAAGCCCGCGGCTGCCGCCGTGCGCGAGTTCTTCGGCTCCTCGCAGCTCTCGCAGTTCATGGACCAGGTCAACCCGCTCTCGGAAATCACCCACAAGCGCCGCCTTTCGGCCCTTGGCCCGGGCGGTCTGACCCGCGAGCGCGCCGGCTTCGAAGTCCGCGACGTGCATCCGACCCACTATGGCCGCATCTGCCCGATCGAGACGCCGGAAGGGCCGAATATCGGTCTCATCAACTCGCTCGCGACCTTTGCCCGCGTCAACAAGTACGGCTTCATCGAAAGCCCGTACCGCAAGATCGTCGACGGTAAGCTCACGAGCGAAGTGATCTACCTCTCGGCGATGGAAGAGGCGAAGTACTATATCGCGCAGGCAAACTCCGTGATGAACGACGACGGCTCGTTTGCCGAAGAATTCGTCGTCTGCCGTCACGCGGGCGAAGTCATGCTCGCACCCCGCGACAACATCAACCTGATGGACGTGTCGCCGAAGCAGGTCGTTTCGGTGGCCGCGGCGCTCATCCCGTTCCTCGAGAACGACGACGCCAACCGCGCGCTCATGGGCTCGAACATGCAGCGCCAGGCGGTGCCGCTGCTGCGTGCCGAAGCGCCTTTCGTGGGCACCGGCATGGAGCCCGTCGTGGCCCGTGACTCGGGCGCCGCCATCGCGGCCCGCCGCGGCGGCGTCGTCGACCAGGTCGACGCGACGCGTATCGTCATCCGCGCCACCGAGGACCTCGATCCGTCGAAGTCCGGCGTCGATATCTACCGGCTGATGAAGTACCAGCGTTCCAACCAGAACACCTGCATCAACCAGCGTCCGCTGGTCACCGTGGGCGACGTTCTGAACAAGGGCGACATCATCGCCGACGGCCCGTCCACGGACCTCGGTGATCTCGCGCTCGGCCGCAACGCGCTCGTCGCGTTCATGCCGTGGAACGGCTACAACTACGAAGACTCGATCCTGCTCTCCGAGCGGATCGTGCAGGACGACGTGTTCACCTCCATCCACATCGAGGAATTCGAAGTGATGGCGCGCGACACCAAGCTCGGACCGGAAGAAATCACGCGCGATATTCCGAACGTGTCGGAAGAGGCGCTGAAGAACCTCGACGAAGCCGGCATCGTCTATATCGGCGCGGAAGTGCAGCCGGGCGACATCCTCGTCGGCAAGATCACGCCGAAGGGCGAAAGCCCGATGACGCCGGAAGAAAAGCTCCTGCGCGCCATCTTCGGCGAAAAGGCCTCCGACGTCCGCGACACGTCCATGCGGATGCCTCCGGGCACCTATGGAACGGTTGTGGAAGTGCGCGTCTTCAACCGCCACGGCGTGGAGAAGGACGAGCGCGCGATGGCGATCGAGCGCGAGGAGATCGAGCGTCTCGCCAAGGACCGCGACGACGAGCAGGCGATCCTGGACCGCAACGTCTACGGCCGTCTCGCCGACATGCTCCGGGGCCACGTGGCGATTGCCGGTCCCAAGGGCTTCAAGAAGGGCACCGAGCTCAGCCAGGCCGTGATCAGTGAATATCCCCGCTCGCAGTGGTGGATGTTCGCGGTCGAGGACGAGAAGGTGCAGGGCGAGCTGGAATCGCTTCGCGGCCAGTACGACGAGTCCAAGTCGCTGCTCGAGCAGCGCTTCATGGACAAGGTCGAGAAGGTCCAGCGCGGCGACGAAATGCCGCCCGGTGTCATGAAGATGGTCAAGGTCTTCGTCGCGGTGAAGCGCAAGATCCAGCCGGGCGACAAGATGGCCGGCCGTCACGGCAACAAGGGCGTCGTGTCGCGTATCGTCCCGGTCGAAGACATGCCGTTCCTCGAAGACGGCACGTCGGTCGACGTCGTGCTCAACCCGCTCGGCGTGCCGAGCCGCATGAATGTCGGTCAGATCCTCGAGACGCATCTCGGCTGGGCCTGCGCCGGCATGGGTCGCAAGATCGGCGATATGATCGAGGCCTACAGGGCGTCGGGCAATATCGAGCCGCTCAAGACGACGATGACCGATCTCATGGGATCGGGCCCGAAGGCGGAGCGGGTGGCGGAGTTCGACGACGAGTCGGTGATCCGCCTCGCCGAACAGTCCAAGAAGGGCGTGTCGATCGCGACCCCGGTCTTCGACGGTGCGCACGAGGCCGACATCAACCGGATGCTGATGGAAGCGGGCCTCTCCGAGACCGGACAGTCGACGCTCTACGACGGCCGTACCGGTGAGACCTTCGACCGTCCGGTGACCGTGGGCTATATCTACATGCTGAAGCTCAACCACCTGGTGGACGACAAGATCCACGCGCGTTCGATCGGTCCGTACTCGCTCGTCACCCAGCAGCCTCTGGGCGGCAAGGCGCAGTTCGGCGGCCAGCGTTTCGGCGAAATGGAGGTCTGGGCGCTCGAAGCCTATGGTGCCGCCTACACGCTGCAGGAGATGCTGACCGTCAAGTCGGACGACGTCGCGGGCCGCACCAAGGTCTACGAGGCGATCGTCCGCGGCGACGACACGTTCGAGGCCGGCATCCCCGAGAGCTTCAACGTTCTCGTCAAGGAAATGCGGTCGCTGGGTCTTTCCGTCGAGCTCGAGAACACGGTCGTCGAAGAGAACCAGGCCGAGTTGCCGGACGCTGCCGAGTAAGGACAATCACATAGCCCGCGCGTTGCCAAAGCGCGCGGGTACCCCACCGGTTCCTTAGGCTGAGCCGGGCGACGGGAACGAGCCGCGGTTCGCGGCAGTGATAATTTCAGGCGGCCGGTCAGCCCAAGTGACCGACAACCGCCGAAGCAAGGGTATGGCGCCCGAAGGAGACAGGCATGAACCAAGAGGTCATGAACCTTTTCAACCCCCAGGCCCCGGCACAGGTCTTCGATTCCATCCGGATCTCGATCGCCTCGCCGGAAAAGATTCTCTCCTGGTCGTATGGCGAGATCAAGAAGCCGGAAACCATCAACTACCGCACGTTCAAGCCCGAGCGTGACGGTCTGTTCTGCGCGCGTATTTTCGGACCGATCAAGGACTACGAGTGCCTGTGCGGCAAGTACAAGCGCATGAAGTACAAGGGCATCATCTGCGAAAAGTGCGGCGTCGAAGTTACGCTGAGCCGCGTTCGCCGGGAGCGCATGGGCCATATCGAGCTCGCCGCGCCCGTCGCCCATATCTGGTTCCTGAAGTCGCTGCCGTCGCGCATCTCGACCCTGCTCGACATGACGCTGAAGGATATCGAGCGCGTCCTCTATTTCGAAAACTATATCGTGACCGAGCCTGGCCTCACCGCGCTCAAGGAAAACCAGCTGCTCTCTGAAGAAGAGTACATGCTGGCGGTCGACGAATATGGCGAGGACCAGTTCACCGCCATGATCGGCGCCGAGGCGGTCTATGAGATGCTGGCCGCGCTCGAGCTCGAGAAGATCGCGGGCGAACTGCGCTCCGAGCTTGCCGACACCACGTCGGACCTCAAGCAGAAGAAGCTGATGAAGCGCCTCAAGATCGTCGAGAGCTTCATCGAATCCGGCAACCGGCCGGAATGGATGATCATGAAGGTCGTGCCCGTAATCCCGCCGGACCTGCGTCCGCTGGTGCCGCTCGACGGCGGCCGCTTCGCGACGTCGGACCTCAACGACCTCTACCGCCGCGTCATCAACCGCAACAACCGCCTGAAGCGGCTGATCGAGCTCCGCGCACCTGGCATCATCATCCGCAACGAAAAGCGCATGCTGCAGGAAGCCGTGGACGCGCTGTTCGACAACGGCCGTCGCGGCCGCGTCATCACCGGCGCCAACAAGCGTCCGCTGAAGTCGCTCTCCGACATGCTGAAGGGCAAGCAGGGCCGGTTCCGCCAGAACCTGCTCGGCAAGCGCGTCGACTATTCCGGCCGTTCAGTCATCGTGACCGGTCCGGAGCTCAAGCTGCACCAGTGCGGCCTGCCGAAGAAGATGGCGCTCGAACTCTTCAAGCCCTTCATCTATGCCCGCCTCGACGCCAAGGGTTTCTCCTCGACCGTCAAGCAGGCCAAGAAGCTGGTCGAAAAGGAAAAGCCCGAGGTCTGGGACATCCTCGACGAGGTGATCCGCGAGCACCCGGTTCTCCTCAACCGCGCGCCGACGCTGCACCGCCTGGGCATCCAGGCCTTCGAACCGATGCTGGTCGAGGGCAAGGCCATCCAGCTGCACCCGCTCGTCTGCACGGCCTTCAATGCCGACTTCGACGGCGACCAGATGGCCGTTCACGTGCCGCTTTCGCTGGAAGCCCAGCTCGAGGCCCGCGTGCTGATGATGTCGACCAACAACATCCTGCATCCGGCGAACGGCGCGCCGATCATCGTGCCGTCGCAGGACATGGTGCTCGGTCTCTACTATCTCTCGATCGTGGCCCAGAACGAGCCGGGCGAGGGCATGGTGTTCTCCGACATGGGCGAGCTGCAGCACGCGCTGGAAACCAAGACGGTGACGCTGCACACCAAGATCAAGGGCCGCTTCAAGACCGTGGACGCGGACGGCAAGCCGGTTTCCAAGATCTATGAAACCACCCCCGGCCGCATGATCGTCGGCGAGCTTCTGCCGAAGAACGCCAACGTGCCGTTCGACGTCTGCAATCAGGAACTGACCAAGAAGAACATCTCGAAGATGATCGACACGGTCTACCGGCATTGCGGCCAGAAGGACACAGTCATTTTCTGCGATCGCATCATGCAGCTCGGCTTTGCCCATGCCTGCCGCGCCGGCATCTCGTTCGGCAAGGACGACATGGTTATCCCGGATGCCAAGTACACGATCGTCGACGAGACCGAGAACCTCGTCAAGGAATACGAGCAGCAGTACAATGACGGCCTGATCACCCAGGGCGAGAAGTACAACAAGGTCGTCGACGCATGGGGCAAGGCCACCGAGAAGGTCGCCGACCACATGATGCAGCGCCTGAAGGCCGTCGAATTCACCGAGGACGGCCGCCAGAAGCAGATGAACTCGATCTATATGATGAGCCATTCCGGTGCCCGTGGTTCGCCGAAGCAGATGTCGCAGCTCGGCGGCATGCGCGGCCTGATGGCCAAGCCGGATGGTTCGATCATCGAGACGCCGATCACGTCGAACTTCAAGGAAGGCCTCACCGTCAACGAGTACTTCAACTCGACCCACGGCGCCCGTAAGGGTCTGGCCGACACCGCGCTAAAGACCGCGAACTCGGGCTACCTGACACGTCGTCTCGTCGACGTAGCGCAGGACTGCATCGTGACGCATGTCGATTGCGGGACGGAAACCGGCCTGACGATGACGGCGATCGTCGATGCCGGTCAGGTCGTCGCCTCGATCGGTTCGCGCATTCTCGGCCGTACGGCTCTCGACGACATCGACAACCCCGTCACCGGCGAGCGTATCGTCGATGCGGGCAAGATGATCGACGAGGCCCAGGTGGCGCTGATCGAGAAGGCGGGCATCCAGTCGGTGCGAATCCGCTCGGCCCTGACCTGCGAGATCCGCACAGGCGTCTGCAGCGTCTGCTACGGTCGCGACCTCGCGCGCGGCACCCCGGTCAATATGGGTGAGGCGGTCGGCGTCATCGCCGCTCAGTCGATCGGCGAGCCGGGTACGCAGCTCACGATGCGCACGTTCCACCTCGGCGGAACGGCGACCGTTGTCGACAGCTCGTTCCTGGAAGCGTCCTACGAAGGCACGATCCAGATCAAGAACCGCAACATGCTGCGCAACTCCGACGGCAACCTGGTTGCTATGGGCCGCAACATGGCGATCACGATCCTGGACGAGCGCGGCGTGGAGCGGTCCTCGCAGCGCGTGGCCTATGGTTCGCGCATCAATGTCGACGATGGCGACAAGGTCAAGCGCGGTCAGCGCCTCGCAGAGTGGGACGCCTACACCCGCCCGATGCTGACGGAAGTGTCCGGCCGAGTCGAGTTCGAGGATGTCGTGGACGGTCTGTCGGTTTCGGAATCGACCGACGAGTCGACCGGTATCACCAAGCGCCAGGTCATCGACTGGCGTTCGACGCCGCGCGGTTCGGACCTCAAGCCGGCCATCGTCATCAAGGACGAGTCCGGCAACATCCTGAAGCTCAGCCGCGGTGGCGATGCCCGGTACTTCCTGTCGGTCGACGCGATCCTGTCGGTCGAACCCGGCACCAAGATCAGCCAGGGCGACGTTCTCGCCCGCTCGCCGATGGAAAGCGCCAAGACGAAGGACATCACCGGTGGTCTGCCGCGGGTGGCGGAACTCTTCGAGGCGCGGCGTCCGAAGGACCATGCGATTATCGCAGAGATCGATGGCACGATCCGTCTCGGCCGCGACTACAAGAACAAGCGCCGGGTCACGATCGAGCCGGCCGAGGACGGTGTCGAGCCGGTCGAGTACCTGATTCCGAAGGGCAAGCCCTTCCATCTTCAGGATGGCGACTATATCGAAAAGGGCGACTATATCCTCGACGGCAATCCGGCGCCGCACGACATCCTGGCGATCAAGGGCGTGGAGGCCCTCGCTTCCTACCTCGTCAACGAAATCCAGGAAGTCTATCGTCTCCAGGGCGTGTTGATCAACGACAAGCACATCGAGGTGATCGTTCGCCAGATGTTGCAGAAGGTCGAGATCACGGAGCAGGGCGATTCCGGCTACATTCCGGGCGACAATGTCGACCGGATCGAGCTCGAGGAAGTCAATGAGCGCCTGATCGAGGAAGGCAAGAAGCCCGCTTACGGCGAACCCGTCCTCCTCGGCATCACCAAGGCCTCGCTGCAGACGCCGTCCTTTATCTCGGCCGCCTCCTTCCAGGAGACGACCAAGGTGCTGACGGAAGCGGCGATCGCCGGCAAGCGCGACACGCTGCAGGGCCTCAAGGAAAACGTCATCGTCGGCCGTCTTATCCCGGCCGGCACGGGCGGCACCATGACCCAGATCCGCCGGATCGCCATGGCCCGCGACGACATGATCCTCGAGGAGCGCAAGCGTGGCTCCGGCGCCGACGATGCGACGCCGATGCTGCAGAGCCTGACCTCGGGCGATCAGGTTCCCGCTGGCGAGTGATCGCTTGGACATTGTAAGATCGAGCCGCCGGGGGCAACTCCGGCGGCTTTTTTGTTTTCCGGGCCGAGAACGTCGCATTACAAGGGCGAGGCTTGCGCTTGCACTCGACGGCGGCCATCGCAACGAGCATCTGAGGAGCCAAACCCAAAGAAGGGCACGGTTTCGGCATGCTTGTGCAGATCAACTTCCGGCTGTAGGCTTTGGCGCCTTCTTCCCAAGGTGTAAGAGGTAGGTGGAATACGGATGATCCGCGATCAAACGGCGCTGGACCACACCTTGTCCGATCTGATCGAAATGGTCGATCAGATCGGACAGGGATTGGTGAACTGGCAGGAATTCACAAAGACACTCGTCGAGATCGTCCCGGGTTCCGTCGGAGTGTTCCTGCGTAGTAGCCACAACCCGTTGCCAGACAACATCGTCCATCACGGCTACGATCCGGCACTGCTTCACGCCTATACCGAGCATTTTGCGCCGCTCAATCCGTGGAACGGTTTCTGGAGGCGGGCCGGCTTGGGGCGGGCATATCCCTCTTCGCGCATGATGCCCTCCTCGAGCTTCAGCCATACCGAATTCTACAACGATTGGCTCCGAAAGCTCGACGGGCGCAGCGACGGTACGGGCATCAAGCTCGCTGCGGACAGAGACACTATTCTTTCCATCGTCCTGCATCTACCTGACGCCCGGCTTTCCGAGTCGGAAGCAGTCTACTGTCGGGTGTTGGAAGGCATATCCGGTGCCCTGGTACGCGCCGTGTCTCGTGGAATCGCCGATGAGGACGTCCGTAACAGGGCGGTCGCCAATGCCGCGCTGATTGGTCGCGAACCGGAGGCCGCGCTTGTCATCGACGTCCACCTCAACATTGTCGACGCCAATGCCGAGGCGGTGGCGGCGCTCCGTAGAGGCGACATCGTCATCGGTCGGGGTTCCAAGGTGCAGATTGCGGATTCCGTGGTTCAGACCTGGCTCAGGGAAGCGACGGGCGCGATGTTCGGCCGGCGTCCTTGGAGCGAGCACAGCCGTCTCGCAGAGATCGCCGAGACACTCTGCCGCTTCACCGTCCTTCCGCTTTCGGTTGGGTCGTCCGCGACCTTCGTAAGCCCCTTCCAACGATCGCTCTTCATCCTGAAGCTCCGACGTTTGGACAGAGGGATCGTTACAGGGATCGATCTCGTTTGCCGCCATTTCCGGCTATCGCCGGCCGAGCGGAAGCTTTGCGAGCGGCTGATCGCCGGGGAGACTGTCCAAGAGGCTGCAGACGGTCTCGGGATCTCGCAGGAAACGGCGCGAGACCGCCTGAAGCAAATCTTCCGCAAGACCGATGTCCGGCGCCAGAGCGAACTTGTCTCTCTCCTTCTCAGGCTCGGCTGATAACAGTACACCCAAATGGGGGTTGGGCGTATTTTCTGGCGCCGTTACGTTCTCTTGTCACAACTTGTTTGAGGGGACGCAGACATGGCCAAGATCGTACTGACTGACGCATTGGGTGGCTTCAAGTGGCTCGAAGACTTTTTCAGCTGGAACTCGACATTGACGAGTTCGTCTGCCACAGAAGCGCTTTACACCGATGAGACGGGCGCGCAGACCGTGCTCATCGGCACCGGATTGCAGTTTTCGGGCACCACACTGACAGCCGGAACAGTTACCGGCGTGCAGCTCCTGGATGCCGATGGCGTGCTTCTCGTCGATATCACGGAAGGTAGCTACAGCGCGAAGGACCTCAAGGCGGGCAGCTTCTGGGAGTTCGTGTCCGCCCTGTCCGCCGGCGACGACACGATCACCGGACCCGACAACGGCATCGACATGAACGTCATGGGCACCAACCATGGCGACGACACGATCATCGCCGGCGACGGGGATTCCTACATGGCGGGATCAGAGGGCAAGGACAGCTACACGGGCGGTGCCGGCTGGGATACGCTCAGCTATCAGGATGCTTACTGGCAGGACGATGCCAAGAAGGGCATCAATCTGAATGCAGCCAAGGGCGTCGCCACCGACGCCTGGGGCGACAAGGACACGTTTGCTGGCATCGAGGAATATCGCGGCACCGACATGAAGGATACGATGAAGGGCTCCTCGGGCGAGGATGCGTTCATGGGCTTTGAGGGTGCCGACAAGATCGACGGCGGCGGCGGCGACGACACGCTGCGCTACCACCAGGACGTGGATTTCGGCGGCAAGAAGGGGATCGTGGCCGATCTCGGCAGGGGTTTCGTCATCGACGGCTTCGGCGACAAGGACGAAGTCTCCGGCATCGAACGGGTGTACGGCACCTACAAGGCCGACAAGTTTACCGGCGACGATCATGACAACATGTTCCGGGGACTCTCTGGCAAGGACAGCTACATCGGCGGCGGCGGCACCGACGAGGTGAGCTTCGACTGGTGGGAGGATCTCGGTCAGCACGGCGTCGAGGTGGATCTCTCTCTGAAGAAGAACCAGATCATCGATGACGGATTCGGCAACACGGAAACCGCAAGAAGCATCGAATCCGTGGCCGGCGGAAGCTTCGACGACGTCTTGAAGCTGGGCAAGTCGAACGGCTGGATCTGGGCGTCGGACGGGGACGATACGCTGGTCGCCGGCGTGGGCAACCAGTGGTTCGGCGGCGGCAACGGTGCGGACCGCTTCGTGTTCGAGACGCTGGCCGCCATCGGCACGGATGGCAATTGGGATGAAATCGACGATTTTTCGCAGGCCGATGGCGACACGATCGATCTCAGCGGCATCGGCGGCCTGAGCTTCAAGGGCACGGCAGCCTTCGGCAAGGTCGCCGGCGAAATCCGCTACCAACAGGATGGCAGCGATACGATCATCTACGGCGACACTGACGGTGACGGAACGGCGGATTTCGAGATCCACATCAGCGCCACCGTATCCCTGACGGCCAGTGATTTCGTCTTGTAGGCAGCCCCGGCCAGCATGATGGGCGGCGCATCGCCGGCTCCGCCCGTCAGCTGAACCTGATGATCGCCACTTCGCCTTCTAGAGCACCCTGGTAGGCGGAGGCGTGCGGTTCCTCGTCGGGGGCACCCATCAGCGTGCCGATCTGGTCGAGGTCGGCCTCTGAGAAGCCTTCCTCCGTCAAGGCATTGAGCGCGTCGCGAACGGCGGTGTCGTCGTCCGGGGCGCGCAGCATGATGTGGATGTCGATGCCTTCGTCGTCGCCTTCCTGATAGGCCTTGCCGATGATGATGAAGACGAATCCGCCCTTCGGCGTGTTGTCGTTGACCGGGTCTTCCATGGAAGGCTGCGTCCTTCTGCCGTCAGGCGATTCTCGGAGGCCCCGTCCGGAGCGGGGATCTCGATTCGTTGCGGCCAGTGCCGCCGGGGTCTTCTCAGTCGAAAATGCAAGGCTGACTTGCAAAGCGAGTATTCCGGACGCCCGCCTTCGACATTATTATGCGGGAACTGCTCTCGCAAGTGCAACATTGCACCGCAAAGCGGGACGGTAAATGCTCCAACCGCCTGAAGCCCAAGCACTTCAGGCAAAAAAATCCCTGGAGCACTTGACGGGGCTAGGGGAAATCGGTAGTACCCGCGCCATCAGAGCCGATGTGGGGCTGGCTGTTTCGGGATGACTCGTCCTGAAGTTCGTCCCAAACAAGGTTCAGCAAAGCACGTTGATACGAGATTGCTGCACGCATGATGCTCTCCGCGAGGGGAGTGTCCTCTGCTTTTTCGGGTCATCTGCCATGGGGCAGATCGATCCGTTTTGGCGCATGACCTCAGCCTGCACGGCCGGAGACGGCAAGTTCGAGTGCCCCGAAAGGGTATGGAAAACAGAATAAAGGGATGGTTGAATGCCTACCGTAAACCAGCTGATCCGCAAGCCTCGCCAGGCACAGGTCAAGCGCAACAAGGTGCCGGCTCTGCAGGAAAATCCGCAGAAGCGCGGCGTCTGCACCCGCGTCTACACGACGACCCCGAAGAAGCCGAACTCGGCGCTGCGTAAGGTCGCCAAGATCCGCCTCGTCAACGGCTTCGAAGTCATCGGCTACATTCCGGGCGAAGGCCACAACCTGCAGGAACACTCCGTGGTCATGATCCGCGGCGGCCGTGTCAAGGACCTTCCGGGCGTGCGCTACCACATCATCCGCGGCGTGCTCGATACCCAGGGCGTCAAGAACCGCAAGCAGCGCCGCTCCAAGTATGGCGCGAAGCGTCCGAAGTAATCCGGCCGACAGAATCTAGAAGGCGCTGCGCGAGGTTCTCCGCGTGATGAGCGTCGTAAACAGTTGAGAGACGAAACGAATGTCCAGACGTCACAGAGCAGAGAAGCGCGAGATCAACCCGGACCCGAAGTTCGGCGACCTCGTGGTCACCAAGTTCATGAACGCCATCATGTATGACGGCAAGAAGTCGACCGCCGAACGCATCGTCTACGGTGCATTCGATGCTGCCCAGGCCAAGGCCAAGGCCGAGCCGGTTGCCCTTTTCCACCAGGCGCTCGACAACATCGCTCCGCATGTCGAAGTCCGCTCCCGCCGCGTCGGCGGTGCGACCTACCAGGTCCCGGTCGATGTCCGACCGGAGCGCCGTCAGGCTTTGGCGATTCGTTGGCTGATCACGGCTGCTCGCAAGCGCAACGAAACGACGATGGTCGACCGCCTCTGCGGCGAACTTCTGGACGCTGCCAACAACCGCGGTTCTGCGGTGAAGAAGCGCGAAGACACCCACAAGATGGCGGAAGCCAACCGCGCCTTCTCGCACTATCGCTGGTAATCTCGAAGGAAAGGCAAGCTCCGATGGCTCGCGAATACAAGATCGAAGACTACCGCAACTTCGGTATCATGGCGCATATCGACGCCGGCAAGACCACGACGACCGAACGCATCCTCTACTACACCGGCAAGTCCCACAAGATCGGCGAAGTCCATGACGGCGCCGCCACGATGGACTGGATGGAGCAGGAGCAGGAACGCGGCATCACCATCACGTCGGCCGCGACCACGACCTTCTGGAAGGGTCGTGACGGGAAGCTCCGTCGCTTCAACATCATCGACACGCCCGGACACGTCGACTTCACGATCGAAGTCGAGCGCTCGCTGCGCGTGCTCGACGGTGCCGTCGCGCTCCTCGATGCCAATGCCGGTGTCGAGCCGCAGACGGAAACTGTCTGGCGCCAGGCCGACAAGTACAACGTTCCGCGGATGATCTTCTGCAACAAGATGGACAAGACCGGCGCGGACTTCTACCGCTCTGTCGAGATGATTAAGACCCGTCTCGGCGCGACGCCTGTCGTCTGCCAGCTGCCGATCGGTGCAGAAACCGAGTTCAAGGGCGTCGTCGACCTGATCGAGATGAACGCGCTCGTCTGGCGCGATGAATCGCTCGGCGCCCAGTGGGACGTCGTCGAGATCCCCGACGACCTCAAGGCCAAGGCCGAGGAATACCGCGAGAAGCTGATCGAGACCGTCGTCGAGATCGACGAAGCCGCGATGGAAGCCTATCTCGAAGGCAACATGCCCGACAACGACCAGATCCGCGCGCTGATCCGCCGCGGCACGATCGACGTCAAGTTCTTCCCGTTCTTCTGCGGCTCCGCCTTCAAGAACAAGGGCGTCCAGCCGCTGCTCGACGCCGTCGTCGACTTCCTCCCGTCGCCAATCGACATTCCGGCGATCAAGGGCATCGACGCCAAGACCGAAGCGGAAATCGAGCGTCATGCTGATGACAGCGAGCCGCTGTCGATGCTGGCATTCAAGATCATGAACGACCCCTTCGTCGGTTCGCTCACCTTCTGCCGCATCTATTCGGGCAAGCTCGAAAAGGGCTCTTCGGTCATCAATACGGTCAAGGACAAGCGTGAGCGCGTCGGCCGTATGCTGCAGATGCATTCCAACAGCCGCGAAGACATCGAAGAGGCTTTTGCGGGCGACATCGTTGCCTTGGCTGGCCTCAAAGAGTCGACCACCGGTGACACGCTCTGCGATCCGCTGAAGCCCGTCATCCTCGAGCGCATGGAATTCCCCGAGCCGGTCATCCAGATCGCGATCGAGCCGAAGTCGAAGGGCGACCAGGAAAAGATGGGCCTCGCTCTCAATCGTCTGGCTGCCGAGGATCCGTCCTTCCGCGTCAAGACCGATGAAGAGTCCGGCCAGACGATTATCGCCGGCATGGGCGAACTGCATCTCGACATCATCGTTGACCGTATGCGTCGCGAGTTCAAGGTCGAGGCGAATGTCGGCGAGCCGCAGGTCGCCTATCGCGAAACCATTACCCGCGAGCACACTGAAGACTACACCCACAAGAAGCAGTCGGGTGGCTCGGGTCAGTTCGCGCGCGTCAAGATTGTTTTCGCGCCCAATCCCGATGGCGAAGACTTCAAGTTCGAGTCCAAGATTGTCGGCGGTTCGGTTCCGAAGGAATACATCCCCGGTGTCGAAAAGGGCATTGCGAGCGTTCTGTCGTCCGGCCCGCTCGCCGGCTTCCCGATGCTCGGTGTCCAGGCAACCCTGATCGACGGCGCTTACCATGACGTTGACTCGTCGGTTCTGGCCTTCGAAATCGCCTCTCGTGCCTGCTTCCGTGAAGCGGCCAAGAAGGCCGGTGCGCAGCTCCTCGAGCCGATCATGAAGGTCGAGGTTGTGACGCCGGAAGATTATGTCGGCGATTGCATCGGCGACCTGAATGCCCGTCGTGGCCAGATCCAGGGCCAGGAATCGCGCGGCGTGTCCGTCGTGATCAACGCTCATGTGCCGCTTGCCAACATGTTCAAGTATGTCGACAAGCTGCGCTCGATGTCGCAGGGCCGTGCCCAGTATTCGATGGTCTTCGACCACTATGCCCCGGTTCCGGCCAACGTCGCCCAGGAAATCCAGGCAAAGTATTCCGGTCAGCGTTGATCGGAATACCCGACCCTTTGAACGAATTGCGGCCGACAGGCCCACGAATGGAGAGCCGAGATGGCAAAAGGTAAATTCGAGCGGAACAAGCCGCACGTGAACATTGGCACGATTGGTCACGTCGACCATGGCAAGACGTCACTGACGGCTGCGATCACGAAGTATTTCGGCGAGTTCAAGGCCTATGACCAGATCGACGCAGCCCCGGAAGAGAAGGCGCGCGGCATCACGATCTCGACGGCCCACGTCGAATATGAGACGGCTGCCCGCCACTACGCCCATGTCGACTGCCCCGGCCACGCCGACTATGTGAAGAACATGATCACGGGTGCTGCGCAGATGGACGGCGCGATCCTGGTCTGCTCGGCCGCCGACGGCCCGATGCCGCAGACCCGCGAGCACATCCTGCTCGCCCGCCAGGTCGGCGTTCCCGCGATCGTGGTGTTCCTCAACAAGGTCGACCAGGTCGATGACGCCGAGCTTCTGGAGCTCGTCGAGCTCGAAGTGCGCGAACTTCTGTCGTCCTACGACTTCCCCGGCGACGACATTCCGATCGTCAAGGGCTCGGCGCTGGCCGCTCTCGAAGATTCGGACAAGAAGATCGGCGAAGACGCGATCCGCGAACTGATGGCGGCTGTCGATGCCTATATCCCGACGCCGGAGCGTCCGATCGACCAGCCCTTCCTGATGCCGATCGAAGACGTGTTCTCGATCTCGGGCCGCGGCACGGTCGTGACCGGTCGCGTCGAGCGCGGCATCATCAAGGTCGGTGAGGAAGTCGAAATCGTCGGCATCCGCGCGACCACGAAGTCGACCTGCACGGGCGTCGAAATGTTCCGCAAGCTGCTCGACCAGGGCCAGGCCGGCGACAACATCGGTGCGCTGCTGCGCGGCGTCAACCGTGACGGCGTCGAGCGCGGTCAGGTTCTGTGCAAGCCCGGTTCGGTGAAGCCGCACAAGAAGTTCAAGGCGGAAGCCTACATCCTGACGAAGGAAGAGGGTGGCCGTCATACGCCGTTCTTCACCAACTACCGTCCGCAGTTCTACTTCCGCACGACCGACGTGACGGGCATCGTCACACTGCCGGAAGGCACGGAAATGGTGATGCCGGGCGACAACGTGACCGTCGACGTCGAGCTGATCGTTCCGATCGCGATGGAAGAAAAGCTGCGCTTCGCCATCCGCGAAGGCGGCCGCACCGTCGGCGCCGGCATCGTGGCGAGCATCGTCGAGTAA
>JAESFG010000578.1_pt1 | contig 15467 bp, 16 predicted proteins | sample 9269371 | NCBI WGS metagenome assembly JAESFG01 (sample SAMN14506227, study PRJNA617093) | algae metagenome | isolation source: Aetokthonos hydrillicola CCALA 1050 (B3-Florida) and co-occurring... | place: USA: South Carolina | collected 2013-01-01 | reverse complement strand
CTTGTAGCCGCGATCGTCAACCATGGTGGAAGGCGAGAGAACCTCGAACACGGCCACCGGGTCGTCGACCCATCGCCGTGAACCGTCGACGGGCCCGCACCGGACGACAACGTCCGGCTCGGGCAGGTAGTCGGCGTCGTCGCTGCGGGCAATCCCGAGGTCGCGGATGGATTCGCAGCCGCGAGCACGCAGTCGGGGTGCAAGAGCGCGGTCGATGTTGCCGCAGATCTTCTGATGGCGGTACGTCGCCGGCGCCATGGCCACAGGCACGCCGGCGAGCAGCTGGTACCGCTCGCGAGGCCGCGCGTCGCAAAAGGCGAGGTAGGCCTCGACGGTCATGCGGGTCTGCACGGGCGCGGCGTCGTTCATGGGTTCGATCCTAACAGAACGCCGTTTCCGTCCAAAGGGTCACATCCCGGGCCGCGATCACATGCGGAACACGCCGAAGCGGGTCTCGCGGATGGGCGCATTCAGGCAGGCGGAAAGGGCCAGCGCCAAGGTGCGCCTCGTCTCCGTCGGCAGGATGATCCCGTCGTCCCACAGCCGGGCGGTTGCATGGTAGGGATGGCCCTCCTGCTCGTACTTCGCCCGGATCGGCGCCTTGAAGGCCTCCTCCTCCCGCGCCGGCCAGGTCCGCCCCTCCGCCTCGACAGAGTCGCGCCGGATGGTCGCGAGCACGCTTGCCGCCTGCTCTCCGCCCATCACGGAGATGCGCGCGTTCGGCCAGGCGAAGAGGAACCGCGGCGAGTAAGCGCGCCCGCACATGCCGTAATTGCCGGCACCGAAGGAGCCGCCGATGATGACGGTGATCTTCGGCACGGCGGCGCAGGCCACGGCCGCGACGAGCTTGGCGCCGTCCTTGGCGATGCCCCCGGCCTCGGCGTCGCGCCCCACCATGAAGCCGGCGATGTTCTGCAGGAACAGCAGCGGGATTCCCCGCTGGCAGCACAGCTCGATGAAGTGCGCGCCCTTCAGCGCACTTTCCGAGAAGAGGATGCCGTTATTGGCCAATAGTCCGATGGGCATCCCGTGCAGCCGCGCGAAGCCCGTCACCAGGGTCGATCCGTAGAGCGCCTTGAACTCGTCAAACCGGGACCCGTCCACGAGCCGCGCGATGACCTCGCGCACGTCGTACTGCTTGCGGAGGTCGAGCGGCACGAGGCTCTCGAGCTCGGCAGCGTCGAAAACCGGCGGCGCCGGCTCCTCAACGGCGAGACCCGGCGCCTTGGTCCGGTTCAGGTTCGCCACGATCCGGCGGACGATCTCCAGAGCGTGCGCGTCGTCCTCCGCCAGATGGTCGGCGACGCCCGACACGGAGGCGTGCAGCTCGCCGCCGCCGAGATCCTCGGCCGTGACTACCTCGCCTGTCGCCGCCTTCACCAGCGGCGGGCCACCGAGAAAGATCGTGCCCTGCCCGCGCACGATCACGGTCTCGTCGGACAGAGCTGGGACATAGGCCCCGCCCGCCGTGCAGGAGCCGAGCACGGCCGCGACCTGCGGGATTCCCGCCGCAGACATCGTCGCCTGGTTGTAGAAGATGCGCCCGAAATGCTCCCGGTCCGGGAAGACCTCGGTCTGGTGCGGCAGGTTGGCGCCGCCGGAATCGACGAGATAGACGCAGGGCAGCCTGTTCTCGCGCGCGATCTCCTGCGCGCGCAGGTGCTTCTTCACGGTGAGCGGGAAGTAGGTGCCGCCCTTGATGGTGCTGTCGTTGCAGACCACCATCACCTCGCGGCCGCTGACGCGGCCGATGCCGGCGATCAGGCCAGCGCCATGAATGGGTTCGTCATAGACCCCCAGCGCCGCGAGCGCGCCGATCTCGAGGAAGGCAGCGCCGGGATCCAGCAGCCGCATCACCCGCTCGCGCGGCAACAGCTTGCCCCGAGAGACGTGCTTCTCCCTCGCCCGCTGTGGACCGCCCTCGGCGGCCTCGGCCCGCTTCGCGCGCAGGTCGGACGCCAGGGCGGCCCAGCCCTCGGCATTGGCGCGTGCCTCCGGCGCGGCGGGATCGTAGGTCGAAGCGAGAACGGGCACGCGGGTCACCTGGCCGGATCGGGCGGGCCGCTCGGGAATCGTCCGCGGGGGCCGCGGGGCAGCATGCCCTACGCGCTCCGTGCTGCAAACTGCCTCAGGAGGCGCCGCCCTCGACGGGACCGCCCGCCTTCTTCCAGGCTCCGAAGCCACCGCGGATATGGGCGACTGGCGTCAGACCCATCTCCTGAGCCGTCTTTGCCGCCAGCGCAGACCGCCAGCCCCCGGCACAGAAGAAGACGAAGCGCTTGTCCTGCGCGAAGACGGGCTTGTGGTAGGGGCTCTCGGGATCGATCCAGAACTCCAGCATGCCGCGCGGACAGTGGAACGCGCCTGGCACGACGCCCTCGCGCTCCTGCTCGCGCGGGTCGCGAAGGTCGACCAGCACGACGTCCTCGCTGCCGGACAGCGCCACCGCCTCCTCGACCGGCAGCGTCTCGACCACGGCCTCCGCTTCCGCCAGCAGCGCCTTGTATCCCTTGGTGATCGTCTGGGCCATGAGATCCTCCCTGCGCCGGAGGATGGCGCGCGTGTCCCCGGTGCGTCAAACGGCGCAACGCGGCTTGCCCGTGCGTGGACCGGCACGGCATGCTCGCACCATGGCCTTCACCGTCCTCGACTTCGCCGCCCTCGCCTTCTTCATCGCCGCCTGGTTCGGCTATTCCGTCGCGCTGGAGGTCGGGCCGCTGCGCAAGCGCACGCTGAACCACGTCATGCATGGCTGGCGCCAGTCCTGGATGGAGGAGATGGCGCACCGCGAGGTCCGCATCATCGACACCCAGATCATGGCCAGCCTGCAGAACGGCACGGCCTTCTTCGCCTCGACCTCCCTGCTGGCCGTGGGCGGCGCGCTCACCCTGCTGCGCGGGGCCGAGGACATCGTGCGCATCTTCTCCGACCTGCCCTTCGGCATCGCCACGACTCGGGCGCTGTGGGAGATGAAGACGATCGGGCTGGTCGTGATCTTCGTCTACGCCTTCTTCAAATTCGCCTGGAGCTACAGGATCTTCAACTACGCGGCGATCCTGCTGGGCGCGACGCCGCCCTTCGAGACCGCGAGCTCGCCGGCCACGCAGGCCCATGTCCGGCGGGTCGCGGTGATGACCACTGCCGCGGGCCGCCACTTCAACCGTGGCCAGCGGGCCTTCTTCTTCGCGCTCGGCTATCTCGGCTGGTTCGTCTCGCCCATCGTGCTGATCGTGGCGACGGCGGCCGTGCTCTTCGTGATGGCGCGCCGCCAGCTCTGGGGCGACGGGCTGATCGACGCGGTCACGGCAGGCGAGCGTCCGGCGGCTTGACGCGCGCGGCACGCTGGCGCACGAGCAGCATATGACCGACAAGATCGCCACCGACACTGGGCGCATCGCAGACACCATGCTCGCGCTGGTGGCCGAGAGGGGGCCGGGCAAGACCATCTGCCCCTCCGAGGTCGCACGCGCGATCGGAGGCGACCATCCCGACGGATGGGGCCCGCTGATGAAGCCGGTCCGCAAGGTCGCCGTGGCGCTGGCGCATGAAGGGCGCATCACCATCAAGCGCAAGGGCAAGGCGGTCGATCCCAACGATTTCAGGGGCGTTTACCGGCTCTCGCTGCCGGGCGGGGAGTGAAGGCCGTCACGGGGCCGGGAACAACGTGTCCGTCTGGCCGAGGACGCGCGCCGCGGCGAGCCCTATGATCTCCCGCACGGCGCCGTCCATGCGGCGCAGATTGTCGACGAACCCACCGTTCGGGACGAAGCCAGGGCCGCTCGTGGCAGTGGTGTAGTCGACCGGGCACGGCAGCACGTCGAAGCCGGCCTTGCGGAAAAGACCCACGGAGCGCGGCATGTGGAGCGCCGAGGTGACCAGCATGAAGCGCTGCCCCGGCTGGGGTTTCAGCAGCTCGGCCGTGAAGAGCGCGTTCTCGTACGTGTTGCGGGACTTGCCCTCGAGCAGGATCCGGCCCGGCGGGATGCCGAGCTGGCCGAGATAGGGCTCCAGCGACTCCGCTTCCCCCAGCTTTTCCAGCAGGAGGGCGCCCGATCCGCCGGTGAAGACAACGCGCCAGTCGGGGTGCCGTCGGGCGATATCCGCCATGGCGATCATCCGCTCGGCCGCCTCGTTGAGGGAGAGCTGCCGCCTGTCGCGCATGATGATGGGTTCGACCGCTCCGCCCAGGACGATCACGCCGTCGATCCTGTCCGGCTCCGTGCAGGCCGGGAAACGCTCCTCGATGACCCTCCCGATCTCCTGGCCGACCGGGAAGACCGCGATGAAGAGGGTCGCCGCCATGCCGAGCCCGGCGAGCCAAAGGCCGGCGCGACGCTTGCCGAGGATGGCGAGCAGGATCCCCAGCGCGGTCAGCAGCAGCAGGAATGTCGTGGGCGCGGTGAGCGCCCAGATCGTTTTCGACGCCAGGAAGTACATGCCGAACGCCCGCCCCCGGACCCTGCCTCAGCCCTTGCCCTTGCTGGCCTCGTAACGCGCCTTGGTCTCGGCGTTGGCGGGGTAGAGGCCCGGCAGCGGCACGCCGCGCTCGACCTCGGCCGCGATCCAGGCCTCCAGGCGCTCCTGCTCCGGCCCTTCCGCCAGCACGGTTTCGAGATACGCGGCCGGGATGCAGACGGCCCCGTCGCCGTCGGCCACGATCACGTCGCCCGGGAACACGGCAACCCCGCCGCATCCCACCGGCTCCTGCCAGCCGACGAAGGTCAGGCCGGCCACGGAGGGCGGAGCCGCCGCGCCCTGGCTCCACACGGGAAGCCCCGTGTCCGAGACACCCGCCGCGTCACGAACACAGCCATCCGTCACCAGCGCCGCCACGCCGCGCTTGGCCATGCGCAGGGCCAGTATGTCGCCGAAGATGCCTGCGTCTAGGCACCCGCCCGTCGCGGCCACCGCGATGCAGCCTTCCGGCATCGCCTCGATGGCGCCGCGCGTGGAGCGTGGAGACGCCCAGGATTCCGGCGTCGCGAGATCCTCCCGCGCCGGCACGAAGCGCAGCGTGAAGGCCCGGCCCGCGATCCGCCGGCCCGTGGCGGCATGACCGAGCGGCTTCGGCCCGCGCATCCACAACGTGCGCAGGCCTTTTTTCAGGAGCAGCGTCGTGACGGTGGCCGTCGAAATCCCCTGCAGGATGCCAAGCGTCCCGGCGTCGAGGGGAGGAAGGTCGTCGCTCATGCGCGGCTCCGTGGCTTCAGCTGTCCCAGGCGGGGGCGAAGGATGGGCTTATCATGCGCCCGTCCGGCCGCGCGAGCCCGGAAATGGCGGCCATCTCGTCTTGCGACAGCGCGAAGTCCCAGATGTCGAAATTCGCGGCGATGCGCGAGGGCGTTCCCGATTTCGGGATGGCGACGTGTCCCTGCTGCACGTGCCAGCGCAGGATCACCTGGGCGCCGCTCTTGCCGTGCACCCCGGCGATCCGCCGGATCACTGGATCGTCCGGCAGCTCGCCCCGTCCCAGCGGCGAATAGGCCGTGAAGGCGAGCCCGTGGCGCGCGCAGGCGGCCGCCACCTTCGTCTGGTCAAGGCGCGGATGATGCTCGCACTGGTTGGCGACCAGTGGCTCCGACGAGACGCGCACCGCCTCGTCCAGCAGCGCCACCGTGAAGTTGGAGACGCCGATATGGCGCGTGAGCCCCCGCCGCTTGGCGTCGACAAGGCCCTTGATGGAGGAGGCGAGCGGAATCCGGGCGTTGGGCCAGTGGATCAGCAGAAGGTCGACACGGTCGAGGCCGAGCCGCCCGAGGCTCGCCTCGGCCGAGCGCTGCAGGTCGCCGTCGGTGATGTCCTCCGTCCACACCTTCGTGGTGACGAAGATGTCGTCCCGCGCCACGCCGCCGGCCCGCAGCCCCTCCCCCACCAGTTCCTCGTTGCCGTACATCGAGGCCGCGTCGATATGCCTGTAGCCGGCCTTCAGCGCGGCGGCGACCGCCTGGACGCACTGCTCGCCCGCGAGCTTGTAGGTGCCGAGACCGATGGCGGGAATGCGCGCTCCGTTCGCCTCGACGATGATGGGCCCGGTCATGGGGGAGGTCTCCTGCTGTGCGGGCGGCAGTGTGGCCGCTGGCCGCCGCCGCGCCAAGGCGGCGCGGGCGAGGCTGCCATGCCCTTTCCGCGCACGGCCCGTCAGGTCAGCGGCAGGCCGAGGAAGGGCTGCGCGGCGGACCGGGCCGCGATGGCGGCGTACCAGCGCTCGAGGTTGGCGCGGGGCGTCCTTTCCACCGGCAAATGCAGCCAGCGATGCGCGAGCGGCCCGAGCGCGATGTCGCCGAGCCCCAGCCGGCCGCCGCCCAGCCACTCGCGGCCCTGCAGGGCGGCGTCGAGAATGCCTGCCAGCCGGTCCGCCGTCTGGCGCGAGCGCTCGACGAGGTCCATGTCGCGCTTCTCCGGGGGGGTGCGGATCAGGTGGAGAAAGGCGGGCCCCACCGCCGCCTGCCAGTGCTGCGCCTGCCAGTCCATCCAGGCGTCCTGCGGCGCCCGGTCGGCCGGATCCGACGGCCACAGCGCGTCCACGGAGTATTTCGCCGCGAGATAGCGGACGATGGCGTTCGACTCCCAGACCACCACGTCGCCGTCCTTCAGGGTCGGCACGAGCCCGTTCGGGTTCATGGCCCGGTACTCGGGCGTGTCCACGATGCCGAAGGAGAGTCCCGCGTCGATGCGCTCGAATGGCACGCCGGTCTCGCCCAGCGCGAAGACGACCTTCTGGACGTTCAGGGAATTCATGCGGCCGTAGAGGGTGATCATGAGGCGGGTCTCCGTGGGGGACGGGACAGAGAACCAGCCGATGGAGCGGGTGTCGAGGGCGGCGCTGGCAAGGTGCGGGCAGGCGATGCCTTCTGGCGCCACTCCGCCGGCCCCATGCCCGTCACCTCCTTGAAGGCGCGGTTGAAGTTGGACTTGGTCTGAAACCCCGAGGCCAGCATGACCTCGGTGACCGGGTCGTCTCCGGCGGCGAGGAGAGCACAGGCCTCCTCCACCCGCAGCCGGTTCAGGAACCTGGAGAGAAGGCGACATGCGCGATACCCGTTTTGTCCGAGCCATCGCCATCGATCCGGGCCTGGCCCACGCGGCTACGCCGGCGAGCCTCTCATCCGTGGCCGTGCCCGTGACCATCATCAGTCTCGGAAGCCCCGGGCGACTGCCTCCCGCCGTCGCGACCGAGCGGCTGACGGCGACCCTTCCCCGCGCCGAACAGCACTATGTCCCCGGCGCCATCCACTTCAGCTTCCTCGGCGAATGCCGTCCGAACGGACGCGCGATCCTGGCGGCCGAACAGGAGCCCGATCCGATCTGCGACGACGATGGCCGGCCGCGCTCGGAGATCCATGCCGAGATCGCGCGGCTGGTGATCGAAGGACTCCGGCGCTGATCACCCCGTCTTCGCGAACAGCTCCCTGCCGATCAGCATGCGCCTGATCTCGCTGGTGCCGGCGCCGATCTCGTAGAGCTTGGCGTCGCGCAGCAGCCGGGCGACGGGGTAGTCGTTGGTATAGCCGTTGCCGCCCAGCAGCTGGATGGCGTCGAGCGCCACCTTTGTCGCCTTCTCGGCCGCATAGAGGATGGCGCCCGCCGCGTCCTCGCGTGTGGTGCGGCCGGCGTCGCAAGCCTTCGCCACCGCGTAGACATAGGCGCGGCAGGCGTTCAGCCCGACATACATGTCCGCGAGCTTCCCCTGCACCAGCTGGAACTCGCCAATGGGCTGGCCGAACTGCTTCCGCTCGTGGACGTAGGGGATCACGACGTCGAGCGCCGCCTGCATGATGCCGAGCGGCCCGGCCGCGAGCACCGCGCGCTCATAGTCCAGGCCGGACATCAGCACGTTGACGCCGCGGCCCACGCTGCCGAGCACGTTCTCCTCGGGCACCTCGCAGTCCTGGAAGACGAGCTCGCAGGTGTCGGACCCCCGCATGCCGAGCTTGTCGAGCTTGGGCTGGGTGGAGAAGCCCGCGAACCCCTTCTCGACGAGGAAGGCGGTGATGCCACGCGGCCCGGCATCCGGGTCGGTCTTGGCGTAGACGACGAGGGTCTCGGCCACCGGGCCGTTGGTGATCCACATCTTGGTGCCGTTGAGGACGTAGCGGTCGCCCTTTCGCTCGGCCCGGCAGCGCATCGAGACCACGTCCGAGCCCGCGCCGGGCTCCGACATGGCGAGCGCGCCGACATGCTCGCCGGAGATCAGCTTCGGCAGGTAGCGCCGCTTCTGCTCCTCGCTGCCGTTGCGGCGGATCTGGTTGACGCAGAGGTTCGAGTGCGCGCCGTAGCTCAGCCCCACCGAGGCAGAGGCTCGGGAGACCTCCTCCATCGCCACGCAGTGCTCGAGGTAGCCCAGGCCCGAGCCGCCATGCTCCTCCTCCACGGTGATGCCGTGCAGGCCGAGTTCGCCCATGCGCGGCCAGAGGTCGCGGGGAAAGGTGTTGGTGCGGTCGATCTCGTCGGCGCGGGGCGCGATCTCCGCCCGGGCGAAAGCGGACACCGTCTCGCGCAACAGGTCCGCCGTCTCGCCGAGGCCGAAGTCGAAAACGGGCGGGGCGTTCGAACCCGCGGCGGGCGGCTTCGCAGCTGTGGGCATCTCGTCGCGCTCCCGTATCCTGCCCGGCATGCCATTCTCAACGCCGGACTTTTGTGCAGGATAACCGAGCCTGCGGCGGCCGGAACCGGAATCGTGCCGCGGATCGCATGCGGGAGACGTCGCGTCGATGGCGAGGGACAGGAGGGACAGGCCGAACGACCTGCCATGGCCTCCGATCATCTATGCCGCCGCCATCCTCGTCGCCTGGGTGCTGGAGAGCTACGACCGCTTCGTCTGGCTCGACCTGAACCTGTCGACGCTCCCCCTCGAGGCCGGCCTGGTCCTGATCGGGATCGGATTGCTGATCGACATCTGGGCGATGATCGTCCTGTGGCGGGCGCGCACGACCATCCTGCCGAACGCCCCGCCCTCGGCCCTTGTGACGCGCGGTCCCTATCGTTTCAGCCGCAACCCGATCTATGTCGGCAACACGATCGCGCTCGCGGGACTCGGTCTCGCGCTGCGCTGGGGATGGCTGCTTCTGCTTCTGCCGGTCACGGTCACGGCCGTGTCCTGGCTTGCGGTGTCGCGCGAGGAGACGTTCCTGGAGCGCAAGTTCGGCGAAGAATGGCGCTCTTACGCGAGGCGCGTCCGCCGCTGGATCTGATCAGTCGGCCAGCGCGACCACGGAGGACATGTCGTCGCCAGGCTTGGCGTTGACGAAGTCCGCCCACTGATCCGGCGAGCCGGCGAAGACGTTTCGGTCCACGTCGCCGCGCACGCCGGGCACGCGACCCGTGGTTGTCCACTGCCAGAAAGCCCAGCGGCGGTTCTCGTAGCGCTCGTGCGGCTCGGCCGCGACGCTGCGGATCCAGAAGGGATAGTCGAGGAACTCGCCCTCCAGCACGTCCTTGTGAAATGTGATGTCGGTGTAGATGACCGGCTTCTTGCCCGTGTGGCGCTCCAGGGCGGTGAGCATGATGCGCATCTTCTCGAGCGCCAGCTCGCGCGGGATCTTCTTCGGGCAGGTCTTGGAATCGCCGTTCCACTCGACGTCGAGAACCGGCGGCAGCGCGTCGGGTTCGTTCGGGATGTGCTGCAGGAACCAGTTCACCTGCTCCTCGGCAGGGCGGCACCAGTAGACGAAGTGGTAGGCCCCGCGCGGGACGCCGTAGGACTTGGCGTTGGCCCAGTTCAGGGCGAACTTGTCGTCGAGGTGGTCGCCGCCCTCGGTCGCCTTGATGTAGGCGAACTTGGTGCCGGCCTCGCGGATCGCCTGCCAGTCGACCTCGCCCTGCCACTTCGACACGTCGATGCCTTGGATCGGATAGCGCTTCGCCTTGGCGACGCCCGGATGCGGCTTCGCATCGCTCTTGCGCGGATAGTAGTCGGGCATGGCCGTGCAGCCGGCCGTGAAAAGGCCCAGGCCCAGGACCGCAGCCGCACAGCAGCGGACAATGCGCGCTCCGGCGCAGGCGAGGAAGCGAGTGGTCATGATCGCCCGGATCCCTCCCCGGCTCCGGCCGGGGCAATCAGTGATTGAATGTAGCAAAGGGATTAACAATCCGGAAAGGGATCGGGGCGGGTTCGAGGCGAAGCCGGGGGACAGGCGGGATCAGGAGAGCCCGAACCAGAGCGTGGCGATGCCGAGAAAGGCAAAGAAACCAACGACGTCCGTGACCGTCGTGACGAAAACGCCGGAGGACACGGCCGGGTCCGCACCCCAGCGCTCCAGTGCCATCGGAATGAGGATCCCACCCAGCGCGCCGGCGACAAGGTTGACCACCATCGCCAGGCCGATGACGATTCCCAGATTCCGGTCGGCGAACACCACGGCCGCGACGATCCCGGTGAGGATGCCGAACCCGACCCCGTTCAAGAGGCCGACAAACGTCTCGCGCAGCGTCACACGCAGCGCGTTGGCCGTCCCGAGTTCACGCATGGCGAGCGCGCGCACGGCCACCGTCATGGTCTGTGTCGCGGCGTTGCCGCCCTGGCTGGCGACGATCGGAGCCAGCACGGCCAGCGCCACCATCTTCTGCAGCGTCCCTTCGAAGAGACCCAGCACGGACGAGGCCAGGAATGCCGTGAGCAGGTTGACGAAGAGCCAGCCGAAGCGACTCCTGACCGTGCGCAGCACGGTGTCGGACAATTCCTCGTCCGGGCTGACGCCGCCCAGCGCCCTGATCTCGTCGTCGGCCTCCTCCTGAAGCACGTCGACCATGTCGTCGATGGTGATGACGCCGACCAGCCGGTCCGCCTCGTCCACCACCGGGGCGGAGACGAGGTTGTAGCGCTCGAAGAGCCGGGCGACCTCTTCCGCGGGATCGGTGACGCGGACGCGCCGCCTGTCCGACGTCATCAGCGCCTCGACGGGGACCGGCCGCTGGCCCCGCAAGAGCCGGTCGAGGAAGATCTGCCCGAGCAGCCGGTGCCCGGGATCGACGACGAAGACCTCCATGAAGCTGTCCGGCAGGTCCGGCGCGCTGCGCAGATGCTTGATGGTGCGGTCGACCGTCCAGAAGGGCGGCACGGCCACGAGGGCGGTCTGCATCAGGCGCCCGGCAGAACCCTCGGGATAGTCGAGGCTCTTCCGGAGTGCGACCTGCTCGCTCGCGGGAAGCGCGTCGAGGATCTCGTCGCGCTCTTCCTGGTCGAGGTCCTCGAGGATGTAGACGGCGTCGTCGGATTCGAGGTCCCGGAATCCCTCCGCGACCGTCTCGGTGTCGAGTTCGTCGAGGATCTCTTCGCGGACGCTGTCGTCCACCTCGGTCAGGGCCGCGAAGTCGAACTCGTCGCCGAGCAGTTCGATCAGGCGGGGACGGTCCTCCGGTTCGAGGGCCTCCAGAAGGGCGCCCTGATCGGCCTCGTGCAGCCCGGCGACCAGCGCGCGCAGATGCTCCCCGTCGCCCGCGGCCACCGCCGCCGCCACCTCCTGGACGAAGGCTGCAACCATGCCGCCCTCCTCGTCCCGCAGGCCGAGGGCGCGCGCATCCTTGGGCAGCGTCGAATCGAGGTCGAGCATGGCGGCCTCCTGGGACTGCGCGGCTTAGGGGTGGCTGACGCGGCTATATCACCATGGCGGAGACAACGCCCCATGAACGGAATACGTCCCCGGAACGAAAACGGCGGCCGAGGTCAGGGACCTGGCCGCCGCCGGGAGCTCACGCTCCGAAAATGGTGCGGTCGAGAGGACTCGAACCTCCACTCCGGTTAAAGAACTAGCACCTCAAGCTAGCGCGTCTACCAGTTCCGCCACGACCGCGGGGTGCCAGAGCAGGACGTCCCTGCCGCGGCGGGGCACCGTGTAACAGATCGATTTCGGCTGTACAAGGGCGCTGGAGCCCGACCATGCCGTTCCCTGCCCCAACCCGCCCAAATCGTTCAGGCGTCTTCGGTTTCCACCCCTTCCTGGACGAGGCTCTCGCTTTCCGGCCGGCGCAGCAGCTCCTTGATCTCCACGGTGATCGCGTTGCCGTTGACGATGACCATTCCGCGCGCGATGGGATGGTCGTTGGCGAGGATCTCGACCTCGTCGTTCTCCGACGAGTCGAGCGCGATCACCGCGCCGCGGCCCATGCGCAGCAGCTGGTGGATGGGCATGCGGCAACGGCCGAGCACGATCGAGACGTCGACACCTACGTTTTCAAGACCCGTGGCCACTGCAACCTCCTGCTGCTGGCCCGAGTAGGTCGCAACAGGGTTAATGCGCCGTGAACGCCCGCGACGACCTCGCCTTCCGCTTCGAAGCACCCCCGGCCTCGCCTCCGGTCGAGTGGGCAATCGCCGACGGCCTCACGCCCTACGTGGTGGCCGTGACGGCCATGGAGGAACGCGCCGCCGCCATCGCGGACGGGCTTGCACCCGAGCTCGTCTGGCTGGTTGAGCACCCTCCCCTCTACACGTCCGGCACGTCGGCCAGGCCCGAGGACCTCGTCGATCCCCGGTTCCCCGTGCACGAGACGGGGCGAGGCGGGCAGTACACCTATCATGGCCCCGGCCAGCGCGTGGCCTATGTGATGCTCGACCTGCGACGGCGCGGGCCGGACGTGCGGGCCTTCGTGGCGGCGCTGGAGGCCTGGATCATCGCCACGCTCGGCGCCTTCAACGTGCGCGGCGAAAGGCGGGAAGACCGTGTCGGCGTCTGGGTGCGACGGCCGGAGAAGGCGCCGGGCGCGGAGGACAAGATCGCCGCCATCGGCATCCGCGTGCGCCGCTGGGTGACCTTCCACGGCATCAGCCTGAACGTCGAGCCGGACCTCGAGCATTTCGGCGGCATCGTGCCGTGCGGCATCCAGGAGGAGCGCTACGGCGTGACCAGCCTCGTCGACCTCGGGGTTCCCGTGACCATGCCGGAGGTCGATTCCGTGCTGCGGGCGCGATTTGAGACGATCTTTGGACCGACACGGCCGGCGTCCTTCCGCCCGTGATCAGACCGGCGAGCGGAAGAGCGGCGTGCCCGGCCGCCGGGGCACCGGCTCGCCGTGCTCGATCTCGTGCAGATAGTCGTCCGGCAATCCCCAGTCCCGCGCGGCGAACAGCACGGCCTGGAGGTATGTGGGCGCCGGCTTTCCCTGCACCACGGCGGTGGCGACGTAGAGCAGCGCGCGGCGGGGAGCGCCGTCGAGAACCACGGGTTGGCTGATCTTGGCGTACAGGCCAGTCGACAGCCGCTCGAAACGGTCGAGCGCCGTCATATCGGACAGCCGGCAGTCCCAGAGCACGCCGTGCACGGTCCGCCGCGGGTCGCGCACCACGGTGGCGAACCCCTCCGCCGCGATGGCGAAGCGATGGCGCGGCAGCCGCGCCACACCCATGGCCCGCGCGCCGGGACAGCGCCGGGCCATGCCCTGGCGGTCCATGTTGAGCCCGTAGGCGAAGTAGAGCGGCATGCGGGGGACCAGCTGAATCGCCTGGGTCGCGTCAGCGCGGGGTCAGGCGAATTCCATGATAACCGCGTCCACCGCGAGGCTGTCGCCCTCCTTGGCGAGGATCTTCCCGACGGTCGCGTCACGCTCGGCGCGCAGGACGTTCTCCATCTTCATGGCCTCGACGATGCACAGCATCTCGCCGGCCTTCACCTCCTGGCCGGCGGCGACCACGATGGACTTGACGAGTCCCGGCATGGGGCAAAGCAGCTGCTTTCCCGTGTCGGCGGCCCGCTTGGCCGGCATCAGCGCCACCAGCTCGGCCTCGCGCGGCGTGAAGACGCGGGCGACGGCGGAGACGCCGCCATGGGCCAGCGACACGCCGTTGAGGACAGGGCGGACCTGCACGGCGATCTCGCGACTGTCGATGGCGCCGAGCCAGACCGGCTCCCCCGGCTTCCAGGCCGACGAGACCTGGTGCGCATGGTCCGGTCCGAAACGGACAACCGTGCCGAAAACGTCCTTCTCCACCTCGACCGGGAAGGACGCGTCGCCCAGCATCACCACGCGCGAACTCTCGAATGCGAAGTTCTGCGAGGCCCGGAGCTGGCCGGAAATGCCGCGCTTGCGGCGGTTGAGCTTGTCGTCGATGAAAGCGGCGACGGCCGCGAGGACGTGCGCGGTCTCGCCGGCCGGAGCAGGAGGCGTGAAGCCGTCCGGATACTCTTCGGCGATGAAGCCGGTGGAGAGCTTGCCTTCCCGCCATCGCGGATGGTCCATCAGCGCGGCAAGGAACGGAATGTTGTGCCGGATGCCATCGATGGCGAAGGCGTCGAGGGCGCGGGCCTGGGCCTCGATCGCGCCGAGGCGCGTCGGCGCGTGCGTGACGAGCTTGGCGATCATCGGGTCGTAGAAGATCGAGATCTCGCCGCCCTCGTAGACGCCGGTGTCGTTGCGCACGGTGGCATCCCCCTCGGAGCCCTCCGCGGGTGGCCTGTAGGTGACGAGCCGCCCCGTGGAGGGCAGGAAGCCGCGCGTCGGATCCTCGGCATAGACGCGGCTCTCGACCGCCCAGCCGTCCAGCCTCACGTCGGCCTGCATGATCGAGAGCTTCTCGCCCGCGGCCACCCGGATCATCTGCTCGACGAGGTCAATGCCGGTGACGAGTTCCGTGACGGGATGCTCGACCTGAAGACGGGTGTTCATCTCGAGGAAGAAGAAGGAGCGGTCCTGGCCGGCGACGAACTCCACGGTGCCGGCGGAGTCGTAGTTCACGGCCTTGGCCAGCGCGACCGCCTGCTCGCCCATCTTGCGACGTGTGGCAGGGTCGAGCAGGGGCGACGGAGCCTCCTCGATCACCTTCTGGTTTCGTCGCTGGATGGAACACTCCCGCTCGCCGAGATAGATGACATTGCCGTGCTTGTCGCCGAGTACCTGGATCTCGATGTGCCGGGGATCGACGATGAACTTCTCCACGAAGACGCGGTCGTCGCCGAAGGACGAGGCGGCCTCCGAGCGGGCACGCGCGAAGCCTTCGGCGGCCTCCTGCGGCGTCCAGGCGATGCGCATGCCCTTGCCACCGCCGCCCGCCGAGGCCTTGATCATCACGGGGTAGCCGATCTCGTCGGCGATGCGGACTGCTTCCGCGGGATCCTCGATGATGCCGAGATGTCCGGGGACGGTGGACACGCGCGCCGCGGCGGCCGCCTTCTTGGACTCGATCTTGTCGCCCATCGCCTCGATGGCGCGCGGATTGGGCCCGATGAACACGACACCGGCCGCCTCGAGCGCCTGAGGGAAGGCGGCGCGCTCGGAGAGGAAGCCGTAGCCCGGATGCACCGCCTGCGCGCCGGTGGCGCGACATGCCTCGACGATGCGGTCGATGAGGAGATAGGACTGCGCGGCGGGCGACGGTCCGATATGGACAGCCTCGTCGGCCATCTCGACATGCAGCGCGTCCCGGTCGGCGTCCGAGAACACGGCGACCGTCTTGATGCCCATGCGGCGCGCCGTCTTGATGACGCGGCAGGCGATCTCGCCGCGATTGGCGATCAGGATCTTGTCGAACATGATCC
>JAESFG010000577.1_pt1 | contig 15497 bp, 14 predicted proteins | sample 9269371 | NCBI WGS metagenome assembly JAESFG01 (sample SAMN14506227, study PRJNA617093) | algae metagenome | isolation source: Aetokthonos hydrillicola CCALA 1050 (B3-Florida) and co-occurring... | place: USA: South Carolina | collected 2013-01-01 | reverse complement strand
ACAGCATCAACATAGGATACTCTTATGACCTTACTACTTCGCGGCTGAACACAGTGAGCAAGGGAACACATGAAGTGGTTGTTGGCTTTTTGCTCAACAACAAGTATGGCGACTGGTGTCCTCGTAACCTTTGGTAAAACAGCCATCAAGATAGTTGTAAAGGAGAAGTGAAAACTTCTCCTTTTTTATTTAAATCATCCTGTATCTTTCTGCCCGGTTATGTACTGGTGATGCAGTGTGCGACGCAACAAATGCCCCATCCCTGTTCCTGCAGTTCACCTCCCAAAAAAATAACCCGCATCATCAAAGGCCCATGAAACCGCTGTTACGTTTTTTGCAATACATCTACTGCGTTTATGCGTTGTTGCTGTTTGTTGCCATTATGCTGGTATGCACGCCTGCCATACTCATTGCCTCGGCATTTGGCGTTAAAGGCGGCCATTTCATTTACCGGGTTTGCAGGTTTTGGGCAGGGCTTTGGTACATACTTGTGGGCATACGCCATAAAGACATTTTTGAGTACCCCCACAACCGCCGCCAGCAATGCATTTTTGTGGCCAACCATATTTCGTATATGGACATACCGCCCATTGTACTCACCATTCGCCAGCCGGTGCGGGTGCTGGGCAAATACGAAATGGTAAAAATTCCCGTATTTGGCTGGATTTACCGTGCCGCCGTAATACTGGTAGACCGCCGCGATGCCGAAAAAAGGGCCAAAAGCGTACGGGCATTAAAAGCGGCCGTAGCCCGTGGCATATCCATCTTTATTTTTCCCGAAGGCACGTTTAACGAAACCGGCCAACCCCTCAAAGAATTTTACGATGGGGCCTTTCGCATAGCCATAGAAACCCAAACGCCCATTAAACCCGTATTGTTGGTTGATACCTATAAACGCCTGCATTACAGGGGTTTATTTGAGCTTACACCCGGCTTAAACCGCGTGGTTTACCTGCAGGAAATCTCCGTAACCGGCCTCACTTTGTCAGACGTGCCCGCACTTAAACAGCAGGTGTACAATATTATGCAGGCGGGCTTGCAACGCTACCATTACCCCAACGGCTAAACGCTTATCTACAGCACACGCTGCTGGTACCGGCATTTCTTTTTTTAGGAGGTTAGCTGCAGCAACACCATTCATCGTCCCTTGCGTCGGCAACTATATAATAGCAGTTGGGACAAAAGTTTTGATAATTAAAGAGATGAGGGATATTAAAAAACCACTGATTGATCAGTGGCTTTTTCTTTTAAAAATAATGAATGTACGATTACTGTTTATTACGATTACTGCGGAAATAATATGCTGCTATGACACTTGCAGCACTACCAGTTATAATTGTTGCCCCTGAAGTTGGATGACCAAGATATAAAGCATAGCAGCCCACGCCAAAAATCATTGAACTACTTATAAAGGCTAATATTTGGCCAAGTATAGTACTCGTCATAAAAGTCCACGTTATTCTCCCTTCATTCAATTGTCTGCTTTTTATTTCGCTTTCGGCCAGTTCCATCCATTTTTGTGTGCAACCTGGGGCAAGTTGTTCCAACTCCTTTAAAGTTTCAGGGTCTGGTATTATACCCTCAAAACTTGTTCCTTCAACCGTTTGGTCAGGACGAACAACTAATTTTTTCTTATTATGATGATTACGGTTACTCAATGCACAGAACTTCTTTCCGCATTTCGTTGTATTTTTTGCGGTAGTCTTTATTTATACGCTTTAAGTCAGCCTTAATTTTATCGGCTGGCGTATCTTCTAAAATTTCTTTTGCTTTTTTATCAGCGGGGTTCTCTGTAAAACCGAAGAAATAGAAGAATCCATCGAAAACAAAATCAACTCGTTTTTTTAGTTCTTCCATGGTTCTAAATTTAATAATTATCAATTAATGATTACTACCCATTTAGTATCAAAAATGTTGCAAATCAATGACTTGGCAGTCAGGTTTAACAAAAAAATCAATAATTGGCTGCAAAGGTAGAAACAATTTACAGACAAAATCTAAAACAACAAATTTTTGACGCAAAAAATTGACAGAATGATTTTTTTAAGGCTTGACCCCATTTTTATTTAGCCCCAGCTGCAGCAACACCATTCATCGTCCCTTGCGTCGCACACTGCATCTGCAGTACATTTTCCGGCAAACAACTTTACCGGTACCAATGTGCATAAAAACCAATGCCCGTAAGGCTTGTATTGTGCAAAAGTTGATAAAAATGCCCCGCCAACTGTTGATTATTCAATATTTTGCCAGCTTTAGAAAGTGTGTTTAGCATATGGCAAAAGAAAAAGCAGAAAACCGGGTTTTTGAAAACGAAAGCGGCGTTCAGGGGCAGTATAAAAGTTGGTTCCTGGATTATGCTTCCTATGTTATACTGGAGCGTGCGGTACCCGCTGTAGAAGACGGCCTTAAGCCGGTACAGCGTCGCATACTGCATGCCATGAAAGAAATGGATGATGGCCGTTTTAGCAAAGTGGCCAACATTATAGGCCAAAGCATGCAATACCACCCGCATGGTGATGCCAGTATTGGCGATGCCCTGGTAAACATGGGCCAAAAAGACCTGCTGATTGAAACCCAGGGCAACTGGGGCGATGTACGCACCGGCGACGAAGCCGCCGCCCCCCGTTACATCGAAGCCCGCCTTAGCAAGTTTGCACTGGACGTAGCGTTTAACGCCAAAACCACCGAATGGCAATTGAGTTACGATGGCCGCAAGCAGGAGCCTATTACCCTGCCCATGAAATTTCCTTTGTTGCTGGCACAGGGTGCAGAAGGTATTGCGGTGGGTTTGTCTACCAAAATATTGCCCCACAATTTTTGCGAACTCATTGACGCCTCTATCAAATACCTGAAAGGACGCAAGTTTGAACTCTACCCCGATTTCCAGACAGGAGGTATGATGGATGTATCTGCTTACAACGAGGGCAAACGTGGCGGTAAAATACGTGTACGTTGTATGATTGAGGAGGTAGACAAAAAAAACCTCATCATCCGCGACGTGCCTTTTGGCGTTACCGTATCGCAACTGTGCGACAGCATTACCAAAGCCAACGATGCCGGCAAAATCAAGATTAAAAAAGTAACCGAGTTTACCGGCAAGAACGTGGAAGTAATGGTGGAACTGGCTGCCGGTATTTCTCCGGATATTACCATTGATGCCCTGTATGCTTTTACCGATTGTGAGGTAAGCATATCGCCCAACGCCTGCGTAATTGATGGCCAGAAACCGCGTTTTGTTTCCGTACACGAACTGTTGCGTACCTCGGTTGACAATACCAAAGATCTGCTTCGTAAGGAACTGGAAATCAAACTGCGGGAACTGGAAGACAAATGGCATTATACCTCCCTGGAAAAGATATTCTTTGAAGAACAGATTTATAAGGAACTGGAGAAAAAGCACGAAACCTGGGAAATTGTGCTGCAGGCCATTGAAAAGGCTTTCAGGCCTTTTGAGAAAAACCTGAAACGCAACGTTACCCGCGAAGATGTACTGAAGCTAACCGAAAAACCGGTAAGGCGTATTTACAAACTGGATATTGACGAACTGATAGAACAAATCAAAAATATTGAGGCCGACATACAACAGGTAAAACACGACCTGGAACACCTGACCGAATTTACCATTGCTTACTTTGAAACCCTGTTAAAGAAATACAGTAAAGGCCGCGAACGCAAAACCGAGATCAAACCTTTTGATACCATCAAAATACAGCAGATTGCCATTGCCAATACCAAACTGTACGCCAACAGGGAAGAAGGTTTTATTGGCACATCGCTGAAAAAAGATGAACTGTTGTTTGAGTGCAGCGATATTGACGACATCATCGTGTTTACCAAAAAGGGCATCATGAAAGTGGTGAAAGTGGGGGATAAGGTGTTTATTGGCAAAGACATCATCCATGCGGCCATCTTTAAAAAGAACGACGAACGCACCACCTACAACATGATTTACCTGGATGGCGGCTCCGGCACCACCTACGCCAAACGCTTTAATGTTACCGGCATTACCCGGGATAAGGAGTACGACCTTACCAAAGGCACCGATAAAAGCAAAGTACATTATTTTACCGCCAATGCCAATGGCGAGGCCGAGAGCGTAAAAGTGGTACTAAGCCCCAACTGCACCGCCCGCAACAAAGAGTTTGAATTTTATTTTGAAGAACTGGAAATCAAAGGCCGCAGTTCTCAGGGCAATACCGTTACCAAATATCCGGTTAAGAGCGTGAAGTTTAAAGAAGCAGGCCGCAGTACGCTCAGCGGTGTAAAATTGTGGTTCGACGATATTTACGGCAGGCTTAACCGCGACGAAAAAGGCCAGTACCTGGGCACTTTTGAAGACGACAAGCTGCTGGTGATATTTTCCGACGGTACTTACGAGATTACCGACCTGGAACTGACCCAGCGTTTTGATGCCGAAAAAATACTGCTGATTGAAAAATTTGTGCCCGAAAAAGTGATTACCGCCGTTTACCTGGACAATGATAAGCTGCAGTACAACGTAAAACGTTTCCGCATAGAAACCTCTACGCTTAAAAGCAAGTTCATGTTCATTAAAGAGGGCGACGGCAACCTGCTGGAAGCCGTAACCACCGACGAAGAGCCCATACTTGCCGTGCAAACCGGCCGTGGGGCACAGGCCCGCAAGGCCAAATTCAAAATTGCCAAAATGGTAGATGTAATGGGCTGGAAAGCCGTGGGTGCCAAACTCATGGACTTCAGCAAATCCATCGAAATGCAGTGGGAGGAAAAACCGAAAGAAGAAAACCCCACCCAGCCCGAGTTGTTTGGGTAAACATCCATAGTTTGTGCAAAGCCGCCTTTTACCGGGCGGCTTTTTTGTGCGGTGTGGTTTGGGTTACATCACACGCCGGCCATGCAAACCATTCTGTTGAACCAGGCGACAAAACAAGCATGAAGCACCGGTTGCGTCGCACACTTCTACTGTAGCAAAAAGGCTCAGCCACAAAGGCACGGAGGCACAAGTAATGGGCTTTGTACAGCAAAAAAAACACACAAGCCATTCTTTAATTTGTCTGTTTGTAACCGCTGGCTTCGTGCAGGATTGTACTGTAGGAATGCTATTAAGCAACGAGAAAGGAAGATGGTTAATGAATCGTAGCAATTATGTCAGGGCTACGCCCCTGATATAATTATGTTCCTTTTGCTATTAAGATGGCAGGGCTAACGCCCCTGAAAAAGCAATGCTACTGCATCGGGGTTTGAAAAAAGTGATTAGCATGTTGTGTTTGTAAAGTAAATTATTGAATAGAACCAGGGGCGTTAGCCCTGGTATCTTAGTAGCCCATTATTGTGTCAAAGATTTTATAGGGGCGTAGCCCTGGCATTTTACAGTTAATTGTTTTCAAAGCATTTTGTAGTCGATTTGTATGTAGTCAAAAAATCGACTACAGGAATTTCGACTACATTTTTGTAGTCAGTTTTTTGTAGTCAAAAATTCGACTACAGGAATTTCGACTACAGTTTTGTAGTCGATTTGTGTGTAGTCAAAAATTCGACTACAAGAATTTCGACTACAGTTTTGTAGTCAGTTTTTTGTAGTCAAAAATTTGACTACAGGATTTTGACTACAGTTTATTTTTGGAAAAGCCGCCCATTGATATGCAGATGAACGGATTGCGACGCAAGGGACGATGCCATGTAATACTTCGGCTGGTATCATAGGCATAAAAAAACAGCCACGCATTGCTACGTGGCTGCTGTTGTGTACTAACCCAATAGGTTTAAGCTTCTAGTAAAGCCTTGATTTTTTTATCTAAAACAGTTTTAGGTACTGCACCTATTTGTTTGTCTACCACCTGGCCGCCTTTGATGAACAGGATAGCGGGGATGGAGGTGATGCCGTAGTTAACGCTCAGGTTGGGGTTGTTGTCTACGTTTACTTTACCAACATTGATTTTGCCGGAGTAATCGGTAGCTAGCTCTTCAATAACGGGCCCGATAGCACGGCAAGGACCACACCACTCTGCCCAAAAATCTACTACGGTTAATTTATCGCTCTTTAGAACGGTTGATTCAAAGTTTGAATCGGTTAACTCTAATGCCATTGTTTTGAATTTAAATTATGTGATTGGTATCTTTTTTCTTTTAGAGAAATGAGTATCAAAATTAACTCCATTCCTGTTTGTGTGCACATTTGACTTTTGCACAGGTGTGATTATACCGTTTCTCGAAAGATTTACGCCATAACGGCGTGAAAAGCTACCAGTGCTGCCAAATTGCCTTGTAGGGCATTAGATTTTTACCTTGATCACCAGCTTTTTGATGGGCTGATCGTTAACGGCAATCATGGGTGCATGCACGTCTTCGGGGTAAAAAATAGCAAATTGGTTATCGGTTACCTGAAAGTACATATCGGGTGCATCGTTGTAAAATACCACATCTTTTTCGGGGTTGTATTCGCCTTTTTGTGTGGTGCAGGTGTTGCGGGGTTTCCAGCCGATGGTTTCTTTGCCACGGATGCACAGTTGAATGTCTATGTTGTTGTTGTGGCACTCGAACTTGGCGGTAGATTCTTCGGCGGTTACACCGTTTTTATCGGAAACGATGCCTTTGAGGCCTTCGGCAATGTCGAATTTGCCTACTTCCAGCGAGGCGAGGTCTACAGAAGCAATATATTCAAATGCTTTGGCAAACAATGGGTGTAATGCTGCGTATTTGCCGGCATTGGCTAAATGATCAACTATCATGATGTTGTTTTTATTGGTGAATGGTGAATGGTGAGTGGTGAGTAGGGAGTACTCACTCTGTAAGCAAAAAAATCCGCCTTATTGCTAAAGCGGATTGTATGTTGGTGCTTGTTCTTTTACAGTAACAGGCGTTGATTAACGTTGTACACGTCCGCTGCCGTCGCCTTTCATCAGTTCTTCTACTTCTTTTAAAGTAGCGTGGTTTAGGTCGCCGGGTATGGTGTGTTTTAATGCAGAAGCCGCTACGCCAAACTCAGCGGCGTCGGCCATGGTTTTGCCTGTAACCAAACCGTAAATAAGGCCGCTGGCAAAGCTGTCGCCGCTACCAACGCGGTCTACAATGCGTACGTTGTATTTTTTGGTGTGGTAAAAATCTGTACCGTCGTATACCAGGGCACTCCAGCCGTTGTCGCTGGCACTGTGGCTTTCGCGTAAAGAAGAGGCGATGAATTTGAAACCGAATTTTTCTTTCATTTGCTTGAATACGTCTTTAAAGCCATCTAGGTTCAGTTCGCCTTTGGTAACATCGGTATGGGCGGCTTTAAAGCCTAAGGTTGTGTCTGCATCTTCTTCGTTGCCAATACATACGTCTACATATTTACACAGCTCGGTCATTACTTCGCGGGCTTTTTCCTTGCTCCACAGTTTTTTACGGTAGTTCAGGTCAATGCTGGTAGTAATGCCTTTGGCTTTGGCAGCTTTCAGGGCTTCTAAAGTAAGGGCAGCAGCTTTATCGCTCAGGGCTGGTGTAATACCGGTGGTGTGGAACCAGTCTGCACCTTCAAAAATTTTGTCAAAGTCAAATTCGCTGGCGTCAACTTCGGCAATAGAAGCACCTGCACGGTCGTAAACCACCTGAGAGGCACGCATAGAAGCACCGGTTTCCAGGAAGTAAATGCCCAAGCGTTTACCGCCGCGGGCTATGTATTGTGTATCTACACCATAACGGCGGATGTGGTTGATGGCAGCCTGGCCAATAGGGTTATCCGGCACCTTGGTTACAAAAACACCATTAAGGCCGTAGTTAGACACTGCAACGGCAACGTTGGCTTCGCCACCGCCGTAAGTAACATCAAAGCTGTCACTTTGTACAAAACGTTCAAAACCGGGGGTAGACAATCTTAACATGATTTCTCCCAGCGTTACAACTTTCTTTGACATGTTGTTGGTTAGTTTGAAAAATGAAAAAATACGTTGGTTAAACGTAAGCAAGGCAAGATAGGGGGCAAATGTATAGAGAAACCATCAATTGAATAATTTATCACAAAAAAATACGAAAACGTTTGCGTTTAGGCCTGTAAAGGCAGGAAGGTGCAGGATGCAGGCGGGCATTGGCTTTGCAGCCTTACGTTAGTTGGTGTGTATGTATGGCTAACGTATATATTTGCACACAAATCATAAAACAAATATGGCACAGGAACAAACCATTCAGCAGTTGTTGGATTATCCCGTTGTACCGGTTTTTTACAACAGCAATGCGGCTATCTGCAAGAACATTTTTGATGCATGCTACAAAGGCGGCATTCGTGTATTTGAATTTACCAACCGTGGCGAGAACGCCCTGGAAATATTTAAGCAACTGGTGGCTTTGTTACCTCAGTATCCCGGTTACAGCATTGGTGCAGGTACCATTTTAAAAGCGGCCGATGCACAGGCCTTTATTGAAGCAGGTGCTGCTTTCATTGTATCACCCTGTTATACCAGTGAAGTGTTTGATGTATGCTACCAGAACAAAGTGCCTTATATGCCCGGTTGTATGACCGTTAAAGAAATTTATGATGCTGCACAGGCGGGTTGCGAGGTAATCAAGGTATTCCCGGGCGATGTGGTGGGTACCAAGTTTGTAAAAGGCGTTAAAGCGGTTTTCCCTAAACAGAAACTGATGATTACCGGTGGTGTAGAACCTACCAAAGACAACCTGAATGCCTGGTTTAGTGCAGGTGCCAATGCCGTGGGCATGGGCTCGCAATTGTTTAAGAAAGAGTGGCTGGATAACGGCACCTACGAAGAAGTGACCAAAGTAGCCCAAAGCTGTTTTGAGTTTCTGAAAAAGTAATGCTTTTTTTGATGTTTGATGGATACCATGCCTCGTCTTTTTGGGCGGGGCATTTTTATTTGTGGTTGCAGGTAAGCTGGTAAGGGGGTTGTTTGTGGTTGGTTGATGCCTATAATTTGTAACCCGCAACCAGTAACTGGCAACTTGTAACCAGCTTACCCCAAAAACCTTTTCAGTTCCCGGTCGTTGTCTCTTTGTTTAATGGTATCGCGTTTGTCGTGGGTCTTTTTACCGCGGGCCAGGCCAATTTCTACTTTTACAAAAGATTTTTCGTTGAAAAAAACTCGTAAAGGCACCAGGGTGTAGCCTTTCTCCTTCATTTTAACCTGCAGCTTTTTTAATTCGCGTTTGGTAAGCAGCAGTTTGCGGTCGTGCACTGCAATATGGTTGTTGATGGTACCGTGCGAGTATTCGGCAATGTACAGGCCGCGTACCCATAACTCGCCTTTGTCAAACATGCAAAAAGCATCATTAAAACTCACTTTGCCATCCCTGATGCTTTTTACTTCAGTACCCAGCAATACAATGCCGGCCACATATTTGTCTTCAATGTAGTAGTTAAAATAGGCCTGCCTGTTGTTCATTTCCTTTGCCGTACGCTGCTTTGCCATCCTGCATCATTATTAAGTGTGGGTTAACCCTTAAACAGGCGTATTAACTGGGCCAGTTTGTCTTTCAGGTGTTTCCTGTCCACAATAAAGTCTAAGAAACCGTGTTCCAGTAAAAATTCACTGCGTTGAAAACCTTCGGGCAGGTCTTTTTTAATGGTTTCTTTAATTACACGCGGGCCTGCAAAACCTATCAGGGCACCGGGCTCGGCAATGTTCAGGTCGCCCAGCATACCAAAGCTGGCCGAGATACCGCCAAAAGTGGGGTCGGTTAGTAGCGATATATAAGGTAAGCCTGCATCGCTCAGTTGAGAAAGCTTGCCGCTGGTTTTGGCCAGTTGCATCAGGCTGAAAGCACTTTCCATCATACGTGCACCGCCGCTTTTGCTAATCACCATGTAAGGCAGTTTGTGTTCAATACAGTAATCTACGGCACGGCTAAACTTTTCGCCCATCACACTACCCAGCGATCCGCCAATGAATTCAAAATCCATACAGGCCACCACCAGGCCCTCGCCGTTTACGGTGCCAGCGGCAACACGCATCGAGTCTTTCAGGTCGGTCTTGGCATGAATTTCATCCAGGCGTTTCTGGTAAGGTTTCAGGTCGGTAAAGCCCAAAAAGTCTTTACTCACAATCTCGTCGTACAGTATGGCGTATTCGTGATTATCAAAAATATAATCAAAGTATTCGCTGCTGCCAATGCGGTGATGGTAATTGCATTTGGGGCATATATACAGGTTCTCCTCCAATTCGGTAGTGGTGCATATATAATTACACTCCGGACATTTGTTCCACAACCCTTCAGGGGTTTCCTTTTTATCAGCGGTAGAGGTGGTAATACCTTTACGCAAACGCTTGTACCATTTAGGCTTTACTTCGCCGCCGCTGCTGGGTTGCTGCGTTTCGTCCTCGCCCGATAAGCTGTTTTCAATGTCTATATTGGTAGTCTCTTTATCCTTTTTCATGGTATGTCTGAATTGGGGGTAGCAAATTAACGCAAAAATAATTTAATGAAGGTCTCGCCCGCCACAATGCCCCCAATAATTAACATTGAGGCCCCACAACCCGTAGTTGCTGCTGCTGCATCACACGCGGTTTGGGTAATTTTTTTTAGTAGAGACGAACTGCAGGAAAACCATTCAGCACCGGTTGCGTCGCACACTTGGGCTGCAAAGCATTGTTGTTACTGTTTGTAGTTTGGTGTTTGTGGTTGTTATAAAACGGTCGCCTTTTTTTAGGCATCAACAAACCTCAAACAACAAACCTCAAACCTCAAACCTCAAACCCCAAACAACAAACAGTTCCTCATCTTCCTGCCGTACAAGTGTGCGACGCAACCGGTGCCCAATAGCAGTCCCTCTGCCGGTTACCAAAAGAAAAGCCGGCAAAAACCGCGTGTTACCCAAACAACGCCACTTGCCTGCTTACCTGTACTTTCGCTGCAAACAAATGTTATGGCAAAAACGTTTTTTATAACCGGCATAGGCACCGGTGTGGGCAAAACCATTGCCGCTGCCATTGTTACACAAGCATTGCAGGCCGATTACTGGAAACCCGTTCAGGCCGGCTTTGACGATGGTACCGACAGCCAAACGGTAGCATCGCTGGTAGGCAATACACAAACCGTTTTTCATCAAGAGGCGTATAAGCTGGCCATGCCTGCATCGCCACATATTGCCGCCCGGGAAGAAGGTATACACATTGACCTTGACCATATTGTAAGCCACTATGCACAACTAAAACGTGACCGCACCCTGGTTGTTGAAGGGGCCGGTGGCCTGATGGTGCCTTTGAACAAGCATCAGTTTGTGGCAGACCTGGTTAAAGCCCTGGACGCTGAAGTATTGCTGGTTAGCCGCAATTACCTGGGCAGCATCAACCATTCGCTGTTAACGGCGGCTTACTGTAAACAAATGGGCTTGCGTGTGGCAGGGTGGATATTCAACGATCAATACCTGCAATATGAGCAGGAAATTGCTGACTGGTCTGGCTACCCCATACTGGGCAGCATACCTTTTACCCAAAACCCTGACCGTTCTTTTATTAACAGCCAGGCTGCACAGATGCGGCTATCTTTGCTGCCATTGTTATGACCAAACAAGCACTTCGTAAACTATACAGGGAAAAGCGGCTTTCGCTGCACCCACGCCAAAAGCTGAAGCTGGACGACCTGCTGTTGCTGCAGTTTCAGCAACTGTACCTGGATGATGACATACAGTTATTGATGAGCTACTGGCCCATGGCATCTATGAACGAGCCCAATACACACCTGTTTTCACGCTACATGCACCACATGCTGCCGCATTTGCAGATGGCTTACCCCGTTGCAGATTTTTCTGACTGCAGCATGCAGGCCTTGCTGATAAACGAGGATACCGTATACACCACCGATGCCCATGGCATTACCACGCCTAAAACCGGCGATGCCATTGATGCCGAAGCCATAGACATTGTATTTGTGCCCATGCTGGTATGCGATGTGGAAGGCTACCGGGTTGGCTATGGCAAAGGTTTTTACGACCGCTTTCTGGCCCGCTGTGCACCCCATGCGGTAACCATTGGGTTTAGCTATTTTGAACCTGTAGACCGCATAGGTGATACGCACGAATTTGACATACCTTTAAACTATTGTATTACACCCGAGCAGATCTATGAATTTTAATGCCATCTTTTTAAAATCGTTTCGTGTATTGCTGTTGCCTTTTGCTGCATTGTATGGGGGTATTGTAATGCTGCGTAACTGGCTGTACGACAAAAAATACTTTAAGAGTGCCCAATTTAATTTTCCGTTGATTTGTGTAGGCAACCTGGCTGTGGGCGGCACGGGTAAATCGCCCATGGTAGAATACCTGTTACGCCTGCTGAAAAACGACTTTGCCATTGCCACATTAAGCCGTGGCTATAAACGCAAAACAAAAGGCTATGCACTGGCCAATGCCAATACCACCGCCATTGATATTGGCGACGAGCCCATGCAGTTTCACCAAAAGTTTCCCGATATTGCTGTGGCCGTAGGGGAAGAGCGTATTGTGGCCATACCACAAATGCTGCACGACAGGCCTAACCTGCAGGCCATTATACTGGACGACGCTTTCCAGCACCGTATTGTACAAGCCGGCTTTAACATACTGCTTACCGAATTCAGCAACCTGTACACACACGATTTCTTTTTGCCTACCGGCGATTTGCGTGACGAATGGAAGTCTGCCCGCCGTGCCGATGTGATCATCGTTACCAAATGCCCGGCAGACCTTACCGAAGAAAAAAAGAAAAAGACCATCAAAAGCCTGCACGCACAGCCGCACCAGAAAATATTTTTTACCACCATTGAATATGGCACACCTTACCACATTTATAACCCGCAGGAGGAATGGATACTTACCCCCGCAGTAGAAGTGTTGCTGGTATGTGGCATTGCCAACCCAAGGCCATTGAAAGAGTACCTGCTAAACCATGTGCACACGTACTATCAAAAAGATTACAACGACCACCATATCTTTTCCATTGACGACCTGAAAGACATACGCCAACGTTTTGAAGAGATTACCGATAAAAACAAGATTATACTTACTACCGAAAAAGATGCGGTAAGGCTTACCAAATTTGCCAACGAATTACAGGATATGCCTTTGTATGTATTGCCCATCCGTCACAAATTTTTGTTCAATGAAGGTGAACAATTTGACGAGTTGGTTATTTCATTTATACGCAACTTTACTTTCAAACCACTCTCATGAGTAAAAAGAAGAAAAAAAACAAAGCTCCCTATTTTCATAGCAAACACCATTCTCCGCAAAACAAGGTTGTAAAAGGCACGCTCGAGGTTACCCGCTCCGGTATGGGTTACGTAGTAATACCCGATGGTACCGGTGATGTACTGGTAAGGCCCAACGACTTTAAGAATGCCCTGAACGGTGATACCGTACTGGTGAAGATTGTTAAGGAAAACCTGAACAGTGGCCGTAAGGAAGGCCGTATTACCGAAGTGGTAAGCCGCAGGCAAACCGAATTCATCGGTCATTTGCAGGTATCTGAACGTTATGCGTTTTTCATCCCCGATACGGATAAGCCCATGCCCGACCTCTTTATCCCTACCGATAAACTGAATGGTGCCAAAGACAAAGACCGTGTAGTGGTGAAAATGATACGCTGGGACAAAGACGATAAACGCCCCGTTGGCGAAGTGCTGGATGTAATGGACCAGGAAGATGAGAACGACGCGGCCATGAAAGAACTGCTGGCCGAAAATGGTTTTCCCCTGTTCTTTCCGCCCGAAGTAATGGAAGAAACAGCCCGCCTGCCCGAAGTGCTGAGCAAAGAAGAAATCAAAAAACGCCGCGACTTCCGCGATACGCTTACGTTTACCATTGACCCCGTAGATGCCAAGGATTTTGACGACGCCCTGTCCCTCAAACAAATCCGTAAAGGCGTGTATGAAATTGGCGTACACATTGCCGATGTTAGCTATTACGTAGAGCCTGATACCGCCCTGGATGCAGAAGGCTACAAACGTGCTACATCTGTTTACCTGCCAGACCGTGTTAACCCCATGCTGCCCGAAAAAATTTCCAATGAGCTATGCTCACTGCGGCCGCATGAAGACAAGTTTACCTTTTCTGCCGTGTTCGAGATCAACAGCAAGGCCGAGGTTAAAAAATACTGGATTGGCCGTACCGTCATCCACTCAAACCACCGCTTTACCTACGAGGATGTACAGCAAACCATTGAAAGTGGTGATGGCTTATACAAAGACGAAGTATTGCTGCTGAACGATCTTGCCCAACGTTTACGCCAGCAGCGTTTCAGCAAAGGTGCCATCAACTTCTCCTCGCAAGAGGTTCGTTTTAAACTGGATGAAAAAGGCAAGCCTATTGGCATCGCAGTAAAAGAAAGCAAGGAAGCCCACCAGTTGATAGAAGAGTTTATGCTGCTGGCCAACCGCACCGTGGCCGAGCATGTGTCTAAAATAAAAGCCGGCGAAAAAGGCGTGCCTTTCCCTTACCGCGTGCACGACCAGCCCGATGAGGAAAAGCTGCGTCCGTTTATGGAGTTCGCTAAAAAGTATGGCCACAGCTTTGACATACAAACCCCCGAAAGCATTGCCCGCAGCTTTAACGAAATGCTGGCCGATGTAAAGGGTAAGCCCGAGCAGCATGTGCTGGAGCAACTGGGCATACGTACCATGGCAAAAGCCACTTATACTACCGAGAACATTGGCCACTATGGCCTCGCGTTTCAACATTATTGCCATTTTACTTCGCCCATACGCCGTTACCCGGATGTGCTGGTGCACCGTGTGCTGCAAACCGTGCTAAACGGCAAACCACAACTGGATAAAAAGATGGAGGAAAAATGCAGGCACAGCAGCGAGCGGGAGCGTGCCGCCATGGAATGTGAGCGTGCCGGTAACAAATACAAACAGGTAGAGTTTCTGCGTGACCATGTGGGCGAAACCTTTGATGCCGTGGTAAGCGGTGTGGCCAGTTTTGGCTTGTTTGCTGAAACGGTAGAACACAAATGCGAAGGCCTGGTAAGCGTGGTGAGCTTGTCTGACTACGACGATTTCAGGATTGTGGAAAGTGATTACAGCCTGGTGGGCATGCGTAGCGGCCGTAGTTTTAAAATGGGCGATAAGCTGAAGATCAGGGTAGTTGCCGCCAACCTGGAAAAACGCCAGTTGGATTATGAATGGGTAAAAGACGCAGGCCAGCCCGAGCCAGAGCAGCCTGTGCAAAAAAGCAAAAACCCAAAAGCCTCAAAAGCCGCTAAAGCTGCAAAGCCCAAAGCTGCCAATGAAAAACCGGTAAAAGAAAAAGCCCCTGCCAAAAAGGCCCGGAAAAAATAAACAGCGTGTACTGTTGCCCGCTACCATTTTTAGGTAACGGGCAGCAGGAATGCTATTGGGCACCGGTTGCGTCGCACACTTGTGCAGTAGATGCTTAGGCATCTGCAAGTCAATAAGTCAGTAGTCAATAAGTCAGTAAGGTTAGGTGTATACATCCTGTGGGTTACTTATTGACTTAATGACCAATGACGATATGACTTCCCTCCGTACAATCCCCCATGAAGCCCGCTACACACAGGCAAATGAAGGAGGAGGTAAACTTCCATCTTGTACCTTCC
>JAESFG010000576.1_pt1 | contig 15525 bp, 14 predicted proteins | sample 9269371 | NCBI WGS metagenome assembly JAESFG01 (sample SAMN14506227, study PRJNA617093) | algae metagenome | isolation source: Aetokthonos hydrillicola CCALA 1050 (B3-Florida) and co-occurring... | place: USA: South Carolina | collected 2013-01-01 | reverse complement strand
GGAGGCGCCGGGCACGATCATCATCCACACCAATGAGCGCTACCTCTACCTCGTCCAGGGCAACAACCGGGCGCTGCGCTACGGCATCGGCGTTGGCCGCGACGGCTTCCAGTGGAACGGCCTCGTCAAGGTGGTGCGCAAACAGGAATGGCCGGACTGGCGCCCGCCGCCGGAGATGATCGAGCGCCAGCCCTATCTGCCGCGCTTCATGGCCGGAGGCCCGGGCAACCCGATGGGCGCGCGCGCCATGTATCTCGGCGGCACCGTCTATCGCATTCACGGCACGAACCAGCCGGACACGATCGGGCACGCCGTGTCGTCGGGTTGCTTCCGCCTCGTCAACAACGACGTCATCGATCTCTACGATCGCGTGCCGGTGGGCACCAAGGTCGTCGTCAGGCAGCAGGCCAGCCTCTGAGGCCGGCTCGGGCGGCGGGTTGGTCCCGCCGCCACCACGCGTCGCGTTTTCCGGCGGGACGGCGCAGCCATGCGCGACCGCCCGTCCAACCACATCGGGGGTCGTCATGCCGCATCTCGCCGCCGGGAACAGACACGCCACTCGCCGCGGGCTTCGCCTCGCGCTCGCCGCCGCCGGAGCGGCACTCCTCGCCTCCGCGCTTCCCGCGGCGGCCCAGACGCTCGATGCCGTGAAGAAGCGCGGCGAACTGGTCTGCGGCGTCAGCCAGGGCCTGCTCGGCTTCTCCAGCCCAGACGACAAGGGTGACTGGGCCGGCTTCGACGTCGACTTCTGCCGCGCCGTGGCGGCCGCAGCGCTGGGCGACGCCACCAAGGTCAAGTTCGTGCCGCTGTCGGCCGCCGAGCGCTTCGAGGCGCTGAAGGGCGGCAAGGTCGACCTGCTCGCCCGCAACTCCACCTGGACGCTGGGACGCGAGACGGAGTTCGGCATCGCCTTCACCGGCGTCACCTATTATGACGGCCAGGGCTTCATGGTGGCCAAGACGGCGAACACCACTTCCGCGCTGGAGCTCGACGGCGCCAAGGTCTGCGTCCAGGCGGGCACGACGACCAAGGACAACGTCGTCGACTATTTCGCGCAGAACGGCATGAAGGGCGAGCTCATCGAGGTGGCGTCACCCGCCGACGCGCTCAAGGCCTATTCGGAAGGCCGCTGCGGCGTGCTGACCAGCGACGTTTCCCAGCTCCATGCCGAGCGGCTCCGGCTCGAGAAGCCTGGTGACCACGTCATCTTGGCAGACATCATCTCCAAGGAGCCGCTCGGCCCGGTCGTCCGGGCCGACGATGCGAAGTGGTTCACGCTTGTGAAGTGGGTCGGCTTCGCCCTCGTCAACGCCGAGGAACTCGGCGTCAGCACGAAGACGCTGGATGCCGCCCTCGCATCGAAGAAGCCCGACGTGCAGCGTCTCGTCGGAACCGAGGGCAAGCTCGGCGAGAGCCTCGGCGTCTCCAACGACTGGGCGGCCAAGGCCGTCAAGGCCGTCGGCAATTATGGCGAGATCTACGAGCGCAATGTCGGGCGCGAGTCGAAGCTCGCCATCCCGCGCGGCATCAACCAGCTCTGGTCGATGGGCGGCATCCTCTACGCCCCGCCCGTGCGCTGAGAGTTGCGGGGCCGGGCGGCCCCGCCTTTTCGCCTCAGAGCAGCGCGACCTTGCCGGTGGCGATGTCGTAGACGCCGCCGGCGGTCTTCACGCCGCCGTCGGAGAGGAAGCCTGCGATCAACGGCGAGGCTTCGCCGAGCCGCTTCAGGACTTGCTTGACGTTCTCCCGCGTGGCGGCGGCGAGCAGGTCGTCGGGATGCTCCCCGATGGCCGTCTCCACCGCCGGCCTGATCGCGGCCGCGAGGCCGGGCAGGTGCCCGGGAAGGGTGACGCCCTCCTTCACCACCTTGATCGTCGCAGCCACCGCGCCGCAACCGCTATGGCCGAGCACCATGATGAAGGGCACGCCCAGCGCCTTCACCCCGTATTCGAGGGTGGCGAGGCCGTCATCGTCGACGACGTTGCCGGCGACGCGCACGACGAAAAGCTCGCCGGGGCCCTGGTCGAAGGCGAATTCCGGGACCACCCGCGAGTCGGCGCAGCTGACGATGGCCGCGAAGGGGTACTGCGCCGAAGCGCGGGAGATGCGGCCAGCCGAGGGATCCCGGTTGGTCGAGAGATTGGCGGCATGGCGCGCATTGCCCTCGACGAGACGCTGGAGCGCCGCGTCGGGCGGGATGGCGTTGGGCCGGGGAACGATCGCGTCCGCCTCATCGGCACGGACCGCTCCCAGCGGAAGGACGCTCGCTGCGGCCGCGAGCCCTGCCGCGCGCAGGCCCGCTCCCAGCATCGCCCGGCGCGACAACCCCGTCGATGATGCACATTGCTCACACATGCCGGCCCCCCGGGCTCCGCGGTTCATGGCACGCTTATGCGGGCATGACCTTGAACGGGGCGATAAGTTGAGCGGGAAAACCCGTGATCAAGGTGAGCGAAGTCCTGCGGCGGTCAGCCGGCCATCATCGCCATCACCACGAAGGCGACTGCCAGGAGCGCGCAGGCCGCGATGATCGAGCCGACGACCTCGCCGGGCCGCAGATCCTTTTCACGCGTCGGCATGGGAAGAGCCCGGCGAATCACCAAGTCATCATCGTGGGGAGCAGCCGCTGGCGCCATCGGGACGATGACGGACGCCGCACTGCCTCAATTCCGCCCTTGGCCATGGCACGCACTCCTGTCATCCCCGGCGGCCCGAAGGGCCGGGAAGGGGATCCAGCCCTTTTCCTTTGCGTAATGACTCGGAAGCCCCGCTGCGCGCGTGCTGCCCTGGATCCCCTTCCCCTCCGCCGCTGCGCGGCTCCGGCCGGGGATGACGGCATTCGAGCAGCGATTCGCGCCTCAGGGCTTTTCGCCGCGCGCCAGCCGCCCCTCGATGGCGTCGAGGACGGGTGGCAAATCGGCGATGCTGTCGATCACGTAGTGCGCCCCGGACCGCAGCAGGTCGCGCGCCGCGATCTGGCGCAGGCGGTCCTTCTCGGCGGATGACGCCGCCGCGAGTTCCTCGCGCGACAGGCCCACGCCGTTGCCCGACAGCGTGACCCCGACGGTCCATGTGCCGGCCGCGATGCCCTCGGCGATGCCGGGCGTGGTGTCGTCCACCTTCACCACGGCGCTCGCCGGCCACACGTTCAGGTCGACGAAGCACCGGTACATCATCAGGGGACTCGGCCGCCCGTCGGCGAGGTCGCCGGCGCAGACGAGGTTGTCGGGTGCGTAGCCCTGCGCGGCGGCGGCAGGCAGCAGCCGCTCCATGATCGGCCGGACATAGCCCGTCGTCGACCCGATCTTCATGCCGCGCCTGCGCAACTCGGCCACGGTTTCCACCGTGCCGGGGATCAGGTCGGCGTAGTCGGTCACGACCTTGGTGTTGAGCGGAACGAAGACCTCGTAGATCCGGTCGACATCCTCCTTGGAAGGCGCCTTGCCGTGCGCCTCCGTCCAGCGGGCGGCGATGGCGGGTGCGTCGAGCAGGGCCTTGATGTGGTCCCACTTCGGCAGGCCCATGGGCCCGCGCGCCTCGGCGATGGTGATCGGCACCTGGAATTCGCCAAAGACCTGGACGAAGGCGCCCATGGGCGCGCGCGACCCGTGGTCGATGGTCGTGCCGGCCCAGTCGAAGATGGCGGCCTTGAGCGTCATGCCCGCTGCTCCTGCGTTTGCGATCCGAAGAGTTCGCCGATCACCTCCTCGGCGATGGCGAAGGAGGTGGAGGCGCCCGTGCCGCTCGTGATCACGACGATGCGCTCGGCCGGCGAGGGGCGGTCGACCAGCATCAGCCGGTCGGATGCAGACGCATAGGTGCCCGTCCAGCGTTCAGTCACGTGGCGGCCCGGCAGATCCAGCACCTCGTCCATCTCGCGCAGGATGATGTCGTCGACCGCGTCAGGCGCGAACGGATCCACTGTTTCGCCGTAATGATGGCTGTCGCCCACCACCAGGGACCCGTCGGCCGACTGCACGACGATGAGGTGGACACCATGGGCCAGCGCGTCCGCCTGCTCGGTCTGCAGCCGCGCCTTCAGCGCCGCCGCTTCCGGCAGTTCGGCATATCCGAGATAGCGAACGAGCCCGAGGTCGGACATCACGGCGGCGCCGAGCGGCGTCGGGCGGGCGGGCGCGACGCGCATCATGTGCAGCTTGCAGTGCGTGATGCCGTATGGCGCCAGCCGGCCTGGGAACAGCGTCTGCAGGTCATGTCCCGGGCACACGATGACGGTCTCGGCATGCACGTCGCCCCGCGTCGTGGACAGGCGTGGGGTCTCCACCGCGTTCACGAGCGTCGAGCGCAGGAAGGTGACGCCGAGGCCCTCTTCCAGATAGCGCGCCAGCAGCGGGATGGCGTGCCGGCTCTCGACCCGGCGCTCGTGCGGCGACCAGAGCGCGCCCTCGATGCCCGCGTGGCGGAGGCAGGGCACCCGGTCGGCGGCCTTGGCGGGGGTGAGCATGGCGCAGTCGCTCCCCATTTCGGTTGCGAGGAACGCCTCGAGGACGCGCTTCGCCTCCGGCCGCCGCGCCGCGACGACCAGTCCCTCCTGCTCGACGCGAATGCCAGCGGGACGGGCCACCTCGAGCCAGATGTCGCGCGATCGCAGGGCACGGCGCCAGCAATCCCCAGCCTGCTGGCCGGTCACGGTGACGAACCCGAAATTGCGGATGGAGGCGCCGTTGGCCTGGGCGTCGCGGTCGATCACGATCACGCGCTTGCCGCGCCGCACCGCCATCAGCGCATGGGCGAGGCCGACGATGCCCGCTCCCACGATCGCGACGTCGTATCCCGCCCTGCCCGCCATGTCGCCCTCCGGTCGCCCGGTTGCAGCGCAAAACGGACCCGGACGCAAGCGTGTTGCCGCGCCCGTGCTGGGTCCAGAACGCAGCCTTTGCGGGCGTCACGCCGACGCCGTCAGCTTGTGATGCTGACCGGGTCCACATTGCTGCCGCACAGGAGCACCCCGATGCGTTCGCCCCTTGCGGGAACGTACGCGCCCGAGAACAGGGCTGCCAGGGCGGTGGCGCCGCCCGGTTCGGCCATCAGGCGCCAGTCGCGCCACAACCGCTTCTGGGCGGCCCGAATGGCATTGTCGGGAACGAGAGCGACGTGATGGATGGCCTGCCGGGCAACGGCGAAGGGGAGCGTGCCGACCCGCTTCGAGCCGAGCGAATCCGCGGCGACGCTCTCGACGGGCACGTCGACCGGTTCGCCGGCCTCCAGGGCGGCGTGCAGGCAGCGCGAGCCTTCCGGCTCGACACCGACCACCTTGACGCGTCCTGCCCACCACGCCGCCATTCCGGCGATGAGGCCACCGCCGCCGACGGCGACGAGCACCGTGTCGAGAGGGGCGAGCCCGAGCGCGGCGAGGTCCTCGTCCCATTCCAGCGCCGTCGTGCCCTGTCCGGCGAGGGTAGGCTGCGCATCGTAGGGATGGACGAGGAGCGCCCCGGTTTCGGCGGCGTGGCGGTTGCACGCCTCCTGCGCGTCGGCATAACGCGCGCCGCCGACGACCGCCTCGGCGCCATGGCCACGAATCGCGTCGACCTTCACCGCGGGCGAGATCTCCGGCACGAAGATGCGGGCCCGGTGTCCGAGCCGCTTCGCGGCGAGCGCCACGGCCACGCCGTGGTTGCCGCCCGAAGCGGCGGTGACGCCGGCAGCCGGGACGGGTTTCGACAGGAGCGTGTTGAAGGCCCCCCGCGCCTTGAAGGATCCGGCGTGCTGCAGGAGCTCCAGCTTGAGGCTCACGGAGGCGTCGCCGGCGAGTCCCGGGTCGCCCTCGAGGAGCGGCGTACGGCGCACATGGCCGGCGATGCGCTCGGCGGCGGCCTCGATGTCGGCGCGGGTGACGGGCAGGGGAGCGGGGATCATGGTGGCGTCCGGCAGGGGTACGGACGCAGTGTTAGCGCATGCGAGCGACGGGCGGCACCCCCGCCGCCGTCGGGCGCCTCTTCACCGCGCGAGACGCTTGCCGACGGCCATGACGAAGAGAAAGGCGTAGGACGCGAGGATGCAGACCACGGCCACGCGCGCAAGGTCCGCCGTGCCCATGCCCGATCCGAACCGCTGCCACGCGACGAGCGTCGCGACCGATCCGAGGCAGACGAGCGCGCCGTTGCCGGCGATGCCGAAGCCGGACTGCTTCATCACGGCGTCGCACAGCCAGCCCGAGGCGATGCTGAAAATGAAGACCAGGCCGATCACGCCGATCAGCATGTCCGTCGAGACGTAGCCAAAACCAAGATACCGCAGCATCGCCGTATCCCCTCGCGGCCCGCGGGCTCGCCACGGCGAAGATTACGTGCACGGGGCTGATACAAAGTTAAGCGGAGGGCCGACCCCGCGCCTGTCCGGTCAGGCGTTCTCCTGGGCCGGAAGCGTGCGCCGGACAATCCCGGCGATGTCCTTCATGATCTCGTCCAGCCGGTAGTCCTTGGGCGTGTAGATGGCGCGCACGCCGATGTTGCGCAGCACGTTCTCGTCGTCGGGGGGCACGATGCCGCCGACGACGACCGGCACATGCCCCAGCCCCTGGTTGCGCAGGCGGGCCATGACGTCGCGCACCAGCGGCACGTGCGAGCCCGACAGGATGGACAGGCCCAGGACGTGCGCGTTGGTCTCGCGGACCTGCCGGACGATCTCCTCCGGCGTCAGGCGAATGCCCTCGTATGTCACGTCGAAGCCGACGTCGCGGGCCCGCAGCGCGATCTGCTCGGCACCGTTGGAGTGGCCGTCGAGGCCGGGTTTGGCGACGGTCAGGCGCGGCGTCTCGCCGAGATCGGCGGCGAGGTCGGCCACCAGCAGCGCCACCTCGCGCCGCTCCGCCTCGGTGCGGGTCTCGGGCGTGACGCCGGTCGGGGCGCGGTATTCGCCGAAGACGCGGCGCAGCGTCTCGCCCCATTCGCCCGTGGTCACGCCTGCCTTGGCGCAGCGGATGGAGGGTTCCATGACGTTGCGGCCCTCCTGCGCGGCGGCGCGCAAATCCTCGAGCGCGGCCTCCACCTCGGCCGCGTCGCGGCGGGAGCGCCACTGGCGGATGCTGGCGACGGCCTCGATCTCGACGGCTTCCGGCACGGTGAGCACCGTGCCCTCGCCCGCCGTCAGCGGAGAGGGTTCGCTCTCCCCCCAGCGATTGACGCCGACGACCACCTGGCCGCCGTCCTCGATCCCGGCGATGCGGCGGGCGTTGGATTCCACCAGAGCCCGCTTCAGCGTGCCGTCCTCGACGCAGGCGATGGCCCCGCCCCGCGCCTCGATGGCGGCGAGCTCGGCGCCGGCGGCCTCCTTCAGCTCGGTGACCTTGCGTTCGATCTCGACGGATCCGTCGAAGAGGTCCCCGTATTCGAGAAGGTCCGTCTCGTAGGCCATGACCTGCTGCATGCGCAGGGACCATTGCTGGTCCCAGGGGCGCGGCAGGCCCAGCGCCTCGTTCCAGGCCGGCAGCTGCACGGCGCGGGCCCGGGCGCGCTTCGAAAGCACCACGGCAAGCATCTCGATGAGGATGCGGTAGACGTTGTTCTCCGGCTGCTGCTCGGTGAGGCCGAGCGAGTTGACCTGCACGCCGTAGCGGAAGCGGCGATGGCGCTCGTCCTCCACGCCGTAGCGCTCGCGCGTGATCTCGTCCCAGAGTTCGGAGAAAGCCCGCATCTTGCAGAGCTCGGTGACGAAGCGCATGCCGGCATTGACGAAGAAGGAAATGCGGCCGACCACCTCGGCGAAGCGATCCTCCGGGATCTCGCCGGAGGCCCGGACCGTGTCGAGCACGGCGATGGCCGTCGCGAGCGCGAAGGCGAGCTCCTGCACCGGCGTCGCCCCCGCCTCCTGCAGATGGTAGCTGCAGACATTCGTCGGGTTCCACTTCGGCAGCGCCGCGGTGCTGAACACGACGACGTCCTTGATCAGCCGCATCGAGGGCGCCGGCGGGAAGACATAGGTGCCGCGCGACAGGTATTCCTTGACGATGTCGTTCTGCGTCGTGCCCTGCAGCGCCGCGCGCGGCGCGCCCTGCTCGTCGGCCACGGCGACGTAGAGCGCCAGAAGCCAGGCGGCCGTCGCGTTGATCGTCATGGAGGTGTTCATCTCCGCCAGCGGGATGTCCTGGAACAGGGTCCGCATGTCGCCGAGATGGGCGATGGAGACGCCGACCTTGCCGACCTCGCCGCGCGCGAGCACGTGGTCAGGGTCGTAGCCGGTCTGGGTCGGCAGGTCGAAGGCCACGGAAAGGCCCGTCTGACCCCGTGCCAGGTTGCCGCGGTAGAGCCGGTTCGATTCGGCCGCTGTGGAATGGCCCGCATAGGTGCGGAAGATCCAGGGCTTGTCGCGCGTTCCCGCCGTCACGTCCGGTTCCTCCCGCCCTTGTGCAGCGCACCATTGTGGCGGAGGCGGACGCGTGCGCCAACCCTGCTATGGTTCAATGGCCAGAGCGCGGGTCTTCAGACCCGGATGTCGCTCTGTGTACTCGAGAAAGAGCGCCGTCATCCCGGGCGCGCCGCAGCGCGCAGCGGTGCTGTGCAGACGAGGGATCCAGAGCCTCTGCCCGTCGTGGTCCTGGGTCCCGGCTCTCCGCTGCGCTTCGGCCGGGATGACGCGCGGTCCGCAGCCGCCCCTCACGCCGCGGCGGCGCGGGGGGCGAGGAGCTTGCGGTTGATCAGCGCCTCGGCGATCTGCACGGCGTTGAGCGCGGCACCCTTGCGGAGATTGTCCGAGACGACCCACATGGCCAGCCCGTTCTCGACGGTGATGTCCTCGCGGATTCGGGAAATGTAGGTCGCGTCCTCGCCGGCCGCCTCGTGCGGCGTGATGTAGCCGCCGGGCTCGCGCTTGTCGACGACGAGGCAGCCGGGCGCCGAGCGCAGGATCTGCGTCGCCTCCTCCGCCGAGATCGGCTTCTCGAACTCGATGTTCACCGCCTCGGAATGGCCGATGAACACGGGCACGCGCACGCAGGTGGCGGTGAGCTTGATCTTCGGGTCGAGGATCTTCTTGGTCTCGGCCGTCATCTTCCACTCTTCCTTCGTGTACCCGTCCTCCATGAACACGTCGATGTGCGGGATCAGGTTGAAGGCGATGCGCTTGGGGAACTTCTTCACCTCCACGTCGCGCAGCGAGTAGAGCGCCTTGGTCTGGCGGTCGAGCTCGTCCATGCCGTCCTTCCCGGCGCCGGAAACCGACTGGTAGGTCGAGACCACCACCCGCCTGATCGTCGCCGCGTCGTGCAGCGGCTTCAGCGCCACGACGAGCTGAGCGGTGGAGCAGTTGGGATTGGCGATGATGTTGCGCCGGTCCTTCCTCGCCATGTAGTCGGCGAGGACGCCGGCATTCACCTCCGGCACCACCAGCGGCACGTCGGAATCGTAGCGGAAGCAGGACGAGTTATCGATGACGAGGCAGCCCTGCGCGCCGATGCGCGGGCCCCACTCCTTGGCGACGGCGGAGCCCGCCGACATCAGGCAGATGTCCGTGCCGGCGAAGTCGTAATGGTCGATGGCGCGCACGGTCAGCGTGCTGTCGCCGTAGGAGACCTCCGTGCCCTGGCTGCGGGGGGAGGCGAGCGCCACCACCTCGTCAGCCGGGAAGGCGCGCTCTGCGAGGATGTCGAGCATGGCGCGGCCCACATTGCCCGTTGCGCCTGCGACAGCGACCTTGAAACCCATGACGTGAACCCTTTTCGGAACGTGGTCTCCCCCGGCTCATGTGATCCGCCGGGGCGGATCGGCCTCTGTCCTCCGCCGGAGGAGAGACCGGAGCGAGGACGCGTCAGCGCGCCGCGCCGCGTTTGGCGGCGGGCGTGTTCTTCGTCGTTTTCGTCGACGATGCGAACGGCATGAGCGCGATGGTCCGGGGCGGTGAGCCTGCGCGAGGTGAAACACCGTCGCGCGGGGAATGTCAATCGTGGCCTTGCCGGGGCGCGTACCGGGCCCTGCTCAGTAGAGCGGAACGAGCGTGGCCACCCGCACCGGGCCGAGCATGGCCTTGCCGTTCTCCAGGCGAAGGGGAAGGCTGATTCCGCGCGGCTCACCGGCCGCCTCGCCCTCCTGCGCCTGCTGCTGCTTGCCCCCGCCGAGGAGGCTTCCGAGCAGGCCGCCCAGCGCGGCCGCACGGGGGCCGAGGCCCATCGACGAGAGCACCTTGTCGAGGCCGGACACCGTCACGTCGAAGCGGCCGGCCGCGTAGCGGTTCTCGTCGATGTAAAGGGCCCCCGCCGCCGAGACGGCCTGCGCGCCGCGTTGCAGCGACAGCGTGTCGATCTGCACCTGGCCTCCCGCCTGCCGCCAAGCCTCGAGATCCTGAACGCCGCCGGTGCCGCGCAGCGCGTTGGCCTGCGTGAACGTTGCCACGAGGTCGGCATTCGCCTTGTCCCGGCCGCCGAGCACGGCGTCGAGTCGTGGCGCCTCGATCTCCATGATGCGCGAGGCCACGTCCCATGCCGCGTCGGCCTCCCGCCCTGGCGACGGGCGGACGTGAAAATCGGCCATGGACGCCTTGGCCTGCAGCGGTTCGAAGCCCGGAACCGTGGCGGAGAGCTTCGGCTCCGACAGGACCAGCGAAATCCGCTCCACCGGTGGCTGCTCCTTCGCCGAACGGATGCTGGCCTGGGCCAGCGTCCAGTCGAGGTCGACACGTCCGCCGGCACCGTCCTGCACGGAGAGCGGCCCGGCGGCCTCGACGATGACATGGCTCGGCGAATAGACCTGCGCCACCGCGTGGATGCGCTTCAGGCCGCCCGTGACGTCGTGGCCCTCGGCGCGACCTGCGAAGGTGGGATTGTCGCAGGTCACCTCGATGCGGAAGGGATAGCCTCCAACCGCCCGGTTCGGGCAGTTCCAGGTCCGTCCCTTGGCCGATTCCAGGGCGAGCCAGGAATCGATTTCCTTGCCCACGCGCCACGACGCCCAGAGCCAGAAGACCGAGAGGCCCGCAAAGGCCACGCCGAGTGCGAGGGCGGGCAGGAAGAGGCGCGTCGGCGTGCTGCGGCGCCGCGGCTCGGGCTCCCGCGGCGTCTTCTCCGGCTCCAGGTATCTGCGAACCGCCATCCGTCTCTCCCGTGTCGCGTGGGTCCGTGGTAGCTGCTGGGCGCCGTGCCGCCAAGCGCGACGCGGCGGGCATCGGTATCCCGACCGGACGGGGACATGACGGCGGAAGCAGGCGATTTCTGGGTCTTCGGCTATGGCTCCCTGATGTGGCGCCCTGGTTTCGACTATGTCGAGCGGACGACCGCCACGCTGCACGGTCATCACCGGGCTCTCTGCGTCTATTCCCACGTCCATCGGGGTACGCCAGAGCGGCCGGGCCTCGTCCTGGGCCTCGACCGCGGCGGCGCATGCCGGGGCGTCGCCTTCCGCGTCGAACCCGGGAAGCGCGATGCCACCATCGCCTATCTGCGCGGGCGCGAGCAGGTGACGGGGGTCTATCTCGAGAGCCGCGTCACCGTCCGCCTCGCCGACGGGAGGCGCGTCGAGGCGCTCACCTACACGGTCGACCGCGCGCACGGTCAGTATGCCGCCAAGCTGGCCCGGCCGGACCTGCTACGCCTTGTCAGGCAGGGGCAGGGGCAATCCGGCCCCAATGACGAGTATGTCCGGCACACCCATGCCCATCTCGTCGAACTCGGCGTTCGGGACGGCACGCTGGCCTGGCTCGTTGCTGCGCTCGACCAGGGCGCCGTCGCCGTCTGAGCGTCAGCTCCGGCGCGGGCTGACCCCGTCGTCCAGGCCGGCCTCCGCTCCGCCGAGGTCCGCGGCCACGGCGGCCCGCGCCTCCGCGTCTTGCGCCATCAGGTGGAAATGCAGTTCGTCCGCGCCGGCCCGCGAGAAGCGGCCGGCCGCGCCGCCCGGCTCCACGGCGGCGGCCTCCAGGATGACGCGGGACGCACCGCGGCGGCGCACGGCGATCACCACCGCCTCGGCATAGTCCGGCGCCGCGTCGGCCGGATAGACGGAGACGACATACCGCTTCCCCGAGCGGCCGCGCCAGGCGTGGAAGCGCCCCTCCAGCCCGGCTGGCGCAACGGAGTCCAGCGGTTCCGAAAGGGGGCGCCCATTGTGGATGTCGCGATGGTCGGCCACGGCCTGCACCTGTCGTCCCCCTTCTCCATGGAGAGAACAAAATAGGAACAATCTCGCACGAGTGTCAAGCATCGTCGACGCGGCCACCCGCCCGGTGTCGCACCCCTTGGCTCCCGCCTCCGCCTCCGTTAAGGGGGAGCCTCCCCCGTTTGAGGGCCGTCCCGCGATGTCCGACCGCCTTTCGCTCTCCAAGGACAAGATCCGCGTGCTCCTGCTGGAGGGTGTCAACGACAGTGCCGTCGAGCTTTTCCACGGGGCGGGCTACACGAACCTGACCCGCCTGACCCGCGCCCTCGACGGCGACGAACTCCGCCGGTCGCTGAAGGGCGTGCATATTCTTGGCATCCGCTCCCGCACCCAGATCAACGACGCCGTCCTCTCGCACGCCGACCGGCTGATCACGGTCGGCTGCTTCAGCGTCGGAACCAACCAGGTCGAGCTCGGCGCGGCCCGGGCACGCGGCATCCCGGTGTTCAACGCCCCCTTCTCCAACACGCGCAGCGTGGCCGAACTCGTCATCGGCGAGATTATCATGCTGTTCCGGCGCATCTTCCCGCGCTCCGTCGGCGCGCATCGCGGCGACTGGGACAAGTCGGCCAAGGGCAGCCGCGAGGTGCGCGGCAAGGTGCTGGGCATCGTGGGCTACGGCAATATCGGCAGCCAGCTCTCCACCATGGCCGAGGCCATCGGCATGCGGGTCATCTTCTTCGACCTCACCGACAAGCTGCGCCATGGCAACACCGAGCCGGTGGCGAGCCTGCAGGACCTCCTGGCCGCCAGCGACGTGGTGAGCCTGCACGTGCCCGAAAATCCCTCGACGCAGGGCATGATCGGCGCCGCCGAGATCGCGCTGATGCGGCCGGGCTCCTTCCTCATCAACAACAGCCGGGGCACGGTCGTGGACCTCGACGCACTAGCCGCTGCGCTGCGCTCCGGGCAGCTGGCGGGCGCGGCGGTCGACGTGTTCCCGGAGGAGCCCTCGGCGAACGGCGAGGCCTTCCGCTCGCCGGTCCAGGGCCTCGACAACGTCATCCTCACCCCGCACATCGGCGGCTCCACGGAGGAGGCGCAGGAGCGCATCGGCGCGGAGGTGGCCAGGAAGCTCGTCGACTACAGCGATGTCGGCTCGACGCTGGGCGCCGTGAACTTCCCGCAGGTGCAGCTGCCCTCGCGGCCGACCGGCACGCGCTTCATCCAGGTGCAGGAAAACCTCCCCGGCATGCTGGGGCGCCTCAACGAGGTCTTCGCCCATCGGGGCGTCAACATCGCGGCCCAGTACTACCAGACGGACGGGTCGGTCGGTTACGTCGTGCTGGACGCCGACGGCTCTGCCTTTGAGGGGCGGGCCGTGGTGGAGGAGATCCGTGGCCTGCCTGGCACCATCCGGGCCCGCATGCTCAACGACTGGCAGTAGGAGCTGAGCGCTCCGAGCGTCATGCCCGGGACAATCCCGGGCATGACGACGCTTGTCATCCCGGGAACTCCAGGCGATGTGGTCCTGGGTCCCGGGTCTCCGCCGCACCGCTGGCGCGCTGCGCGCCCGGGATGACAGCGGCAACGGCCGTTACGCCACGTTGGTGTGGGCGTATTTCTCAAGCAGGCGGTGCGGCTTCTTCAGGGCGTCGCGGCGGAAGGGGTCGCCGAGCTCCTGCGTCACCATCACCTCGATGACGGTGGTCTTGCCGCGCTTCTGGGCGTCGCAGGCCTTGTCCAGCGCCTCGCCGACATCGCCGAGCTTGTCGATGGTGACGCCCTCCGCGCCCATGGAGCGCGCCACCTCGGCCCAGCTCGGGTTCTTCAGGTTCACGCCGAGGAAGCGGGTGTCGTAGAAGTCGACCTGGTTCTTCTTCTCCGCGCCCCACTGCTTGTTGTGGAACACCACGGCCGTGACCGGGATGTCCTCGCGCACGCAGGTGAGGATCTCGCCGAAGCTCATGCCCCAGGCCCCGTCGCCGACATAGGCGACCGCCGGGCGGTCGGGAGCCGCCACTTTCGCGCCGATGATCGAGGGCAGGGCGTAGCCGCAATTGCCGAAGCTCATCGCGGCAAACATCGAGTTCGGCTTCTTGAAGCGCAGATAGGAGTTCGAGACCGAGCAGATGTTGCCGATGTCGGTCGAGACCATGGCATCGGCCGGCATGGCCTTTTCCAGCTCGCGCAGCATCTGGCGCGGATGCATGTAGGGCGAGTCCTTCGAGATCCCGACGGACCAGTCGTCCTTCTCGTGCGTCCACGCGTCCAGCTCGCTCTCCCAGGCGTCCTTCTCGGCCTTGATGCGGTCGAGCCGCTGCGGCGCGTTGGCGGAGCAGGCGAGCTTGCGGTTGGCGAGGCGATAGGAGAGCGCCTTGGCAGCCTCGCGCGCGTCGCCGACGACGCCGACCGAGATCTGCTTCACGAGGCCGAGCATGCGGTGGTCGCTGTCGACCTGGATGATCTTGGCGTTCTTCGGCCAATAGTCGAGCCCGTGCTGGGGAAGCGTGCCGAACGGGCCGAGGCGGGTGCCGAGCGCCAGTACGACGTCCGCCTCGGCGATCAGCTTCATCGCCGCCTTCGAGCCCTGGTAGCCGAGCGGGCCCGTCCACAGCGGGTGGTCGGATGGGAAGCTGTCATTGTGCAGGTAGGAGTTCACGACCGGCGCGTTCAGCTGCTCGGCCAGGGCCACGCACTCCTTGATGCCGTTCGACATGATGACGCCGCCGCCCGACACGATGACCGGGAACTTGGCCCGGGCGAGAAGGTCGGCGGCCTCGTCCAGGCTCTCGTCCGCGCCGGGCCCGCGCAGGATCTTCTTGGGCATCGGGATCTCGTAGTCCGCCTCGCCGTAGAAATTGTCGCGCGGAATGTTGAACTGCGTGGGGCCACGTTCGCTCATGGCCATGTCGAAGCAGCGCGCCAGCAGCTCGGCCATGCGCGGATGCTTGGAGACGTGCGCCTGGTACTTCGTGATCTTGGAGAAGATGGGCAGCTGCTCGGTTTCCTGGAAGCCGCCCAGCCCGATCGTTCCCGAGCCCGTCTCCGGCGTGATCGCCACCACCGGCGAATGCGCCCAGTAGGCCGCGGCGATGGCGGTGACGAAATTGGTGATGCCCGGGCCGTTCTGCGCGATGCAGACGCCGTGGCGGCCGGAAACGCGGCTGTAGCCGTCGGCCATGTGGGCGGCGCCCTGCTCGTGCACGGTCGGAATGAAGCGGATGCCGGCGGTGGGGAAGAGGTCGAGAGCGTCCATATAGGCTGAGCCGACGATGCCGAAGACGTCGGTGACGCCGTTGGCGACGAGCGTTTCGACGAAGGCCTCGCTGGCGGACATCTTCGGCATGGGCGTCTCCTCGGTCCTGTTCGGGCGCGGCGCCGCGGCGCGCGCGGAAAGCGGGGCCAGCTGGGGCCCCCTGCTGCGTCGGAGTTCAAGCTAGCGGGACCGCCTTTGCCTGTCGTGGGGCCAGGCTGGCTCCAG
>JAESFG010000575.1_pt1 | contig 15639 bp, 12 predicted proteins | sample 9269371 | NCBI WGS metagenome assembly JAESFG01 (sample SAMN14506227, study PRJNA617093) | algae metagenome | isolation source: Aetokthonos hydrillicola CCALA 1050 (B3-Florida) and co-occurring... | place: USA: South Carolina | collected 2013-01-01 | reverse complement strand
TTGATTACCACCGAATTTTTACGGGGTATTATGGCTTTTGGCCAGCATTTGGGGCCTGTGTTTGTACAGGTGAGCGATAGTTTTTCGCCCAACCGCAAGCAGGAGTTGTTTGATTACCTGGCCAGCCTGCCTACAGACCTGCAGTTTTTTGTAGAAGTACGCCACACAGCCTGGTTTGCCAACGATTTGCACCGTACAGATTTGTTTGATGAACTGGCCCGGCTAAACATGGGTGCCGTAATAACCGATACCAGTGGCCGCAGGGATTGTGCCCACATGTACCTTACCGTACCCAAAACGTTTATACGTTATGTGGGCAACAGCCTGCACCCAACCGATTATACCCGCATTAATGCATGGGTACAACGCATAGAAACCTGGCTGGCAAAGGGTTTAAAGGAACTGTATTTTTTTATGCACATGCACGATGAGGCTACCTCGCCCGAGCTGACCGTTTACCTGGCAGACAAACTGAAGGAGGTTTGCGGTATAGACATTATAAGGCCGCAATTTGTGCCCGGCAATAATCAGCAATCTTTGTTTTGATTAGCGGCCAAACATGCGGTCCAGGTAGTCTTCTTTAAACTCCAGGTAAGTTGGGCTGCCTGTGGGTGTAATATTGGGTGTTTGGCAGGCAAACAACTCGGCAATAAGGGTTTGCATTTCCTGCTGCGAAAGTGTTTGCCCCGCTTTAATGGCATGCTGGCGGGCCATGCAGCGTACCAGCTTTTCCCGCTTGCTAAACTTAACCTCGCTGGTAAAATGCTTAAACTGCTCCAGCAACAATTCAACCGAATGGTTTTCATTGCCGGGTTGTACATCAGCCGGTGTACCCTGAATAACAAACGTATTGTTGCCAAAGGGTTCTATCTCATAGCCCAAGGCTGCAATATCGGGCAGTAGTTCCTGCAATAGGGCTGTATCTGCAGCCGATAATTCCAGTGTAGAAGGAAAGAGGATTTTTTGTGTAACCGCCTGTTTGTTGTGTACACGGGCACTGTACCTGTCGTACAATACACGTTCGTGGGCCAGTTGCTGGTGTACCAGTACCAAACCGGTTTCGGTGGGTGTAATAATGTAAGTATAATGCAGTTGTAAAAACTGTGTATATGCGGTAGTAGTGCTTTGTGCCAGCACACTTTTAAAGGTGCTGGGGGCAGGCTGTACCGGGGCCGGGTTTGCCTTTTCATGCTCTAGCAGTGTATCGCCCACTGCTGCAGAAGTATCGGGTTGAAAAAAGTCTTTCCAGTGTTTCAACTCGCTTTTTTGTGCAGAAGGTTCTATAAAATGGGCCTGGTGTTTTTTGGTAAAACTGCTGTACAGGTTAGAGGAGGCAACCGCATCTTTTTTGTCTGTGGTAAACGGTTTGTTTACCGCATCCAGGCTTTGTATTTCGGCGTTGAGTGTAAAATCTAACGAGGGTGCAACGCTAAATTGTGCCAGTGCATGTTTAACGGCAGCCTGCACAAAAGCATACACAATCTTTTCATCTTCAAACTTGATTTCCTGTTTGGTAGGGTGTACGTTAATATCAACCTGAGAGGGGTCTAAGTCTATAAACAACACATAACTGGGAAAGCTGTCTTTGGCAACCATGCTTTCAAAAGCACTGTTTACCGCATGGTTAAGGTAGGCACTTTTAATAAAGCGGTTGTTTACAAAAAAGTATTGGTCGCCACGGGTTTTTTTAGCGGTTTCGGGTTTACCCACAAAGCCATAGATGTTCATGTAATCGGTGTCTTCCTTAACACTAACCAGTTTGGCATTGTAGCCTGTGCCCAGTATTTGTACAATGCGTTGTTTGGCGTTACCGGCTTCCAGGTGAAACATCTGTTGCCCGTTGCTGGTAAGCGAGAAAAATATATGCGGAAAAGCCATGGCCACGCGTATGAACTCATCTACAATATGACGCATTTCGGCAGCATTGCTTTTTAAAAAATTGCGGCGTGCAGGCACATTAAAAAACAGGTTTTTCATGCAAATGGAAGTACCTGCCGGTGTGGCACAAGGCTCCTGCTTTATTACCTGGCTGTTTTCTATTTCAATACAGGTACCCAATTCATCTTCGGCCCTTTTGGTTTTCAGTTCTACCTGTGCTACGGCGGCAATACTGGCCAATGCCTCGCCCCTAAAGCCCATGGTTTTAATCCTGAACAGGTCGTCTATATTGCTGATTTTGCTGGTAGCGTGGCGTTCAAAAGCCATACGGGCATCTGTTTCGCTCATGCCTTTGCCGTTGTCTATTACCTGCAAAAGGCTTTTACCGGCATCGGCCACAATCAGTTTAATGTGTGTGGCACCTGCATCAACAGCATTTTCCAGCAGTTCCTTTACGGCACTGGCCGGCCGCTGTATTACTTCGCCCGCTGCAATTTGGTTAGCAATATTGTCTGGTAATAATCTGATGATGTCTGCCACGGCGGTTCCTTGTATTTTAGAAAAGACTGCAAATTTACATCAATAGCAGGGCAATACGTGTATAGCCTGTTGGTATATAAAAAAGACCAGCCTAAAAAGGCCGGTCTCATACTAACTAAACCATCTAAACTCCAAAATTTTTATTCTGCTTCATTTTTAACGGCTACGCCGCTTTGAATATCTGCCAGTTTTGCCCTGATTTTGCCTTCAATTTCGGCGGCAAGGCCTGGGTTGTCCAGCAACAGTTGTTTTACTGCATCGCGGCCCTGGCCCAGTTTGTTGCCATCGTAGCTAAACCAGCTACCGCTTTTTTGTACAATGCTCAGCTCTACACCCATGTCAATGATTTCACCAATTTTGCTGATGCCTTCGCCAAAGATGATGTCAAACTCAGCAGAGCGGAATGGCGGTGCTACTTTGTTTTTAACCACTTTTACTTTAACGCGGTTACCTATGGCTTCATCACCGTCTTTAATTTGGGCCTGCCTCCTGATATCCAGCCTTACTGAGGAATAGAATTTAAGGGCATTACCACCGGTGGTTGTTTCGGGGTTGCCGAACATGACACCTATTTTTTCGCGTAACTGGTTAATGAAAATACAAACGGTATTGGTTTTATTAATGGTGGCCGTAAGCTTACGCAGGGCTTGGCTCATCAGCCTGGCTTGTAAGCCCATTTTGCTGTCGCCCATTTCGCCTTCCAGTTCGCCTTTGGGTACCAGTGCTGCCACAGAGTCAATTACCACTACATCCAATGCACCGGAAAGGATCAACCTGTCGGCAATTTCCAGGGCTTGCTCACCGTAATCGGGCTGAGAAATCAGCAGGCTGTCAACATCTACACCCAGTTTTTGGGCATAGCTGCTGTCAAACGCATGTTCGGCATCTATAATGGCACACATGCCGCCTTTTTTCTGGGCTTCGGCTATAATATGGGTAGCAATGGTTGTTTTACCAGAGCTTTCAGGGCCGTAAATTTCAATGATCCTTCCTTTGGGTACGCCACCAACGCCTAACGCAGTATCCAGGCCAATAGAGCCGGTGCTTACAATTTCCATTTCCCTGTCTGCCCTGTCAGACATCAGCATTACGCTTCCTTTTCCAAAATCCTTGTCAATTTTATCTATGGTTAATTTAAGGGCCTTCAGTTTTTCTGCGTTACTCATGTTAATAAGGTTTATGTCTGTCAAAAATAATGAGGCTGTAAAGCTAAAATAATTTTCTTTTGCACACTAATATTTTTAGTGTAAAAAATAAAAAATTTTTAGCACAGCATGCACAATGCTAAATTTTTTGCTTTTGCAAACCTGCAGGCTTCCCCCATGCAATTTTGGTTTTTTTAACAGGTTTAGGTAGTAACCCGCCGCTGTTTTTGTGCACCGGCAGCAGGAATACTATTGGGCACCGGTTGCGTCGCACACTTCGGCGGCAGAGCCGTGTTGAAGGTCTAATGTTTAAAGTTTAAAGTTGCGTTTGTATGTAAACACATTTTGAACTGGAAACAACCTTAAACCTTAGACTTTAAACTTTAAACCCTGCAGCTGCCCAAAGCATCTGCAGTACAAGTGTGCGACGCAACCGGTGATGCCATGGAAACCTATGGCCCACCTCCTGAAAACAGTAGCGGGTTAACAAACTTTGGGTGGCAGATAAAACAGAAAGGGCTGCCTTGCGACAGCCCTTTGTTTAGCTTACCAGTATTTCTCCGGTCATTTCTTTGGGTATGGGTATGCCCATTACGTGTAGTATGCTGGGGGCAATATCGCCCAGTTTGCCGGGCTTTAAGTTGCCGTGCCAGCTGTTGTCTATTACAAAAAGGGGCACCAGGTTAAGCGAGTGTTGTGTGTTGGGGCTACCGTCGGGGTTTACCATGTAATCGGCATTGCCATGGTCGGCAGTGAGAAAGATGGTATAACCGCTTTTAAGTGCTGCGGTTACCACGCGTTCAACGCATTTGTCTACGGTTTCAACGGCTTTTACCACGGCTTCAAAAACGCCGGTATGGCCCACCATGTCTGCATTGGCGTAGTTAAGGCAAATAAAATCGGCGGTAGCTTTTTCAATTTCGGGCACCAGGCTATCGGTTAATTGCAGGGCACTCATTTCGGGCTGCAGATCGTAAGTGGCCACTTTAGGCGATGGCACCATGATACGGACTTCGCCTTCAAACTCTTTTTCCCTGCCGCCGCTGAAAAAGAAGGTAACGTGCGGGTATTTTTCTGTTTCGGCAATGCGGATTTGTTTTTTGCCATTGGCACTCAGCACTTCGCCCAGGGTATTGTTGAGGTTATCGTTTTCAAACACCACATGCACGTTTTGAAAGGTCTTGTCATACTCCGTCATGGTAGTATAATGCAGGTTCAGCTTGTGCATGTTGAACTCATGAATATCGGTTTGGGTAAGTACCTGGGTAATCTCGCGGCAACGGTCTGTACGAAAGTTGAAACAGATGGCCACATCGTCGTTTTTAATGCTGGCAACGGGCAATTCATCGGCACCCAGTATTACGGTAGGCTTAATAAACTCGTCGGTAATTTCGTGGCCGTAAGACTGCTCAATGGCTGCAACGGGGTCGGTAGCTTTATCGCCCAGGCCCAGTACCAGTGCATCGTACGCCTGCTTAACACGCTCCCAGCGTTTATCGCGGTCCATAGCATAATAGCGGCCGCTAACGGTGGCCACTTTACCTACAGAAGTGGTAAGAAACGCCTGTAAATCTTTCATAAAAGCCAAGCCGCTTTTGGGGTCGCAATCACGGCCATCGGTAAAGGCATGTATATACACCTGGGAAAGGCCCTCGTTTTTACAAACATCGCAAATGGCTTTCAGGTGGTTGATGTGCGAGTGTACACCACCATCGCTTACCAGGCCCAGCAGGTGCAAAGGCTTGTGGTTGTCTTTGGCATAACGTACAGCAGCCAGCAAGTGCGGGTTGGCAGCAAACTCGCCGCTGCGTATGGCTACGTTGATGCGTTGTAACTCCTGGTATACAATACGGCCGGCACCCAGGTTAAGGTGGCCAACTTCGCTATTGCCCATTTGGCCATCGGGCAGGCCAACAGCCTCGCCACAGGTAACGAGTGTAGTATGCGGATATTTACTGTATAAAGAGGAAACAAAGGGCACATGGGCGTTTTGGATGGCATCGGAATTTTTAACTTTTCCTAAGCCCCAGCCATCCATGATAATCAAGATTGCTTTTTTACTCATGGCCGTAAAGCTACAATTTTTGCAAAATAACAGTGGCCACTGTAACTTTAGCGTGTATTAAAACCAACTGGCATATTTTTAGCTGACTATCACGCATGAACAAATCAATTATGAAAAGGTTCTTATTGCTGGCGTTTATTTCCACCTTGCTTTTTTCGTTCCGCTTACAGAATGATGAAGTGATCAGGGCATTTCAGAACGCCGATGCAGAACAGGTTGCCCAACATTTTGACAGTTTTATTGACCTGAAACTGCCCGATAAGGAAGAGATTAAAAACATGGGCAAAAACCAGGCATCCATTGCTTTAAAAACTTTTTTCCAGGAAAGCAAGATCAACGGCTTTGAAGTAGCCAGCCAGCGAGAAATGGGTGGTACCCGCTATATTGCCGGAAAGTTGCAAAACGGTGGTAAAGGGTACAACATTACCATTATGCTAAAAAAGCAGGGCGATAAATACCAGATTATGACCATACGCATTTTATAAGCAATGCCTATAAAAAGAAAAAAGCTGCCAATTGGCAGCTTTTTTATGCTGGTATGTTTTGCTTTTAGCGTTGGCTCCAAGAACGTGGCCTGCGAAAACCCTGTGTTCTGCGGGCGGGCGGGGCGGCCAGAGAAGCTGCAGTAGGTGCAAAATTGGCATAAGCCATTTTGTACGGGTGCTCTTCTATTACCGGTATGGATTTATTAATCAGCTTACTGATATCCCTTAAGAAAGGCCTTTCCTCGGCATCGCAAAAAGAAAACGCCACGCCGCTGGCACCTGCACGGCCAGTACGACCAATGCGGTGTACGTAGGTTTCAGGTTCGTTTGGCAAATCGAAATTTACCATGTGGGTAAGGTTGTCTACGTCTATGCCGCGGGCTGCAATATCAGTAGCTACCAGTACTTTAATTTGGCCATCTTTAAAATTGCTTAATGCACGTTGCCTGGCATTTTGTGATTTGTTGCCATGAATGGCATCTGCCCTTATACCGTTTTTGCTTAAGTCTTTTGCTACTTTATCTGCACCGTGTTTGGTACGTGTAAATACCAGTACACGGGCAATGTTGTGTTCTTTAATAAGGTGAGACAACAATAATCGTTTGTTGCTTTTTTCTACAAAATATACAAACTGCTCAATGGTATCTGCAGTTGAGGAAACCGGGGCAACCTCTACTTTAACCGGGTTGGTTAATATGCTGTTGGCAAGGCCCGCAATTTCATTAGGCATGGTAGCCGAGAAAAACAGGGTTTGCCTTTGGGTGGGCAGTAAGGCAATGATTTTACGTACATCGTGTATAAAGCCCATATCCAACATACGGTCTGCTTCGTCCAGTACAAATACTTCCAGTTGGCGAAGGCTTACCAGGTGCTGGCCAATCAAATCCAGCAGGCGGCCTGGCGTGGCTACCAGTATGTCTACGCCTTTGCGTAATTCCACTACCTGGCGGTGTTGCGATACGCCACCAAAAATAACGGTATGGGTAATGCCGGTGTGCTTACCATAGGCGGCAATACTATCGTTGATTTGTATGGCCAGTTCGCGGGTGGGCGTAAGTATCAGTGCTTTAACGCCTCTGTTTTTTTCGCGGCCTTCCTGCCTTTGCTTAAGCAACAGGTTTTGTAAAATAGGTATGGCAAAAGCCGCTGTTTTACCGGTACCTGTTTGTGCACAACCCAAAAGGTCTTTACCACGCAATACGGGTGGTATGGCTTGCTGCTGAATGGGGGTGGGCTGGGTATAGCCCTCTTCCTGTAAAGCCCTTAAAACAGGCTCAACAAGGTGTAATTGTTGAAATGACAATTTGATATTTTTTAAACGTAAAGGCTAATCGTTTTACAGTTGGGCTGTAAAAAAGTAATAGCTGTGAATATCTCCAACACCTATGACTCGATTGTCTTTTTGTTTCAGGGAAAGCATCCAGCCTGCTAAGAGAAGAGATTGTTAACGGTTGCAAATATAGCCTATTATATTCCATTTGGCCATTATGCATTTGTTAATGCCTGTAAACGCATCTCGTGCAACCGCTTGTAAGACATTTAGGCCTGCCATTTTACTTGTTTAACCCACGCTGATTAAGCCTATACCTCCTTATACTAAATACCACTTATGAAATATATCAATGCCACATAAATTTACAAAAATGTGGTACTGATGTGGTTTATTTGTGGTGTACATGTGGTTTTATAATGGAAAATTTACGAATTATCTACTCATTCCAGCAATTATCAGGGAGAGTTCGCAAACAAACTGACCTATGAGGCAGATAGAAAGTCTCTTTCATTTTCGCAGATTAGAATTGTACATCTTTGTTGTTCCGCACCCTTTGCTGATGGTAATATGGACAGAGGATGTTAGTAACAAGCAGGGTATTTACCAGTAATCCTTACTTTTTTTGAGCCGCCTTCGACCATTCCTGGCCCGCTTACGCTGCACCATCAATAAACATTTTACAAGGGTATTTCTACAGCTTTTCCCTTTACTTTGCAACCTCTTAAACTGTTTATATGGAATACAATAAATTGATATCGGTAACAGGTCTGGGCGGTTTGTTTGAATTGGTAGGCAGCAAAACAGACGGTGCCATCGTACGCTCTCTTGAAGACAAAACCACCCGTTTTGTAAGCAGCCGCGTACATAACTTTTCTCATTTGGAAAGCATTGAGGTGTATACCATCCGCGAAAACGTAAACCTGGTAGAAGTGTTTCAGGCGATGGACGCAAGCAGCGAAACCTTACCTGATGAAAAAAATGCCAACGCCGTAAAAGCCTATTTTGAAAACGCATTTCCTGATATGGACTTTGAACGTGTTTATGGCAGCGATATGAAGAAAATGGTGAAATGGTTTAAAATACTAAAAGCCAATAATGTAACACTCCAATTAACCAATGCACCTGCAGAAGAAGCAACCGAAGCTGAAACAACTGCTGAATAATAACATAACTGTATGATACCGAAGGGTTGGCCATGGCCAGCCCTTTTTATTTTTGTTATCTTGTTACCATATTTGATACTGATGATACCATTACATGCAATGCCTTTACTTCGCAAACACTTGTTGCCTGTTTTATATTGCTGCTTTGCCTTATTGCTATGCTTCAACAGCAGGGCACAACGTTTTTTAGAGCCTTCGCCGGCAGCAAACCATTGGGTAGACAGCGTTTTCAATTCCCTTACACCGCAACAGAAAATAACCCAGCTTATGGTGATACGTGCCCACAGCAACCTGGGGCCCGAACACGTAGAAAAAGTAACCAACCTCATCCAGCAGTATAATGTGGGCGGGCTGTGTTTTTTTCAAGGTGGTCCGGTTAGGCAGGCAAAACTCACCAACTATTACCAAAGTTTAGCCAAAACCCCTTTGCTTATTTGTATTGATGGTGAATGGGGCCTGGGCATGCGTTTAGACAGCATCATCAACTTTCAACGCCAGTTAATGATGGGTGCCGTGCCCGATGCACAACTGGTTTACGAAGTGGGTAAAGCCATTGCCCTGCAATGCAAACGCCTGGGTATTCATGTTAATTATGCACCGGTGGTAGACATCAACAACAACGCAGCCAACCCGGTTATTAACGACCGTAGCTTTGGCGAGGACAAATACAAAGTGGCTTTACTAGGCATACAGTATATGAAAGGCATGCAAGACCAGGGCATCATGGCCTGTGCCAAACACTTTCCCGGGCATGGAGATGTAAGCGTTGATTCGCATTACGATTTGCCCGTTATCAACAAAACACGCCAGCAACTGGATTCGCTGGAGCTGTACCCTTTTAAAGAAATGATCAAAGCCGGCGTAGGCAGTGTAATGATTGCCCACCTGTCTGTACCCGCTATAGATACCACCCGCAACAAAGCCACTTCACTTTCTTACAACAATGTTACCGCACTGCTAAAAAACGAACTGGGCTTTAAAGGCATAACCTTTACAGATGGCCTGGAAATGCAGGGCGTACAAAAGTATTTCCCCGATGGAGAGGTATCCGTACAATCGCTGATTGCCGGTAACGACATGCTGTGCCTGCCCACCGATATTGAAGCCGCCGTACAAAAAACATTACAGGCCATACAAGATGGCCGCCTTAACTGGCCCGACCTGGACAACCGTGTTAAAAAAGTATTGCTGGCTAAATACAACCTGGGCTTATCGCAGCAGCAAATGATAGATACGCTGAACATTACCGCAGACATCAACGCTGCTACCAATACACTCAAAAAACAAATAGCCGAGCAGGCTATTACCCTGGTTAGGCTGAACAACAACAGCCTGCTGCCTTTGCAACACAAAAAGAAGATTGCCTATGTTGGCATTGGCATAGACCAAATGAACACGTTTGCCGCCGAAATGAAAGAAACGTACAATGCCAAAATCTTTCTGCTCAGTTATAAAGACTCTACCTACCTGCCTAAGCTGCTGAAAAAAATGCGTAAAAAGTACAAAGCCATCATTGTTGGGGTACATGCACACAGCCGCAGGCCTGCCAACAATTTTGGTTTAAGTAATGATGCCGTTACCCTGCTGCAAACCCTGCAGGAAAAAGACAATGCCATCATCTTTTCATTTGGCAACCCTTACGTCATTGCCAATTTTAAAAATGCACGTAACCTGGTAGCCTGTTACGAAGACGATAACCTTACACAGCTTACTGCTGCACAACTGTTGCAAGGCTATGTACAACCCAAGGGCAAATTGCCGGTAACCGTTGCAGATAGCCTGCCTTTTGGTACGGGCATCACCAGCGATGTTCAACTACCCGTAGCAGAGCCGGCATCCGTAGGTATGAATGCACAAAAATTGCAGTTGATTGATTCCATTGCCTTAGATGCCATAGCCCGCGGTGCCATGCCCGGCTGTGTTGTATTGGCGGCTAAAAATGGTAAGCTGGTGTACCATAAAGCTTTTGGCTTTACTACGTACCAACACGTACAGCCTGTTACTACCCATGCCATTTACGACCTGGCTTCCATTACCAAAACAGCGGCCACCACGCTGGCCATTATGAAATTGTACGAGGAGGGCAAACTACACCTGCACAATAAAATTGCCGGTTACCTGCCCTGGCTACAGGGCACAGACAAAGCCCCGCTTACCTTACGCAACCTGTTGTTGCACCAGGCCGGTTTAACGCCTTTTATTCCTTTTTATAAGTTTTATACAGACAGTACCGGAAAGCCCTTAACGGGCTTTTTTAATGTTACGCAAAATGCGGTGTTCCCTTACCGCGTGGCCGATAGCCTGTATGTACGCAACGATATTGCCGACAGCCTTAATGCTCGCATTGCCCAAAGCAAACTAAGCCTGCCTGCCAAATATGTGTATAGTGATAACGATTTTATTTTGCTGGCCCAAGTTGTTGAAGCCATTACCGGCCAACCGCTGGAGCAATTTGTAAGCAACCAGTTTTACCAGCCCATGGGCTTAACAGCCATGGCCTTTCACCCTTTGCAGCATTACCCGCTCAACAGCATTGTACCTTCTGAACAGGATACGTATTTCCGCCATAGGGAGTTACAGGGCGATGTGAACGACGAAGGTGCCGCCTTGTTTGGCGGTGCTGCCGGCCATGCAGGCTTGTTTGGCAACGCTTACAACCTTGCCCGTATTTACCAGATGCTGCTTAACGGTGGCACATACAACAACCATCGTTACTTGCTGCAAAGCACCATAGATACTTTTACCGTGTATGGCTCTGCCATTAGCCGCCGCGGGTTGGGCTTTGACAAGCCGGAGAAAGACAACCAGCAACGTAAAGAGCCTTATCCCTGCAAAAATGCTTCGCCTGCAACGTTTGGGCATACCGGCTTTACGGGCACCTGCGTTTGGGCCGATCCGCAACAGCAACTGGTGTACGTATTCCTCAGCAACCGTGTTTACCCCAACAGGGCCAACAACAAGCTGTCTCAAATGAACATCCGTACCAAAATACAGGAGGTATTGTACCAGGCTATCCAATAATGCTACTGGCTACAGGCCCATGCTGCTTTAGATACCAGCAATGGTATTTCATGGCATCCCGGTTGCGTCGCAATCACTTCATCTATATAACTATGGGCGGCAGAGAGGGAGAAAGTCATTAAGTCAATAAGACACAAAGTCATTAAGGCCTATCGCAAGCTTCTTGTATTGCCTTTAATGGCTTTATAACAAATGACTATATGATTTTATGTAGTTCAATCATCCCTAAAGCATGGCTACACACAGGCAAGTGGAAGAAGCTGTTTACTTCCATTACATCTTTGCTCAAACATTTATTTGTGCCTTTGTGGCTGAGTATTGTTCCTGTAGTACAAGTGTGCGACGCAACCGGTGTTTCATAGCATTCCTATTGCTTGTTTCCAAAAGAAAAGCTTGAAAATAACAGCGTATGATAAAAGCTAAAACCAACCCCGCCTGCGAAAAAGCATAAGCATAATAATGGGTATGGCAAACATTAACGCTACGGCTATGTAAAAACCGTTTTTTTGGTGTGCGATGGGTATGAGTTCAAAGTTCATACCGAAGATGCCGCCTATTACGGTGGCGGGTGCCAGCAGGCAGGTTACAATGGCCATTACTTTCATTACCTCGTTCATGCGTAGGTTTACGTTGCTTATGTAGAGGTCGTGTAAGTTCATCATCATGTCGCGGTAGTTGTCTACCAACTCATTGGCCTGTAAAATATGGTCGTAAATGTCTTTGAAATATTTGGTGGTGTTCTCGTTCAGCACATCGCTTTCGCTACGCATAAAGCCGTTTACAATATCGCGTACGGGGCCAACATTGCGGCGTAGTACAATCAGTTCTTTTCGCAGGTCGTTAATTTCGGCCAGTGAGCGGGTATTGCTGTTGCGTATAATTTTTTCTTCCAGTTGTTCAATGCGGTCGCTCAGTTTTTCCATTACCACAAAGTAGTGGTCTACAATCATGTCTAACATGGCATAACACAGGTAATCGGCCGATGATTGACGCAGCTTGCTGTTGTCTATTTTTAGTTTTTCACGCAGTTGGTTAAATACATCACGGTCGGGGTCTTCCTGAAAAGAAATGACAAAGCCATCACCCAATACAATACTAATTTGTTCCTGCTCCACATCGCCCGTTGCCTCGTTGTAGTACAACATGTTCAGCAGGCAAAACAGCATGTCTTTCATTTCATCCATCTTAGGCCTTTGGCCTATGCTCAGTATATCTTCCTGCAACAGCATGTGAATATTAAACTGCCTGCTAATGGACTCAACATCTGATTTACGGATGCCATCAATATTTAACCATGTAACCTGGTGTTTGTTTTTAAAGCCGCTGCATTGCTCTACAGACTTCATGGTATGCACCGTATGTTTGTGTGCATCGTAGGCATGTACTTCTACCACAATGCTGGGCGGCTCTTTGCGTTGTACCGGCATGGTAGGGTTAACCCTAAAAAGCTCTTTGGTACGTTTGGTATCAAACAACGAAAAAAGGTTGAAATAGCGTAGGTAAGATTTACCCGTCATAAACCATGGTTTTATAAACAAGAAAGCTATGAAGTTTTGTACAAAGCCGTGCCTGCAACATTTTTATGGTTGCTGCCTACAATACTGTTGCTGCCTGCGGCATACCAGTAATAACCCGTAAACCCGGGCAACTGTTGTATAACACCAATAATGGTTTTGTAAGAAAGGCTGCCGGCACAAAACACCACTTCTTTATTGCTGCAGTGTTGTTGTATGTAAGTGGTTAATCCTGCAATATCTGTAGCTGTTTGTAACACATAACTGTCTATACAAGAGCTGTAGGGTAGCAACAGGTTGGTAGCCATGTTTATTTCTGCTGCATTGCCCAATATGCAAAACGCTGATTTTTTAACTGCTGTATTTTTAGTAGGTGCAGCAAACATTTTTGTTAGCTTACCTGCTGCTGCAATACCCGCCCTTAACCATATAGCCAATTGCAGCAAAACCACCAGCGTGGCTGCTTTGCCTTTACCATAATGCTTTTGTACAAACACGCTCATGGCGGCATAAAACATTTTTACATAATTAAGGCTGCCACGTTTGGTACTCTCCCCTTTAAAGTGAATGATGCTGCTACCGGCAAAATAGTAGTTCTTGTAACCGGCCTGTAAAATGCGGTAACTCAAGTCCACATCTTCGCCGTACATAAAAAAGGCTTCATCAAAACCTTGCGTTTGTTTGTACACTTTGCGTTTCAGCAACATAAAAGCACCTGCCAGTACATCTACGCTATGTGTTTTATTGGGTGATAGGTGCCCCAATGCGTAACGGTTAAATACCGCAGAAGCAGGAAACAAACCAGCCAAACCGGTAAGCTTGTAAAAGGAAGTAAGCGGTGCAGGAAAAGCCCTTTTGCTTTCCGGTAAAAATACACCACCACCATCGGTCATCTTAATGCCCAAAGCACCGGCATCTGCATGGCTGTCCATAAAAGCAAGGCATTGGGTAAAGCAATCTTCGGGTACAATGGTATCGGGGTTCAGGTATACAATGTAATCGCCTTTTGCCTGTGCGGCAGCCAGGTTATTGGCTTTTCCAAAACCCAGGTTGCCACCGGCAGGTATAAACTTTACCCAGTTAAACAAGGGCATTAAATACTCCAGGCTTCCATCGGTAGAGGCATTGTCTACCACCCATACTTCTGCTTCCATACCTGCTATGGCTTTATGTACCGAGTGCAGGCATTGCTCCAGGAAATACTTAACGTTATAATTGACTATGATGATGGAAAGCTTCACGGTTACGAAATAAACCTATTCAACCGGTGCCACCAAATTGGCATGAACTTCTCTACTTTTACCCTTGCATGAACAGGCAAACACTTCAGCATTTTTTAGACAAAAGGGTGCAGCAATACAACATACCGGCTTTTATTAAAGACGATCCCGTTGCTGTACCGCACTTGTTTACCAAAAAGCAAGACATAGAGATAGCCGGTTTCTTCGCTGCTATTTTTGCCTGGGGCCACCGCACCATCATCATCAACAAAAGCAAAGAACTGATGCAGTTAATGGATATGGCCCCGCACCAGTTTATTACCCAACACCAGGAAGCAGACCTGCAAAAGCTGCTACGTTTTAAACACCGCACTTTTAATGCAGACGACCTGCTGTATTTCATAGACTTTTTTCGCAGGCATTATGCAGCCAACAGTTCTTTGGAAACGGCTTTCAGCAAATACATGACCGCTAAAGATGCAACCATTGAAAACGGCCTCATTGGTTTTCGCAGGTATTTTTTTGAAGGCGACCATATAAAGCGTACCCAAAAGCATATTTCTTCTCCATTGCAAAAATCTTCCTGCAAACGCATCAATATGTTTTTGCGTTGGATGGTACGTAAAGACAATAATGGTGTAGACTTTGGCATTTGGAACAACCTACGCCCCGCCCAACTGGTTTGCCCCTTAGATGTGCATGTAATACGTGTGGCTACACGGCTGGGCTTGCTACAACGCGATAAGGTAGACTGGCTGGCTGCCCTTGAACTTACCGCTTACCTGCGTTTATTAGATGCCAGCGACCCGGTTAAATACGACTTTGCTTTGTTTGGGCTGGGTGTTACCGAAAAACTCTAACCTTTGTTTATGGCCAACGACACCGCTTTACAACACATGCTGCAGGCCGCCCAACAGGGCCAGCCACTTACCGAGGAAGCCCTTGCCCCTTTGCTGCAGCAACTCATCAGTAACGACTTTGAAGCCCTGGTGCGTTTGCTTTACCGCATAGATGTGCCCGAAAAAACCGTAAAGCAATCGCTGGCACAACAGCCACAGCAAGATGCAGGCCTCATCATTGCCCGCCTTATCATACAACGCCTGCAGCAAAAGCAGCATTTGCGGCAGCAGTTTACACAACAGCAACAAAATATACCAGAGGACGAAAAATGGTAACCACATTAAGCCTCTCTTTTTACATAACACGCTGTTGCCATAAGCTTTTTTCAGGAGACCAGCAGAAGGAACACGGTGGCATCGTCCCTTGCGTCGCACACTTCAACAGCCTCCCCAACCCCTCCAAAGGAGGGGCTAAAAACCGGGGCTTCAAAGTCCC
>JAESFG010000574.1_pt1 | contig 15658 bp, 23 predicted proteins | sample 9269371 | NCBI WGS metagenome assembly JAESFG01 (sample SAMN14506227, study PRJNA617093) | algae metagenome | isolation source: Aetokthonos hydrillicola CCALA 1050 (B3-Florida) and co-occurring... | place: USA: South Carolina | collected 2013-01-01 | reverse complement strand
GGCGATCGCCATTTTCTCATGCAATAGCGATCATGCTGTGCCAGTTGCGTAAGTCCTGGCACATATTCTCTATCTTTCCTAGTTTACTTGAATATGTGACTCTCTCTAGCAAGTTTTGCGGTTCTAGAAAAAAATAATTGACAGTTTTAACTTGAGATAATTCTTGCTTATGAGTTCGCACTAGGTGTAGGTAATTCTTGTAACTTAAAGGATAAGATGGCTGAAATTAACCGTTAGGTTTGAATCCTTCCAGTTCTTATGATTGCCATCTAAGTGGTGTAAGTGTACCTTTTCTTCAAAGGTTAACTTGTGACTACAGTATCCACATGTATGGTTCTGCTTCTTCAATAGTTTCAAGGTTCTCCCATCATATAGTTTACCCCAAGCGTTCGCTCCAGTAAACTAGAATGTGGCTTAAAACAACGTACCTTACTGTGTCTACCTTTGATACAACGCGCACACCCATCATGCATAATAATTGATTTAATGCCAGACAAAAATTTTCCCTATGCAACCCATTCAACAACAAGTTATTGAAGCACTCCAAACACTCTCTCCTGCTGAACAACAAGAGGTTTTGGACTTTGCAGAGTTTCTCAACAGCAAACGGCAAAGACTATCATCCACGAACATCGAACCAGTAAAATCTTTTTTAGAAACAGCCCAAGCCTATATTGGTGCAGGTATAGGTCCCGGAGATCTCTCTACTAATCCTGAGTACATGGAAGGGTATGGTGCTTAATGCGTCAACAAATTCTCCTTGATACTGGTGCTCTTGTAGCACTCATTGATCGTCGGGATCACTATCACTCTTGGGTAAAAACAGAACTTGCCACAATCGAACCTCCACTACTTTCTTGTGAAGCAGTTATTTCAGAAGCATGGTTCTTATTGCAGCGCGTGAGCAACGGGCGAGAAACTTTAATTGGATTACTCAAGAGTCAGCAAATTTTGGTTGCTTTTCAGTTTAATGAGGAAATTGAGTCAATAACTTCGCTATTAACCCGATATCTTTCTGTTCCCATTTCCTTAGCTGATGCAAGTCTGGTACGAATGGCAGAGCTGTATCCACAGAGCGAAGTCTTGACCCTAGACAGTGACTTCCTTATCTATCGAAAGCACAAGAATCAACCTATTCCAGTCATTATGCCGAGTGCTTGACACTGTTACAAGTTCCACAAAGGTAAACACTATGGAGAGCGATCGCCCCTGTAGGGCAATGCTTTTCTTCCCCACACACATCACTCATCATCCTGCAAATACAAACCACTACTATCAGTTGGTCTGGCATGTAGGTACATTTCAGTGATAGCAACTGAGCTGTGACCTAGAGTTTTTTGCAGCAAGTGAATAGGTGCTCCTCTATCTAGACTATGAGAAGCATGGCTATGCCTTAACCAATGTGGTGATACATTACCTTCCAACCCAGCACGTTTGGCAGCATCTTTTACAATGTGAAATACCATACTTCGGCATAAATGTCCACCTTTACTGGAAACAAACACTGGATCATCCTTACGGGCATTATTCTTTAATTCAAGGAGACTTCGCCATATACCAGCACCAACTAAGACGGTTCTTGTTTTCTCACCTTTACCAAACACTGTTATTTGCCCAGCATCACCACGTGGCTTGAGGTCACGCCATTTTAGGGCGCATAATTCTGATACGCGCAAACCAGCAAAGTAGAGTAAACGGATCAGGGTGCGATCGCGCTCGTTGGTCGTGTTGCCGATCACCCGTTGCACTTCATCTTCAGTTAAAATTCGTTCTGCCAATCTATTACGAGCCGATGGGGTTTTAACCAGTATTCCCAAATTAGAAGATATTACCCCTAACTCTTTAGCGAAGGAAAACAAGCTTTTAATTGCTCCCACCGCCACACGCTTAGAATTATCCTTTCCCCCAAGTGTCATTGTCCACATTTGAATGTCCATTAAAGTGACATCGCTTAAAGGCTTGTACTCGATATGACGACTGAAGCGTTCTGCATAGCGACGATACCCATCAACCGTGTTGGGGCTTTTGCCGTGTAACCAAAGGTCAATGAGTTCGGAGTTAGTTAGGGTAGCCGGGGAATTCAACATCTATTGGCAGACGGCAAAAAGTTGAATAAAGGCATGTTTAAAAACAGTCAGCCAAAAGACAAGGTATATTTTATACATTTTGCCATCTACCTCCTACTAAATCATTCAACATAGGGCTTTCTTATGTTGAATGCTTCTTCATTAAACCTTACTATGAGGACATTTGCGCTTCATAGGGGGGGGGGAAATTTATTTCACTGGATGATAAAGTTTATCCCTAGTGTCATAGCGCCACGCTACCTTTCTTCGCGCTGGCGACACCTTGAGAATTTTTGGTGAGAGCGAATTACAAAATAAAAGGCGATCGCCTGAAAACATACCTGATTTTATTCAGTGCAAGAAATACGTTTTTTTTCTTGCACTCATTCAAAAAGAAAGTAGGCTGGATGCTATTAATTTGAACTCCTTTGAGAAATCTCCCTGCTGCTCGAACATTTTCCTTATTGTGCGATCGCGCTCATTGGAAGGCTAACTGTGGAGCCTCAATTTTACCCCTGTACGTGCATATGAAGATACTATTAACACTTCCACGATGACCACCAGTCCTCAAACCAAGTCTTCGAGCAAGGCTGTAATTTTTCCCTGTGCCTTAGCACGATTGTCGTCGTAAATCATTAGGGTGTTAAGATCCGCATGACGCGAAAGCTTTTGCACGCTTCTTACATCTCCCCCAGTTATATCCAGTGCAGCAGTTACCGATGAGTGTCTAATTTTGTGAGGACTGACAGTTTTAGAAATGCCAGCAGCTTGTGAAATACCAACTACAATTTTACGAATCCCATCTCCTGTTAGCCGATGACCGTAGTGAGGACGTAGCGAAATGAACAACGGTTCCTTAACATCGGGTTCTTTCCTTGCCAATAACCAATCTTGGAGCGCTTGACAAGTTTTGGGCTGTAAATCAATATTTTCCTTTTGAGATCCTCTTCCTTTACCCAAGATATTTAAAGTCTGGGCATCTTGATCGAAATCTTCGATATTACACCCAGAGACTTCCTCCCGCCGAAGCGCATTTGCCCACAATAATCTCAACAGAGCATAATCCCGCTTACCTTTTAATGTTTCCCTATCTGGTATAGCCAACATTTTTTTGAATGCTTCTTTCCCAATACCTGTTGTATCTCGGTAAGGTTCAACTTTTTCACTTTTGATATCGGCTAAAGTCCAACTACATTGTCCCACGGAGTAAGCATAGTTCACCAGTGACTTGATTGCTGCAATCGAACGATTCACGCTCGCTTCTTTTAACTCCTTGTCGATTAATTCAGCTTTGTAACGCAATACCAGGGTAGCAGCACTAAACCTCTCCATCTGCAAAAATTGCATCACTAAAGCAGGTGTTAATTGGCGATCGCACACGTACAGGAAGAATTTTCTTAATTCCTTACTATACTCCCGGCGTGTCCCCTTATTGCGCTTACTAGCTAGCCATTCTGATAAGAGATTACGGTCATCTGGTATATCAAAGGGATTGTCTGTTTGTGCCAGCATTTCAATTATCGAAAAAATTAATTTTCGATAGTTAATTTAGCATACTCCTAGCTGTGAGGGGAGCATACTTTGATGCGCGATTGCACTCTTAGGGCAGCGCTGCGGTTGCGATCGCTATTCATCCGTAACCTGCCTTCTGATAGACTTAATCTGCCCCCGCTTGTTTTTGCTATCAAGACGTTTTCTTTGGGAACTGCGAGATGGTTTGGTTGGCTTACGTTTTATCTTCAGTACGGTGACGCTTTTTATCAGTTCTTGAAGTCTAGACAACGCCTCAGATCTGTTTTGCTCTTGAGTGCGGTGTTCTTGGGACTTGATGATAATTACTCCATCTTGGGTGATGCGTCGGTCGTTTAACTTTAACAGCTGTTCTTTATAGAAATCAGGTAGTGATGAAGCCCCAATGTCAAAGCGTAGGTGAATGGCAGTAGAAACCTTATTAACGTTTTGACCTCCAGCACCGCTAGAGCGAATCGCAGTAATTTCGATCTCGCGCTCTGGAATGGTAATTGTGTTGGAAATTTGTAGCATTATCTATATTATAGCGATCGCTGTTCAAGCAGATGCGGTTCGATGGTTGTTTTATAAGAAGTCAGGAGTCAGAATTCAGGAGTCAGAAGAATAAATACTGGTAAAAACCGTGCATTGACTCGTTCAGTGAGATAGGGGTTAAAACTTTTCTTAAAACACTATCCCTTTATGGGTTGTGTATTCTGACGACTGACGCATGTATTCTGAATTCTTTTATTTGATGGGATGATAAAGCCCATCTTTTTGGTAGCGCCACGCCACACCGCCGGGATCTCGCTGGAGACACCAGGACTCGAATTCCTTGGGAGTTTTGCTTTCCCGGTAATTGCGTATAGTTTCAGTAGTTGCTGCTAGTCTTTTTGCTAGATTTTCTTCGGTGAATGGTTGAAGCTCAAGCTGTGGCGGGTGGTAGTTGAAAGCTTGCCTTCTTGTGGGGGTTGAAACTTGGCGCTGTCCAAGGATTGAAATTGCACCTTCCATTTGTACCAGTCTTGTTGTAAGTGCTTCTACCTTTTGTTCCAAACTGGTTACTGATTTTAAGAGTGAATCAACATCGCTATCATTTTTGTCACGAGATTCTAGCTTTTCTAACCTTAAAGCTAGCTGTTTAATGGCTTCACCCGATGCTCCAAAATCGATATCACTGTTGCTATCAATAGCTGATATCAATTCTTGTAAGCCTTGAAGCACGGCATTTGTATGACCCAGCCTGTGTAGCCGTGATAGATCCTTGACTGCCTCAATGAGTGGGGTAGGGACGCGGATCATCTCACTGGGTGGGGGCTTTTTGTGTTGGGGTGGCTTCTTTTGGGGCATGTTGATATCATTTTTGATAGCCATATCGCTATCAAAATTTATCATATAACGCACGCGGGGCGCGTGCGTCGATTTTGGAAAACCCTACCAATGGGTTACTCTTTGCTATCCTATATATGTAAACCACTTTTAAGTTAATTATGGTTAAGAATTATGGCAGGAAGGAAGAAGTTAGACCGCACTAATCTTCATGCACGGGTTGCACCAGGGACAGGAGATAAGCTTAAAGAAATTGCGCAAATACTAGGCTATATCTATGATAATGAGGGTTCAACAGGTCAGTTGTTAGATGCTATAGCCAATGGGGAATTAATATTAATCTCCACAAAAAATCGAAGTGAATCTTCTAAAAATGGTTAATTTTATCCATAAAAGTGGTGTAAAATAAATTTGGGGACATTTATTGTCCCCGGTTGTCCAAAAAAAGGAGGTATTTATTGAGCAAAAATGGTAATGGTCATCGAGGTTTTTGGAATCCAGTTAAAATTTTTATTCGTCTTATACTGGGACGCTGGGAAAAAGACGATAAATTAACTGGAGAAAGATACCTTGTTGACTCCTTTGATGTCAAAAGGGACTTAGAAGATGTAGCGGATGAGCCACATCAAGAGTTCCCGGATGACAATAACTAACTAAAGTAATAGCCCCTAACTAGCTCTTAGGGGCTATTGTCCATTAATAATTCTAGAATAAATTATCATGTTGAATTCAGACACAATAGTCCGTCCCGTTTATTATCGAATAATTGAACGTCGTGGCAAGATTTGGGCATTTAAAGAAGGTGAGCCATTTGTAAATTTATTTAACGCGCCTAGCCTTGATATGGAAGACCTATTCTCCCTATTCGATACCTCAATGGAGAAAATCGCTGCTGAACTGCGACGAATTAATGGTGCAAAACAGGGTTATTATATAGCAGATATTTTGGATAAAAAATACTACTACTGCGGACGAGAGTGGTCAGATGTCAAAGCCAAACTGCAGGAATTGGGGGTCGGTAGACCAGACCCAATGTCCGCCTAGTAACCCTACACCGCATCATCTATCCACCCACACGGGATACTGGTTCTTTTCCTTTTGTTTTTTTTTATCGGCTGCTGTGGTTGACCTCATAGATATTATTGCTGAGTCTCGCAATCTCGTAAGGTTTTGAGAGAAGCACAGACAGGCTTTACTATTGTTGAAGTCAAACTTGAGGAATTGGACAGTGAGTGAGGATAATGCTAATAAAACACTTCTACCCCAATTGCAAATAAATATTCCTGAAGTGGTAGCAGAAGTGACAGAGGCTTTTAACCGCTACGAACAAGCACTGGTGACAAATGATGTCTCGGTTCTGGATGAGTTATTCTTCAACTCACCCAATACAATCCGTTATGGTGCAAGTGAAGAAAGTATCGGTTATCAGGCAATTCAAGAGTTTCGTCAAGGGCGTAATCCAACTAACTTAGCCCGCAATTTACACAACACTGTTATTACAACTTACGGTCATGATTTTGCTATAGCCAGTACGGAATTTACTCGTGATACATCACCTAATAAGTTAGGTCGGCAGCAACAAACATGGGTTCGTACAGCGCAAGGATGGCGAATTGTGGCAGCACACGTCAGCATACGTGAACAGCAATAACTACTAAGTAGGGAAGGGCGATCGCAACCTAGATATCGCACAACTTTGAATGCTGGCGCTGGTACGGGCAACCATTTGGGTAAAAGTGCTGCTGAAACGAACACAAAAATGTTTTCTCTAAATCCGGAATGGTGGAATTGGATGTTGTAGCTTTATACAGATAAATAAATTAACTTAAAAATCACTATACCTAACCACAGACCATGCTGTTCCTCCCAGTATGGTCTTATATGTTTAAATGACAATTTGTAGGGTTTACCTAGGGTGTTAATTCTGTGGATGGTAGTCAGTGAAAGAGTTCATGCAGTTTCTGTGTCAAGTGTAGGAGGCAATGAAACCGGTATTTACTCATTACTTATTACTCATTACTCATTACTTAATGAAGTTGGATTGTGCATGAATTTTTAACCCCCAAAAAGGTACAAAGTTAACACCCTAGGGTTTACCGTACCAAAAGATAGCAAGCTTCCACACCTAAAAACACAATTCGGTAATCATCATTTAACTTGTGCTAAGAACCGAATTTACAGTCTTTTTATCAATGCCTAATATAAGACTAAAGCAAGCAATTAAATTCTGAATTAAACAATACATATCAAGGATAGATTATGTTAATTCGTTACAATTCCTGGCAAGACTTCAACACTCTTCACCGTCAAATCAACCGTTTGTTTGATTCAGCTTTAACACCAGAAACAGTAAGCGAAAGAGCTTTTGCAAGAGTTCCCGCTGCTGAACTTCATGAAACAGCAGATGCTATTCATTTGAAACTAGAAGTCCCAGGCATTGAAGCTAAAGACCTGGATGTGCAAGTTACAGAAAACGCTGTTGCTATCAGTGGTGAGCGCAAGTCTGAAAATAAGACCGAAGAAAATGGTGTCACCCGCAGCGAATTCCATTATGGTAAATTCCAGCGCGTAATTCCTCTCTCTGCACGTGTTCAAAATACTAACGTTACAGCAGAATACAAAGATGGCATTTTAAATTTGACGCTGCCTAAGACTACTCAAGAAAAGAACAAAGTTGTCAAAGTTAATTTAGAGCAAGAGTAGTGCGTAGTTGGTTGTTATCTTGAACTAGTTCAACGGTTTGTAATTGGTTGATTAAGTTTTAGCCTGGTCTGTTACCGGGCTTTTTTTAATTGGAGGAATCAAAGGAAAGAAGGTCAAAGAGGCTTTCCCCTTTAACCAAGCCTAAGCACTAGGTCGTCTTTTGATGTAGATGCAACACCTGAGCAATTGAGATCTGCTTGGGATATTTTAGTACACATGTACCATTAAATCAATATAACAGTTAATATTTGGTGAAATGATTGAAACCTGTGCTGTACAATAAATTCGGCAAATACTGTTTACCAAATCTGTCCAAACAAAAATGGTGAGCTACTCTGGACGCTACGCAAATAATTGGCGAGACATAGCACTGCAAGTTAAAATGGCAGCAGGGTGGAAATGTCGGCATTGTGGTGTACAGTGTCTGCGTCCTGGAGAGAAACCCAAGGAAATGACGAGAAAAGAGTGGACAATGCTCACCCTCTCCGTACACCACGCAAATTTTACACCTGAAGATAACCGTACCAGTAATCTCATCCCGTTATGTGCTCCATGCCACATCAAAATACACACAAGAAGGCGCTCTAACACTTCACCAGGGCAATTAGAACTGCCATTGTAGCTGTTTATTCAACAGGTAACCCTTGCAGTCGATGAGCATGATCCAATTCTTGTTGCTTTTGATGGTATTGATTAGTCCGACGCTATTGATTTTAGGGAACGCGATCGCTCAAGTTGGGTTGAAGTGGCGCTTGCTTTTGATTCCCTCTGGAGCAATAGTTGGAGCAATATTTATGTCCATTTTGGGCTTTTGTCTGAGCTATTTACTGTACTGGAAAGAGCACGATAAAAATTACCAGCCAGGCTCAATGGGGGGAGTAGGTGGAATGATTCTGACAATGATTGTTTTGGTTTTATTTGGCTGGGTTGGCTCAGGAGTTGGAGCTTGTTGGGTTGCCAAATATTGGGTAAGTTAGCTTTTCTAACTAATGATTTGGTCTTGATGCACTCTGCTGCAACCAGACAAAGGCAATGATAGCGATCGCTCTTTTAATGCGCTCTGCCACAAGCGTTGCTGCCTTCTTCAAGCTTTCTAGTATTTAGAAAAAATGAATTTCATCCGAAAAACTGCAACTTCAACATGTAGAGCTATGTGTTGATAAATTTAAGAATTTTCACAGGAATTAGTAATTATGGACATAGATATTACTTCAGGGATAGCGGAAAAAGCAATCGAGCTTGTTGAAAAAGTAATCGATGAGACAAATAAATTTAACGAAGAAGCTCAAGTAGCTAACGACATTTCACAGTTACAGCAAAAAGTTATCGAAATATTAAATAAGGTGCCAGGAATGACCTCTGCACACTCTAGAGATTTTAAGAGAGCTACACCCGTTTTTAAGCTCAAAGATGGAACTGTAGTTAAAATCTATAAAAATCCAGTGTTTATTGAACACATATTCTTAGCTAACCCTGACCGAGAGTTAGTTTTCAGTGGTTTTGTTGGCTTGATTGATACTAAAGGCTTAACAGAAGCTATAGAGAATATCAAGAGAGAATTTGGCGTTTAATGACATACAGTAAGTTCTCTTGAAGCAACACAGGAACTATTTCACGGCTGGCATTTTTTTGACTCCAAAATTTTAAACACGCTCTTCGAAGCAGCCAATTCTCCCAACTGCTGCGGGTAAGATTGATTTAAAAAACTTGCTTCAATTGCGTTCCATTTAGGCATCAAGGCTTATCGTCCCATGACAACTCAAACATCTCCTCGTATTCTAATCCTGTTTTCCTCAATAATCCATAACCGATGAATAACAGCTTCTTGAGGTAATAAACGAATTGCCTTTTTAAAAACTGAAATTAAATAGGGTTTATCCTGGCGAGCAACTCGTAATACCATAATTCCTAAAAACAGATGAGGAGGATAAGTTCTAATATCCGCAAAATCTAAATCTAACGTCACCAAAACTCTGCCTTCCTGCTGACAAATATCCAAAATTATTGGATCTTTTTCACCTGATAATTTCTGCTGATTAACAGTCATAGCATCATAACCTGCTTCTTGTAATAAATCAGCCAATTCTACAGGTAGATTTTCATCGATTTTAAACTTCATTATTAAGCTGGTATAATGCGTTCACGGGCTAATTCTGCTGCATAAGAAATAGCGGCTTGAATATCCGCATGGGTTAAAGACGGATAACTATGAATAATCTCTTCAATACTCACATTTTCTGCTAAATTATCCAGAATAATAGAAACCATAATCCGAGTACCTTTAATACAAGCTTTTCCGTGACATACTAGAGGATCACTAACGATTCGTTCTTGCCATTGCATCTTTTTTTCTGTCTATTTATAGTAAATTTGACCTAATTAATAGCTATTAGCTTTTCTTCTCAACCCCATAATACTCTTCCAACCATTGCAGCAACCCTAATTCCAGAGGAGTTAAGTAAGTTTGCCGTCCCAAAGACTCTAGTACCGTATATGCGCCACGATCCAACGCACCATGATTACGTAATCGCCAAATCCGCTCCTTAATTTGTGGTAGTTGGTCATGGGCTTCTGGAGAGTCAAGTTTGTTCAGGTTTTCAGGTTTCACGAGCAGTGTATTGTCATGGACAGCCACTTCTACTGTAAACTCGTTAAGTGCAACTGCGATCGCCCAACACCCATTGTATTTACGCTCTTGTGCCTCTAGCCTAGTTAACGTAAACACATCCCCCACTCGGCAAAAATCGCTGGCTTTGAATAAAGGCTTCTCTTTCAAGCGTTCCAGTGTCTCTTTCACGATGCGCCCCGTTGGTACTTTATTACCAGCCTCAATTACTGCTTGCTGCCAAACAGAGCGCTGAAGGTCTGGTTCTAGTTTAGTGAGGGGTCTGACTTGACCCTCAGTAGTGGGTAGAATTTGTAAATCATTCTTCAAATCCTGAGTGGTAGAATTTTGACAACAAATTGTTGTCAAATTGTCGAAAACACCTGCTGCTGCAATTAAATAGTTAGACTTCTGCCGACTATGCCCAAATCTATCACGACAATACTCCTCAAAGGTTTTGTGAGTAGAACGATAAAGCCTCCTATCCCGTAATTCCGTCAAAGCCTTACCTGCTTCATAAAATGCCCGTTCCACTTTTCGCTCCAGGTGCAGGCGTAAGCGTGACTCCTCCTCAGTAAGTTCTTGCGGTTCAATGACTTCAACAGATATATCTGGTTGGGTATTAGACGGAGGTAAGGGTTTTGGTGTCTTGCGCTTTGTCATGCGATCACCTTTTTGTGTATCTTCGCTATCAGATAAGGGAGTTAAGGTAGAGGACACGTTTGAGTGCAATGTTTGCAACTCTCCAATCAAAAGCATTTCCGAGGGCTGCTCGGCGATCGCGTATGATGCCATTTTTGCTAGCAATTCCGATGCTGATCTGCTTTCCTGTGGATCTGTCCAACCAAGTGGAAGATTGAAGCTGCTCTCTAGAAATTCCGGGTTTACTACTTGTCCTGGTATGATTACCCCTAGTTTCTTCAATTGCGCCTCTTGCTTGGTCTGTCCAGGTGGTCGTCCATTGCCACTGAAGCTTAAGGCTCCTGGAGACGGCAACCAGCAGTAGTCTTTCTCTAATAAAGGGGCTGGCAAAGTGTCCACTGCTGATAGTAATCCATTCTGCATCGTACCCGATGTTGTCAAGGGTTCTGAGCAAACCTCTGAAATATGAGCCAGTTGGTTGTCCTGGGTAATTTGGACAGGTGAGTAACCCTGGTACATTTTCAATGGCTGCAAATCTGGGCTGATAGTTTGCAATAATGTTAAGGACTGCGGGGAAACAGTCTCGCTCGTCTGCTGCTCCTTTCCTTTCACCTTCAACTGAAAATGGGGGGCATGGTGGGGAACCAGTAATGAGATCATTTTTCCTCGTTGCAGCTCACGCTCACATCCAGTAAAGGCAAGGGATTTAACGCAGTTAAAGTTGTGTACTCCTGGATATCGTTTTGACAGGATATCGCTACAGTACTCGTCAATTTCTGCAACCCCGATAAGCTTAAATCCGAGTTGCAGCCCTGCAACACAGAACCCCGCGCCAACTCCTGAGCAGAGGTCAAGTTGTCTGAACATTCTGCACCCCCCTCAAAATCCTCTTTGAATTCCATCCCTAACAACCAAGAATCATCACAGTGTAATTTTTTACCGTCATCCCACTGAACGGTGTACGGCTTTTTACCACTATTTCTGATTTTTATAAGAGTGCAGTAAATGTTGCTGCTGTGAGAAGAGAAGCGATCGCCTACTTCAAATTTTTTCTTAGAGGAAATCATTCTTCATCTTCCTCCTCGTCCTGTTCTGGAATCTCCTCCCAATCACCCCGCGCCCGCCCGTGTTTCTCCTGCGCGAGGATGAATTCAGCTTGAATGCGAGCGCGCCGCCGCATATTATTAGCAGCAGAAATTTCAGTCGTTGCCTCTTCGACTCGTTTTTTCGCCATTTCAAACCAAACCTCGGTGGTTCTTTTCCAGTCCTCGCGGCTCAGAAGGTCTAGTTTTCTGCAAATCTGAAAAGTTAGACGTTGGTCGATTATGCCCAGATCGTTAAGATGCGCCCAGCGTTTCTGACCCTCATTGCAGTTCTGGCATATTGGAATGCGATCGCGATCATAGTTATAGCTAGGTATGACGCGCCGAACCAATTCAGGCTGGACTCTGCCCGTGTCCTTGCAACAAAAGCAGTGCCATTTTGGTTGAAATATTTCCTTTTCTTGCTCTTGTTCTGGGCGTACTGGAAGCGGTTGCAGCTGCTCAAATTCAAATTCAAATTCCATTAGTATTACCCTCCTCTTTGAGCCAACTGAACTGAGACGCATCCCAGCACCAAGTAACAAAAGCCTGCTTTTCTTTATCAGATCCCGCAAACATGGCAGGATTCCCGGTTCTTTCGATTTCAGCAAGCCACTCGTCGCGCCGGGGGTGGTTTTCCCATTTTTCACTTTGCGCTCTTGGAGTTTTACCACTCTCTTTATGCCACTGGGCTGATAACTCCTCCCAGTTCTTCTCGATCCAGCGCTGCGGGAGTTGGGGGGGTTGGGGCAGCGCTCTTGCTTTCTGTTCCCCAAACTTTACAAAACTCTCTCTCTCGCTATCTGAGAGAGTATTTATAAAGTCTGTATAAGTATGAATAGTATGAGGGGCGCTGGAATCTTTGTGCTGTAAGGGTTCTGGAGGTTGTTCGTTTCCTATAGGAAACGAGCATTTACTAGAAGAAACTTCTGTTTCCTCTGAGAAATTTTCGTTTCTTATAGGCAACTCGTGTTTCCTATAGGAAACACTGTTTTCTTTAGAAAACTCCGTAATGTTATTCTTGTTGGTATTAACCCGAACTTTAACACGTACTAATTCTACGCAGATAAGATTCATTTGGTCTAATTTCTTAAATGCTTTAGAAACTGCTCCTTTAGACAATCCCAGCTGCAAAGCTACCTGAGTAACGCTATAATCTAGTTCGCGATCGCCAAAAGGATCTAGGGAGCGCACATGATAAAGAACTTTAATCTCAGCCCCAGTTAAATCCTTCACCGTTTCTACCCACTCTTTATTTGTTAACTGGTAAAACAAAGGTGCTTTATCTTTTTTCAATTCAGCCATCACCGCACCTCCTCAAAGGTTACAGTGACACTGAACTCAGTACAGGTGGCTTGAGCTAGAGCCAGTTTTGTTAAATCTGGTCGCCCAAAGAGGTGAATTCGCTTGTTATGACTGGGAAAGAAAGCCGAATAAGCTAGAATTTTACCTAGTGCCTCTTTCCAGTCGTTGATGTTCTTAATTTCAATAACTTCGGAACTGGTGAGCAGGTCAATTCTTCCCACTGCTGTTATTACTTCGGTTTGCCCACCTACTTCTTTTAGTAGTGCTGCTCTAACTTGCTCCTCAATGGAATCAATTTGGTCAGGCAAATAAGATTTATCTAGGTAGCTTTTTTCAACTAAGACACTGATCGCAGCGTTTACCGCCCTCTTGGTAATTCCCAATTTTTCAGCTAAGTGGGAGGACTTTACCGTTATGCCATTGCTATAAGGGTCAATCGAACGGAGGTAATAAAGAACACTAAGTTGAGATTTTGTGAGGCTCTTGCAGCATTCCACCCATTCAGAATTCTGTAATGGGTAAAACTTTCCACGAATTTTTTCCGTCATAATATGAGTGAATGAATTTAGTTACGGGAATTCAGTGAATGAATTCAAGCCAGCTCCAGCTTTGCCTCTGGGGCTTTTAATTTTCATGAATTATTCCGACAACAGTTGTTAACTGCTGTGGTACTATAAAACTAAAGATGTAATTTCCTGACTATTCTTAGAGGAAATTATAATCTCGATTATAAGAATAGCATTACATTAAAAGCTCGCTAGATGAATATGGTTAATTTTTGTAAAGCTCTTAGTGAGACGATGAAAACCTATGGCATTAAAGGGACATGGGTAGCAGAAAAAGCTGGACTAACCAACCAGACAATCTCTAATTTCTTAGTGGGTAAAACGCAGATTAAGTCTGAAAGCTTGGAAAAAATTATTAGTGCATTACCACCAGATGCGCGTGATTACTTTTTTCAACAACTGCATCCAGTAAATCGGGATCTAAAATCACTAATTTTTCGCGCCACCAACGACGAAAAAGCGGAGGTACTGCGAATTGTCGCAGCTTCTTTAAGTTCAGGTATAGCTGACAATAACGAGTTGCCTGTGGCAGTATAAATTATAACGTTGATTGAGATTTAAGGGTGTGTTTGTTGGGAGTGAAGAACTAAAGGAAATAATGGAGAAGGTTGATCGCCTAAACGCAGAGGATAAAGCTAAGCTCATAAAGCACCTGCTAGGAGATCTATCGCCAAATGTAACAATTGGGAGCAGCGCTGATACTGTATATCAAATTAATCTCGCATCCTCTGAGCAAATGTCAGCAATACTGAACGTGATCGCTGACAAGATTTCTTCCAATAAAAATTCTTAGAGGATGAGCAAACTTTGGATGATGGGCGATCGCTTCGCTGCTGTGCGGAGTACAGTTCGCTCCATATCTCGTTCATCCCGCGCCTATTGTTATGTAAACCACATCAACACACAACACACTTGGTATAGCCACAGATGTAATGGTAGTCAGTAATGCCCAGACCATAGCAGATCGGGCTTTGTTGGGAGCGATCGCGAAGCTAATCCCACAATAAAACTCAAAATTTCATCGCGTAATCCCTCATCGATTGAATTACCGCATCATATTTTTGAGTAGGAATATCCCTCTGTACGCTCTAATTGGAAACCAGCCAGCACCGAGCGTACATCTGACTCAGATAATTTCAATTCATTCTTCGCTATCGCCCACAATCTCTTAGCTTGCGCATCCGATATGGTTTGTACGCTCGATACGCCACTCATATCGTGCAGTATTGAGCCTTCTTTACCATTGTTAGGTTTTTGAATTAGCCCAGCTTCGGTTTTTATTTCCTTGGCAATTTTACGCTTGGTTTCCTGCCAATCCTGACTATCAGGTTCAATGACTGTGATATCCAATAGACAAAGAGTGTTGTATCTTCTGCCGTAGGAAATTTGTACACCTAATTCCTTAGCATCACCAAAATCACTCTTGAGGGGAAAAATAGAATCTATCTGCTCGCCGCTTTCATGTCTAAGGCTGGAAAGTAAGCAGTATTTACCTTCAACGAAAAACATTTGATGAGCGATCGCTAGACATACACAAACCATAAGAGAAAATTTTTTGTGTTGTTTGAAAGCAAGGTTTTCAAACTGCACAAAAAATTTTCATGGGGAGGATGGAAGCAAGGGGTGGGCTGGGCTGGTAGTGAGCGAGGAGTTGGTGGTTAGTCGCACAGCGACGATACCACCGACGACGAGCGAACATGACGTTGAGCCGAGATACGTGTAAACTGACTTTTCACGGGATGTAGAAAGGTTCGAGCGGTTCGCGATGTTGAGTGGCGAACCAATCCTCATGGGCTCAACTGGTGTACTCTTTGCTGTAAGGTGCTCTAAGTGGTACATTTAGTTGGTTGC
>JAESFG010000573.1_pt1 | contig 15663 bp, 10 predicted proteins | sample 9269371 | NCBI WGS metagenome assembly JAESFG01 (sample SAMN14506227, study PRJNA617093) | algae metagenome | isolation source: Aetokthonos hydrillicola CCALA 1050 (B3-Florida) and co-occurring... | place: USA: South Carolina | collected 2013-01-01 | reverse complement strand
CTCTACCGCGCTGTTCCCGCCCTGAACAATCCGGTCGGGGATGCGAAGGCCGTGGCTGCCCAGCTGCAGAAGGCGGGTTTCACGACGGTCAGCCTGGGCCTCGATCTCGACCGCTCCGAGCTGGTCCGGCGGCTGCAGGAGTTCCAGGTCATCGCGGACACGGCCGATTGGGCTGTCGTCTACTATGCCGGTCATGGCGTCCAGGTGGACGGCGCGAACTATGTCGTCCCCGTCGACGCCACGCTGCGCTCCGACCGCGACGTGGACGACGAGGCGGTGACCCTCGACCGGATCCTCCTGGCCATCTCGGGGGCGCGGCAGATCCGGCTGGTGATCCTCGACGCCTGCCGCGACAACCCTTTCCAGCCCCGAATGGCGCAGGCCGCCGTGCGTTTCTCAGCCGGCCGCGGGCTGGCCCGCGTCGAGCCCGGGGCGGCGACGATGGTGGCCTACGCGGCACGTGACGGACAGGTGGCCCGTGACGGCGATGAGCACAGCCCCTTCGTCGAGGCCCTCCTTCGGCGCATGCTGACGCCGGGCCTGGAGATCGGCCAGCTCTTCCGCCGCGTCCGCGACGACGTTCTGGCCGGCACTGGCGGGCAGCAGGAGCCTTATGTCTACGGCTCGCTTCCCGGCCGTGATTTCTACTTCGTTCCCGCGCCGGCGGCGGATGCGACCGCCGTGGCCGCGCCGGACGTGGCGAAGCTCGCTTCGACCCCCGAGCCGCCCGCTCCGCCGCGCCGCTTCCCAGCCGTGCTGGCAGAGGCGGCGCGCCGGGAGGGCAACGCGGTCGAACTCGCCCGTGTCCTCTCGAGCGACGCCTTGGACGCCGTGGCGCGCCGACAGACGGTGAAGCTCGCCTTCGGGGCGCGCAGGGCCTCGTCCGAACTCGCCTTCGCGCTCTCCCCGGATGGGCTGCCGCCGCCGGGCTTTGCCCTGGACCCCGCCGACCGGCGCGACATCCTCGCGCAGCTCGACCGTTCGGGATGCCGCACGCAGGCCGGCCTCACCCCGAGGACGCTGGCCTCGCTGAGAGGCTTTTCTGCCTGCACGGGACGCGTCGTCATGGCGGAACCGGCCTCGGCGGCCGACCTTGCCTTCATGCGCCGCCTGAAATCGGGAGCCTGCCGGCGGGTTTGCGAGCCTCCCGTCCAGGCCCGCCCCCGCGACTCCGCCGGTTGCGGCGGCGCCGGCACGCCGGACTGCCGCGTTGCGGCAAGACGCGCGAAGCCCCCGAAACCGGCCGCACCCGACTGGATAGACGACGCGGCCGCCGAGGTCGTCGCGCCTGCCGCTCCCTCCGACTGGACGCCCGCCGTCGGCTCAGATGCCGGCCGGGGAGGCGGCAGCCCGACGGGATCGCCGTCCGGCGGCGGACAAGGCGGCGGTGCTGGCGGAAAGGGCGGCGGCAAGGGCCAGCGCTGAGGCCGTGGAGATCCACCTGCGGAACCGAACGAGCGCGCCGGCACGTTCGGCAACTCTCCGGGACGCGGCGGATCATGGCACCCGCACGCGCCACGAGGATCCGGGTGGCACACCTGCATGGACATGTCACGCGGGCACCGGGCCGCCGCAGATCGGCCTATGCGGGAAGACCGGCAATTCACCGCAGGGAGAAGAACAGGACCGGCACGTCCGTAGCGAACGACGGGAAGCCGCTTCGGCACGGATCTGTCGCGAGCCTTGGACGGGCAAGCGGCCGCCGCCGGCGTCGCTAAAGGTGCGTCGGTCGGGGTCCAATCCGTTTTGAGGCTCGAAGCTGTCGGCTCGCGACGGTTTTTCGTACCGTAACCTTGACCAGCGTCGACATTTTCGCGGGCAGTTCTGCAGGTCACGTGAGCAGCCCCGCGCGAGACCCGAGGGTCTCCTGGCCGATCCGGAGGTGCACCCGTGATGCAGATCTACTTCGCGAGGGGTCGCGGCCGCTGCAGCGAATTCTCCGTCAACCGCGGGAGCGAGCCGGCTCATATCACCTCCTCGGTCGGCGAAGGGGGCGGCAACAAGAAGCCGGACGTGACCAGAGTCCAGAGCCTGCTGAACGGGGTGGATGTCGAGGACGGCGGCAGCAACGTCCCTCTCGCCGTCGACGGCATTTGCGGACCGAAGACGAAAGCCGCCATACTCCATTTCCAGCGGCATCACCCGGGCCTGATTGCCGACAGCCGCATCGATCCCAATAAGAACACGTGGAAGAAGCTGGTCGAAGTCTCGAGCGGGAACGATGAGCCGATCCTGCCCAAGAGAGTGTCGTCGACCCCGCAGCCCGCGGCCAAGGTCGACGATGCCACACAGAAGCTGTTCGTCACCTATCTCTGGTATACGCGTCATCGCATCTTCGAGACGATCAAGGCGATCGACACGTCCATGGAGGAACTCGAAGTCTGCAGGGCCTACGCAGATCTGTATCGCGGAAAGTCACTCCATGACGGGTATGTCCACTATGAGATCCGTCTCCAGGAATTGCCGACCTTTCACCGGTGCTTCAAGATCGTCGACCCCAAGATGACGATCGAGAACACAAGGGCCCGACTCAAGCGCGTGCGGCTTGTCTACACGCACATGGTGGACGTGATCGTGGCAAACACCTTCACCACGCCGACGGCCGAAAAGAACCACAGCCGGGAATTCCTGCGCGTCGTCGATCAGAAGTATCTTGACTGGGCGCACGGCCGCAACCAGGCCATGGCCGACGCGCCGCTCGGGGGATGGTGGCACAAGGACGCCCGGCGCGCCCAGATACGGTACGGCTCAGACTACATCCAGGCCCACGACGCCTTCACGACGCTGATCCACGAACTGGCACACTTCGTCTCGCACAGCACGACGTATCGGATCGACCACGAGGGCGGATCCTACAATCAGGCCTTCAAGGCCACCTCGCAACAATGCGTCCGGAACGCCTACTGCTACGAATGGTATGCGATGCTCGCGTGCTTCAAGTCTTTACGCAGGCAGAGCGATTCCGAGCTTAATCTCAGCTGAGCACGGCGCGGCGAGGCCGGGGTCGTCCGCGCCGGGACGAATGCCCGCCTCCCCGACGCCCGCCCGGGAGCCGGTGGGCCTGCGCCATGCCGGATCGATGCCTTGGCTATGCGTTGACAAGGGGCTTCGCCTGCGTCGAAGCTGCCGTCGCAAAGAGCCGGACCCGGAGCAACCGGGCCGCATTGCGGAGGAAACCACCAATGTCCATGCCGATGAACCGGAGGCACTTTCTCGCCTCGACGGGTGTCGCCACCCTGGCCATGCTGACGGCCCACCGCGCCTTCGCAGCCAAGGCGCTGACGATCGCGACATCGCTGCCAAGCCTGTCGTTCCCGTTCTTCGTTCACATGCAGAAGCAGCTGGCGGCCGAGGCCAAGACGCTCGGCGACATCAAGCTGATCGAGACCGACGGCCAGAACCAGGTTCCCAAGCAGACCGGCGACGTCGAGGCGGCCGTCACCCAGAAGGTCGACGCCATCGTCATCTCGCCGCTGGACGTGAACGCCATGGCGCCTGCCCTGGAGCAGGCCGTGGGTGCGGGAGTGCCGGTCGTCACCATCGACCGCCAGGTCCGCAACGTGCCCGGTATCCTCGCCCATGTCGGCGCCGACAACGTCAAGGGCGGCGAGGCCCAGGCCGAGGCCATCATGAAGGCCTTCCCGAACGGCGCGAAGATCTTCCACCTGCAGGGTCAGCCCGGAGCGGGTCCGGCGATCGACCGCAACAAGGGCCTGCACAACGTTCTCGACAAGGCCAAGGACAAGTACCAGATCATCTTCGAGCAGACGGCCAACTTCTCGCGCGCCGAGGCTCTTCCCGTGACCGAGGCCGGCCTCGCCGCCAAGGGCAAGCCGGACGTCATCGTTTGCGCCAATGACGACATGGCCCTGGGCGCAATCGAGGCGGTGAAGGCCCGCAATATGACGGGCGTGGCCATCTACGGCTTCGATGCCTTGCCGGAGGCCTTGAAAGCGGTGAAGGAGGGCGCCATGGCGGCGACCATCGAGCAGTTCCCCGGCGAGCAGAGCCGCCAGGCGATGCGCATCGCGGTGGCGTTTGTGCGCGACGGCAAGAAGCCCGAGTCGCAGGTGAAGCTCCTCACCCCCATCGCCATCACCAAGGACAACCTCGACAAGGCCGAGCGCATCGGGGAGATGAGCTGAGCCCCGTGGGTGGGAGCCCCGTGGCTCCCACCCCCTGTTCCGACCATCGCTTGGCGCGAGGGCCGATGACCGAACCTGCCCCCGCCCTGCTTCGCCTGGACCGTCTCACCAAGCGCTTCCCTGGCGTCCTCGCGCTCGACGACGTGTCCTTCGACGTCGGCCAGGCGGAGGTGCATGGCCTGCTCGGCGAGAACGGCGCCGGCAAGTCCACGCTGCTGAAGATCGTCTCCGGCGCGCAGACCCCGGATTCCGGGTCCGTCGTCTGGAACGGGCAGCCGGTCACGCTCGCCCGGCCGCTGGACGCGCAGGCGCTGGGTATCGTCACGATCTACCAGGAGTTCAACCTCGTCCCGACCTTGACGGTCGCCGAGAACGTCTTCATCGGCCGCGAGCCGCTGCGTTTCGGACGCTTCATCGACTGGCCCAGGATGCACGCCGACACGCGCCAGCTGACACGGCGGATCGGCCTGGACATCGATCCTGAGGCGCTCGTCTCCGATCTTTCGGTGGCCGAGCAGCAGATGGTCGAGATCGCGCGGGCCCTTTCGGTGCAGGCGCGTCTCATTATCATGGACGAGCCGACGTCGGCACTGTCGGAGGCCGAGGTGGCCCGCCTCCTCACGATCATGCGGACGCTGCGCGACCAGGGCGTCTCGATCATGTTCGTCACGCATCGCCTCGAGGAGGCAATGGCCATCTGCGACCGCTTCACCATCCTGCGGGACGGGCGTCTCGCCGCCGTGCGGGACCGGAAGGGCCTGACCATTCCCGCCATCATCGAGCTGATGGTCGGCCGGTCGGCCGGAGACCTCTACCGCCGGCCGGCCGTGCGCCACCAGGCGGGCCCGGTGCGACTGTCCGTCCGAGGCTTGCGCAGCGCGGGGCAGGGCCGGTCGTCGCACGCCATCAGGCTGAAGGGGATCGACCTCGACGTTCGCGGCGGCGAGATCCTGGGCATCGCCGGCCTCGTGGGCGCGGGCCGTACCGAATTCGCCCGGGCCGTCTTCGGCGCGGACCCGGCACTCGTGGACAGCATCGAGATCGATGGCAAGCCCGTGGCCATCCGCTCGCCGCGCGACGCGATCCGCCACGGCATCGGCCTCGTGCCGGAGGACCGCAAGCAGCAGGCGCTGTTCCTGCAGCAGGCGATCCGGCGCAACTTCTCCGTCGCATCGCTCGAGCGGTTCAGTCCCGCCTGGTTCATGGACGAGAAGAAGGAGGCCGCCGAACTCGCGAAGTTCAAGGCGACCTTGAATGTCAGGATGACCGGCCCGGACCAGATCGTCGGCAATCTCTCCGGCGGCAACCAGCAGAAGATCGTGCTGGCTCGGTGGCTGGCGCTGGACCCCAAGATCCTCATTGTCGACGAGCCGACGCGGGGCATCGACGTCGCCGCGAAGGCCGAGGTGCACGAGCTCCTGGACCAGCTCGCGTCGCGCGGCATCGCGGTGGTCGCGATCTCCTCGGAACTTCCCGAGGTGCTGGCCATCGCGGACAGGATCGTCACGATGCGTGAGGGCCGGCTGACGGGCGAGCTTTCGCCCAAGGCCGCGACTCAGGAGCAGCTCATGGCCCTCATGACGCTCGACGGCGGGGCAAGCGGGGCGGCGGCTTCATGACGCCGTATGCAGGCGGGAAGGAGAGGGCGCGATGAGCAGGGTCGAGGCGGACGGGGCCGGGAGGAAGACATCCCGGTTCGGGCTCGGGGCGCTCGGCCGCTTCGCGCCACTGATCTTCCTCCTCGGGATGATGATCGTTTTCGCGCTGCTGGAGCCGCGTTTCCTCGACCCGACCAACCTGTTCAACGTGATGCGGCAGATCTCGATCACGGGGCTCATCGCGCTCGGCATGACGTTCGTGATCCTGACCGCCGGGATCGACCTTTCCGTCGGCTCCATTCTTGCGCTGGCCGGCATCATCGCCGCGGCGGTGGCCAAGGGATCCACCGGAAACACGCTTTCGCTCGACGCGTCCGAGGCGACGGGTCACCCCTGGTATCTCGCGATGCTGACCGCGATCGGCATAGGCGTGCTGTGCGGCCTGCTGCAGGGCATCGGCATCACGCGGCTGAAGGTACCGCCTTTCGTCGTCACCCTGGGCGGCCTTTCGGCGTTCCGCGGAATGACGCTGTGGTTCTCCGGCGGCGGACCGATCTCCGGCTTCGAGCGCGACATAAGGTGGTGGGGACAGGGTATGCTGGGGCCGGTGCCAGTACCGGTCGTCCTGTTCCTGTCCTGCGCCGTGATCTGCCACATCGTGCTGCGCCATACCCGCTACGGGCGCCACGTCTATGCCGTCGGTGGCAATCCGGAGGCGGCGCGGCTCTCGGGCCTGCCTGTCGACCGCATCATTCTGTCGGTCTACGTCATCGTCGGCTTCTTCGCGGGCCTGGCGGGATTCGTCCTCGACGGGCGCCTCAACTCGGCCGAGGCCGTCGCGGGAATCGGCTATGAGCTCACCGTGATCGCTTCCGTCGTCATTGGCGGAACCAGCCTCTTCGGCGGGGCGGGCTCGATTGCCGGCACGGTGGTCGGGGCGACGCTGATCGGCGTTCTCGTCAACGGCCTCGTCCTCAACAACGTCTCGTCCTACATCCAGCAGGTCATCATCGGCCTGATCATCATCGCTGCGGTGGCCTTCGACCGCTACGTGAAGACACGGAAGAAGGCGTGAGGGTCAGCTGGCCGGAAGCAGGCTGACGGGACAGGGCCGGCCGGGCCCGCTGCCCTGGAACATCGGAACAGGGTGAACGAGATCTTGCGCCTGGACGACCTGCCGGCCCTGGCGCGCACCGGCGCGGGTGGCCCAGCGCCGGCGCAGCCGCCGTAAGTATCTTTACGGATGGACCTTTCACGGTCACGCCAGGCAAGCGCGCGGAAAACCGGATCGCCCGACTAAATCACTGAAGATCGACGTGAAAACGTCATGCTTAAGCGTCGCGTTAATTCAGTCGGGTTTAGTATGACTGAATCCGCGGCTCTCGCGGGGATCGAATACCGCCACAACCGTTCTTGGTCGCGCGACGGGTTCAGAAGCCCCGCGACCTTCTGACGAGAGGGAGTCGCCCGTGCAGTCGGTCTCCATCAAAGCCGTTCTTCTCGGGGCGCTGGCGCTGATCGGCCTCGCGTTCCTGATCCAGAACACGTTGGGCCTCTTCGCCGTCCGGGAGACAGCCGGGCAGACGACGGCGATCGCACGGAGCGAACTCCCGACGGTCAAGACGCTTGGCGATATCAAGTTCCTGGCGACGCGATATCGACTTAACGGTGCTCGCCTGATCATGGAGCGCAGCGCCACCAAGGCGAAAGCGATCGAAGATCTCAATGCGCAGATCCTGTCCCGCACCGTGGACCTCGTGGGGACCTACAAGCAGCTGATGAACGATCCGGCGGAGAAGCTGGCCTTCACTGCGTACGAGGCCGCCTGGAAGGACTATGGCGCGGTGCAGGACAAGGCGGTGCAGCTGGCCCGCGCCGGTTCGCCGGAAGAAGCGGCCTCGATTTTCGGGACGGAAGGTTTCGAGCGCTTCAACGCCGTCCTCGCCGGCCTGGACAAGGCGATCGCGGTCAACGAGGAGCAGGTCGAGCGGGCTCTCGACGCGGTGTCGGGCACGTCGAATCTGACCTTTGTCGTCGGGCTCGTCGACATGCTCCTGATGCTGGCGCTGATCGCGGGAGTCGCCGCCGTCATCCTTCGACGCGTGACCCGTCCTTTGGAGTCCATCACCGCGGCCATGCAGCGTCTGGCCGGCGGCGATCTCGCGACGGCCATTCCCTACGCGGCCCGCGGCGACGAGGTCGGCCGCATGGCGAAGGCCGTTCAAGTGTTCAAGGAGAACGCCCAGCGCGTCCGGTCCCTCGAAGACGACGAGAAGCGCGCGAACGCCGATCGCATGCGCAGGGCTCAGGTGATGGTGGATGTCGTGGCGGAGGTGGGCCAGGCCGTGCGCCGGGCAGCCGAGGGCGATTTCTCCGTGCGGCTCGCGCTCTCGACGGACGACCCCGAGCTGGGCCAGCTGGTGTCCGGGATCAACCAGATCAACGGTGTGGTCGACGAGGCCACCAGCGAATTTGCCGACATCCTCGGCAACGTGGCGCGAGGCGACCTCACGCGGAAGGTCGTGACGGATTACCACGGTCGGTTCGGCACCCTGAAGGACGCCCTCAACCAGACCGTCGAGCGGCTGTCCGAGACGGTCACCACCATCCAGGCCGCTGCCCGCGAGGTCGATGCAGCCGCCCACGAGATCCGTTCTGGCGCCAACGACCTGTCCTCGCGCACCGAACAGCAGGCCTCTTCGCTCGAGGAGACCGCGGCGACGGCCGAAGAGCTCGCCGCATCCGTCAAGGCGTCCTCGTCCTCGTCCCGCGAGGCGCTGGACCTTGCCCGGCAGGCGACCGGCGTGGCGCAGGAAGGCGGTGACATCGTGGGCCGGGCCGTCGATGCCATGGCCCGAATCGAGCAGGCCAGCCAGAAGATCTCGGACATCACCGACGTGATCGACGAGATCGCTTTCCAGACGAATCTTCTCGCCCTCAACGCGGCGGTCGAGGCGGCGCGCGCCGGAGAGGCCGGAAAAGGCTTCGCGGTCGTCGCCTCCGAGGTCCGGACGCTGGCCCAGCGCTCTTCGGAGGCGGCCAAAGAGATCACGGCGCTGATCGATGCCTCGGTCAAGCAGGTCGGCGAGGGCGTCGAGCTCGTGCGCTCCGCCGGGGACGCGCTGTCGCGGATCATGGAGGCGTCGACGAAGGTGACAGAGACTGTCTCGCGCGTCTCCGAGGCGTCCGGCGAACAGGCGAGCGGCATCGACGAGATGAGCCAGGCCGTGGCGCACATGGACGAGATGACCCAGCAGAACGCCGCGCTGGCCGAACAGAGCGCCGCCTCTGCGGCGGCACTGACTGAGCAGATCACGCGGCTCGCGAACCTCGTCGACGAGTTCCGGACGCGGACGACCCACGAGCGTGGACCGAATGGCCGATCATTGCGTGAGCCGCCCCGGCTTGTGCGCGCGATGTGACGTGAAGAGGGACGCCGAGAGACCCGTTGTCCGGCGCCCCCTCCCGGCGCGTCGGCACGGCTACGAGAAACGGAGGGGCCCATGGGCCTTCTGATCCACGCGGTCTATTTGAGCGAGGTGAACATCGCGAGTGGTGACCTTCTCCGGCAGGTCCGCGCCATCCACGAGGTCGCCTTGCGCCGAAATGGAGCGACGGACGTTTCCGGCGCGCTGCTTTTCTCCGACCGGTTCTTCGTGCAGGTCCTGGAGGGGCCGCGCATGGCCGTCACCGAAACACTGGGGCGGATTCTCGCGGATCCGCGGCACGACAACATCCGCCTGAGCCTCGTCCAGGAGGTCACGTCCAGGATGTTCGGAAACTGGAGCATGCGCCTCGTGAACGGGGCCTCGGCCTTCCGTGTGATGGGCGACCAGCGCACGTTCGATCCCTCGCTCGCCACCGCGTCGGAACTCCTCGACATGCTCGTCAGAGGGTGCCTCGCGGATGCAGGCAACGAGACGGGCAGCTCCAGGATCGCGAGCTAGAGCGGCCCCGCGCGCCGGTGCCCTGCACGAGGCCGGGGCCGGTACGGCTTCGCCAGCCGCACGCACCGGGCCCGTCGGCCATTCTCGTGGGGCGGCACTGCGCCCGATGCCGTCCGGCCTCTCCAGTGCCGAGCGCGACGCGCAAATCGCTTGTGATTCGTGGCGGATCCGGCCCGGGCCGGAGGCTCTTGCTGCATTGCGGTTGGAACCCGACCGGTCCGTGGCGGTTCGACTCCGCATGTCGAGGCATGTCCCGGTCACCGTCCCGCCGGCCATGGCGCCACTGGTTCCCGTCGCGATGCGCGCCGCCGGCCGTGCGGATATCCACGTCCTCCTGCGCTGGCGAAACGACCCGCTGACCTGCGCGAACTTTCATGCAAGGGCGCCGGTCACGGCTGCCATCATGTCCCGCTGGCTCTGCCAGGCGCTCGACGATCCGCGCGTCACGCTGCAGATCGCGGTGCGTGCCGGGCTCGACCTCGGGGTGCTGCGCGTCGATCCCGACGGGGCGGTGCTGATCATCGTGGCTCCAGAGGCCCGGGGGCAGGTGCTGGCCGGCGCGATGCTCAGGCATCTGCCGGGCACCCGCCTCTTTGCCGAGATCAGGCCGACGAACATTGCCTCGCGCAGGGCCTTCGAGCGCGCGGGCTTCACACGCGAGGGGACGCGCTACGGGATGCTCCTGTATACGCGGGAGCCGCCTGCCGCGGGCTCGGTCACGACATCCGCAGACCGGCGCGACGCCTGTGCGGAAGCCGCGCACGGTTCCCGCGAGGCCCGGCCCGATACCGTCCGTGATCCCGGCTCACCTTCGTTCCTCGCCCGCCTCGGGGCTGTAGTCAGGCGGCCGAAGGGCATCGGGGCGCCCCGTATGCGTCACGGGGCGAATGCGGAGCCCGGCGGCGTCGGCCGTGCCGCCCGGGATCCGGGGGAATAGGGCCGGGCCGGGACGCCCGCGGGCCGCGTGAGCTCGTCAGGACCGCTCGGTGCCGCACCAGTTCGCGGCAAAGAGCGCGAGGACCTTCGTGACCCGTTGCAGCGAGGCGAGGCTCACACGCTCGTCGATGCCATGGATGTTTTCCGCCACCGGGCCGTAGACCAGCGCCTGGATGCGGCCGTGCACGGCGAAGATGGCGGCGTCGAGGTAGCAGGCCATGACCGTCGCCCGGAGGTCCCGTCCGCCCCCGATCGACGCATGGGCATGCCGCAGGCAGGACTCGGCGGCCCCACCCTCCGGAAGCGTGTACCCGGCGTGGACGGCGCCGATCCACTCCAGGCCGACCAGCCGCTCCCCCGCGAAGTCGGGATCATCGGCCTCGACCCGCTTCAGGAAAGACTCGAACGCGGCGGCCCGGTCCCTAGGGTCGTCGCCCGGGAAGAAGCCGATCCTGCCCTCGACCACGCAGTCGCTCGGGATCGACGCGTTCCAGTCGCCCCCGGAGATCGTCCCGATCGTCAGCGCGACGGGATTGGTCATGTGCTCGAAGTAGCGTCGGCTCTTCCCCTCGGCGATCCACTGCCGCTCCAGGTCCCGCAGGCGGACAATGAGCTTCATCATGAGCTCGATGGCGCTGCGTCCCCGCCCGGGCTCACGCGGATGGGCCGGCCGGCCGCGCGTGGCGAGGCGAAACTTGATGACGCCCGCATTGGCGCGCACGAGTTCCTCGTCGGTCGGCTCGGGGCTGAGCACCGCGTCCGCCGTAAACCCCTGGTCGAAAAGAGTCGCTGCGCCATTGCCGGTGATCTCTTCCTCGACAACGGACTGGACCTGCACGTTGCCGGTCAGGCGAAGCCCCGCCCGGGTGATCGCATCGAGAGCGAAGATGGACGCAGACAGGCCTGCCTTCATATCGCCTGCGCCGCGGCCGTAGAGCCAGTCGCCGTCGCGCAGGGGAATGAAGGGAGGCGTCCGCCAGCGGTGCGCGCTGCCGGCAGGAACGACGTCGACATGGGAATTGAACGCGAGCGAGCGCCCGCCTCCAGTCGACGGCTTCAGGCCAACGATGTTCCAGCTGTCGGCATAGTCCACCGTGGCCGGCGAGAATGCCGGGTGATGGCTGATCCTCGAGTCGTCCGTGCGGATGCGGCGGACATCGAAGCCGCGCCGCTCCAATTCTCCCGCCACGAAGTCCTGGATGGCGCGCTCCTCATTGCGCAAGGACCGGAAGCGCACCAGCTGCTCGAGAAAGGCGACCTGTTCCGCGAACAGGTCTTCGACGGCTGCGACAATCAGGTCGCGTTCACGGGCGGAGGCTGAAGTTTCGAGCTGCATGTCAGGCCTCTACGCCACGACCCCCCGGAGCGGCATGGCGCTCGTCCCCGGGGCTATACGCGCAAGGAGACGTCGATCCCCCGCCATGGTCAACACCCGGCGTGGGGAAGGGTCTCAGGCGCCCGATTCCCGGATGAGGACGCCGACGATGCGGCGCGCCAGGCGTGCGGCGAGGCTTTCGGCGAGGCCGTCCACATAGGCGCTGCCGCGCACCTGCTGGCCCACATCATACGCGCCGGTGGGCGCCAGAACGACGGCATAGGACGCGGTCAGCGGACGCAGCGCCTTTCCCTGCGTCGGGGCGACCGGCAGGGGACCATCGTGGGTCGAGGCCAGCGCCTCGATGTCGATGCTTTCCGCAGCCGTCTCCGCTACGCTTTCCACGCGGATCGCGGCCGACGGACGTACGAGATCATCCGGCACGAATCGGCCGCCGGCGCCGGGCTGGATGCGCCGCAGGTCGGCTTCGGCGACGTAGCCGCGGAACTCCGTGGCGTCGCCCCCGACGACACGCAGCAGGGCCGTCCGCTGTCCGACCCAAAGACCCGGCCGCAGGGCGGGGTCGAGGTCGCGCACCCGCCCCGCGAATGGCGCGCGCAGGACGAGTTCGGCCCGCTGGGCCATCAGGCCCTCGATGCCGCGCGACACCGCGCCCGCCTGGTTCTCCAGCACGATTCTCTCGCTGCGGTCGGCGGCATCGGCCGCGATGCGGTGCAGGCGCAGCCGCAAGAGGTCGAGCTTGAGCTGCTCCTGGGCCAGCCGCGTCTCGAGATCCGCCGACCGGAGGCGCACGAGGACGTCCCCTGCCGAGACGCCGGCCCCCTCCCGCACCTCCACGGCCAGGATCTCGCCCGGCGCCGGGGCGAAGAGGGCGGCATCGGCCCGAGCGCCGGCCACGACCGGCACCGTCACCGACGTCGGAAGCGGCACGAAGACCAGCGCAAGGCCGCCGGCGGCGCAGCCGAAGGTCAGCCAGGCGCGGCCGTGGCGCGCAAGCCTGGCGCGGCCGCGCCACCATCTGACGACCTCGGAGATGATCGGCAGGGCGATGAACCAGACGATCTCGATGACGAAAAGGATCACCCCGAGCGCCTTGAACGCCATGTGGTAGACGAGGATGGCAATGCCGAGGAACAGGAAGAACCGGTACACCCAGATGGCATAGGCATAGAGCGCCATCGCGGTGATCGCGGGCCGGCCCATGGGTTCCGGACATGGCGCTCCGACACCAAACAGGAGCTCCCGCAGCGCCCAGCGCCCGACAACCATGGACCGCGTCTGCAGGTTGGGCACGCCGACCGCGTCCGCGAGGAGGTGATACCCGTCGAAGCGCATGAACGGATTGAGGTTCAGCGCAAGGCCGAGGACGAGGCTGGTCGTCGCCAGGACGAACACGGCCGTCTGCAGCGGGCCCGTTGGCAGGAAGACCCAGAGCAGCAGCGCCCAAGCCGCCAGCATGAGCTCCACGAGGAGCCCGGCTGCATCGATGGCGAGGCGCTGCTTCCGCGACGTCAGACGCCAGGCATCCGACACGTCGGAGTAGAGGAAGGGGGCCAGCACCATGAAAGCGATCCCCATCGTGGGGACCTTGACGCCGAAGCGGGTCGCCATGAGGGCATGACCCATCTCGTGCAGCGTCTTCACCAGCGGCAGGCAGGCGGCGAAGACGAGGGCTCCCTCGAGGCTCAGGAGGTCCAGTCCCGTGGCGACGAAGGTCTCCCACCGGCGTGCCGCCAGCAGCAGGCCCACCAGGCCGGCGATCGCCGTGAGCAGCAGGAAGGCCGGCGAGAACAAAGCCCTGGCGAGCCAGGCGGAACGGTCAAGGAGCCGCTGGGGGCGCAGCAACGGAATCCGGAAGAACAGGTAGTTGTGAACGGCGGAGGCGAGCCAGTGATGGCGGCGCGCCGCGGCCCGGCGGGCCAGTCCGCGCCCGCCCTCCGCCGGCTCGAGCAACTCATGGGCTGCGAGAAAGCCGAGGATCGACGACCATTCTGCCTCGCCCGGGTCGCGGCCGAACTCCTGCCGCATCCGCGCCGAGACGGCGGCGCGGGTACCTGCCTGCCATGCCGACAGGAACTCGAGCGTGGCTCGCCCGATCTGAAAATAGCGATGGCGGACTGGGTCGAAGACGACCCAGCCCGGCGCTCCCGACAGGTAGGGCGCTGCGCGCTGGATGCGAAGCTCCTGGCGCAGGGGAGGCAGTGCCTGGTTCGACGCGTCGGTCACAGCCCGACCATCTGGCGCATGGCCGTGAGCGGCCTGCGCAGGAGGTAGTACCACAGCGCCACATCGTCCCCGAAAACCTGCGCAGTGCCGCGGTAGCCGATCCGCGGCGGCGGCGTGGCGTCGTCGACGAGCGCAAGCAGCGTGAAGGCGAGACTGCCTCCGGGTTGGACGGAGGCATGATAGGTCGCCCGATCGAGCGTGGCGGAAAGCGGCCGCAGCGGGTCCGAGTCGAGGTAAACCCTGACGGAGGCCGTCTCGCGCACGAGGATCGCGTCCTTGACCGGCATCTCTATGCGCAGTTGGACGGCCTCGGGCGATGCCACCTGCAGGATGCGTTCCCCAACCGAAACGGGGCGGCCCTCCCAGTCCTTGCGGCTGCCGAAGATCGCCACGCCGGCCCGGCCGGCCCGCAGGACGGTGCGCGAGAGAAGTTCGGCCGCCGCGTCGCGTTCGGCCACGGCCAGCCGGAGTTCCGCGGACGCCACGGCGAGCTCCCGCCTCGCAGTCCTGTCGTCGAAGGCAGCCTGTCCCAGGCGTCGCTCCCGCGCCTGGGCCACCTCGACCGAACGCTCGGCGACGGCGAGACGGGCTCGCAGGGCCGTGTCTGTGAAGCGGACCAGGACATCCCCGGCCTCGACGCGCTGGTTGGGCTCCACCTCGATGCTGTGGATGACGCCGTCGAGCGGCGCGGCAGCGACGTCGGGATCGCGTGCCACCACTTCGACCGGAGCGAGCGCCGTCAACGGGACGCGGACGAAGCCGGCCAGAACGAGGAGGGCGACGGCCGCCGGGAAGAAAAGGCGACCCGCCGGTACCCTGCCGAGGCGCTCCGGCCGGCGGGAGAGCGCCATCCATGCGTGCGCATAGGTGTCCCGCAATCTGTCCAGAAGCGGGGCCTCGCGGTCGGCCCAGGGCTCCGCTCGCGCCAGAAGCATGCCGCCGAATGGCCGGCCGGAGCGCGTCCGGAAGGTGACGAGGGCCAGGTGCTCGAACGCCAGGTCGGCGAGACGCGACGGATCACCCTTCCGCAGGTCGGACACCGGGTGGAGCGACACTGCGCCCGCCGGCGACAGCTGGCCGACGGCGTGTTCCAGCTCCTGGATGAACGGCGCGGTGCGCTCGACCGTGGATACGCCGCTCACGGCTGTCACCCGGACGCGGTGCCCTTCACGGCGGAAGGCGACGACCTGCCCGCAGCGCAAGACACTCCTTGTGTCGTTGGCAATCACATGCGCCAGCTCAGCGACGCTGCCGCAGGCACGCGCCCCGGCCTCCAGCGCGAGGAGCGCAGCGTAGGCCGCTGCGGCGCGGTTGACCTGGTCGGGATCTGGCCCGGCCGGGGCAAGCGACGAAACCGGGTCGATCTTCATGTCAGCCGCCCGGTCTGGCGAAGCGGGCCGTACCGCTCATTCCGTGCAGCACGCCGGGATGGGCGTCCCGGAACACGGCGAACGCCTTTGCCGTCTGGCTGACCG
>JAESFG010000572.1_pt1 | contig 15707 bp, 14 predicted proteins | sample 9269371 | NCBI WGS metagenome assembly JAESFG01 (sample SAMN14506227, study PRJNA617093) | algae metagenome | isolation source: Aetokthonos hydrillicola CCALA 1050 (B3-Florida) and co-occurring... | place: USA: South Carolina | collected 2013-01-01 | reverse complement strand
GAACCCTACTGCCGACTGCCTATCTGCCTATTGCCCTCAATTCCCGGAGACCCCACCATGTACTCCTTCTCCTACGTCGCCCCGAAGACCGTGCGCCAGGCGGCGTCCGCCCTGGCCAAGTCCGAGGACGCCAAGCTGCTTGCCGGCGGCCAGACGCTTCTGCCCACGCTGAAGCAGCGGCTCGCCCAGCCCTCCATCATCGTCGACCTGTCGAAGGTCGAGGGCCTGTCCGGCATCGAACTGAAGGGCCGCACGCTGGTGATCGGCGCAGGCACCCGTCACGCCGACGTCGCGTCCTCGCCGATCGTGCAGCAGGCGATTCCCGGCCTCGCCGCGCTGGCCGAGGGCATCGGCGACCCGGCCGTGCGCAACCGCGGCACGATCGGCGGTTCCATCGCCAACAACGACCCGGCCGCCGACTACCCGGCCGCGGCGCTGGCGCTCAACGCGACCATCGTCACCAACAAGCGCAAGATCCCGGCCGAGCAGTTCTTCACCGGAATGTTCGACACGGCTCTGGAGGCCGGCGAGATCATCGTGAAGGTCTCCTTCCCGATCCCGTCCCGTGCCGCCTACGCCAAGTTCCCCAACCCGGCCTCGCGCTACGCGATGGTCGGCGTCTTCGTCGCCAAGCGCGGCTCGGACGTCCGCGTCGCCGTGACGGGCGCCGGCTCGAGCGGCGTCTTCCGCGCCACGGCGCTGGAGGAGGCGCTGAAGAAGCGCTTCTCGCCGAAGTCGCTCGAGGGCGTTTCCGTTTCGGCCGCCAACCTCAACAGCGACATCCACGCCTCGTCCGACTATCGCGCACACCTCGTCGGCGTGATGGCCAAGCGTGCCGTCGCGGCCGCCATCGGCAAGTGAGACAAAGGGGGCGCGGCCCCGAGGTCGCGCCCCAGCTACCTTTCTTGTCATCCCCGGCGGCGCGAAGCGCCGGGAAAGGGATCCAGGCCGTCGAGCCTGGGCCTCCTTGATCCCCTTCCCGCGGCTTCGCCGCGCCGGGGACGACAGGCGACTCCCGCGCCGCCTTCGCTTCCCCCGCATGACAGGCACGCAGGGCCGGGCTTGTCCCGGCCGCGTCGTTCTTTATGTGTGAGCGGCAGACCCCCGGGCCGGCTCAACCTCGGCCGGCCCCGATCCCTCCCGTCGCGAGCACCTCATCCATGGCAGCGTTACTCCCCGGCAGCATCGACGAGACCCTGAAGCTGCTGTCGTCCGGCAACTACGTCGCCGACCGGGCGCTGGCCACGGTCGTCTTCCTCGCCCTGCGCATGGGACGGCCGATCCTGCTGGAAGGGGAGGCGGGCGTCGGCAAGACCGAGATCGCCAAGGTGCTGGCGCAGACGCTGGGCCGCCGGCTGATCCGCCTGCAGTGCTACGAGGGACTCGACGTCGCCTCGGCCGTCTACGAGTGGAACTATGCCGGCCAGATGATGGCCATCCGCCTCGCCGAGGCGGAGGGCGCCGTCGACCGTGACCGGCTGGAGCACGACATCTTCTCGGAGCGCTACCTCGTGAAGCGCCCCCTGCTGCAGGCGCTCGCCCCCGATCCGTCCGGCGCGCCGGTGCTCCTCATCGACGAGCTCGACCGCACGGACGAGGCCTTCGAGGCCTTCCTCCTGGAGGTGCTCAGCGACTTCCAGGTGACGATCCCGGAACTCGGCACCATGAAGGCCGAGCACGCGCCCATCGTGATCGTCACCTCCAACCGCACCCGCGAGATCCACGACGCGCTGAAGCGCCGCTGCCTCTATCATTGGGTGGATTTCCCCTCCGCCGAGCGCGAGCTGCAGATCCTGAAGTCTAAGGCTCCCGGCGCTCCCGCCCGCCTGTCGAAGGAGATCGTCGGTTTCGTCCAGGCCATCCGCGCCGAGGAGCTGTTCAAGGCTCCGGGCGTGGCGGAGACGCTGGACTGGGCCACCGCCCTCGTGGAACTCGACGCCGTGGCGCTGGATCCGGCGGTCGTCTCCGACACGCTGGGCGTGCTGCTGAAGTACCAGGACGACATCCAGAAGATGCAGGGCTCGCGCGTGAAGAAGCTCCTGGACGAGCTGAAGGCCGACGCGACGAACACCAAGGCGAAGGCGATCTGATGGCCTTTTGTCTTTCCCGGCCGGAGCGCCGCAGGCGCGCAGGGGAAGGGAATCCAGGGGCCATGGGGCTCGCCGGCCTGAACGGTCCTGGTTCCCCGTCCCGCGGCTTCGCCGCGCCGGGGATGACACGGTCGAGGCAAGTCTGATGTCCGGTTCGGCGTCCACGCTCCTGGGCCAGGAGGGCGAGCCCGGCAAGCTTGCCGAGAACATCGCCTATTTTGCCCGCGCGCTGCGCGAGGCGGGGCTGCCGGTCGGGCCCGGCTCGGTGCTGGACGCGGTTGCGGCCGTGGAGGCGGCCCGCGTGGGCACGCGGGCGGACTTCTACTGGACGCTGCACGCCGTCTTCGTGAAGAAGCACGAGCATTCCGACGTCTTCACCCAGGCCTTCCGCCTGTTCTGGCGCCGCAAGGGGCTGATCGAGAAGATCATGGCGACGATGTCGCCGACCTCGCCCAAGGCCAAGGACGAGCCGAAGAAGCCGGAGGCGGGCTCGCTGCGCGCCGCGCAGGCGCTGCTCAAGGACAGCCGGAAGGAGGAGGAGATCGAGGAGGAGCAGACCGAGTTCTCGGCGCGCCTCACCGTCTCCGAGCGGGAGATCCTGCAAACCAAGGACTTCGCGCAGATGTCCGCCGAGGAGATCGCCCGCGCCGCGCGAGCCATCGACCGTCTGCGCCTGCCCGACGACGAGGTGCGCATGCGGCGCATGGTGGCCGCCGCCCGCGCGCCGCGCATCGACCCGCGCCGGTCCTTCCGCAACAGCCTCAGGGCCGGTGGTGCCGTCATCGAACTGGCCCGGCGGGAACCAGGGGTGAGGCATCCTCCGGTGGTGGCGCTGTGCGACATCTCCGGCTCGATGGCGGAGTACACGCGGCTGTTCCTGCACTTCCTGCATGCGCTCACGGATGCGCGGCGCAAGGTGCACACCTTCCTGTTCGGCACGCGGCTCACCAACGTCACGCGCTCGCTGAAGAGCCGCGACCCCGACGAGGCGCTGGCGCGCTGCTCGCACCAGGTGCAGGACTGGTCGGGCGGTACCCGCATCGCCACATGCCTGCACGATTTCAACCGGCTCTGGTCGCGCCGGGTGCTGGGGCAGGGCGCCGTGGTGCTGCTCTTCACCGACGGGCTGGAGCGCGACGGCAGCTTCGAGCTGCCGCAGGAGATGGACCGCTTGCACCGGTCCTGCCGGCGGCTGGTGTGGCTGAACCCGCTGCTGCGCTTCGACGGGTTCGAGGCGCGGGCGACGGGCATCCGCGCCATGCTGCCGCATGTCGACGAGTTCCGGCCGATCCACAATCTCCAGTCCATGGAGACGCTGGTGGAGGCACTGGGCCGGGAGAGCTCCGCCGAGGCCGATCCGCGCCGCTGGCTGCGCCGGGTGGCCTGAGGGGCTTGAGCCCGCGCGCCCGGCGGATGCCAGACCGGACGGCGTCGCAGGGGTCCGCCGGGACGATCGGGACTATCATGACGGGAAAGGCACGCCGATGACCGCGAAGGAGAGCACGTCCATGCTTTCGACCGACGACGACATTCTGGCCAGCGCCGAGTCATGGCGCCGAGAGGGCAAGGGCGTGGCCATCGCCACCGTGATCGAGACCTGGGGCTCGGCCCCACGCCCCGTGGGCAGCCACCTCGTCATCGACGACGACGGCAACTTCCTCGGCTCCGTCTCCGGCGGCTGCGTCGAGGGCGCGGTCGTCACCGAGGCGATCGACGTGATCGAGAGCGGCAAGCCGCGCGTGCTGGAGTTCGGCGTCGCAGACGAGACGGCGTGGAAGGTCGGCCTGTCCTGCGGCGGCCGCATCCGCGTCTATGTCGAGAAGGTCGCCTGATGGCGCACGCCAACGTCCTGCTGGCCTTCGCGCTGGCGACCGCGATTTTCGCCTACTTCCCGGGGCCGGCGCTGCTCTACACCGCGGCGCAGACGCTTTCGCGCGGCCGCAGGGGCGGCTTCATGGCTGCGCTCGGCATCCATGTCGGCGGCTATGCCCATGTCGCCGCTGCGACGCTGGGCCTCTCCGCCATCTTCCGGCACGTGCCCGAGCTCTTCATGGCCGTGAAGATCGCCGGCGCGCTCTATCTCGTCTGGCTCGGCATCCAGATGATCCGCTCGCGCGGGCTCGGCGAGATGCCGCACGTCGCTGACAAGAGCGCGAAGCGGGCCTTCGTCGAGAGCATCGTCGTCGAGCTGCTCAACCCGAAGGTGGCGATCTTCTTCATCGCCTTCCTGCCCCAGTTCGTCGATCCCGCCGCCGCCTTCCCGGTCTGGGCGCAGTTCCTCATTCTCGGCGTGATCGTGAACATCTCCTTCTCCTCCGCCGACGTGATCACCGTGTTCCTCGCCTCGGCGCTCAGCACGCGCCTGAAGCGCACCGAGGCGGCCCAGCGCATCGCCAAATGGGTGGGCGGCTCGGTCCTCGTCGGGCTCGGCGCCCGCCTCGCCCTCGATCGTTCCTGACCTGACGGAGACGCAGCCATGGACCTCGCCCTCCTCACCGCGATGAACGCCGAGCGGGCGGAACGCCGGGCCGCCATCCTCGTCACGGTCACCGCGACGGGCGCGCAGCGGCTCGTGCGCGAGGCTGACATCGCCTCGGATCCGCTGGCGGCGCTGCTTGCAGAGCGGCTTCGCACGGGCAAGAGCGGCATCGCCGAGACGCCGGACGGGGAGGTCTTCCTCACCGTGCAGGTGCCGCCGATCCGCATCCTCGTGACCGGGGCCGTCCACATCAGCCAGGCGCTGGTGCCGATCGCGCAGGTGCTGGGCCACGACGTGATCATTGTCGACCCGCGCACCGCCTTCGCGACGCCGGAGCGCTTCCCGGACGTCGAGCTTCACGCCAAGTGGCCGGACGAGATCCTCCCCGAGCTCGGGGTGGACCGCTACACCGCCTTCGTGGCGCTGACGCACGATCCCAAGATCGACGATCCCGCCCTCGATATCGCGCTGAAGTCCGGCTGCTTCTACATCGGCGCGCTCGGCTCGCGGAAGACGCACGCCAAGCGGGTCGAGCGGCTGAAGGAGCGCGGCTTCGACGACGCGACGATCGCGCGCATCCGCGCGCCCATCGGCCTGCCCATCGGGGCCATCAGCCCGGCCGAGATCGCGCTTTCCGTCCTCGGCGAGATCACCGCGACCCTGCGTCTCGACCCCGCGGCGGCCGGCGGCGGGCACCGGCCCACGCGCGACGCGGCCTGAGGCGCCGTCATGAAGTTCGGCTCCGTCCCCCTCGAAGAGGCCCAGGGCGCCGTCCTCGTCCACTCCGTGCGGCTGCCCGACGGGGCCGTGAAGAAGGGCACCCTGCTCGGTCCCTCCGAGATCGCCACCTTGCGCGCGGGGGCGGTGAAGAGCGTCGTGGTGGCCCGGCTCGATCCCGGCGATGTCGGCGAGGACGAGGCGGCGGGACGGCTGGCCGCCGCCGTGTCGGGGGCGTCCGTCCGGGTGGACAAGCCGTTCACCGGGCGCTCCAACCTCTATTCCGAGGCGGCCGGCGTCCTCGTGGTGGACGCCGCCGCCATCGACGCCGTGAACTCGATCGACGAGGCCATTACCGTAGCGACGCTTCCGGCCTGGAAGGCGGTCCAGCCCGGCGAGATGATCGGCACGGTCAAGATGATTCCCTTCGCCGTACCGGGCGTGCTGCTGGAGCGCAGCGTGGCGGTGCTGCGCGGACCGGCGATCAGCGTCGCGCCCTTCCGGCCAATGAAGGTCGGTGTCGTCTCCACGCTTCTGCCGGGGCTCAAGCCTTCCGTTGTCCGCAAGACCGTGAAGGCGCTGGCCGCGCGCCTCGCGCCAGCCGGCGCCACCATCGCCGCCGACATGGAGACGCCGCACGACGAGGCGCCGCTGACCGACGCCATCATGACTCTCGTGGGAGGCGATGCCGACCTCGTCGTCGTCTTCGGTGCATCGGCCATCACCGACAGGCGCGACGTGATCCCGGCCGCCATCGAGCGGGCCGGCGGGCGGATCGAACACTTCGGCATGCCGGTCGACCCCGGCAACCTCATGCTGGTTGGCGAGGTCGCGGGCAAGACCGTGCTCGGCGCGCCCGGCTGTGCCAGGAGCCCGCGCGAGAATGGCTTCGACTGGATCCTCCAGCGCCTCCTCGCAGGGATCCTGGTCCGCCGGGAGGACATCATGCGCATGGGCGTCGGAGGACTCCTGATGGAGATCGTGCTCCGCGGCCAGCTGCGCTCGGGCGAGGAGGGCGGAGGCCCGGAGGCGGAGGAAGGCGAGTAGATGGCGACGGAGCTTTCGGGAATCGGCATCGTGGTGCTCGCCGCCGGGCGCTCCACCCGCATGGGCGCCAACAAGCTGCTCCAGGATCTCGACGGCTTTCCCCTCGTCCGCCATGCCGTCCAGTCGGCCGTCGCGTCGGGGCTGGAGCCGGTCGTGGTCGTCACCGGCCACGAGGAAGAGGCGGTCAGGGCCGTGCTCGGCGGTCTCGGCGTGACGTTCGTCTCCAACCCGGCCTATGCCGACGGCCTCTCCACCTCGCTGCGCGCCGGGATCGCCGCGCTGCCGGAGACATCCGACGCGGCGCTGGTCATGCTCGGCGACATGCCGCTCGTCGAATCGGGCCTGCTGCGCCGCCTCGCCTCCGCCTATCTCGCCGAGCCCGCGGGCCTCGCGGCGGTTCCGGTGCACGAGGGACGCTGGGGCAACCCCGTCATCGTCGCCCGCGCGCTCTTTCCACGGATCGAGGCCCTCACCGGCGATGCCGGAGCGCGCAAGCTGCTGGAGGGCATGAAGGACCAGGTGATCGAGGTGCCCGTCAGCGAGGATGCCGTCGAGGTCGACGTCGACACGCCCGAGGCGCTGGCGCGGCTGCGGGACCGGGAGTAGGCAGCTGCGTCCCTGTGAACGCGCTGTCATCCCGGCCGTAGCGAAGCGGAGAGCCGGGACCCAGGACCACGACGCTCGGGGCTCCCGGGTCCCGTGTCTGCGCCGCACCGCTGCGCGCTGCGGCGCGCACGGGATGACCGCGCTCACCTCATAATCGTCACGCTCTGCCCCACGGCTCCGCCTTCCGCCCCGCCCGGCACCGGTCGGAGCAGTATTTCACCTCGTCCCAGACTCGCTCCCACTTCTTGCGCCAGGCGAAGGGGCGCCCGCAGGCAGGGCAGGTCTTTTGCGGCAGGTCCGCCTTCTTGCGCATTTTGGCCATGCCCGGCGTACGGCCCGCCGCACCGTGCGGATGCGTCAGGCTGACGCCTTGCCGCAACCCTGCCGCGCCTTAGTTGCGCGTCGTCCGCATGTGAAGCGGGCAGGGGACACGGCATCATGGCAGGCACGATCATCGTCTTCGGGGCAACGGGCGGCATCGGCGCCGCCGTCACGCGCGCGCTGGCGGCGAAGGGGCACGGCCTGCATCTCGTGGCCCGCGACGAGGCGCGCCTTGCCGCGCTCGCCGGAGAGACGAAGGCCCGCTTCAGCGTCGCCGAAATGGCCGACAGCGCAAGCCTCCGCCGGGCCGTCGAGGAGGCCGCGACCGCGGCGGGCGGTGCCCTGAAGGGCCTGTGCTACGCCGTGGGCACGATCAACCTGAAACCTCTCGGCCGCCTGACCGAGGAAGACTTCCTGCACGATTTCCGCGTCAATGCCGCCGCGCCAGCGCTCGCCGTGCAGGCGGCCCTCCCGGCGCTGAAGAAGGCGGAGGGCACGGCTTCCGTACTGCTGTTCTCGACGGTCGCGGTGGCACAGGGCTTCACGGCCCATGCGTCGGTCGCGATGGCCAAGGGAGCCGTCGAGGGACTCACCGTGGCACTCGCGGCGGAGCTCGCGCCCAAGGTCCGCGTCAACGCCATCGCGCCGTCGCTGACGAGGACGCCGCTCGCCGCCCCCCTGACGGGCAACGAGCAGATGGCATCCGCCATCGCACAGATGCACGCACTTCCCCGGCTCGGCGAGCCGGACGACATCGCGCCGCTCGCCGCGCTGCTGCTGTCGGACGACTCGTCCTGGATCACGGGGCAGGTGATCGGCGTCGATGGCGGCCGGTCCACACTGCGGAGCAAGGGCTGAAGCCCGTCAGGCCGCCGCGGCGATACCCGCCTCCGGCGCGGCCTTGCCGGCCTCCACCTCTTCGACGAAGCGCGCGATCCGCTCGATCGTCGGGCGGTCGCGCAGCAGGGGAGCATGTCCCTGGCCGGGCACCGTCCAGCGCGACAGCCCGGGATGGCGCTTGGCCATCTCCGCGAAGGTCTCGGGTGCCAGAAGGTCGGAGTTCTCGCCCCTGATCGCCAGCACCGGCAGGTCCTTCAATCCCTCGAAGAGGCCCCAGAGCTGCGGAAGAGGGGCTTCCAGGTCCATCTTCTCCAGCCCCTTCATCAACGCCGGGTCGTAGCTCGACACCAGCTTTCCGTCCTTTTCCATCCAGGACCCGCCGGCCAGCTCCAGCCAGTCGTCCGCGGAAAGAGCAGGGAACTGCTGGTCGGACACTTTCCGCAGCAAATCCGCCGCCTCCGGCAGGCTGCGAGGCGGGGCGAGCTTGCCGACATAGGAGCGGATCCGGATGAGGCCGCGGCCCTCGATGACGGGACCGATGTCGTTCAGCACGACGCCCTTGAGCACACCCGGCCGCATGGCCGCGACGGCCATGGAGACGAGACCGCCCCGCGATGTTCCCAGGAATACCGCCTCGCCGACGCCGAGTGCCGCGAGCACGGCCAGGGTGTCCTCCGCCTCGATGCGGACGTCGTAGCGCTGCCAGTCCGCGTCGCGGCCGGAGAGGCCGCGGCCGCGGTAGTCGAGGGCCAGCACCCGCCGTGGCCGCTCGCCTTCGGTCGAAAGCGCCGTCGCCACCCTGTCGAAATCCTGTGAGTTCCGCGTCAGCCCGGCAAGGCAGACGACCGGGAGCGCGCTCCAGGCCCGGTCGCCATAGTCGCGCGCGTGCAGCCGCAGCCCGTCCTGGGCGGTGACGAAGACGCTGCGAAAAGATTCGGCCATGGCGGGCTCCGGTGGTCTGGGCCGGGAGAATGCGGCTGCCCGAGAGCCGCCGCAACCGCCCTCATCGCCCCGCCGTCTCGTCCCGCCCGGCGCCACGCTTCAGGTCGCGGTCGATGAGCACCATGTCCTGCAGGCCGAGCCGGCTGCGATAGACTTGGAGGTTCTCCAGCACGCGCTGCACGTAGTTGCGGGTCTCGTTGAAGGGTATGCGCTCGACCCAGTCGATGGCGTCGACATCCGCGGAGCGGGGATCGCCATAGGCCGCGATCCATTTTTTCACGTTTCCGGGTCCGGCATTGTAGGACGCGATCGTCAGCAGGTAGGAGCCACGCCAGGCGTCCACGAGGTCGCCGAGATGCGCCGAGCCCAGGATGGCATTGTAGGCGGCGTCCCCGGTCAGGCGGTCGAGGTCGTAGGCGAGGCCCGCCCTGTCCGCCGTGGCCTTGGCCGTGGCGGGCATCAGCTGCATCAGCCCTCGCGCCCCTGCCGACGAGATGACTCGCGGATCGAAGGCGCTCTCCTGCCGCGCGATGGCAAGGACGAGCGGCCGCTCGGCCCCTCCGGGTGCCGTCACCTCGGGCACGCCGAGCAGCGGAAAGGCGTGATTGTCGAGGGCGAAGCCGCGTTGAAGGGCCGTCTTGCCCACTGCCAGCAGCGCCCTCGCGTCGCCCTTGTCGCCCGCGACCTCGGCGAGCCGGTCGAGCACCGCAACGTCGTCGATACGCTGCGCGAGGTCGGTGGCGAGCGCCTGCGCAAGCTCCGGCACACCGGCCTCGTACAGCAAGGCGACGGCCTTTATGGCGGGCGGCTCTGCCGCGGGCGCGTCCGGGTTCCGAAGCAGCCGTCGCACGGTGTAGCTGCGGGCATCGATCCGGGTCTTGGCGAGCTGGCCATAGTAGCTGGTCGGGTATCTCGCGGCCTTCTCGTAGAAGACTGTACCCGACGCGCCGCCCGCCTCGGCCGCGCGGCCCTGCCAGTAGGCGGCGCGCGCGATCGAGATCGGCGTCGTCGCGGCCTCGGCGGCCCTGGCGAAATGTGCCGCGGCCGCCTTGTCGTCCTTCAGGTAGCGCAAGGCCAGCCACCCCGCGTGGAACTCCGCGTCCACCGTGACGGACGCCGATCCGAGCGGATAGTCGCGCGCCACCTCGTAGGCGAGCTTCGGCTCCCCCGCGTCAAGGAGGTTGCGCACCAGAGACCGTCGCTCGTTCCACCACGGTTCCGGGCTGACGATCGCCTCCGGGTTGCGGGGCAAACCGGCGAGGACCTTGGCGGCCTCGGGGCCCTTCTTCTGCTTGCGCAGCCCCTCCGCGATGGCGAGGGCGAGCACGGGCTCCTTGCGTGCCGTGGGGGGCAGCGCGTCGATCAGCTTCTTCGCATTGGGTGCGCTGCGTGCCGCCGCGACATAGGCCTTGACCAGCGGCGGCATGTCGGCCCCCGCCCGCGGCGCGTTGCGCAAGGCGCCCGCCCAGTCCTCCTCGAGCAGGAAGAGAACGGTGCGACGGCGGTGATCACTCACCCCGATCGCCTCCGGGAAGGCATCGAGGAAACGCTGCTCCATGTCCGGTCCGAACGTGTCGCTGCGCCAGCGTTCGGCCAGCATCGCCGCGGCATCCTGTGGGCGACCTTCCGCAGCGCGGAGCTTGGCCAGAATCAGCACGCCGCCCGGAGTCAGCGGCGCCTGGCCGGCGAAGAAGGCCCGCACGACGTCGTCGCCAGGACGCTCGGCGACGAGAGCCTCCTCGGCGCGGCGGCGCAGCCAGCCTTGCTGAGGCCAGTCCGGCGCGCCGCGCATGAAGGACTCGATGCGGGCGAAGCCGACCTGCCGGGGGGCCATGCGGATGGCCACCCAGCCGAGCAGCTGTCGTGTCGCCTCGTCCCGCGCCCGGCCCGCCTCGACGTCTCCGCCTGCGAGGTCGCCGGTGGCGTAGGCGGCAAGCGCCGCGCGAACGACGCTGAGCTCGAAGGCGTGAGGATCGTCGGCGATCGAGGGAGGCAGCGGGAACCCGGGCAGATCCTTGACGGTGTCGGGCAGTGAAACCATGGGTTCGGCCGGCGCCGTCCGTGCCTCGATGCGCGCCTGCGGCTCGATGCGGCCAGTGATGTCGGGGACAAGCTCTTCGGCAACGCCGTCACGCGCTCCGCGGATGACGGCGCGTGCCCAGGTCCCGGCGTCGTCCAGCATGTCACGTGCCGGCGCCGGGATTGCGGACGAGAGGTCCTGCCACGTGCCGGCCGGCACGAGCATCACACCCAGCGCAAGGCCGGTGGCGACACCCAAGGCCGCGAGAACCCTCATCCGATTGACTGCCCCCGTGCTTCGACCGCCATGCTCGGCGCGGAACGTTAACGGTCTGTTAACCTGCCTCTCGTTCCCGCTGCTTGCAACTCAATGCGATTGGAGTGCCAAGCATCGCCCTGCTATCGCGACTCCATGGCGGCAAGGGGGCAAGCGGTGAAGGCAGGCTGCAGCCCGCCCTTTTCGCGCGATCCGGGAGGGTCTATGTGTGTGCCTCCGCACGGCGCGGACACCGCGCGTTGGCGGCGAGGGACGGGACGGCAGGGGACTGGCATGGGCAAGAGCCGCTTCACGGGATCGATCACGGCGCTCGTGACGCCCTTCAAGGACGGTGCGCTGGACGAGGAGGCCTTCCGCGCCCTCGTGAACTGGCAGATCGAGAGCGGCACCAACGGCCTCGTCCCCGTCGGCACGACCGGCGAGAGCCCGACACTGACCCATGACGAGCACCGCTCTGTCGTGGAATGGTGCGTCGCCGAGGCACGCGGCCGCGTGCCGGTGATCGCCGGCGCCGGTTCCAACAACACGGCCGAGGCCATCGACCTCGCGCAGTTTGCAGAAAAGGCGGGCGCAGACGCGGTTCTCGTGGTCACGCCCTACTACAACAAGCCGACGCAGGAAGGGCTCTACCTGCATTACAAGGCGATCAACGACGCGATCGGCATCCCGATCTTCATCTACAACATCCCAGGCCGCTCCGTGATCGACATGTCGGTCGACACGATGAAGCGCCTCTACGAGCTGAGGAATATCGTCGGCGTGAAGGACGCGACCGGCAACGTCGTGCGCGTGAGCCAGCAGCGGCAGGCGATGGGGCCGGATTTCATCCAGCTCTCCGGCGAGGATGCGAGCGCGCTGGGCTTCAACGCCCATGGCGGCGTCGGCTGCATCTCTGTGTCGTCCAACGTCGCGCCGCGCCAGTGCGCGGAGTTCCAGAAGGCCAGCCTCGCCGGCGACTACGCCGGCGCGCTCGTCTGGCAGGACCGGCTGATGCCGCTGCATACCTCGCTCTTCCTGGAGACCAACCCCGCAGGACCCAAGTGGGCCCTCTCCGCGTTGGGCAAGATGAGCGCGCAGGTGAGGCTCCCGCTGGCTCCGGCGAGCGAGCCTGTACAGAAGGCGATCCGGGCCGCGATGGTGCATGCCGGCGTGCTCAACGCCTGAGCGAGAGGACACGGACCCACATCGATGGCCCAGGACAGGGACGCGGCACGCTACAAGATCGCCGCGGAGAACAGGAAGGCGCGCTACAACTACGCAATCGGGGAAACCTTCGAGGCGGGCATCGCGCTGAGCGGGACCGAGGTGAAGTCGCTGCGCGGCGGCAAGGCCACCATTGCGGAGAGCTATGCCGGCGAGAAGAACGGCGAGATCTTCCTGGTCAACGCCTACATCCCGGAATACCTCCAGGCGAACCAGTTCAACCACGAGACAAAGCGCCCGCGGAAGCTGCTGCTGCACAAGCGGCAGATCAACCGGCTGCTCGCCGCGATTCAGCGCGAGGGCATGACGCTCGTGCCTCTCAAGATCTACTTCAACGAGAAGGGCCGGGCGAAGGTCGAGCTGGCGCTCGCCAAGGGCAAGAAGCTGCACGACAAGCGCGAGACCGAGAAGGCCCGCGACTGGGATCGCGAGAAGGGCCGCCTCCTGCGCGACAAGGGCTGACGCGCCTCAGCGGGCCGTCTTTCCGTGCGACCCGCCCCAGCGTTCAGCGATTTCGTCGGCAAGACCCCGCAGCGTCCGGAACGTGAAGCGCACCTCGTGCGCCCCCGGAGCAACCTGGACCGCCCTGACAATGCCGTTGGCGCGCCGCACCGTGGCGGGGACGCCATCGACCGTGGCGTACCACCACGGGTGCCAGGAGTCGTTCAAGACCAGCCAGCCGCCCTGCGGAGCGTCCACCGAGACGACCACCTCGGTGTTGGCGTAGTGCACCAGCCGCGCCGTCCCGGGCGGACGTTGGCTGCCCTCGAAGACAGGCTCGCCGTCAGCCGGGTCGAGCAGCACGGTCGTGCGCGGGTCAAATCCGTCCGGCCACTGCCCCGTTTCGAGAAGCTGATCGTCGTCGGTCGCGCGGGCCTGTCCGACCAGGAGGACGCGCGGCAATGCGCGTGGGTTTTCGAAGAGGCGGGCATGCGGGGCGCGGGCGCGCTCGACGAGGTCGCCCTCCTTCAGGGCCTTGTCGACATCCTCGGCCGGTCCCCGCGTGACCACGTAGCGCAGCCCGAGGACATTCGCGAGGGTCGAGTTCCAACCGGGCATCAGCGCCGAGAAGGTGCGCTGCTCCGGCAGAGCCACCGTGTCCTGGGCGCCCGTCGCACGCGAATAGGCCGCGAGGCGGAGGGGATTGTAGCCCAGAGTATTGTCGAGCCCGTGCACCATGCTGGCGTTGGGCCAGTGAAAGTCGACGCCCGCGAGTTCGACGCGGTCGCGCCGGTCCGGCGCGGTTTCCGCCGCGAGCCGGCGCTTCACCTCGGCGACGATGGGGTCGGTGCTGTCCGGCCGCAGCACGTCGTAGAGCTCGGGAGGCAGCGCCGTGGACTCGTTCGGGCCGTTGTTCCAGCCGAGGTCGGCCGCCAGAAGCGCCGCGAGTGCCAGGCAGCCGGCCCACGCCGGCGGCCGGCGGCCGCCGAGCCAGGCGAGAACGGCGGCCGACACCAGCGTGAAGGCCAGCGCTGACCCGATGGCGGGAGCGGCGTGGCCGAGCCGGCCCTTCAAGAGGGCGACGCCGGCGCAGGAAAGAAACCCGGCGGCGATGAGCACCGCCCCGCCTGCAAGTTCCCACCGCGTCAGGCGAATGGTTCCCGCGCGCAGACAGTGCACGGCGTAGCCGGCGAGGATCGCCGCGAGCCCGCCCAGCAGGAATGTCGCGTCCGCCGGACGGCGAAACAGATCGATGCCGGGCAGGATGTGCCAGTAGAGGGTGAAGACCGGCGTGTACCAGCCGAGGGCATAGCAAAGAACCAGCACGAAGGCGGCGGCCACCCAGCGGATCTGACGCGCTGCGAAAGCGCCTGCCGCACCCCCCAGGACGAGAATGGCCAGCAAGGGCAGGGCGCCGACATAGACGTCGCCCATGTTGCGCGCGAGGAAGAGGTCCGTCGGGCCCCAGATGAAGCTCGGCTGCCCCCAGAACTCCCTCAGCGGCCCGTCCGTGCCGTAGAGATTCGCGGCGAAGGCCGTGAGCAGGCTCGCCGGGTGCAGCGATCCGCGGCCGGCGCCGTCAAAGTCGATCGCGGGGCGGTTCGAGTCGCCGGCGAGGAGCAGCGTCATGGCGATCGGCAGGCCGGCCACGACGATCCCGGCCAAGGCGCCTGCCGCGATCGGCAGGACGGTGCCTCGCACCCTGTCGAGGCGGCGCGGGCCGTCGAGCACGAACCAGAGCGTCTGGAAGACGAGCAGGAAGGCGCCGAGCAGCGCCACCTGGTCGCGGCCGATCACCATGCAGCCGCCGGCGATGCCTGCCGCCGCGCCCCAGAGGACGGAACGGCGCTCGAGGGCACGGGAGAGGCACCATAGCGTCATCGCCCACCAGGAGAGGCTGAGGATCTGTCCGGTGTGCTGGATCCTCCACGCCGCCGAGGCCCCGAAGGCGAAGACGAGAGCGGCGACGAGGGCACCCTCAGCGCGCCATCCGCGGTCGCGGAAGTAGGCGATCAGCGCCATCCCGCCGAGCCCCAGCATGGCGAATGAGATGGCGTCGGCGACGCTGAAGGAGGGCGCGGGGTCAGCGAGCGCGACAAGGAGATGCGGCGGGGAGAAGATCAGCGACTGCGGGTCGGCGACCTGCGGCGACCCCGAAAAGACGAAAGGGTTCCAGAAGGGCCAATCGCCCCTGTGCAGCGAGGATGCCAGGAACTGCAATTGGGCCTGGAAGTGCGCCTTGGCGTCCCATGGAACCGTCAACCGGCCGGACAGCCAGGGCCAGCACAGGATCAGCCAGGCAAGCGCGAAGAGGAGGATTGCAATGCGGAAGCCGTCCCGCGAGGCCGGTTCCCCGGCGGGACCACCGGCCAGGACGTCATGCGGCATGGCGGTTCCCGGTCAGGTGCGAAATCAGTCCTGAGCGGGGAGGCGGGCGACGCTGTCGTCCAGCTCGATGAAATGGCCCGCCCGGTCGCGCTTCGAGGAGAGGTAATGAACGTTCTCGGTCGTTGTGCGGCCGAGAACGCGCCGATGCTCCACCACGTCGATCCCCGCCTCCTCGAGGGCGGCGATCTTGACGGGGTTGTTGGTGAGGACCGCCACCTTCTGGACCCCGAGTTGCTTGAGCATCTCGGCGGCGAAGCCGAAGCGCCGCTGGTCGAGGTCGAAGCCGAGGATTTCGTCGGCGTCATAGGTGTCGTAGCCATCGGCCTGCAGCCGGTAG
>JAESFG010000571.1_pt1 | contig 15779 bp, 11 predicted proteins | sample 9269371 | NCBI WGS metagenome assembly JAESFG01 (sample SAMN14506227, study PRJNA617093) | algae metagenome | isolation source: Aetokthonos hydrillicola CCALA 1050 (B3-Florida) and co-occurring... | place: USA: South Carolina | collected 2013-01-01 | reverse complement strand
ATTCCTACCGCCCGTCACCGGAGACGGCGGTGCACGCCTTCGCCCACGGCCTGCCCGGGCGGTGGTACGTGATGGGCGCGATGCTGAACGGGGCCAGCTGCCTCGCCTTCGCCTCCAGGCTCTTCGGCATGGACGTGGCCGACCTGCTGGCCGAGAGGGGCGAAAGCCCGGAGCGGCCATCGCCGGTGCTGTTCCTGCCCTACCTCGCGGGGGAGCGGACGCCACACAACGACGCGGATGCGCGCGGCGTCTTCTTCGGGCTCGATCCCGACACCCCGCGCAGTGCGCTCGTGCAGGCGGTGCTGGAGGGTGTCGCCTTCGCCTTCGCCGATTGCCGGGACGCGCTCGCGGCGGCGGGGACCGTCTTTCCCGGCGCGGGCGTCACGGGCGGCGGCGCGCGCAGCGCGGCCTGGATGCGCATCCTCTCCGACGTCCTCGGCATCCCGCTCACGCGCTACCGCGACGGCGGCAAGGGACCTGCCTTCGGCGCGGCGCGGCTCGGCCGCATGGCGAGGGACGGCTCGGGACCCGACAGCTGCGCGCGGCCCGACATTCTCGACGTCACCGAGCCGGGTGGCCGCCGCGGCGCGGCCTATGCGGAGCGCCTCGGCCTGTACCGCGATCTCTACCGGGCGCTGCGCCCCTCCTTCGCGGCCGACGCGGCGATGCGCGAGAGGGCATGAAACGCGAAAGGCCGCCAGGGCGGGTGGTGCCCGGGCGGCCTTCCTCGGAACGAGCCGCAGTTCAGCGCGGCGCGCGCTTGGCGAGTATGCGCTGCAGCGTCCGCCGGTGCATGGCGAGGCGGCGGGCCGTCTCGGACACGTTGCGGCCGCACAGTTCGTAGACGCGCTGGATGTGCTCCCAGCGCACCCGGTCCGCGGACATCGGGTTCTCCGGCGGCGTGGCCCGTTCCCCGGTCGTGGCCTTCAGCGCGCCGTCGATCTCGTCTGCGTCGGCGGGCTTGGCGAGGTAGTCGTAGGCGCCGAGTTTCACCGCCGTGACGGCGGTCGCGATGTTGCCGTAGCCGGTGAGGATGATGCCGCGGGCTTCCGGCCGTTTCTCGTTCAGTTTTGCCAGCACGTCGAGGCCGTTGCCGTCGCCGAGCCGCATGTCGATCACGGCGAAGGCAGGCGCGCCGCGCTGGATGGCGGTGACGCCGTCGGCGACGCTCTCGGCCGTCGTGACCGTGTAGCCGCGCGTTTCCATGGCGCGGGCCAGCCGCGTCAGGAAGGCGCGATCATCGTCGACGATCAGAAGAGACTTGTCCTGAGCGGCCATCGCCGCGGCGGACGGAGTGGGGGAAACGCTGTCCAACATGTCGAACCTCCGTTCCGCCTACGTGCGGAACCCGGTCCCGGTTCACCCGAAAACGATCAATTCGGGGTGATTCATAGCGGAAAAGCGGGTTCGAGCGGCTCAGCACGCGCGACAACCCCTCTTTCGAAGGCCAATCGCGGCCAAACCACCCGCACGACGGCGCCGGGAGAACCATCCGTCGCATTCCCCAGATGGATATGCGCGCCCGATCTTTCCAGCAGCGTCTTGGCGATGAAGAGTCCGAGCCCCATGCCTTGCCCGGGCTGCTTGCGCCCGTCCCGCCCCGCGCCCCGCGTCGTCACATAGGGCTCGCCCAGGCGGGCCATGACCTCGGACGGGAATCCGGGTCCGTCGTCGCGGATGGTGACGTGGACTTCCTCGTGGCTCCAGCGCGCCGCGATCGTCACGCGGCCATCGGCGAAATCCACCGCGTTCTCGACAAGATTGCCGAGGCCGTAGAGGATCCCCGGGTTGCGCCGGCAGACCGGCTCGGCCCCCGGCCCTTCCGTGGTCACGGCGATGTCGACGTCGAAGGGACGCTGCGGACCGGCGATCTCCTCCAGCAGATGGCCGAGGCGCATCGTCTCCAGCGGCCCCTCGCTCTCGTTGGACAGCGAGGTGAGCTTGCGCAGGATGCCGCGGCAGCGGTCGACCTGCTCGTTGAGCAGCGCCACGTCCTCGGCCATCGGACCGTCCCTCGGGCCGTTGTGGCGCAGTTCCTTTGCCACCAGGGCGATGGTGGCGAGCGGCGTGCCAAGCTCATGCGCGGCGGCGGCGGCGAGGCCGTCGAGGGCGGAAAGATGCTGCTCGCGGGCGAGGACCAGCTCTGTGGCCGCCAGGGCCTGGGCGAGAAGCCGTGCCTCCTCCGTGACGCGCCAGGCGTAGACACCGATGAAGGCGAGGCCGAGCAGCAGCGCGAACCAGATCCCCATCCGGTACAGGAAAGGCAGCGCCATCGGATCGTCCGGCGACCAGGGCAGGGGCCAGTGCACGAAGACGAGGGCCGACGCGGCCGTCATGGCGAGCACGCCGAGCAGCAGCGTGCGCCAGGGCGGCAGCGCGGCGGCAGAGATCATCACGGGCGCGAGGAACAGCATGGAGAACGGGTTCTCCAGCCCTCCCGTGAGGTAGAGCAGCGCCGCCAGCTGCAGGATGTCGAAGGCGAGCAGGACCGTTGCGGCCTGCTCTCCCAGCCTGTGGCTCACCGGAAAGCGCCAGCGCAGGGCGACGTTCAGCGCCGCCGACGTCGCCACGACGGCGAAGCAGGCCAGGACGGGCATGGGATAACCCAGGCCGGCATGCACGATGAGGATCGTGACCGCCTGCCCCGCCACGGCCAGCCAGCGCAGCCGCACCAGCGTGTCGAGCCTGAGAAGGCTCGCCGGGCGGACGATCTGCATCGGGGCCGAATCGGGCATGTCGCTGACATAGGGTCCCGACGCGCCGGGTGAAGATGCGCGGCCGTCGCTGCAATGCGTCAAGCGGCGTGCTGCGGCATTACGGGTTTCTTGCACGTTCCGCGTGCAATCCTCGTCGAAAGTCGCAGGGCAGCCGCGCCCTTAGGCGGATTGTAACAGTTTCGCGAAACGTTAAGCTGCGGGTTCGCCGCAATGCAGCAACGATGCGCCGCCGGCGGCGTTGTCGGGGACAGGAGGGCCGGGATGCAACTGCCCTATTACATGTGGTACGAGGCGGCGCATGCGCTGCTGGGTCCCGCCCGCGCGCTGGCCGAGTCGACCCGCGTCTTCTACCAGAATCCGCTCAATCCGGTGTCGCACACCTCCTTCGGCCGGTCGATGACGGCCGGGTGCGAGCTCTTCGAGCGCACCACCCGCCGCTACGGCAAGCCTGCCTTCGGGCTCCCGACGACGCTCGTCGGCGGCGAGCGCGTGGCCGTGATCGAGCGCGTCGTGTGGGAGCGGGCCTTCTGCAAGCTCATCCATTTCGACCGCGCCCTCGGCGAGATGCGGGCGCGCCAGCCCAAGCTGCTGATCGTGGCGCCGATGTCCGGCCATTACGCGACGCTGCTGCGCGGCACGGTCGAGGCCTTCCTGCCGACGCACGAGGTATTCATCACCGACTGGGTCGACGCCCGCCTCGTGCCGATCAGCGAAGGCCGCTTCGATCTCGACGACTACATCGACTACGTCATCTCCATGTGCCACCTGCTGGGGCCGGACGTGCACGTGATGGCGGTGTGCCAGCCCTCCGTGCCCGTGATCGCCGCCGCCGCGCGCATGGAGGCCGAGAATGATCCGCGCGCCCCGCGCTCGATGATCCTGATGGGCGGTCCGATCGACACGCGCGTCAGCCCGACCGAGGTCAACAAGCTGGCGGAGAAGCGCGGCATCAACTGGTTCCGCCGCAACTGCATCGTCAAGGTGCCGCTGCCCAATGCCGGCTTCATGCGCGACGTCTATCCCGGCTTCTTCCAGCTCGCCGGCTTCATGGCGATGAACATCGACCGTCACCTCGAGGCGCATGCGGAGATGTTCAAGCACCTCGTGAAGGGCGACGGCGATTCGGCCGAGAAGCACCGCGACTTCTACGACGAGTACCTCGCCGTCATGGACCTGACGGCGGAGTTCTACCTGCAGACGGTCGACACGGTCTTCGTGCGCCATGCCCTGCCGAAGGGCGAGATGACGCATCGCGAGAAGCCGGTCGATCTCGCGCAGATCCGCCGCTGCGGGCTGATGACGGTCGAGGGCGAGAAGGACGACATCTCCGGCGTCGGCCAGACGGAGGCCTCGCACCGGCTCTGTTCCAACATTCCGGACGAGCTCCGGGCCCATTGGGTGCAACCCAAGGTCGGCCACTACGGGGTCTTCAATGGCTCGCGCTTCCGGGCCGAGATCGCGCCGCGCATCGCCGACTTCATTGCCAATTGCGAGATGGCGGCCCGCAACGGCATGCCGGCGCGCGGCGGCAAGGGCGGCTCCGTGGTGCGCCTCGCGGGCGGCAAGCTCGCCAGTGCGCCGCAGGGCTGAACGAGCCCGTAACCCTTTCCGCGGGCGCACGGAAACACTTCCGTGATCCATGCGTTTGCGGGGTTGACGAATGCGTCCAACGGGTGCATTCCGAGTTCAGCTTCACGGGTGCCTGGCATCCGCGGGGCCCCACAAGGACATCGAAACCCTATGCCCAGCGACAGTCCCAGTCGATTGACCGCGCCGTCGCCGGTCGCCGAGGTCCGCTGAACCCGTAGGGTCCGGCTCACCTCCGGCAGGCCGTCGACGGCCGGTCGGAAAGAGTGAGCCATGAACACTGAAATCCGCTTCCTGGCGCAGCACCTGCTGCATCAAGGCGTGGCCCCGCTCAGCGAGCGGGATCGCCGCGTCATCGCCCGCGTCGCCCGCCGCGTGCACGTCGCCCGCAACATCAACCAGGTCTTCGACGAGCGCCTGACGCTCGGCGAGCGCCTCGCCGACCGCGTCGCCGCGGTGGGCGGCTCCTGGGGGTTCATCGTCGGCTGCACGGTCTTCCTCCTCGCCTGGGCCGCGCTGAACGGCTTCGTCCTGGCTGCGAGCGCGTTCGATCCCTATCCCTTCGTGTTCCTGAACCTGCTGCTGTCGATGGTTGCCGCCCTGCAGGCGCCGGTCATCATGATGTCGCAGAACCGGCAGGCGTCGAAGGACCGGCTGGCCGCGGCCATGGACTACGAGGTCAACATCAAGTCGGAAACGGCGATCGCGGAGCTGCACGACAAGGTCGACCGCATGCAGGCCCAAATCGAGCAGCTCGCCGCGCTGCAGGCCGAGGTGCTGGGCGCCGAAGGCCGCAAGCCGCTGCGGGCGGTCTAGAACCCCGGCCGCGCGTCCCGCCTGCCGGCCCGGCGGGACGCGCGGATGGCCTTACCCGGCCTGGGCCGCGCCGCTGGCGGCCTTCATGCTGTCGATGACCGACTGTGCCGCGGCCGCAGCCGCGTTGGCGGCCGGATCGGCGCCGTGCATCGTCTGCACAGCCACCAGCGCATTCGCGAACTCGATGCCGTTCTCGTGGAAGGTGCGGACCATGCGCTTCACCGCCTCGCGCTGGATGTAGGAGGGCTTGCCCGGCTTCACAGTGAACTTGAAGCGCACGACCATCGCGTTCTCCATGATGTCGGCGATGCCCTGCATCTTCAGCGGCTCGATGATCTCGCCCTTGATCTCCTCGTTCTCCATCATCTCCTGGCCGATCTTCTTGGAGACCTTGCGCAGCTTCTCGACGTCGGTGTCGCGGGCGAACTTCAGGTTGAACTTCACCGTCGTCCAGTCGCGGCTGAAATTGGTGATCTGGCCGAGCTGGCCGAACGGGATCGTGTGCACCTGGCCGTTCTGGTGCCGCAGCCGGATCGAGCGCAGCGTGAAGCCCTCCACCGTTCCCTTCGCCTTGCCGCAGTCGATGTACTCGCCGACCCGGAAGGCGTCGTCGGCGAGGTAGAAGACGCCCGACACGATGTCGCGCACCAGCGTCTGGCTGCCGAAGGAGACGGCGAGGCCGAGAACGGAGGCGCCGGCGATGAGCGGCGTGATGTTGACCCCCAGCTCGGAGAGCACGATCAGCAGCGCGATCACCGCGATGACCACCGTGAGCGCGATGCGCAAGAGCGGCATCAGCGTCGCCAGCCGCGAGGCTGCCGTGTGGCCGGCGTCCTCGTCGATGCTGGCGGCGCCGGCCGGCGCGACGTAGCGGTGGGTGGCGAGGCGCACGAACTCGAAGCCGACATAGGCCAGGAAGAGGGTGGCGCCGGCGCGCAGCGAGGAGCGCGTGAGGTCGCGCCAGCCGGACTGGTCGACGAGGCCGACGACGTCGACGATCCAGGCTTGCGCCACGCTGACGCCGGCGACGATGAACATGGCGACGCGCAGGCAGCGCACCACCACGTCGGCCAGGCGGATCGGCGGCCGCACGCCCGGCGGCGTCTCGGCACGCCCGCCGAGGCGGTTGGTCACCGTCATCAGCACCGTCTCGGCCAGCAGCAGCCCGATCACGACGTTGACGGTGAGCAGCATCGCGACGGGTACCGAGTATTTTGCGGAGATCGCGCCGTAGATCTGCGTGGCGATGAGCAGCACGAAGAAGGCGATGCCCAGCGGCAGCCAGCGCCGCGCGACGGCGGCTCCCGCCGTCTGCCGGCCGGGCGCCCCGCCGAAGCTCTCGAACCAGCGCGCCACGGGGTCGCGGGACCGCAGGCAGGCCCAGATGAAGACGGCCAGCATGACGAGGTTCAGCACTACCTGGCCGGCCGAGATCACATCGCGCGGGATCTGCATGGCGATGAAGAGGCGCAGCAGCGTGCGCAGGCCGATGACGAAGCCGACGGCGATGGCGACGTTGCGGAAGACGGTGCGCGCGCCCGCGTCGTCGAGCGGAACGAGCCGGGCGTCCGCCAGGATGGGCCGCAGCGCGACCCGGAAGGCGAACATGTAGAGCCGCCACGAGAACAGGCCGCCGAGGACGAGCGCGCCCAGGCGATGCTGCGGGTCCGTGCCGTCGAACCACGTTCCGGCGAGGCCGAAGGCGACGAGGGCGGTGAGGCCGAGCGCGATGCCGTCCAGCACCGCAAGAGCGAGGAGGGGCAGCAGGCCGTTGCCCTCCGTGTCCGGCCGTCCGGCGGCGGCGAGGCGGCGGCGGGGGCCGGAGAGCAGCAGGCGGTACAGCGGCTCCACGGCGAGAACCGCCACGGACCCCGCGAGGAGGAGCAGGATGAAGCCGCCGAGACCGTGGCCGCCGGCCGCGCTGCGGTCGAGCGCCGACGGGATGCGCGCGAAGGCCCCGGGCAGCGACGGCATGGCCAGGAGAACCGTCTCGGCCCGGTTGGCGAAGTCGCTCGCGAAGCGGCTCGCCGCGTCGCCAGCCTCCTCGGAAGCCGGCTTCGGCGCTTCGGCGGCGGGTGCGGCCTCCTTGCCGGCGGGCTCCTTCCCGGCAGGCTCCTTCCCGGCAGGTTTGGCGGGCACCGCGCCGTCCTCACGCAGCCTTTTCACCACCGCGTCGCCGATGGCGGTGACCAGGGCGTCGAACTGCTGTTGGCTGAGGCCGGCGGGTGGCGCGGTCGCGGCGCCGTCCTGCGCCGGCGCGGATGTGGCCGCCAGCACCCCGAACACGAGCGCAACCGCGCACACCCAGTACCGCTTCATCATCTGCCCTGCCTCGTAAGGTGTCCCATTCGAAAGGACACCTTACGTTTGCAGCGTCAACAGCGCGATCCACCCCACGGGCCTGAATATCCCTGCAATCAGGCCCGTGCCTCGGCGATGTGCCCGCCACGAGCACCCGGCGTCGGGTCGTCCGCCAATGGCGGCCGGAAGCCGCGCAGCCGCAACGCGTTGCCGACCACGAAGACACTGGACAGGCCCATGGCCGCTGCCGCCAGCATGGGCGACAGCAGGATGCCTGCGAAGGGCCACAGCACGCCCGCTGCCACCGGGACGAGCAGGACGTTGTAGCCGAACGCCCAAAACAGGTTCTGCCTGATGTTGCGCAGCGTTGCCCGCGACAGCGCCACGGCGTTGACGACGCCGCGCAGGTCGCCGGCCATCAGCACCACGTCGGCGCTCTCCATGGCGATGTCCGTGCCGGTTCCGATGGCGATGCCGACCTCCGCCTCGGCCAGGGCCGGGGCGTCGTTGACGCCGTCGCCGACGAAGGCGATGGGCCCATGCGCGGCGCGCAGCCGCTTCACAGCATCGACCTTGCCCTCGGGCAGGACCTCCGCCTCGACGATGCCGATGCCCAGGCGACGCGCGACCGCCTCGGCGGTGCGCCGCCCGTCGCCGGTCACCATGGCGGCCCGGATGCCCATCGCCGCCAGCGCCTCGAGTGCCTCGCGCGATGTGGCCTTCACGGGATCGGAGACGGCGAGCACGGCCGCAAGGCGGCCATCCACGGCGGCGTAGAGCGACGACTTGCCATCCCCGGCCAGCCGGGCGGCCTCGCCGGACAGCGGGTCGGTGCCGATGCCGAGCCGCTCCATCCAGCGCGCGGAACCGACGGCGACGGGGCGCCCATCCACCAAGGCGCGGACGCCATGTCCCGCCACGGACTCGAAGCGTTCGACCGGAAGGGGCGAGACGCCTCGCCGTGACGCCGCGGCGGCAACCGCCTGCCCGAGTGGGTGCTCCGAGCGCGCCTCCACCGCCGCGACCAGCGGCAGCACCGAGGCCTCGGTGAAGCCCTCCGCCGCGACGAAGTCGGTCAGTTCCGGCCGCCCCTCGGTCAGCGTGCCGGTCTTGTCGAGCGTCACCAGGCGGACGGAGTCCAGCGTCTGCAGACCCTCGCCGCGGCGGAACAGCACGCCGAGCTCGGCGGCGCGGCCGGTCGCGACCATGATCGAGGTGGGCGTCGCCAGCCCCATGGCGCAGGGGCAGGCGACGATGAGCACGGCGACCGCGTTGACCAGGGCCAGCGCCGGATCGTGCGCCAGGACCAGCCAGGCCACGAAGGTGAGGGCGGCGATGGCCAGGATCGCGGGCACGAACCAGGCCGTGACGCGGTCCACCATGGCCTGGATCGGCAGCTTGGCGCCCTGCGCGTCCTCGACCATGCGGATGATCCGCGATAGCACGGCATCGGCGCCGAGCGTCGTCGCCTGCAGCGTGAAGGCGCCGCTGCGGTTCACCGTGCCGCCCACCACCGCGTCGCCGGCGCCCTTGGCCGCCGGCATGGGCTCGCCCGTGATCATGGATTCGTCGACATAGGACGAGCCCTCGACGACGACGCCGTCGACCGGGATCCGCTCGCCCGGCCGCACGAGGACGCGCTCGCCGGACCGGACCTCCTCCAGCGGGACGTCGGACGCGAGACCGTCGCGGATGACGCGTGCCGTCTTCGGCTGCAGGCCGACGAGCCGGCGGATGGCGCCGGACGTCCGGCCCCGCGCGCGCGCCTCCAGCAGGCGGCCGAGCAGGACGAGGGTGACGATGACCGCCGCCGCCTCGAAATAGACCGCCGCCGTGCCCTCTGGCAGCACGCCGGGCGCCAGCGTCGCCACGGCGGAGTAGAGGAAGGCCGCGCCGGCGCCGATGGAGACGAGCGCGTTCATGTCCGGCCCGCCGCGCAGCAGCGCGGGAACGCCCTTGGCGAAGAATCGCCGGCCGGGCCCGGCGAGGACAAACGCCGTCAGCACCATCTGGATGACGCGGTCGGTCCGTTCGCCGACCGCCGTCATGATCCAGTGGTGGAAGGCGTCCGAGGCGTGCGCGCCCATGGCCAGCACGACGACCGGGGTGGTGAGGATCGCGGACAAAAACACCGAGCGTGCCAGCGACCGGGCCTCGGCGGCCTCGCCGTCCTCCTGCCCGCTCGCGGGCGCGGAGATGTCGACGGGTACGGCGCCATAGCCGGCGTCGTCGACCGCCTCGGCGAGAGCGGCGGCAGCGACGCCCGGCGCGTGGCGCACCGTGGCCCGGTGGGTGGCGAGGTTGACGGCGGCCGTCTCGACGCCCGGCACGCGGGCGAGCGCCTTCTCCACGCGCGAGACGCAGGAGGCACAGGTCATCCCCTCGATGGCGAGGGTGGTGACGGCCTCTCCTGCTGGCTTCTTGCTATCGGACACGGACATGACGTCGACTCCGGGCCGGGCCCTCCCGCCGGTTCCCGGAGATCATGGGGAGGCGAGGCGGCCTTCGCCAGTGCGGAGGGACGCGGATGCCGGAGAAGGCAGGCCCGTTATGCATGTGGAGCGCGGGTCTCCAGCCTTGTCATTCCCGGCGGCCCGAAGGGCCGGGACGGGAATCCAGGCCTGTTCTGCCTTCGGTTCTGAGTCCCCTTCCCGACCTGCTGCGCAGGTCGCCGGGGATGACACATGGCTCACCGCCGGCGGAACACCGGCGCCCGCTTCTCCTTGAAGGCGGCGCGGCCCTCGGCGGCGTCCTGCGTGGCGAAGCAGATGGTCTGCAGGTCCCGCTCGTATTCGATGGCCTTGTCGAGCGGCATGGAGAAGGCCGCGCGGAGGTTGGCCTTCGCGGTTTCCGCCGCGATGGGCGCGCGGCTGGCGATGGTCGTGGCGATGGTGCGGGCGCGGTCCATCAGCGTGCCGGGCTCGGTCACCTCGCTGACGAGCCCCCATTCCAGCGCCTGCCGCGCGTCGACGGGGTCGCCGGTCATGATCATCAGCGCGGTGTTGGAGGGGCCGATGTGCTGGGTGAGGAAGGCGGTCATGCCGCCGCCGCCGATCCAGCCCAGCTTGATCTCCGGCGCGGCGAAGCGGGCATTGGCGGAGGCGATGCGGATGTCGCAGCTCAGCGCCGTCTCCAGCCCGCCGCCGAAGGCGTAGCCGTTGACCGCGGCGATGCTGGGCTTCAGCAGGCGGCGGATGGCGTCGCAATAGTCCGGCCGGTTGCGGAACTCCCAGGGCGTCTGGTAGCGGTCGAGCTCGGCGATGTCGGAGCCGGCGCAGAAGGCCTTCTCGCCCGCGCCGGTGACGATGACGCAGCGAACCGCGTCGTCGCCATTGCAGTGCTCGACCGCCTGCACCACGGCGTCCGCCATCTCCGGCGTGACGGCGTTCAGCTTCTGCGGCCGGTTCAGGGTGATGGTGGCGACATGGCCGTCGACGGCGAAGGTGACGTCGCTCACGGCCTGGTCTCCCCCACCGCGCCGGCTTCGAGCAGCGCCGCGATGCGCGCCTCGTCGTAGCCGGCCTCTCGCAGCACGTCCCGCGTGTGCTCCCCGGCGAGCGGGGCGCCGCGGTCGACGGCCGGCGGGCTCTTCGAGAACTTGTAGGGAAAGCCCGGGGTCTTCACGTGACCCTCCGTCGGGTGGTCGTATTCCACGAACGTCCCGTTGTGGGCGATCTGCGGGTCCGCCACGAGGTCGGCATAGCCGTAGACCTTGCCGGCCCAGATGTCGTTGGCCCGGAACAGGGCCAGCCACTCCTCGGTCGTCCTGTGCTTCAGCCGCTCGCGGGTCTTGGCGTAGATCTCGTCGCGCCGCGTCCAGGTGTCGACCTCGTCGTCCATGTCGAGGAAGGTGGGCTCGCCGATCAGCTCGCCGAACTTCCGGAGCTGCGGGAAGGCCACGATGATGTAGCCGTCCGACGTCGCAAAGGCGCCGTAGGGCGCGCGGATATAGACATGGGCGTGCGGCTCGGCAGAGCGCTGCTGCGGCTTGTGGGCGACCGTGAACACCGAGAGCTCCTGCATCTGCAGGGTGGTGATGGCGTCCAGCATGTTCACGGTGACGAGTTGTCCCTCCCCGGTCCGCTCGCGGTGGAGCAGGGCGGCGAGCACACCCTCGAAGGCCGTGGAGGCTGTGACGGCGTCGACGAGGTACTGGCCCGCTGGGTTCGGCGGCTCCCCGGCGCGGCCGGCCGAGAGCATGGCGCCCGACATGCCCTGCAGGATCAGGTCCTGGCCGGGTCGGTCGACATAGGGGCCGTCCTCGCCATAGCCGGAGATGGAGACATAGACGAGCCCTGGGTTGAGCTTCGACAGGCTCTCATAGTCGACGCCCAGCCGCTTGGCGACGCCCGGGCGATAGTTCTGCAGGAACACGTCGGCGGTGCGCACGAGGTCGAGCAGCACGGCCTTGCCCTCGGGGGTCTTGAGGTCCACGGCCAGCGAGCGCTTGTTCCGGTTGAGCGACAGGAAGGACACGTTGATGCGGTTGCCGCGTGCCCCGCCGGCCGCGACGTGGCGCTGCCATTCGCCCGTCACCGGCTCCACCTTCACCACGTCGGCGCCGAGGTCGCCCAGCCGCTGTGCCGCGAAGGGGCCCGCCATGGCGATGGTGCAGTCGAGCACGCGGTAGCCGGTGAGTACGCCCATCTCGTTCATTCCCTTCCGGCGGCCTGGCCGCCTCAATGCATGACCCAGCCGCCGTCCACGCTGATGGTCTGGCCGGTGATGAAGCCCGCCCGGTCCGAGGTCAGGAACAGCAGGGCCTCCGCGATGTCGCGCGGATGGCCGCGCCGCTTCAGCGCCTGCCGCTCGAGCACGAAGCGGGTGTAGCCCTCCGGGTCCGGGTGGATCTTCTCGGCGTCCGTCGGGAAGGCGCCTGGCGCGATGGCGTTGACCGTGACGCCGTAGGGACCGAACTCGCGCGCCCACGCCCGGGTGAGCCCGACGAGTGCCGCCTTCGACGCGACATAGGGCGAGAGATTGGCCCAGCCGCCCCAGAAGGTGACGCTGGAGACGTTGACGATGCGCCCCCAGCCGCGCTCGCGCATGTGCGGCAGGGCCGCCTGCACGCAGACGATGCCGGCGTCGACGTTCACCCGCTGCACCGCCTGGTGCTCCTCGATGGTGAAGTCCTCGAAGGGCTTGGCCGGATAGATCCCGGCATTGTTGATGACCGCGTCGAAGCCGCCGACCCGGTCGGAGACGGCGCCGAGCTCCCGGGCGAGCGCCGGCAGATCGGAGAGGTCGAGCCTTTCCAGCACGAGCCGGCCCGGGCCGCGGCCATGGGCAGCCTGCTCCAGCGCCGCGGCCTTGCGCGGGTCGTTGTCGATGGCGACGAGCGTGGCGCCGGCCTCGATGAAGGCGAGGCTCGTCTCCAGCCCCAGCCCGCCCGCCGCGCCGGTGAGCAGGACGGTGCGGCCGGAAAGGTCTCCGGCGGCCATCTCACCGCCCCCCGATCGGGGCGAAGGTGCCGGACGGCTCCGGGTAATCCTCCTCCGGCTGCACGGCGATGGAGAGGATGTGTGCCTCGGCGCGGGCGATCGCGTCCGCCCCGTCCAGCACCGCGAGCCGCGTCGTGTAGGACCGCTCGTCGCCATGCTCCAGCCAGATCACCTCGCCGCGCTCGCGGGCGAAGGGCTTTCCGAGGACGTGGTTGGTGGAGGGCTCGATGCCCAGCGCGTACTGGCCCGACTGCAAATTCTGCCACTCGTACTGGCAGGGAAACTCGGCCTTGTTCGTCTCCACGAGGAAGCCGAGGCCGATGCGGTCGTTGACGAGCGCCACGGGGACGCGGCCATGCGTGTCGGCCGCCATCTCGTGCTGCCAGACCTGCTCGTGAAAGTTCATCTGCGGCGCGGGCAGCGACCTGTAGCCGACGCCCTGGCGCCGGTAGGCCTCGCCGGAATGCGCGGCCCAGGGCGTGTCGACGATGGGCGCCAGATAGCGCGAGCCCTCGTCGAGCACGGGATGGCCGATATTGATGTGGTAGCAGAACATGTGCGGCGTCCGGTAGAAGCCGTGGTTCACCACCCGGTCCTTCAGGACGATCTCGTTGCCGCCCATTTTCGCCTCGATGCGGCGGACGAGGTGGAGGTCCTCGCCGAACACGGCGGATTGCTGCACCACGCCTTCGCACCAGAGCGTGCATTCGTCTCCGTCCCAGGTCTCGCCATAGCCGGCGAGCCGGCCCGGGATCGTGCCGATGCGCCCGTGCAGCGAGCTCGAGACGGTCTTGCGTGGCCGGTAGACATAGTGGGACGCGTCGTCGTCATGCATGAAGAGGGTATGGTCGAGCCCGCAGGTGACGATCAGGCCGGAGAAGGAGCGCAGCCAGGCGAGGCCGCCCTCCCCCTCGTATTCGTGCAGGCCGGGATGGCGGAAGCCCGAGGGCGAGTGCCAGCCGATGGCCTGCCCCCGGAACTCGCAGTCCGCGATGTCGAGCGCGCGGTCGACGAGCACCGTGAAGCGCAGGCCCGTGCCGGTGCGGAACTCGAGCATGCGGATGCCGCGCTCGACACCGTCGCCGAGCGTCATCAGCCGCACGCCGGCGAATTGCGACAGCATGCCGGAGCGGGCGGCGACATCGCGCCGGCTCAGGCTCTTCCCGTAGAGATCGACCATCGCACTCTCGCTCGTTCTGGACCGCGCGTCTCCAGACGCGCTCCGTGGGCTCACACCCCGTTGGCGCGGAGCTTTCCGTCGAGGAACTTCTTGGCGCGCGGCACGTCGGACTCGTCGAGGTGCTCGATGATGATCGGGATGTTCGGGTGCTTCTCGGCGAGGCGCTTCAGGTAGTAGTCGTAGTTCAGCACGCCGAGGCCGGGGGCCGGCAGCTCGATGGAGCCGACTCCGCGGAAGGAGTGGGCTTCCGACGCATCGATGTCGGCGTGCTTCTCCGTCTTGTCCTCGGAGAGCTTCACGTCCTTGGCATGCGCGATGCGGATCTTGTCGGACAGCGTGTCGAAGATCTGCTTCAGCACCTTGTCCATGTCGCCGATGTTGTGGGCCTCGAAATAGTTGGTCGGGTCCATCAGCAGGCCGAGCGCCGGGTGGTCGATCTCGGCGAACATGCGCACCGTCTCCTCGACCGAGCCCACGACGTTGTTGACGTAGGTCTCGAGCAGGAACGTCGCGCCATGGTCATAGGCGGTCTGGACCAGCTCGGCGATGACCTTGCGGCACTCCTCGAAGCCCTCCTCGGTCTTGTTCTTCGGGTGGGCCACCCAGTCGGATTCGGTGTTGAAGGTGCCGGTCTCGGAGATGACGTAGGGCGTGCCGAAGTGGCGCGCATTGCGGATCACGGCCTTCAGGTAGTCGAGGCGCTTCTTCCGTTCGCCGGGATCGGGATGCACGATGTTGGTGTAGCAGGACACGGTGCAGATCGGCAGGTCGTGGTCGCGGAAGGTCTCGCGCACCACCTTCGCCTTCTCCACTGTAATGGAGCCGGGCGTCGAGAAGTCGATGTCCTTGAAGGCGAGGTCGAGCTGGACCGTGTTGAAGCCGATCGCCTTGATCTTCTGCGCCTGCTCCTTGAGCGTGTACGGGAAGTACCCGTTGAAAATGCCCACCTGCATCATGGTGCCGTCCTCCCTGTGATCGTGCTTGGGCGTCTCGGACGCCGATGTCGGAAAGCGGCGTCTCAGACGCCGAATTCGGAAAGCCTCACGGCGCGGTGCTCCTTCAGCGAGCGGTAGCCCGCCTCGATCAGCGCCATGGTCTTGACGTTGTCGGCGCCGCTGAGCACGGGCGGCGTGCCGCTGGCCAGGGCGTATTGCAACTGCTCCATGACGCCCTTGAAGGCGCCCGGGAACCAGCGCGTCTCCCAGGTGGGCTCGACCCATTTGCCGCCGGTCGCCGTCTTCGAGGCGTAGCGCAGCGTGGAGGGCGAGCCGTGCGGATAGTCCGGCCAGCCGATCGTGCCCTGGGCGACGCCGTCCGTGCCCTCGACCCGCCACTTGATGTAGATGTCGCTGTCGAAGCCCTCCTCGCGCGGTCCGCTCCACACATCCTCCATCGACACCGCCATCACGCCGGACGGGAAGGTGAGGGTGGAGACGGTGATGCCGTCGGTGTGCGCGAACTGGGTGCGCGGGTCGGGGCGCGCCGCCGTGTAGATCTCGACGGGATCGCCGAACAGGAAGCGCAGCACGTCGAGGTGGTGGATCGACATGTTGAGCAGCGTCAGGCGGCCGTAATCCTTCAGGAAGGGCTGCCAGTGCGGGATGGCGCGCATCTCGATGGTCGCCAGCACCGGCGTGCCCAGCGAACCCTTGTCGAGGATCTGCTTGAGGACGCGCATCGACTGGTCGAAGCGCATGTTCTGGTTGACCGACAGGATCTTGCCGGCTGCCCGGCATT
>JAESFG010000570.1_pt1 | contig 15833 bp, 10 predicted proteins | sample 9269371 | NCBI WGS metagenome assembly JAESFG01 (sample SAMN14506227, study PRJNA617093) | algae metagenome | isolation source: Aetokthonos hydrillicola CCALA 1050 (B3-Florida) and co-occurring... | place: USA: South Carolina | collected 2013-01-01 | reverse complement strand
GCCGCAGGTCGCATTTCCTATAACAACGTCCCAGGCCGGGAAATAGGTGATAAACCCGCCTGGCACCGTGTTTTCGCCGGAAGTGGTGCTTCGGACCACCGCCTAGCGCCGCCGCGCAATGCTGAAGCGGGCGGACCCGACCGTGCCACCGCACGCCGAGCCCGGCTGAGCCCGGTCAAATGTCAGGCCTGGCGCTCGGGCGTGTGGACGACGAGGCCGTCGAGCTCCTGCCGCACCTTGATCTGGCATGAGAGCCGCGAGTTGGGGCGAATGTCATAGGCGAAGTCGAGCATGTCCTCTTCCATCTGGGACGGCTCGCCAACCTTCTCGCGCCACTCCTCCGCGACATAGACGTGGCAGGTGGCGCAGGCGCACGCGCCACCGCACTCGGCCTCGATGCCCGGAATGGCGTTGCGGACCGCGTTCTCCATCACCGTCGAGCCGTTTTCGGCCTCCACGGTGCGCGCAGTACCCTGGAAATCGACGAAGGTGATGCTTGTCATGGATCGTCCGCTCGCATTCGGCCTCAGCCGGCCGGCGGACCCTATGTAAGTCAGAGCCTGATGCTTGGCGAGGGCTCGTCGGGAGCCGTCCTCAGAGACTGCCGGCGGCGGGATCGCCGATGATCGCGGCGATCGCCGCGCGCGCCTCGGCGACGCTGGCGTGCAGCCCGGCCATCGCTTCCATGAGCTGGTCCTGGGTCACGTCGGGGGCGAGGCGCTCGACGACTTCCGCGGCTTCGGCGACCCGCCAGGCCCCGACCGCCCGCGCCGAGCCCTTGAGCTGGTGTGCGGCGTCGCTGCGCTGCGACACGTGGGCCGCCTCCCGCATGACCTTCAGGACCTTCACGGCCTGGTCCATGAAAAGTCCGGCGACCTCGCGCTGAACCGCCTCGTCCCCCATCGTCTGGCGCGAAAGATGCGCCAGATCGAGGATTTCCGACCGTTCCTCGAATACAGCCACAGTGTCCAGCCCCCCGTTCCCGACCTGTCCCGGCTGCGTCCCGTCGAACGAGACCGCGCGAATGCGGCACCTTCGTGGTTGCGGTGCACACACGCTATCAGCCGTTCGTCGAGGAACCCCTGCCATACCGCGCATGGCGGCCGCGTGCACCGCACAGGGTTATCAAGACCTTACCAGGCATCGTGAAAAAGGCGTTAACGACGTTTCGGAAAGCGCGGGAAGCGTGGGTTCCCAAGGGGTTCGGCCTTGTTTACACTGATTTTGGTTAACTGCCCCGCGGCTCTCCCGCCGGAGGCCCCGGACGGATTCTTTCGACATCCGTAACGCGGATGTGGGATTCCGAACGGACGGCGGACCCGAGTAACGCGTACCGATGCGAGGCGTGCGATGGCGACCCAGTCAAAGATCACCGATCCCGCGGAAGCGGCGCTTTCGGCCATCGAGGAGGCGCTGAACCTCGGCTCGGACAAGGGTCCCGGTCAGAAGCCGCAGGCCGCCGGCACCCGCCCCTCCCTTCCGCCCGCGCCGGCCACGCCCCGGCTGCCGGAGGTCGACGACGCGGCCATCTTCAGCGAGGCGAGGGCGGAGCAGCCGCGCGTCGCGCCCGAGCCCGGCGCGCCGCCGCCGCTGCCGGAGACCCGTCGTCCCGCGCCGGGGCGTCCCGCCAACGACGACCGCCGCGCCGTCGGCGAGATCCTGCAGACGCTGCAGGTGCGTCCGTCGCGCACGCCCAAGGTGATGGCCTTCCTCGCTTCGGCCGCATGGCTTGTGGCGCTCGGCGCCTACGCCTGGTCGCGCTGGGGCGCGAGCATCGGCAATGGAGACGCGCTGTCCTCGATCGTGACGGCTCCGGAGGCCGGCATTCTCGCCTTCGCGGCCCTGGGTCCGGTGGCCTTGTTCTTCGTCCTCGCGCTTCTCTACAGCCGGGCCCAGGAGATGCGCCTTGTCGCCCGGTCGATGACGCAGGTCGCACTGCGCCTCGCCGAGCCAGAGGACGTCGGGTCCGGCGCGGTGCTGAGCCTGTCGCAGGCGATCCGCCGCGAGGTCGCGGCCATGGGTGACGGCATCGAGCGCGCGGTCGCCCGCGCCGGCGAGCTCGAGACGCTGGTCCATTCCGAGATCGCTACGCTCGAGCGGGCCTATGGCGAAAACGAGATCCGCATCCGCGCTCTGATCGACGAGCTCGTCACGCAGCGCGAGGCCATCCTCGCGAATGCGGAACGGGTCCGCCTCTCCATCTCCAGCTCGCACGAAAGCTTGCGCGAGGACCTCAACTCCGCCTCCGGCCGCATCGCGGACGCGGTGAGCGAGGCCGGCGTGCGCGTTACCCAGACGCTCGGAGCCAAGGCCGAGGAGATCACCGGCGCGCTGTCGCGCACCGGCGACAACATGATCGAGGAGATCGCCACCCGCGGCGGCGAGCTGATCAAGCGGCTGGGCACCACGAGCGACGACATCAATGGCCGCCTTTCCGCGGCCAGCGTCACGGTGACCGAGACCCTCGGCGACAAGGCGCGCGAAATCACCGAGATCCTGACCGGCGCCGGCTCGCGTCTCGCCGAGGAGATCGCCGGGCGCGGTGCGCAGGTGAGCGACCAGCTGAAGCAGACCAGCGAAGTGCTGACGCGCAGCCTCAACGAGGGGTCGGAGCGCGTCACACGCGTCATCACGGAGACCGGCGCCGGCGTCGCGGAGGCCATCGCCACCCGCGCCATCGAGGTCAACGACACGCTGCGCACCACCGGGGAGAAGCTCGTCTCCGACCTCGGGTCGCGCGGCGAGGAGGTGGCCTCCCGCATCGAGACGACGGGATCGCGCATCGCCGACACGATCACGAACCATGGCGAGAGTCTCACGGCCCGCCTCGAGGAGGCCGGCACGAAGCTGGAGGACAGCGTCGCCGCACGGAATGCGGAGCTGGAGCGCGGCCTGGAGTCCGCCGCGACGCGGATCGGCACGATCATCGACACGCGGGTCGACGAGGCCCGCTCCACCTTCGAGACCGGCGCCCGCGACGTGGCCGACATGCTCACTGCCCGCACGGCGGAAGTGCAGGCCTCCTTCGTCGAGCGCAACGAGGCGGTGAAGTCCTCCTTCACCTCCGCCGTGCGCGACGCCGTCGCCGCCCTGTCGGCCGAGGCGGACCGCGTGCACGAGGTGCTCACCGGCAGCGCCGACAGGCTGGCGGAAAGCGTCGCCGGCCGCGGCGCCGAGCTGACCCGCACGGTCGCGGAGACCATATCCGCGTTCGAGAAGTCCGTGCTCGGACGCGGCACCGAGCTCGACCGCTCCCTCGCCTCGCGCCTCGCCACCTTCGAGGAGACCCTGCATTCCGGCGGAGGCCGGCTGGAACAGGGTCTGCTCGACCGCATCAAGGATTTCGAGACCCTTCTCGAAACCCGGACGGCCCGGATCTCCGACGTTCTGGGCCAGCGCTCGAACCATCTCGGCGAGACGCTCGACCAGCACTCCCAGCGGTTCGAGACCCTGCTCGGAAGCGGATCGGGTTCGATCCAGCGTGCCCTGGAGAACCATGCCGGCTTCGTCGAGACGGCCTTGTCGCAGCGCACCGGCGACCTCGAGCAGGCGCTCACCCGCCATGCCGACATGATCGACCGGACGCTCGGCTCCCGCGCCGCGGCCATTCAGACGGCACTCGAAACCCGTTCCGCCCAGCTGGGGGACACGCTCGCCTCGACGGCCGGCATCATCGAGGCGGCGCTCGACGGACGCACGGCCCGCCTGCACGCCATCCTGGCCGAGCGGACGGACGCCATCGACCTTGCCTTCGGCGACCGGACGAGCCGGCTCGAGAAGACCCTCGAGGAGCGGACCCGCGCCACGGCCGAGGTCATCGAAAGCCGCATCGGTCGCTTGGGCGAAATCGTCGAGGACGGCGCCAAGTCGCTGGCCGGCACGCTCGACGCCCGCACGAACCGCCTCGAGCAGGCGCTGGACGAACGCGCGCAGGCCGCGGCCGCCGCGATCGAGGCCCGTGTCAGCCGCATTGGCGACATCGTCGATACCCGCTCGCTGTCCCTTGTCAGCGCCCTCGACGAACGCGCCAACGCGATCGACTCCAGGCTTGGTGCACGCTCCGGAGAGCTGACGGGCCTGGTCGACGGCCTCGCACGCCAGCTTGAGGACACACTGACAGCGCGCGCGGAGGCATTCTCCTCCACCTTCGGCGCGCGCACGAGCGACCTCGAGGCGACCCTCAACGGGGCCGTCGACGGTTTCGAAACCAAGGTTCTAGGCCGCGGAGCGGAACTCACGACATCGCTCACCGCAAGACTGGAAGCCTTCGAGGAAGCCGTCCTTGACCGCGGCGGTGCGCTCGTCGACCGCATCGCTGTCGATACGCGCGCCTTCACCAACGCCGTCGAGGCCCGCCTCGGCCAGCTGCAGACGCTGCTCGGCGAGAACGGCGAAGCACTGGCCGACAAGATCGGCGAGCAGGCCCGGTCCGCCGCCGAGGCCGTGGAGGAGCACATCCGCGGCTTCGAGGTTCGCTCGATGAAGTCGGGCGAACAGGTTGCGAAGACTCTGGATTCGATCTTCGTGCGCATCGACCAGGGCCTCGATGCCCGTGCCAGGCTCCTCACGGAGACGCTGGCCGGCCGGACCCTTGAACTTGCCGAGACGCTCGGCAAGGGTGGCCAGTCGATCTCCGGTGCGCTGGAGGCGCGCATCGGCGAATTCGAGCAGTCCATCGCCAGCCGCGCCGAGAGCGCCGCGGCGTTGCTTTCGACCAAGGCGGAGGACATCAACGCCACGCTGGGCAACCAGGCCGCGGCCATTGCCGAGACGCTCGACGGCCGCGTCACCCGCTTCGAGGAGCGCGTCGTCAACCGCCTGGACAGCGTCTCCGCCACACTCGACGAGCGCGCCCGCGCCCTGAACGAGACCCTGGCGGACGGGGCGCAGTCCGTGGCGGCGGCTCTGTCGCTGCGCACCGGCGAGCTTTCGTCCCTCTTCACCGCCTCGACCGGCACGCTCAGCCAGACCCTGGGCTCCGGGGTCGACGCAGTCGCGGCCGCCTTCGGCGACAATGCCCAGGCGCTGTCGCGCCTGTTCGACGAGCGCGGGCAGCAGATCGTGCGCAGCATCGGCACGACGGGCGACGCCGCGGTCGGCAAGCTCGACGCCACGGCGCAGGACCTCGCCCAGCGCCTGGAGCGCCAGACGACCCTGTTGGCGGAGACGTTCGGCGATAACGGATCGGCCCTGCTCGGCGCGGTGGAGCAGCGCACGGCGGCCATCGCCGACCGCCTGGCGGGAACCACGCGCGAGTTCAACCAGCGCTTCGAGCGGCAGGCCGCCGAGCTTGCCGCCGCCTTCGGCGACCGCGGGGTCGCCTTCCTCGCCGAACTCGACCAGCGGACAGCCGACGTCGCGGGCCGGATCGGCACGAGCACGGACGTGTTGAGCCAGGCGCTCGACCGGCAGGCGACGGAGCTCGTCGCCCTTTTCGACGAGCGCGGATCTCGCCTCGTCGCGGAACTCGGGACGCGGGCCGCCGAGCAGGCGGACCGGATCTCGACCGAGACGCGCGTCTTCACGCAGGAGTTCGACCGCCACGCGGGGACGCTGTCCGGCCTGTTCGGCGAGCGGGCGCCGCGCATCGTCGACGAGATCGTGCGCCGCACGGCCGAGGCCGCCGAGCGGCTGGCCACCGGCACGCAGACCTTCACGCAGGTCTTCAGCTCGCAGTCGGACGCGCTGCGCTCGATGTTCGAGGAGCAGAGCACCTCCATCCTCGACACGATGACGAGCCGCGGCAACGAGGCCGCCGACCGTCTCGCCGCCATGGCCGAGGATTCGGCCCGGGAGATCGCCGGCGCGGGCGATGCGGTGCTGCGCTCTCTGGAGGGCCGCAGCGCGGTCATCCTCGACATGCTGCGCGATCGCAGCCAGTCCCTGGCCTCAACGCTCGAGAACTCCGCAGCGACCCTTCACGAGACGATCGAAGGCGGCGTCGCCACGTCGATCGCCTCGCTCGGCTCCGCGAGCGAACGGCTCAGGGGCGAGATGGCCGACACGCTGGACCGCGTCGCGCGCGCCAACCGCCAGCTCGAGGCGCTGGTAGCCGGCGCCGGGCAGAGCCTGGGTGCGCTGGAAGGCGAGTTCGGGCAGCGGCTCGCCGCTCTTCAGGACCTGCTGACCACCGTCGCGGAGGAGACCACCACGACTGCTGCGCGCGCGACCGACCAGGTCGAGGCGCTGCGCGCCATCTCCGACGGTGCCCTGCGCGAGGCGGCCGAGCTCTTCGACAAGCTCGACACACAGGGCCGATCCGTCGCCGAGGCGACGCAGGCCCATGCCGGCGCCCTGCTGCGGGCGACCCGCTTGCTCGACGACGTCGAGAAGCGGGTCACCGCGACGCTGGAGGAGCGTCGTGGCGCCCTCGACGAGACGCTGCAGGCCATCGCGGCACGCACGGACGACGTGCAGGCGGTCACGCGGTCCTTCACCGGCCTGGTCGAGGACAGTCTGCGGGCCGCCGAGTCCCGCGCCCGGCAGATCGGCAGCGTCATCGCCGAGGCCTCCCAGGCTGGCGCCAGCGCAATGGACGAGCAGTTCGACCGGCTGCGCTCCACCACGGCGCAGGAGCGCGAGCGGGCAGCCGCCACGCTGCGGGCCGCCTATGAGGACGCCATGTCCGACATGGGCCGGGCCCTCGCCGCGGCGACCGAACGTTTCCGCGAGGCAACGGAGGACATGCGCGGCCTTGCGGCGCAGGTCCAGCGCGAGCTCGAGGACACGCGCGGCGAGCTGCGCCGCGGCATCATGGAGCTTCCGCGCGAGACACAGGAATCGACGGCCGCCATGCGCCGCGTCGTCGCGGACCAGATCAAGGCCCTGAACGAGCTCGCCGCCCTGGCGGCCCGCTCCGACCGCGGGGTCGACATCGCGCGCGGTGCATCCGAGGAGCCGGCCCGTCGCACGTCCGCCGCAGCCGTGGCCGAAGCACCGGCCCCCGCCCCGGCGCCTGCGGCTCCCGTCCGTCCGGCCCCCGAGCCGCCGCGCAACCGGGCGCCGGCTCCCCCCGCGCCCGTGGCCCCGCCCCAGCGCCCCGCCGCGCCGACCAGGCCGACCGTGCTGGTGACGCCGCCCCCGCCGCAGCCGGCCGCGCCGCCGCGCCGCGAGCCCCCGGCTCCGCCTCCGGCGCCCCCGGCCCGGCCCGCCGCCGAGCCGCCTCCGGCGCGCGAGGCAGCCCAACCCGGCAAGGGCGGCTGGCTCTCCGAACTGCTGGCCCGCGCTTCACGCGAGGAGGAGGAGCCGCGCAAGCCCGCCGCCGAGCCGCGCCAACCGGAGCCCCGGCGCGCGGAGGCGCCCGCCGCGCCTGAGACCGGCGAGGATTCACTCGGCAGCCTCTCGACCGACATTGCCCGCATGGTGGACCATGAGGCCGCCGTGGATGTCTGGGACCGGTATCTGCGCGGCGAGCAGGATGTCTTCAGCCGGCGGCTCTACACGACGCAGGGCCAGGAGCGCTTCGACGAGTTCCGCCGCCGCTATCGCCGCGACGCGGACTTCCGCGACACGGTCGATGCGTATGTCGACAAATTCGAGGAGCTGCTCCGCGAGGTGTCACCCAACGACCGCGGCGCCGCGCTGCAGCGCTCGATCCTCACCTCCGACGAGGGCAAGGTCTACACCATCCTGGCGCACGCCAGCGGCCGGTTCGAGTAGCGCCCGGGCAGGCACGCTACAGCGCGCCGGCCGGCTTGTCGGCCGGGGCCTCGGCGCGACCGTCAGGCGGGGCGGCGGCGGGGGACGCCGCGGGCGGGACGGGGGCGGGGGCGGAGATCGACCCCGCCGACCAGCGCACGATCTCGGCGAACACGCGGCCGCTGACCCGGTCGAGCGCGCTGGCCGCTGACCTGCCGTCCACCGCTCCCAGCGGCTCGGCGCCGCGGAAGACCCGAGCGCGGGCGATCCGGCCGGAAGTTGCGTCCACGAGGCGGACGGACACCTCCACCCGCGCCTGGGGCGACGCCGTCGTATCGACCCCGAAGAAGCGAACGTCCCAGACCAGCCCGGCGTCTCCGGACACGCTCGACCCCGCGCGCGACACGGCGCGGCCGGTGTTCTCGAAGCTCTCGATCAGGCGGTTCTGCATCAGCCGCGGCAGGCGGTCCGACCACTGGGCGCCCGGCAGGAAGCTGATGGTGCCGTCGCTACCGCGAACCACGATGCGGTCGCTGTCGAGCGCCTGGAGCGCTGTCGGCTCGGCCACGACGAGCTGGCGCGCGCCTGGGCTCTGCCGCACCGCTCCGGCCGGCGCGGTCAGGTCGAAGGTCGTCGGCGGCGCACCGCCGCTGCATGCGGCAAGGCCGGCGAGCAGCGCGCCGGACAGGAGGACGGCCCCTGCCCTGCCGGACCGGATCCTCGGGATGGCCGCTCCGGCGGCGTGCGAAGTCAGGACTCTCATCGCGTTCCGCTGTATTCGGGGATGGACGGCTTGCTCCCGAAGAGGAGCTGCTGGGGGTTGCTCTGGAAGCTGCGCAGCGTGCGGTTGATCTCGTTCAGCGTGCGCTTGCCGTCGGAGGCGAAGGACTCCACATCGCGCAGCGCGGGGCCGGTCGCCTTGTTCAGGCCCGCGGTGATCTCGGCCGTGCGCTTGTCGAGGTTGTCCGCCAGCCGGCGCACCGACTTCGCCGCCTCCGAAATCTCGTTGAGGGTGCCCTGGGTCTCGCTGTTGCCGATGACGTTCTGGGCACTCTCGATCAGGGTGTCGAGCTTGTCGGCAGTCCCGTTGAGCTTCGCCGAGATTTCGGCGGCGTCGCGGAAGACCTGGTCGATACGGCCTGTGTTGGAGCCGAGCGCGGTGGTGAACTTGTCGATGTTCTCCACCGTGCGGGCCACCTTCGCGCCGTCGACATCCTTCAGCGTGTTGCTCACCGACTTGAGGGCACCGCTGGCATCCGCCAGCACGGTATCGACCCGGTCGGAGGCCTTGTTGAGCTTGGCGCTGAGCTCGTCGGCGTTCTTCAGCACGCTGTCGAAGCGGGCGGAATTGTCAGCGAGCGCGGTCGAGAAGCGGTCGAGATTGTCGACCGTCCGGGCGACCTTGGCGCCGTCGACGCCTTTCAGGGCGTCATTGGCGCTCTTCAGGGCGCTGTCCGCGCTGGCAAGCACGCCGTCGACCCGGTCGGAAGCCTTGTTCAGCTTGCCCGCCATCTCGCCGGCATCCTTCACGACCTGGTCGATGCGCCCGGCATTGTCGCCAAGCGCTGCCGAGAAGCGGTCGAGATTGTCCACCGTGCGCGCCACCTTCGCGCCGTCGACATCCTTCAGGGCGTTGTTGACGCTCTTCAGCGCGCTGCTGGCATCAGCGATGGCGCCGTCGAGCTTTCCCGAGCTCTCGTTGAGACGCGACATCAGCGAGGCCGCATCGCGCAGCGCGGCGTTGATCTGTTCGCGGTCCTGCGCGACGGCCTGCGTCACGTCCTTAACATTGGCGACGATCTGGCTGACATCCTCGGGCTTGATGGCCCGGACCACTTGGTCGACGTTGTCCGAGAGCTTGCGCAGGTCGACGGACAGCTCGGCGATGCGGTCGGCGGCGGTGCCCGTGGAGGACAGGAATTTCGCCACGCCGTCGGAGTTGGAGGCCAGCGCGCCCGAGAACTGCTCGATGTTCTTCGCCGTGCGGTTGATGGATTCCGAATTGTCGGCGAAGAGCTTGCTGGCCTGCCCGAGCACCTCGTCCGCCTTGCGCGACAGGCTCTGCACGCTCTCCAGCAGGTCCTGGAAATCGGAGCGGTCGGCGACGATCACCGGTGGCTGGCCGTTGCTGGACGTGAGCGGCTGGCTGCCCGGCTTTCCGCCGGAGAACTGGATCGAGGCGACGCCGGTCAGGCCCTGGAATTCGAGCCTTGCCCTGGTGTCGACGTTGACCGGGGTGGAGGCGTCGACGTCGACGCGCGCCACGACCTTGCTGGGGTCCTCGGGCATCAGCTGGATGGACACCACCTCGCCCACCCGCAGTCCGTTGTAGAGGACGGAGCTCCCACGGGAGAGGCCGGACACCGAGCCGTTGAACACCACGCGGTACTGGTTGAGCTTGGTCCCGGCGTCCTTGCCCGAGAACCACAGAACGAAGCCGAACCCTGCGGCGAGCACGGCGAGGGTGAAGAGGCCGATCAGGGCGTAATTGGCGCGTGTTTCCATGCCTTCACCGCTGCGGCTCGGCGCCGACGAGCGCCTCGGCCCGCTTCCCGTGGAAATAGGAGCGGAGCCATGGGTCGTCGGAGGCGAGCATGGTTTCGATCGGGCCAGCCGCTATGACCCGCCCCTGGCCTAGCGCGGCGATTCGATCGCAAACAGAATAGAGGCTGCCGAGGTCGTGGGTTACCATGAAAACGGTGAGCCCCAAAGTCTTCTGCAGCGTCGAGATCAGCTCGTCGAAGTCCTGCGCGCCGATGGGATCGAGGCCGGATGTGGGCTCGTCCAGGAAGACGATCTCGGGATCGAGCGCAAGCGCCCGGGCCAGCGCGACACGCTTGATCATGCCGCCCGAGAGCTCCGAGGGGTTCTTCTCGGCCACGTCCGCCTTCAGCCCCACCATTTCCAGCTTGAGGATCGCGAGCTCGTCCATCAGCCTCTGCGAGAGCTTCAGGTATTCGCGCATCGGCACCTGGACGTTCTGGCGCACGGAGAGCGAGGAAAACAGAGCGCCCTGCTGGAACAGCACGCCCCAGCGCCGCTCGATCTGTTGGCGGCGGGCGGGCGTCATCTCGTCGACATTCTCGCCGAACACCGTGATGGAGCCGGCCTGCTTGCGCACGAGCCCAAGGATGGTGCGGGTGAGGACGGACTTGCCGGCGCCCGATGCGCCGACGAAGCCGAGGATCTCCCCCCGGTAGATGTCGATGTCGAGCCCGTTCATCACGGGCCTGCCGCCGCCGAAGCTCACAACGAGCCCCCTTACGGAGATGATGGCTTCCCGGCCGTTCCCAGCCGCCTTGCCGTTCGTGGTGAAGCTGTCCGCCATCGCTTCAATACCGGATCGCGGCGAAGAACATGGCGAACATGCCGTCCACCACGATCACCATGAAGATCGACTTGACGACCGAGGACGTGACCTGGCGGCCAAGCGACTCCGCCGAGCCCTGGACGGCGAGGCCTTCGACGCAGGCGATGAGGCCCACCACGAGCGCCATGAAGGGCGCCTTGATGAGCCCGACCAGGAAGGTATTCATGCCGATGGCGCCACGGAGCCGCTCCAGGAACACGTCCTGGCTGATGCTGCCGTAGATCCACGAGACGAGGCCGCCGCCGAAGATGCCGGCGAGGTCGGCGAGGAAGGTCAGCATCGGCAGCGCGATCATCAGCGCCAGGATGCGGGGAACGACGAGAACCTCGATCGGGTCGAGCCCCATGACGCGCAGCGCGTCGATCTCCTCGCGCATCTTCATCGAGCCGATCTCGGCGGTGAAGGCCGAGCCGGAGCGGCCTGCGATCATGATGGAGGTCAGGAGGACGCCGAGCTCGCGCAACGTGAGGATGCCGATGAGGTCGACGACGAAGGCGGTCGCGCCGAAGCGGCGCAGCTGGAAGATGGTCTGCTGGGCGACGATGCAGCCGACGAGAAAGGAGATCAGGCAGATGATGGGTACGCTGCGCAGCCCCACCTGCTCCAGCTGGAAAATGAGCGATGTGAAGCGGAACCGCTTCGGATTGATGATCACGCGGCCAAGCGCTGCCACGACCGCGCCGAGGAAGCTGACGCCGCCGCCCACGTCACGGCCCGCACCCACCACGGTGGAACCGACATCCGCCAGCATGTCGACGACGGGAGAGCGGCGCCGCGGCGTCCCGCCGTCGAGGTCGTGCCACCCTGCCTCGCGCAGCAGGATCTGCTGCGACTCGGTGAGGCCATGATACTGGGCGGTGATGCCGGCTTTCTCGAGGTCGTGGCGGGTGCGGTCGAGAACCCAGGCGCCCAGCGTGTCCAGCCGGTGGATGCCGGACATGTCGAGCCACACGCGCGCATAGCCCTTCGCCTCGCCGGGGAGCCGGCCGGCTTCGCGTTCGACCTGCTCCGCGTCCCGGGACGTCCAGTCCCCGGTCAGGATGACGTGGGCGTCGGATCCGTGCCGCTCGATCGCAAACTCCGGTCTCGGATCCATGCGGTGTCGTTCGTGCTCCCGACCGGCACGGTTGAGCCGGACTCGTGTGGCCTGTATCGTGGTCATTCGCCGTCCGGCGATCAACCCTCGCCCGGGCGCCCAGGTCGATTAGGCCGCACCTGTTCCCCGTTCCCCACATGGCTTTCACCCTGAACGTCGCTGTCGAGCGCTGGCCCATCGCGGGAACCTTCACCATCGCTCGAGGCTCGCGGACGGAGGCGGTCGTCGTCACCGCCGAAGTCTCGGACGGAGCCGTGCGGGGACGCGGAGAGGGCGTCCCCTATGCCCGGTACGGCGAGACGGTGGAGGACGTGGCGGCAGCCCTCGCGAGCCTTCGCGCACGGGTCGAGGGTGGTCTGACCCGCGACGATCTCGCGGCCCTCGTCCCGGCCGGCGCGGCGCGCAATGCGCTCGACTGCGCCCTGTGGGACTTCGAGGCCAAGCGAGCCGGCGTGCCGGCGCACGTGCTCGCCGGCATCGACAGGCTTTCGCCGGCCACCACCTGCTACACGCTGAGCCTCGGCGATCCGGTTGCGATGCGCGAGGCGGCGCGCGCTGCCGCGCACCGCCCGATCCTCAAAGTGAAGCTTGGTGGCGGCGATCAGGACATGGAACGCCTTGCCGCCGTGCGCGAGGGCGCGCCCGAGGCAGAACTCGTTGTCGACGCCAATGAAGGCTGGCGTCCGGACCAGCTCGAGCCCTTTCTGGCAATCTGCGCAGAGCAGGGCGTCATGCTGGTCGAGCAGCCTCTCCCGGCCGCGTCCGACGGCATGCTGGCCGGAATCTTCAGGCCGGTGCCGGTCTGCGCGGACGAGAGCCTGCACGGGCTCGACGGCCTGGACTCGGTGGCCGAGCGCTATGACGCCGTCAACATCAAGCTGGACAAGGCTGGCGGCCTGACTGGCGCCCTCGCGCTGGCCCGTGCCGCGGGCGAGCGTGGGCTCGGCATCATGGTCGGCTGCATGGTCGGCACGTCTCTCGCGATGGCGCCCGCCATGCTGCTCACGCCGCTCGCCCGTTTCGTCGACCTGGACGGCCCGCTTCTTCTTGCGCGCGACCGGGAGCCCGGGCTGCTCTACGAAGGGAGCGTCGTCCGGCCGCCATCCCCCGCGCTCTGGGGCTGAGCCTGGGCGCGGGCAGCCCGCGCGGCCGCGGCGATGCAGGCCAGCGCGGCGAGGCCCAGCGGCGCCATGCCGGCAAAGCCCGCGACGCCGAAGGCGCGGTAGAGCGGCCCGCTGGCCAGTGTGGCCAGCCCCGTCGCAAGGGCGGTGGCGGACACGAAAACGCCCTGTGAGCGGGCCCGCGACAGCTCCGGCGCGTAGAGCGCGAAGGCGCCGATGGTGCCGAGATGCGTCGCGCCGAAGCTGATGCCGTGCATGGCCATGGCCACCGGCAGCAACCAGGCCGGAGGGCTCGTTGCCATGAGCCCCCAGCGCAGCATGGCGCTTACGGCTCCGACCACGAGGAAGGAAAAGGCCGGGAATCCGGTTCCCACGGCCCCGCCGAAGGCGCCAAAGAGCAGGATCTCGGCAAGCACGCCCACGCCCCACAGCAGTCCGACGGCGGACGGCGGAAAGCCCGCCGCCGCGAAGCTGATCGATCCGAAGGCATAGAGCATCGCGTGGCTCGCCTGCACCATGGCCGCCCCGGCGATGACGAGGAGCAGCACGGGCGGGATGCGGCGGGCGGCCGGGGCCCGGGGTCCCGGCGGCGGAGGCTTCGAGCCGTCCGTGGCGGGTGCGAACAGCGCGGCGGCCATCGCAAGCAGGGCCGAGGCAGCGATGGCTGGCGGCACTGCAGAAGCACCCCACACGCCGATCAGGACACCGGCGCCGAGATTGGCGACGAGATAGGAAATCGAGCCCCATAGCCGGATGCGGCCATAATGCAGGCGCGGGTGTCTCTTCACGGCCGCGATGGTGAGCACGTCGCACAGCGGCATGGTCGGCGATTGCGCGATCGCGCAGAGCGCCACGAGAACGGCGATGGGCGCGAGACCCTGGGCGACCGGCAGTGCCAGCATCGCCGCGGCCACGATCAGCTGCGCGGCCGCAAGCACCTTCACGGGCCCGACGCGGCCGTCGGCGAGCCCGGCCGTCCACGGCGTCACCAGGAGGCGTACCACCATCGGGATGGCCAGCAGCATGGCGATCGCGTCGGCGCCGATCCCCCGCCCCGCCAACCAGACCGGAAGGAAGGGCAGTTGCACGCCCAGACCCAGGAACGTGGCCGCGTAAAGGCACGCAAGGCGAAGGGCGGTGGACGAATCAGGTGACATCGGATGAGCGAGGGAGGAAGGTGAGGCCCTTGTAGACGGGCGTCCCCCAGGATCAAGCGCGAGCTCGACCGCTGTCCGGGACGGGCCTCGTGCCAGGATGATCGCGCTGCCGATGACCGATACAGGAAAGCCGCCACTCTCGCCCGAGGACTACGACGCCATTCTCGGCGCCGTGCTGGAGACGGCGAGGGGGCGCTGGTTCCTCGCCGAGCATGCGCGTCGCAACCGCCACGCCGAGACGGCGGTGCTGCTGGAGGCGATTGCACGCCTCGAGAAGATGGTCGCCTCGCAGCAGCCCGCGGTGGCTGCCGAGGACATCGCGCTGCGCCGCGAGGTGGCGGAGATGTCGGAAGCCCTGCAGCGCGCCAAGCGCGAAGTCGCCGCCAGCCTGGCCGAGGAGCGAGGGGTTCGCCGGTTGGAGGCGGACAGGGCGCTGGACGACCTTCTCGCCGGCGCGGAACGCGCCGACCGCGACACCTTCAATGCGGCCGAGCACGTGCAGGAGATTGCCTGGGCTCTTCGCGAGACCAGGGACATCGACCGCGCCACAGCCGAACTGGACCGGCAGGCCGCCGAGATCTACCGGGCCTCCAACCAGCACGCCCTCACCAGCCAGCGCCTCCGTTCGCTGGTCTCCGTCTTCCGGCTGCTCGACGCCAGGACGGCCCACTTGGTGGCGAGCTGGTCGTCCAAGCTGGCCTTCGTGGGCGACGAGCCTGAGCCGCAGGGAACGCCGCAGCTGCGGTTCGACACGATCATCACGGCGCCCGACGGCGGCTATCACGACGACATCGTGTTCGCCCCTGCCCTGCCGGAGGACTTCTCGGCACGGCTCGCTCCGAAGGCGCCGGGTCCCGAGCCGGAACCCGGCATGCCGGCGCGGCCGGCCGTACCGGCCCCGGCGCTCACCTCGCCCGCGCCCCTCGTCGCCGTGAAAAAGCAGCCGGAACCGGACCCACGGCTGGCGCACTTCGCGGCTGTCGACGCATTGTCCCCCGAGCAGCGGCTGGCCCTGTTCGCCTGACGCGGAGTTTCGCCATGGATCTCGGAATTTCGGGCCGCAAGGCCATCATCTGCGCTTCCTCGCGGGGCCTCGGCCGCGCCTGCGCGACGTCCCTCGCCGAAGCGGGATGCTCTGTCGTGTTGAACGGCCGCGACGCCGGGGTTCTCGCCCGAACCGCTGACGAGATCGCCCGGGCCACGGGTGTCGAGGTGAAGCAGGTCGCAGCCGACGTGGCGACGCGCGAGGGGCAGGACGCGTTGCTTGCCGCTTGCCCGGAGCCCGACATCCTCGTCAACAACAATGGCGGACCGCCGACCCGCCCCTTCCGCGAGATCGACCGCGAGGCGATGCTGAAGGGGGTCGTGCAGAACATGGTCACGCCGATCGAACTCGTCCAGCGGGTCATCGACGGCATGATCGCGCGCGGCTTCGGGAGGATCGTCAACAT
>JAESFG010000569.1_pt1 | contig 15891 bp, 15 predicted proteins | sample 9269371 | NCBI WGS metagenome assembly JAESFG01 (sample SAMN14506227, study PRJNA617093) | algae metagenome | isolation source: Aetokthonos hydrillicola CCALA 1050 (B3-Florida) and co-occurring... | place: USA: South Carolina | collected 2013-01-01 | reverse complement strand
TACTTTCAACTTATTGTCGAATCGAAAACGCAACAGTTGTGGCCCATCACTGCGGCGGTACGGTTCCGATCCCGATGGCCATCGCTTCGGGCTTGAATGCTGCGCCCTCGCATGCGGCCGGCATCGCTCCCCTACACGTCGGGCATTCCGGCCTTCGCGAGCAGTTCCGCGCGGCGTCGCCAGAACCGTACGACGCGCGGATTGATCAGCGCGATGTAGGCCCGGACTTCATCGGCGCACCGCCGCCAGTTCCGCTCGTCCTCCTGCAATTGTCGGCTGTCCTGCAGCATGCGACATCGATGGCCGGTTGCCTGATCTGCGGATGTTGCGCGCGCCGCGAGGTGGGCGAGGATGAGCGTCGAGCTCTGGTTGAAGTTCGTGAGCGTCCGCGCGATCTCATAGGTGTCGGTGACCGTCGTCCCGTCGAGCTGCTTGCTGTTCTGCAGATCCTTGATCGCCGTCTGGATCTCCGCGATCTTGGCGTAGCAGCGCCCCAGGACGGGGATCAGCTTGCCGTGGACAGTGTCCCTCTTGCCAGACCGCTCAAGTTCGACAATGCCTCCCACGACGTCGGCCGCCTGCGCGGTGTACACCTCCGCCTCGACCAGCAGGTTGGTGAGGAGAGCCCCGCTGAGGGCGTACTGGTGGTACATCTCCGCCTGGGCCAGCGCGGTCTGCTGCTTCATCTGGGCCGACTGCTGATATGCGATCACGGCAGCGGCGAAGCCGACCCCCACGGTGCCGAGAGCCGCGATCCAGTCCCGTCCACAAGGCAGAAAACCCGGTTCGCCGCTCCTGCACCAGGTCTCGCCGCCGCTCGCCAGAAGCAGTCCCCCGAAGCCGCAGAGGACCAGCACGGCAAAGAGCCATGCGTTGCGGCGGAAAGCCTCGTGAAAATTCCCGGTGTCGTCGGTCACGGGACGACGCTACAGCGGCCGGGGCGCGGGCGCATTGCCTCTCCCTGTCGGACCGTTAGCGCCGCATTACCGCGTTTCCTTCGAGTGACGGCACCCGTGTCATGGCGTCCACACCTCACGAGCGGCGACCGCTGTAGCCGAATGTGTCAGCCGCTCCAATCAGGGCTTCGGAGTGGCGACCCCGGCAGGGCTCGAACCTGCAGCCGCCGCCTTCTAAGCGGCAGGTTAATTCCGAAACATTACATGTCATCCCTCCGCGCCTCTCACGCGGTGGGGACACTCTGGGGGACACAAAACGCCCGGCAGGACCCATCCCTCGCCCGCTTCGGCGCCCCCCCGCCGGACCCTGCAGACAGGCGCCAGCACCGGCACTTGCGGCGACTGGCGGGCGCACTTGGACCCGTCGCCGCTGGCCCAGATCGAACCCCCTTATGACCCCCGCCCCCGGCCTGAGCCTCTCGGTGCCGCGTACATGGATAGCGACGAGCGCGCTAGGATGCCTGTGTGATGCAGCGGCGCTTTCGGGGAATGTGGTCTTGGAGCGACCCGCCGGTCAGTTCCTTGATCTGTCCGGCAGGACAGCTGCCGTCATTCACCAGCGCTCTGCTGCCATAGGCTATCGTGCCGGGCGGCGGCTCGCTCGTCAGAACAGTCGGTGCCGCTACGCATCCAGCCACAAGCAGCGCAAGTGCCAAAGCCCCGACCCGGCGCATCACCATTCCCCCCGGCATCCGAAGAATGGAGCATAGGCCTTGCCACTTGGCAGGAATAGCTATTTGCGCCCGGTCGCCACCAGAGGCATTGCCCCGGCCTCGCGCCGATCTGCAGCGCCAACCCTTTCTTCACGATTGGCGCGCCTCGTGGTCGATGTCCGTCACGCGTCTTGGCTCCCACGCCGATAGCAGTCTCGACGGACTTGCCCGATCCAGGAGCTCATCAGGCCCCGCTGTCTCCTGTACACATCCCGACGACTTTGCCCGCGCTTGCTGTAGGGGCGCGATCCCCCTTCGACCCCATACTACAAAGGTCAATATAAACTGATACCTATTATGTAGGCAAAAATGACAATACCAACAATCAGAAGAAAAATAGAATACATTACTCCACCAAATACCCTGAGCCAATCTGGTATGTATAACATTGAAGAAATTAATACTATAGTAATGCCAATTATGCCAATATAACTGAGGGCGCCGTTCACCCACGTCGCAAAGAAATTAAGTCTGACATTCGCACCGACAAGAACAAGAGAAATGAAGAATACGGCAGTCCCCCACCGCCGTATTGCGAGCTTCTGGTTGGAAAAAGACCGGAACATGCTCATCGTAAGTTCCTGATGGGCAGGGCCCCCCAATTTTCAGGAAGTGTCCGTGGCTCTCCTTGACCTCTGTCAATCGGCGCTAAGCCGACGAGCGCTCGACCGCCTGTGAACTGGGGCAGGCCGCTAAATGGTGCAGGTCGGCGGGCGCATTCACACCCGCGCCTGTCACGACCGGGCGGAGTTGTGGTCGGAGAGAACTGCGCCAGCATCTTCGCCTATAGGGCGCGGTGAACTCGAAGTGCACGTGAGCGCCTATTTGCCAGACAGGCAAAGCGCGCGGTCTACGCTTTGTGGTATCTGCTACTTGTAGAAGGGTTACTGATAAGAATGTCGTTGTGCTACGGCGCCGCCGTCGACTGCAAGGCAGGCTCTTAATTGGCTGATACATTTTGAAGCGCAAAGTGGTGCTCATATGTGTGGTCTTTGCGGTTTTTGTTGTCTCGTGGTGGATCGACAAAAATCTTGACCCGGGAGCATTATTTTGGCGCCTTGCCAATAATTCCGGCGTCGAACGCGATTACTCCTTTGCTGTGCGCTTAATTGTGTTTCTTCCTGCGCATCTATATGTTCCTATTGTAACGTACTGGATATTCGTAAAAAAATGGAATATCAGTAATTTATTGTTTTCTACTTCTGTTTACTTTATTATTGTTTTACTTTATGTTTTTGTGGCTACAGCAAGATTCCACTAGCTTGAAGGGGAAGTCGTTCGTGATTTCAAGAACGTTCAGGGAACAAGAACGATGAGCGAGAGCTTGGGACAGGACGCGGGACAGCCGCGCACGACGACGGGCCGATAGGTCAAGGGTGTGTCCGGCAATCCGAGCGGACGACCGAGGAGCTACGAGAACGTCGCTGCGTTGGCGCTCACCTTCACGCGCGACGCAATCGAGACCTTGGCCCGGATCGCGACGAACCGGAAGGCGCCAGCCGCAGCGCAGGTGTCCGCCGCCGAATGAAAAACCCGAGGATTCGCCTCGGGTTTTGGTGGTCCAGACCGTTGGGTCTGTTGGGCTTCGGAGTGGCGACCCCGGCAGGGCTCGAACCTGCGACCTGCCGCTTAGAAGGCGGCTGCTCTATCCAGCTGAGCTACGGGGCCGGAAGACCGGGCGGAACAGGGCCGGGTTCGGTCAGTGCGTCCAGGGCTGGACACGGTTGAACTTGAAATTGTCCGAGTAGGCGATGGTCCGCCGCTTGGGGTCCTTGGGTTCCTCCACCGAGGCGGCGATCCCATTGCGTGCCGCGTAGGCGAGCGCCTCTTCCTTTGTGTCGAACCAGAGCTTCACCTGCTGGCGCATGTCGCCGGAACTGGTCCAGCCCATCAGCGGGTCGATCTCGCGCGGTTTCTCCTGCTCGAACTCGAGCAGCCAGCGCGTCGCCTTCGCCGTGCCGGACTGCATCGCGGTCTTTGCGGGTCGATAGATCCGGGCCGTCATCCTCGTCATCCCTGTCGAAGGTTCTCCGCCGGCCCGCCGCTGGGTCCGGCGGGGTGGTCGGGGCAGCAGGATTCGAACCTGCGACCTGAAGTACCCAAAACTTCCGCGCTACCAGGCTGCGCTATACCCCGAACGTCGATGCATTGCCCGAGTTTCGTAGGGACAGGTTGCGATCCGGTCAAGGGCGCTTCAGGGCCGGACGTAGGACGGCGCCGGCGACATGGGGTCCTTGTGATTGAACCATTGTCCGGAGGCGTCACGGCGCCAGCCACGCTGGAACAGCGCGTTCCACGTGTCGGCGCGGCGCTGGCACGCCTCCTGGCGCAGTGTCGTGCGACAGGCCTGGTCTGCCGCGGTCCACTCCTGCATCGTCTGCTTCGTCTGGGCGTCCGGCTCCGGCCCCTCGGCCCTTGCCGCGGGCGACGCGAGGCCCAAGGCCAGGACGGCAACCGCGGCGCGCAATGGCGTTGCCATGGTGATCACGCGTCGAGCCCCCGTTTCAAGCGACCGGCCACAGAATCAGCCGGACACCTCGACAGCATGCCACACCACGGCTAAGGCTCCGCGAAGGAGGACGATCGAATCCGCCCGATGCCCGCGGTCAGGCCGGCATCAATGCCTGCAGGGCGTCGTAGACCGCCGGGGTGCCGGCAATGATCGGGTTGCCGTTCTTCAGACCGTCACCGGCAAGGAAGTCGTTCGTGCGGCCGCCGGCGGCGCGAACCACGGCGATGGCGCCGACGCAGTCCCACGCGTTGATGTGGCACTCGACATAGCCGAGCACACGTCCACAGGCGACGTAGCACAGGCACAATGCCCCCGACCCGTTGCGGTGGTACATTCCGCCCGCGTGCAGGAGGTTCGAGAGGACGGCGAGCACCCGGTCGGCCGGGACCCGCGGCGAATGGCCGACGCTCACAAGCCCTTGCGTCAGGGCCTTTCCGGCATGTGGCGCGATCGGCTGGCCGTTCATCGTCGCCTGCCCGCCGCGCCGGCCGAGAAAGAGCTCGCGATTGGCGGGATCGTAGACAGCGCCGAACTCGATCTCGCCGTCCTGGACGTAGCCGACGGACACGCACCAGCTCCGCAGGCCGCTGACGAAGGGCTGGGTGCCGTCGATGGGATCGACGACCCAGATGCCCCTGCCCTCCTCCGGCTCCAGCAGCCCCGTCTCCTCGCCGAGGAAGCCATCCCCGGGAAAGGCCTCGCCGAGCCGCTTGCGGATCAGCTTTTCGGTGTCCTCGTCCGCCTCCGACACCATGTCCTGTGCGCCCTTGGAGCGGATGGTGAGCGTATGCAGGCGGTTGAAGTAGTCATTGGCGAGCGCTCCCGCTTCCTCGATGAGGCCGGGCAGGAAAGCAAAGCGGCGGTCGAGCTCGGTGGTGTCGGTCATGCGTCTCTCCAGAGCCAGGCCGCGCCGCGCACGCCGCTGGCATCACCGTGGCGGGCCTTCACGACCGGCGTATAGAAGACGGGCGAGAAGATGTAGCCCGCGAGGCGCGGCGGCAGCTCGTCATAGAGCTCGTCGACATTCGACATGCCGCCGCCCATGACGAGGATGTCGGGGTCGAGCGCGTTGACGACGAGGGAGAGCCCACGCGCCAGCCGGTCGAGATAGCGCTCCCAGACGAGCCGGGCGAGGCGGTCGCCCGCCCGCATGCGCCGAATGATCTCCACGGGCTTCGGTGCGTCCTGGGCATGGCGGGCATAATCGTTGCCGAACCCCGTTCCGGACACCCAGGTCTCCAGGCAGCCATGCTTGCCGCAGTAGCAGGGGGTGCCGGGAATCTCCGTGACGTCAGGGATGGGCAGAGGATTGTGACCCCACTCTCCTGCCCCGTTGTTGGGCCCGGTATGGGCACGGCCGCCGATGGCGACGCCGGCTCCCGCGCCCGTCCCGAGAATGACGGCGAAGACGACATTATGCCCTGCGCCTGCCCCGTCGATCGCCTCCGACACGGCGAGGCAGTTCGCGTCATTGTCGACGCGGATCTCGCGCCCGATCACGCGGCGCAGATCCTGCGCGACCGGCCTGCCGAGGATCCAGGTCGAGTTTGCGCCCTTGGCGAGCCCGGACTTCGGATCGAGCGAGCCGGGGATGCCGATCCCGATCGTTCCCGTCATTCCGGTATCCGCCTCGATTCGCCCGATGACCGAGGCAACGGCCTTCAGGCAGGCCTCGTAGTCACCGCGCGGCGTGTCCTCCCGCAGGCGGACCAGCTCGGCGCCATCCGGCGTCAGCCCGACCCCCTCGATCTTCGTACCGCCCCAGTCGATCCCGACATGCATCGTCATCGCGTGCTCCTCAGGCCGGCGCGTCGCGCCAGCCCCAGCCCTCCGCGAGCCGCAGGCAGGTGCGCCAGTGCTCGACACCATCGATGGTGGACATGGCCCGCATGGACGTCGCGGCAGAGGCGTGCGCCAACGCCACGCACTGCTCGACCGGCCAGTCCTCATGGACGCCGAAGACGAAGCCGGCGGCGAAGGCGTCCCCTGCCCCGTTGGCGCCGACCACGATGTCGGAGGGGATCCGCGTCGAGCCCTTCACCGTCATGCCGCCGTCGCGGGTGAACGCGACCGCGCCGCGCGGAAAGTGGACGGCGAGGAGCTTCATGGTCCCCTGGCCGAGCACCTTGCGGGCCGCGCCGATGACGGCCGGAACGTCCGTGTGGCCATCGCGCACCGTGATCTCGCCGGCGAGCGCGCCAATCTCGAAGTCGTTGACCACGAGGAGGTCGAGCCATGGCAGGCATGGCCGCGCGAGGCCGGCGAGCTTGTCACGGTCGATGGTGACGAGCTCGAGATTGTTGGTGAGCCCGGCCTTCCTCGCCTTCTTCAGCGCCGCCACCCAACCATTGGGCTCGTCGTGCCAGGGCCTGTCCATCGTGTCGTGCACCCCGGGAAGGCCGAGATGCAGGATGCGGGCCCTGGTCTGCTCGAAGTCGAAATGATCCGGCGTCAGCAGCGTCCCCACGCCCTGGTAGTAGAAATGAGTCCGCTTGCCGGTCTCCCTGATGCACATCGCGTCAGAGAACTGGGTCACGCCCTTCAGCACGTGGAGCTGGCCCCGGCCTATACCGCGCCGGTCGCATTCAGCCAGAAGAAAGCGCCCATTGTCGTCGTCGCCGACGACGCCGATCGTATCGACAGGCATCTCGGGGTCGAGCAGCCGCATGTCTGCCGCGAAATTGTGGCCCGAGCCTCCCCCCTTGGGATCGAGTTCGAAAATCTCGTTGGAGCTCTCCTCGGTCGGCCAGACCTGGATCAGCTTGTTGTTGTCGACGCACCAGGTTCCGCCGGTAACGATGCCCCTGCGGGCCGCGCTCGCCATGCTTCTCGTCCTCTCGTGCCGGGGGACGCCACGCAGGCCGGCCCGCGCGGCGCGTCCTGCCTCAGCCGTGCTTGAGCACGGCCTCGGTGATCTGGTTGTCCTCGGCGAGGGAACGGAACGGCTTGACGCCCTCCTTCTGGAGCTCGCCGTGGTAGGCCTTCACCGCCTCCTCCGGCTTCGCGTCGCCGTCGGCGACGGCACGCATCAGCCGGACGATGGCGAGCGGCGATTCCGCCAGGTTGATCTTGCGGCCGAAGAGCGCGACGCGGGCGCCGTACTTCTCCGACTGGTGCAGAAGCTCGAAGCAGTCGCGCGTCGTTCCCGCACCGCCGCCGAGCACGCCGACGATGACGCCGGGGTCGTAGGAGGCGAGTTCGTCGAGCGCCTTCGGGCCGTTGAACGGGATCTTGAGGAAGCGCGGGCGCTCTGCCTCCGTCAGCCCGGCTAGGCAGCGCATCAGGCAGTCGTTCACGTAGTGCGGCACGAGTTCCGGCGCGATGCCGCATTCCACGTTCGGGTTGAACACTTCGAGGAAGTAGGTGAACCCGTTGGCCTGCGCGTCGGCACGGAAATCTGCGAAAGCGTTGAGCGAGGCGTAGTCGGCGTCGAGGTCGTTGTTGAAGGTGATCGAGTAGAGGCCGAGGTCGGTGCCCACCAGCGGCGCGCCGGGGGTGGGAGTCGGCTTGCCGTACATGACCTGGGAGAGATTGGCAGAGCGGAAGGGCCGCGACGGCTTCTTGGCGTACGTCGCGCCGCGCATCACCCACACGTCGGTCGTGTCGTTGGCGCGGATGGCGGGCTTGACCGGACTGTTGTCGAAGACCTTGCGCCTGTGCAGCTGCTCCAGGTTCGACACGGATGTCAGCATGATGTCGACGATGCCCTGCTCGACGACCTGCTGGACCGAGTCGAGGAACTCGGCGCGCGTCTTGTAGCGGGTGTAATTGCCGTCCTTGTCACGCTTCGGCCCGCAGGACGTGATGCTCGGCCCCATGTCGCCGTCCTTGGCATCGGCGATGATGAAATCCGTCCGCCGGTACTGACCGGCACGGATCCGGCTGAGTTTCTCGTCCACGCGCTTCATGGTCTTGCTCCTGCGGGGGCTGGCGGGCCTCAAAAAGCCGGCGCGCGCGGCGACCCGGCCGCGCGCGCCGAATACCCTTAGCGTGTATCAGCCGGCGGCGGCAGCCTGGGCGTGCTCTCCGAAGCGGCCAGGCGCGGCGCCCGTCATGATCGCGACCGCATCGGACATGGTGCAGTCCGAGGGTTTCACCACCGCGACACGCCGGCCGAGGCGGTGGATGTGGATCCGGTCGGCCACCTCGAAGACATGCGGCATGTTGTGGCTGATGAGGACGATCGACAGGCCGCGCTTCTTCACGTCCAGCATCAGCTCAAGCACCTTGCGCGATTCCTTCACGCCAAGTGCCGCCGTCGGCTCGTCCATGATGACAACCTTCGAGCCGAAGGCCGCGGCGCGGGCAACGGCCACGCCCTGGCGCTGGCCGCCCGACAGCGTCTCGACTGCCTGGTTGATGTTCTGGATGGTGAGGAGGCCCAGTTCGGAGAGCTTCTTGCGTGCGATCGTCTGCATCCCCTTGTGATCGAGCAGACGGAACACGCTCCCCAGGACGCCGGACTTGCGGATCTCGCGACCGATGAAGAGGTTGTCGACGATCGACAACGCCGGCGAGAGCGCCAGGTTCTGGTACACCGTCTCGATGCCCGCCTGGCGCGCATCGATGGGCGACTTGAAGTGGACGGGCTTGCCGTCCAACTCGATCTCGCCGCTGTCGGGGATCACGGCCCCCGCCAGGGCCTTGATGAGGGTGGACTTGCCGGCGCCGTTGTCCCCGATCACGGCAAGGATCTCGCCCTGGTGCAATTCGAAGTCGGCGCCGTCGAGCGCGACGACGCGCCCGTACTTCTTCGTCAGGCCGCGGGCCTGAAGGATCGTGTTGGGAGAGGCGCTCACTGGGACACCTTTCTGATCCACTGGTCGATCGCCACGGCGCCGATGATCAGCACGCCGATGAGGAGGAATGTCCACTGCGGGTCGGTGCCGTAAAGGCGCAGGCCCAGCGAGTAGACGCCGACGATGAGGGCGCCGAACACCATCCCGAGCACCGAGCCGCGCCCGCCGAAGAGCGAGATGCCGCCGATCACGACCGCCGTGATGGATTCGATGTTGGCGAACTCGCCCGCCGTCGGGGACACCGAGCCGATGCGCCCGATCAGGACCCAGCCGGCGAAGGCGCAGATGAGTCCCGAGATCGTGTAGACCGTGATCAGCATCTTGGTCACGGGCACGCCGGACAGCTCGGCCGCGTCGGGATCGTCGCCGACCGCGTAGACCCTTCGGCCCCAGGCCGTGTAGTTCAGGACGTACCAGAGCAGCGCGACGAGGATCACCATCGACGCCACGCCCGCGGTGAGGATCGCGCCGTTGATGTTCACCTTCGAGCCGAACACCTGCAGCAGCGGCGCCTGCGCCTCGATGTCCTGGCTGCGGATCGTCTCGTTGGCCGAGTAGATGTACTTGATGGCGCTGTAGATCTGCCACGTGCCCAGCGTGACGATGAAGGGCGGCAGCTTGATGCGGGCGATCAGCCAGCCATTGATGAAGCCGCACAGGCCGCCGACGATGAAGCCGCACAGGATGGCAAGCGGAACCGGGACGCCGTAGCGGAAGGTGAACTGGCCCATCACCACCGAGCTCAGCACCATGATGGCGCCGACCGAGAGGTCGATGCCGGCGGTGAGGATGACCAGCGTTTGCGCCGCGCCGATGATGCCGGTGATGGCGACCTGCTGCAGGATCAGCGACAGCGCGAAGGGCGAGAAGAACTTCTGCCCGACCAGCAGGGCGAAGATGAGGACGGACAGGACCAGAACGATCAGCGGAACCGCAGCCTGGTTCTGATGGAGCAGGTGCTGCATTTTCTGGAGCGCGGAGCGCTCATGCCCCTCGAAGGACGCGACGGACTTGTCGGCCTTGTCGAGGACTGTCTCGAATTCCTGCGCAGCCATCACGCCTCTCCGGGTGCCATCGGCCTCAGATACTCGCTGCGAAAAGGGCGGCCCGAGGGGGCCGCCCTCTCACGAGCAATGGGGGATCACATCGCCTGTGCGGGGATCAGCCCCAGCACTTGGCGAGGCCTTCCTTCACGGAGATCGACGGCACGCCATCGACGGGCTTGTCGGTGATGAGCGAGACGCCGGTGTCGAAGAAGTTCTTGCCCTCGGTGTTCTTGGGCTTCTCCTTCTTGTCGGCCCAGGTCTTGATCGCCTCGACGCCCTTCGACGCCATCAGCAGCGGGTACTGCTGCGAGGTGCCGCCGATGACGCCGGCCTCGACGTTCTTGACGCCCGGGCAGCCGCCGTCGACCGACATGATCAGCACGTCCTTCTCCTTGCCGACGGCCTTCAGCGCCTCGTAGGCGCCGGCGGCGGCGGGCTCGTTGATGGTGTGGATCACGTTGATGGAGGGATCCTTCTGGAGAAGGTTCTCCATCGCCTTGCGGCCGCCCTCGGGGTTGCCGTTGGTGTAGTCGTGGCCGACGATCCGCTTGTCGTCCTCGTCGCCGATGACGTTCGGGTTCTTGATGTCGATCCCGAAGCCCTTCATGAAGCCCTGGTCGCGCAGCACGTCGACGGTGACCTGCTTGGAGTTGATGTCGAGGAAGCCGATGCGGGCATCCTTGGCCTTGTCGCCAAGCTTCGCCTTGGCATAGGCGCCGATCAGGAAGCCGGCCTGGAAGTTGTCCGTTGCGAAGGTCGAGTCGGCCGCGTCGATCGGCTCGAGGGGCGTGTCGAGGGCGATCACGAGGATGCCGGCGTCGCGCGCCTTCTTGATCGTCGGGACGATCGCCTTGGTGTCGGACGGGGTGATCAGGATGCCCTTGGCACCGTCGGCGATGCAGGTCTCGACCGCCGCGACCTGGCCCTCGTTGTCGCCGTCGTCCTTGCCGGCGTAGGTCTTCAGGTCGATGCCGAGCTCGGCCGCCTTGGACTTCGCGCCTTCACGCATCTTCACGAAGAAGGGGTTGGTGTCGGTCTTGGTGATCAGGCAGGCGGCGATGCCGGCGGCCTGGGCCGGAGCGCAGAAGAGCGCGGCCATCGCGACGGCGCCCAGGAGCGAAGAGACGATAGTCTTGTTCAAGAATTCCTCCCACTTTTGTCCCCGAGCCACGGTTCTGCCGGTGTCTTCGGGGCGAGACGGTCCGGCGATGATCGCCACATGCCGTTCTCACGGCGAAGCGAACAGAGAAACAGGCTGACTGTCAATCGACAGGCTGAAGCCTGGAGAAGTGGTCCGGCGCCCTTGCCGGGCGCGCCGCGGGCCAGGGCGGGCGTCACGCCAGCACCTCCCTGAAGCTTTCCGGTGCTCCCCCGGTGAGGAGCTCGCGCATCGGGCTGTAGCTGACGTGGAACGGCAGGCTGGCCGCACCGACGGCCCCGGCATCCCTCCCGACCCCGCCCACCACGATGGCCGGCGGCGTCCGGGATTCCGTGACGCACTCCGCCACCCTTTCGGTAATGCGGTGGATGAGGAGGCCCAGCGTATCGGGCGGCAGGTCACCGGCCACGATCACGGTCTCGACATCGAGAAGCGCGGAGCATGTCAGGATCGGCAGCGCCAGCGCGTCCGCCGCGTCATCGGCCCATTCCGCGAAAGCCGCAGGCATCTGCGCGATTGCCGCCGGCAGGTCCAGGCAGCCCGCCGCCGGGACACCCCGCCAGCGCAGGTGCCTGGCGAGAACGCTCAGCGACGCGCGGCCGATCAGCGGCACGTGCCCCCGAAAGGAGCGCGGCGAAGACGCCAGGCGCGACGGCCCCACCGGCATGACCGCGACGTCTCCGGCATTCGCATGGGCGCCGCGCAGATAGTCGCCATTGAGCACAACGCCGCCGCCGACCGCGGATCCGATGAAGAAGTAGAGAAAATCCTCGAAGGCGCGGCCATGGCCATAGAGGAGCTCGCCCACGGCCGCGGCGCTGCCGTCGTTCTCGATCACGATCGGGAGGCCTGTGACGCGGGCTAGCCCGGCCTGAACGTCGAACCCGTCCCACGGGGCGAGACTGTCGCCCGGGAGCTCGAGCTCGGAAATCCAGCTGCCGAAATTGTATGGCAGCGCGACGCCGATGCCGGCAATGCGGTCGCTCGCCTCCTGTCCGAGGTGGCGTCGGAAGCCAGCGACGTGATCCGCGATCAGCCCCATCGCCGTGTCGGGCGAAGGCAACTCGCCGACGAAGCCGCGGTCGAGCACAGCTCCCTGAAGGTCGACAAGGACCGACGAGATCATGCCCCGGTCAATACGCACGCCGATCGCATAGGCACCGGAGGGGTTGAGTTCGAGGAGCGTCGCCGGCTGGCCGCGGCCGCCGAAGCGCTTGCCGCGCATGCGGACAAGGCCGTTTTCCTCGAGCTTGCGGACGATGACCCCGGCGGCGTTGCTGGTCAGGCCGATACGGCGGGCGAGATCGGCTTTCGACGCCGGGCCAAACCGCCGCAAGGCGGTCAGGAGCACCCGCTCGTTGAAATCGCCGACAAGGACAGAGTTCGTCCCTGGTCCCGAGGCGAGCCGGCCTTGCCGAGCGCCCATTCATCCCCCCGAGCCGGCTGTCGCGCGATGGCCGCCGGCTTTTGTCATTCAAGATGACTTATTCTATGCCGGCGAAGCCGGCGCTCGTCAACGGGATTCGTGACTGCGTCGCCCCGGGACGCGCAGCTGCGACCATCTCTCTCCTATTTCGACCCGAAAAGCGGGTGCTCGACCTTGTCGCCAGCTTTGATTCCCAGCTTCGCGGCTGTTCCGCCATTCAACTCGAGCACGCCGAGGACCGGCTCGCCGGAGGAAATCGTCCGGGTCGATTCAGGTTCGGTGTTCTCCGCGATCCGCGCGATGGTGCCGTTCCTGCGGATGAAGACCATGTCCAGAGGGATCAGCGTGTTCTTCATCCACATCGCCACCTGCTGCTCGCCGGCGAAGTCGAACAGCATCCCCCGGTCCGCCGGAAGGTAGCGGCGGAACATCAGGCCCTTGGCGCGGTCCTCGTCGTTGCGCATGACCTCGACGGAGAAGGCCTTCGGGCCGGACGCCGTGACGATGACGAGGCGTTCGAGGGCTTCGTCCGCAGACGCCGGAGCCCGGATCACCAGCGCGAGGGTCAGGACGGCAAGGACGGGGAACAATCGACTCAGCACGGCAGCACCTTCGCGGGCTCCGTTGAGATGCCGAATGAAGTCAGGAGCGCCTTTGAGCGAGACTGCACGGGCCAGATTGCGCCGTCAATTCACGGCGCGGGCCAAGTCGATAACCTCAATGTGACGAAGGAATGTGGCCGCCCTCGACGGGCCGCACCTCGGCCGCCATCAGCCCCTTCGGCCCGTCGCCGAAGCGCACCAGAACCATCTGCCCCGGCTTGAGCTCGGCAATGCCGAAGCGGCGCAGCGTCTCCATATGGACGAAGATGTCCGGCGTTCCTTCGCCGCGCGAGAGAAAGCCGAACCCGCGCAGCCTGTTGAACCACTTCACCTGCGCCTGCTCGAGGCCGCTCGACGGTACGACGGTCACATGCGTGCGGGCGGGTGGCAGCTGCGAGGGATGCGGCGCCGTGGTCGTGTCCATCGACACGATCCGGAAGGCCTGGTAGCCGCGTGGCCGCTTCTGAGCCTCGCAGACAATGCGCGCGCCCTCATAGGCGGTGGAGAACCCGTCGCGCCGAAGGCAGGCAGCATGCAGCAGCACGTCGGGCAACCCATTGTCGGGAACGATGAAGCCGTAGCCTTTCGACACGTCGAACCACTTGATCGTGCCTGATATCTCGACGAGTTCGAGCTCCCCCTCGTCCTGGCCGCGCAGGCGTGCCCGGTCCGCGCTGTCGGAGCCTTCGGCCAACGTCGCTCGCTGTGCCTTGGGAGAAAATTCGTCCGACATATTGAAACACCGAGCGAAAACAGGACTGAGTGGACGATGTCGGCGTGCCCCGGGAGAGAGCCGCGCAACTGATTCTGTCGAAAGAATAGCATCGGCCCCGGAAGGCGACAGTGACTTTTCGTCAATCAGGAGGCGAAGCGAACGTTGTCCACGACCTGTTGCATCACGGTGCCAATGTCGCCCCTCAAAACGATGTCGGCGATGGGGTCGAGAGGGGTCGGCTCGCGGTTCACGATGGCGAGCACCGCGCCGTTCTTCTTGGCGATGGCAGGGAACCTCGCCGCCGGTTGCACGACCAGGGAGGAACCGATGGCGATCATCAGGTCGCAGGCTGCCACCGCTTCGTGGGCCCGCCTCATGGCTTCTTCCGGCATAGACTGGCCGAAGGAGACCGTCGCCGACTTCACCATTCCGCCACATGCGTCGCAGGCCGGGGCCTCCCCTGTCGCCTCGAAGCGGGCGCGCACCGGTACCAGTTCGTGCCGCATGCCGCAGGCCAGGCAGCCCGCATAGGTCGCGTTGCCGTGCAGCTCGATCACGAGATCGGCCGGAAGGCCCGAGTCCTGGTGGAGATTGTCGATGTTCTGGGTGATCAGGGCCGCGAGGCGGCCCTCGTCCGCAAGCCTGCGGATGGCGAGATGACCCCGGCCGGGTTTGGCTCCGCGCCAGGAATCGTCCATCTCGAACTTGTGCGCCCACGCCCTGCGGCGGACGGCGTCGCTAGCCACGAATTCGTCGAACGGGATCGGCCTTGTCCGCATCCACGGGCTGCCGGGCGAGCGGAAGTCGGGCACGCCGCACTCGGTCGAGATCCCGGCGCCGGTGAAGGCGACGATGCGCCGAGAGCGCCCGACAAGGCTGGTCAGGTCCTGGACCGTTCCGGTCGCGCCGGACGTGAGATCGGTGTTCACCATGACCCGCAGTATGGTGTCCCGGAGGCGCCCCGCAAGGCGGCCAGGTGACGCCCCGTCATCAAAATGAGACGTGAATCCGATTTGTCCCGGGCCAGACAGCCCGGGAGGCGCCGGTGAAAGCACCGAACGATCCAGACACTCCCGTCCGATCCGTGCGAACCCTGTTCCTGTCGGACGTCCATCTCGGCACCAAGGGATGCCGCGCCGACTACCTGCTGGATTTCCTGCGCCAGGTCGACGCGCCCACGATCGTTCTGGTCGGCGACATCATCGACGGCTGGCGGCTCAAGCAGGGCTGGTACTGGCCCCAACCCCACAATGACGTGATCCAGAAGCTGCTGCGCCGTGTGCGCAAGGGCGCGCGGCTCATCTACGTGCCCGGCAATCACGACGAGTTCCTGCGCGATTTCGCCGGCCATCATTTCGGCGGCGTCGAGATCGTCGAAGAGCTCGTGCATACGAGCGCGGACGGGAAGCGCTGGCTCGTGCTGCACGGCGACAAGTTCGACGTGGTCGTGCGCAACGTGAAGTGGCTGGCCCATCTCGGCGACTGGGCCTACGACCTCGCCATCGGGCTCAACATCGTCATCGGCAAGGTGCGTCGCCGGCTGGGGCTGCCCTACTGGTCCTTCTCCAACTGGAGCAAGCAGAAGGTGAAGAGGGCCGTCGCCTTCATCGGCGCCTTCGAGCAGGCCGTGGCCAACGAGGCGGCCAAGCACGGGGTGGACGGCGTCATCTGCGGGCACATCCATGCACCCGCGATGCGGGACATCGAGGGGGTGCGCTACGTGAACACGGGCGACTGGATCGAGAACTGCACGGCCGTCATCGAGCACCATGACGGGCGCCTCGAACTTGTGCGCTGGACTGACCCGGGCGCGGCCCAGGCGCCCTCCGCCGTCACAGGGAGTCTGGTGAAGGCAGCCGCATGATGCGCATCCTGGTCGCGACCGACGCCTGGCACCCACAGGTCAACGGCGTCGTGCGAACGCTCGACACCCTTGCCAGGGAAGCTCCTGCACTTGGAGCGG
>JAESFG010000568.1_pt1 | contig 15955 bp, 12 predicted proteins | sample 9269371 | NCBI WGS metagenome assembly JAESFG01 (sample SAMN14506227, study PRJNA617093) | algae metagenome | isolation source: Aetokthonos hydrillicola CCALA 1050 (B3-Florida) and co-occurring... | place: USA: South Carolina | collected 2013-01-01 | reverse complement strand
GCCGGCGCTCACCGTGCGCCACGATGGCGACGATCCCTATCTCGTGGTGGCGGCCGACAAGGGAACGGCGACTTTCTCGGACATCGCCAACGCCATCTCCCTGGAGCACGGGCACTGGCTCGGCGACGCCTTCGCCTCGGGCGGCTCGCACGGCTACGACCACAAGAAGATGGGCATCACCGCCCGCGGCGCCTGGGAGGCGGTGAAGCGCCATTTCCGCGAGATGGATGTCGACATCCAGGAGGCGCCCTTCACGGTTGCCGGCGTCGGCGACATGTCCGGCGACGTGTTCGGCAACGGCATGCTGCTCTCGCGCCGGATCCGCCTGGTCGCCGCCTTCGATCACCGTGACATCTTCCTCGATCCCGATCCCGATCCGGACGTCTCGTGGGCCGAGCGCAAGCGGCTCTTCGGCTTGCCGCGCTCCTCCTGGGCGGACTACGACAGGGCGCTGATCTCGGCCGGGGGAGGCGTCTTCTCGCGTTCGGCCAAGAGCATCCTCCTCACGCCGCCGCTGAAGGCCCTGCTCGGGTTGACCGCCGACCAGGCCACGCCGCCGGAAGTGATGCGAGCGATCCTGAAGGCCCGCGTCGACCTTCTCTGGTTCGGCGGCATCGGCACCTATATCCGCTCCTCCGCGGAAACGGACGAGCAGGCCGGCGACCGCGCCAACGACCCGATCCGCATCACCGGCGGGGACGTGCAGGCCAAGGTGATCGGGGAGGGCGCCAATCTCGGCGTCACCCAGCTCGGCCGCATCGAGGCGGCCCGCCACGGCGTCCGGCTCAACACCGACGCGATCGACAATTCCGCCGGCGTGAACACGTCCGACATCGAGGTGAACATCAAGATCGCGCTCGCCACGCCGGAGCGTGCCGGCCTGCTTCAGGCCGAAGACCGCGATTCGCTCCTCGCCGCCATGACCGACGAGGTCGCCGGGCTGGTGCTGCGCAACAACTATCTGCAGACGCTCGCCCTGTCCCTCGCGCAGCTGCGCGGGGTCGAGGATTTCGGGTTCCAGCGCCGCCTCGTCCGGCTGCTGGAGACGCAGGGCCGCCTGGACCGCACGGTTGAGTACCTGCCCGACGAGGCGCAGCTCTCCGACCGGGCCTCGCGCGCGGAGACGCTGACCCGGCCCGAGCTCGCCGTGCTCCTGGCCTATGCAAAGCTCGCGCTGCACGATGCGCTGCTCGACAGCGCCGTGCCGGACGATCCGCATCTCGCGCGCGAACTGATGCGATACTTCCCGCAGAGCCTCGTCGATCGCTTCCCGGAGGCGATCGAGTCGCACCGGCTGCGCCGGGAGATCATCGCGACCCAGCTCGCCAACGCGATCGTCAACCGGGGCGGGCCGACGGTCATCGTTCGGATTGCCGACCAGACGGGGGCGGACGCGCCCCTGATTGCCGCCGCCTACGCTGCGACGCGCGACAGCTACGAGCTGATCGCCTTCAACGGCGCCATCGACGCCCTCGATGGCAAGGTGCCGGGCGGTGTCCAGCTCGGCCTGTACCGCCAGGTGCAGGATCTGATGCTGTCGAGGACGGTCTGGTTCATCCGCAACGTGGACCTCGCGCGGGAGACGATCGACGCGGTCGTGACGCGCTACCGGGCCGGCATTGCCGAGGTCGAGGCGGGCATCAACGATGCGCTGGACCCCTCCCAGCGCGAGCGCGCCGGCCGGCGCGCCGCCGCGCTGATGCAGGACGGCGTGCCCGAACCGCTGGCGGTGCGCATCGCGCTCCTGCTGGCTCTGGAATCGGCGACCGACATCGTGCTGGTGGCGACGCGCACCGGCCGGCCGATCCCGGTCGTGGCGGCCAATCACTTTGCGGTCGCCAAGCGCTTCCGCCTCGCCGACATCGTGCTGGCGGCGCGCGAGGTCGCCGTATCCGACCACTACGACAGGCTGGCGCTCGACCGTGCCATCTCGACGCTGGCGACGGCGCACCGCGCGCTCACGACCGACGTGTCGCGCCACGTGGATCTCAGGGGCGCGGCCGCCGTCGACGCCTGGGCCGCCGAGCGTGGCCCGGACGTCGAGCGCCTATCGGCGACCGTTGAGGCCATCGCCGGCTCCGGTCTGACCCTGTCGAAGGCCGCCGTCGCCGCCAGCCTGCTGGCGGATCTGGCGAGGGTTTAGGCACCACGCTCGTCATGGCCGGGCTCGACCCGGCCACCCACGAGTGAGCTCCGCGCACCGGCCAACTCGTGGGTGCGCGGGTCGAGCCCGCGCATGACGCGGGAATGGTTGGCGCCTTACCTGCCCCAGCGCACTACCCCAGCGCCTTCTCCATCAGCCGTGACAGCCGGCGGCCGAAGTCGGCGGCGTCGGAAGGAGGCAGTCCTTCGGCGGCGCGGGCCTGGGCGAGGAGGAGGTGGGCGGCGTCCTCGACGATCTCGCGGTCGCCGCCGGCCTGGTAGCGTGCGGCGAGGCGGGTCACGAGGGCGTGGCGCGGGTTGACCTCCAGCACCGGTTTCGCCGCGTCCTTGAGCCGGCCATGGGCAGCGAGCAGGCGCTCCAGCCCCCGGTCGGGACCGTGTTCGCCCGCCACGAGGCAGGCAGCGCTCTCGGCGAGGCGGTCGGAGGCGCGCACGTCCTCCACGGCGTCGGAGAGCGTCTGCCTGGCGAAGGCGAGCAGCGTGGCGACGGCGGGGGTCACTTCGGCCGAGGGCTGCTCCTGGCCCTCTGCCAGCGGCACGGAGGCGATGTCGGCCGCCCCTTGCGTGACGGAGCGGAAGGGCTTCCCCTCGAAGCCGAGCGCCGTCTGCACCCAGAAGGCGTCGACAGGGTCCGACAGCAGCAGAACCTCGATGCCGCGGGCGCGGAACCCCTCGAGATGCGGGCTCTTCGCCAGACGCTCCTTGTCGTCGCCGACCAGGTACCAGATGGCGGTCTGGTTGGGCCGCAGCGCCGCGACATAGTCGGCGAGCGACCGGCGCGCTTCCGGGTGAGTGGAGGTTGCGAAGCGTGCGATCTTGTAAAGGGCGTCGCGCCGCTCGAAATCCTCGTAGAGGCCCTCCTTCATCACCGGGCCGAAAACGTCCCAGATCTTGCCCCAGGCCTTGGCGTCCTTCTCGGCAAGCTTCTCGAACTCGGAAACCATGCGGTTGGCGAAGGCCTTGCGGATCGCCGCGAGGACAGGGCTTTCCTGGATCGTCTCGCGCGACAGGTTCAGCGGCAGGTCGGCGCTGTCCACGACGCCGCAGACGAAGCGCAGCCAGGCCGGCAAGAGCTCGATGTCGTCGGCGATGAACATGCGCCGGACGTAGAGCTTCATGCGCCCCTTGCGCAGCGGATCGAACAGAGCGAGCGGCTGGGTCGAGGGGACGAAGGCGAGGACCGAATACTCCTGCCGTCCCTCGGCGCGGTAATGCACGGTGAGCGCGGGATCATCGAACTGGCCCGACACCGACTGGTAGAAGGAGCGGTAGTCCTCCTCGCTGACGTCCGCCTTGCGCTTCGTCCAGATGGCGGTGCCGTCGGCGAGGCGCCGTGGATCGGCGCCGGGCGTCTCGACGAGGTCGACCGGAACCGGCACGGCGCTGGAGTGCTCGCGCACGATCTGCTCGACGCGGAAGGCCTTGCCGTATTCCTCGTTGCCCTCCGACAGGTGCAGCAGCACGCGGGTGCCCCGCGCCGGGGCGTCGCTCTCCGCTGCAGGCTCGATCGTGTAGCTGCCCTGGCCATCCGACGACCAGTGCCAGGCATCCTGCGTCCCGGCGCGGCGCGTGAAGACGTCGACCCTCGACGCCACCATGAAGGCCGAGTAGAAGCCGACGCCGAACTGGCCGATCAGGCGCGAGCCGTCCCCCTGCTCGCCCAGCGCGTCCATGAAAGCGCGGGTGCCGGAGCGGGCGATGGTGCCGAGCGCTTCCGCCAGATCCTCGCGCGTCATGCCGACGCCGTTGTCCTCGACGGCGAGCGTCTTCGCCTCGGGATCGAGCAGGATGCGGATGGCGAGTTCGCCTCCGTCCTGCATCAGCGCCTCGTCCTGAAGGGCGAGGGTGCGCAGCTTCTCGCAAGCGTCGGCGCCATTGGCGATCAGCTCGCGCAGGAAGATGTCGCGGTCCGAATAGACGGAGTGGACCATCAGGTGGAGGAGGCGGGACACATCCGCCTCGAAAGGGCGCTGCTCCGTGGCAGCGGCCGTCGTCGTCTCTGATGTCACGGTGTCGCCTCATGAGCTGGTGCCGCCGCCGGCAGCGCGGGCGGCGCCGCCCGGATATCGCCGCCGCGCGTGCCAATTTCAAGCACCTGCCGCGCATGGAAAAAGGGCCGGCTTGCGCCGGCCCTTTCAAGGGACAGGGAACTGATTACTGAGGTGGGTCCGGACCGCCAGGCCAGAGGGGCTGGGGGGCTGATAATTCCGGCAAGACGATCCGGACCCGAGGCAACGATCAGAAGATCGCCGGGCACTGGGGCGGGTGAACGGCCCGCCCGGGGCGAAATCGTGGCGCGGCAACACGGACGCGTGAGAGCGGAGCGGAGCCCTACCCTCCCCTGTAGGGGGAAGGTCGCCGCGCAGCGGCGCGGTGGGGCGCGCGGCGGAGCCGCATCTTCCGCGCCTTCACTCGTTGACCTCCCGGAAAGGCCGCCCCGCCCCGGCCCTTCGGGCCGACTCTCCCCTCCAGGAGGGGTGGGCGGGGTCGCGACCCGCCTGAAACAGCGCCCTTTGCTGCCTGCCTGCCCGGCACCGCCCTCGGTTTCATTGCCCGGCGGATCGTGCCAGACTGCCCGCATGACTGGTTGATGTCGCAGCGGAGGCGCGATGAGCGACGGCGAGATCGCAGAGCCCGAGCGGGGAGCCCAGCCCCGCGATCCCGTCCCGGGATCCGCGCCGGCAGGGCTTCCCGCGCAGGTCACGTTCAACCGGGAGGAGTTGCGGTCGATCTTCGACCTCTATGGCCGCAAGGTCGCCGCCGGGGAGTGGAGGGACTACGCCATTGATTTCCGCCGGGAGCAGGCCGTGTTCTCGGTGTTCCGGCGGACGACGGAGTTTCCGCTCTACAGTATCGAGAAGAACCCCAAGCTGGCGCGCCGGCAGGGCGCCTATTCGGTGGTGGCGGCGGGCGGCTTCATCCTCAAGCGCGGCCACGACCTCGCCCAGGTGCTCCGCGTGCTCGAGCGGCCGGTGAAGCTGGTCGAGGCGTAGCGGGCCGGAGCGCCGCGCCGAAGGCCTCCCGGTCATCCCGGCCGGAGCGCAGCGGACAGCCGGGACGCAGGAACTCCGTGCGTGGTGGCCCCCGACCCCGTGTCCGCGGCGCATCGCTGCGCGCTGCGTCCTGCACGGGATGCCGACACGTCCGGGGCCGTGTCCGCAACCTGCTTCCAACGAAAAAGGCCCCGGCGCGAGCCGGGGCCTTTCCCATTCGCGAACCCGCGTGCGTCAGTTGCTGTTGCGCTGGCCGACGATCGACAGCAGGAACTGGAACATGTTGATGAAGTCCAGGTACAGCGTCAGCGCACCCATGATGGACGCCTTGCCCATCATCGTCGCGTCGCCGGCGACGTAGTCGTACTGCTCCTTCAGGCGCTGCGTGTCCCAGGCGGTCAGGCCGGCGAAGATCAGCACGCCGAGCACGCTGATGCCGAACTGGAAGGCCGAGCTGCCGAGGAAGATGTTGACGACGCTCGCCAGCAGCAGGCCCCACACGCCCATCACCAGGAACGAACCCATCGCCGACAGGCTGCGCTTGGTGGTGTAGCCGTAGAGCGAGAGGCCGCCGAAGGCCGCGGCCGTGATGAACAGCGTCTGCACGATGCTGCCCAGCTTGAAGGCCACGAAGATCCACGACATCGACAGGCCCATCACCGCCGCGAAGGCGAGGAAGGTCGCGAACAGCGCGCTCTGGCTCATGCGCTCGAAGCGCCAGGAGAGCACGAAGACGAAGGCCAGCGGGGCGAGCATGATCACCCACTTGAGCGGGCTCATCCACAGCGTCTGGCCCAGCGGGGTGAGGTAACGGCCCGCGCCGATGGCGACTTCGCCGCCCGCGCTGGTCGTGGCAACCATGAAGGTGCCCCACGCCACGAGCGCCGACACCGCCAGCGCCAGCGTCATGTAGTTGTAGATGCCGAGCATATAGGACCGAAGGCCCAGGTCGTACTCGGCTGCTCCCGTCCGGGCTACGCCGGGCGATATGGAGTAGGCGTTGCGATCGTAGTTCGACATCTCATCCTCTCGGTGAGCGGATCCGTTTCCCTCCCGCCGGTTGGCCCGGCAGTTGCGCTTCAATATGTGGTGGCGTTTTCGAGGCTACAAGGGTCTTCCCGTCGCATCCTTGAGAATTTCCGAGTCGAGCAGGAGCGCGCGTGTGAACTGCGCAGCCATTTCGGCTCCCGCCAGAGTAGAAGCGCGCTTTTTACTTACTGGTCCCGTAGATAAGCGGCCGGCTTCTGGCCCAGGATCCGCCATGTCCCAAGAAGTCCGAGGACCAGCGTGACGCATATCGCGGCGATCGCCGAGACGATCCCGCCCGTGACCTGCCAGTCGAAGTCCAGACGCATCAGCCGGGTCAGGATCCACGCCGCGGCTGCCGTCCCGGCGACGGTCCCGAACAATGCGGTGACCGCACCGAGCATCCCGTATTCCAGCAGGAACGCTCCCAGCAGCCGCTTGCGGGTGGCGCCGAGCGTCTTGAGCACCACGGCGTCGTAGACGCGGGCCCGGTGGCCGGCGGCGAGCGCGCCGGCGAGCACCAGAACGCTGGAGAGCAGTGCGACCGCGCTGGCACCGCGGATGGCCAACGCCAGTTGTCCGACGACGTCATTCACCGCGTCGAGGGCATCCTTCACGCGGACGGTCGTGACGTTCGGGAACTCCTTCGCCGAGGCTGACACGATGGCGGCTTCCTGTTCGGGGGTCGCTCCGCCAGGGAAAGTGACTGTCGACAGGTCGGTGTGCGGCGCTCCGGCGAAAGCGGAAGGCGAGAACACCATGACGAAGTTGATGCCGAGCGACTGCCACTCCACCCGGCGAAGATTGGCGATCCGTGCGGTCAGGTTGCGGCCGAGCACGTTGACGGTGACGGGGTCGCCGATGGCGAGGCCGAGACCCTTGGCGATCTCGGCGTCGAGTGACACGAGCGGCGGGCCCTTGTAGTCGGGCGCCCACCACTCGCCCGCGGTGAGCTTCGAGCCCGCCGGCAGCGTCGCCGAATAGGTAATGCCCCGGTCGCCCTCCAGGACCCAGGCGGCGTTCTCCTCTGCCTTCACCTGCTCGGCCGGCACGCCCTTCACCGCGACGACGCGGCCGCGCATCATCGGCACGCGCTCCAGCGTCGCGGCAGGCGCGGCGGCCCGCAACATGGCGTCGAAGCGGTCGACCTGCCCGCTGGGCACGTCGAGAAAGAAGAAGCTCGGTGCCTTTTGGGGAAGCGAGCGCATGAGCTGCGCCCGCACCGAGGAATCGATGACGGCAATCGTGACCAGCAGCGTAACGCCGAGCCCCAGCGACAGAACCAGCGAGGGCGTCAGCGCGCCCGGGCGGTGAATGTTGGCAAGCGCCAGCCGGAATTCCGTGCGCGCCGGCCGCGGCAGCCGTCGCGCCCCGGCCATGATGAGCCCCGCCACGCCGCGCAGCAGGGCGAAGGCGATGGCGGTTCCGACGACCGCAGCGGTGGCGATGCGGGCGTCGTAGGCGAGCAGGATGGCCGTTCCCGCCAGGGCCGCGACGGCGAGACTGACCATCACGAGATAGCGGGTCCGTGGCCTGCGGGTCTCGGGGTCGACCTGGTCGCGGAACAGGGCGCTGACGGGCACGTCGTGGACACGCCCGAGCGGCCAGAGCGAAAAGGCGAGGGCGGTGAGCAGGCCGTAGAGGGCGCCGAGCCCGAGTTCGCGGGCGTAGAGGTGCGGCTCGAGCGGAATCGGGAGGAGGTTCCCGACAAGTCCGGCCAGCGCGAAGGGCAGGGCGGCCCCCAGCACGAGGCCGATGGCGATGCCGAGCCCGGCCAGCGCCGCGATCTCGGCAAGCGCGACGACGAACACCGTGCCGCCTGTCGCGCCGAGCGCCTTCAGCGTGGCGAGGCTGGCGGTGCGCCGCTCGACATAGGCCGAGACGGCGTTGGCCACGCCGACACCGCCGACGACCAGCGCGGCGAGGCCGACGAGCGTCAGGAACTGCGTGAACCGCTCGATGTTGCGCTGGAACTGCGGTGCCGCGTTGACGCGCGAGCGTGTCTCGAACCCGGCTTCCGGGAAGCGGGCCTTCAGGTCGCCTTCGAAGGCCTGAAGGCGCGTGTCGTCGGCCCGTCCTTCCGGGAAAACGACCCGGTAACTCCATCGCACGAGGCTGCCGGGCTGCAGCAGGCCGGTGGCCCGCAGCGCATCCTGCGAAAGGATGACACGGGGTCCGAAGGCGATGCCGGCCGCGATCTTGTCCGGTTCGGCGACGATGACGGAGCGCAGCTCCAGCGTGGCGGAGCCCACCGTCACGCGGTCCCCGAGCTTCAGGTCGAGGCGCGAGAGCAGGGCGCGGTCAACGGCGGCCGAGAACACGGGACCTGCGGGTCCTTCGCGGCGTCCGAGCGCCTCCGCCATCGGCAGTGGCGGGTCGACGACGAGAGTCCCGACGCGCGGATAGCCCGCATCCACGGCTTTCGGCTCGATCAGCGCCGTGCGCCCGTCCGCCGTGCGCACCATCGCGCGCATGGTCGCGACGCTGGCGACGTCGCCCTGCGTCCGCAGCCAGGCGAGTTCCTCCGGCGTGGCCTCTCGCTGCAGCAGGCTTGCGGCGATGTCGCCACCGAGGATGAGCCGGCCCTGGGAGGCGAGGCCGTCGCCCAACGACCGGGCCACCGAGCCCACCCCGCTGATGGCCGCGACGCCCAGCGCGATGCAGGCGAGGAACACTCCGAAACCGGACAGACCGGCGCGCAGGTTGCGCAGTGTCATGCGCAGGATCACGACGGCTCGCCCGGGGGCGGCAGCGACCGGCGCGGCTCCGGCCGGCGCCTTCGTGTCGGAGACAAGGGCCATCCGTCAGGCCGTCGCTTCGAGGGCGCGCAGGTCGCCGTCGACCCGGCCCGAGCGCAGGACGACGGTCCGGTCGCAGCGCCGCGCCAGGCCGGGATCGTGGGTGACGAGCACGAGCGTCGTGCCGCGGTCCTGCTTCATCGCGAAGAGAAGATCGACAATCTGGGAGCCGGTGCCCTCGTCGAGATTTCCGGTCGGCTCGTCGGCGACGACGATGGCGGGGCTGGGTGCCATGGCCCGCGCCAGAGCCACACGCTGCTGCTCGCCGCCGGAGAGCTGTGCGGGATAGTGATGAAGGCGATGACCGAGGCCGACGGCGCGGAGCTCCGCTTCCGACCGGGCGAAGGCGTCCGCATGTCCGGCGAGCTCCAGCGGCACGGCAACGTTCTCGAGCGCGGTCATGGTCGGCAGAAGGTGGAACGATTGGAAGACGATGCCGATCCGCCTGCCGCGGAACCGGGCGAGCTGGTCCTCGTCCATGCGGCCGAGGTCCTCGCCGTCAATGCGGACGGTGCCGGAATCCGGCCGCTCGAGGCCGGCCATGGTCATCAGCAGGGTCGACTTGCCGGAGCCGGAAGGCCCGACGAGGCCGACGGCCTCGCCCCTCTCCACGGCCAGGCTGATGCCGCGCAGGATGTGGACCCGCGCCGCACCCTTGCCGAGGCTCAGGTCAATGTCCGCGAGCTCGATCGCCTTGACCGCGCGGTCGTGAATGACGATGTCCCCTGTCATGATGTCTCTTGCCGTCCGCACCCACCGAACCGGCACGTCCAGCCGGTGTCCTGCCCGCAACACCGCGGACGCTCCGCGCCAATATGGGGAGGCGGGACGGCAGATCCAGCGATCGGCGGCGCGAGCCTGTCCGCTCACGCCGCTCCGCAGCGTCCTTCTCGGGATCGTGATCGCGCTGTCGGCGTTCCTTCCGGGCTGGTCCGCGGCCGTCGCCGCGGAGCCCCTCAGGGTCGTCGCCCTCGGCGACAGCCTGACGGCCGGCTACATGCTGCCGAACGGAGACGGCTTCGCGGACCAGCTCCAGAAGGCGCTGCGGGAGAAAGGGATCGACGTGGAGGTTGCGAATGCGGGGGTCTCCGGCGACACGTCCCAGCAGGGGCTGGACCGGCTCGACTGGTCGGTGCCAGACGGGACACGGGCCGTCATCGTCGAACTCGGCGCCAATGACGCGTTGCGCGGCATCGACCCTGCGGCGACGCGTGCTTCTCTCGACGCCATCGTGACCCGGCTGAAGGAGCGCGGCATTGCCGTGATGCTGGCCGGGATGCTCGCTCCGCGCAACATGGGCCCGGAGTATGCCAAGGCCTTCGACGCGATCTATCCGGAGCTCGCGGCGAAGCACGGCATACCGCTTTACCCCTTCTTCATGGAGGGCGTGATCGACAATCCGAAGCTCAAGCTGGCGGACGGGTTGCATCCGACTGCCGAAGGCGTGGCCGTGATCGTGCAACGGATCCTGCCCACGGTTGAGGCATTCCTCGCCGGATCGGCCGGCGCGCCGGCGGTGCAATAGCGGGCGCAACCCGACCTCCGTGTCGCCGGTTGTGCACGTCTGATAGGCTCGCAGGAACGAGGGAGGATCCCAGAGGCGGCCGGGTTGAGAATCGGAATGTCCGGCCCCATGCTTGCATCGTGGCTCGCCGGTCGTGGTTTCGTTGCGGAATCAGACCATTGTTGTGGCCCCGGGGCGCAAACGAGTGCCCCCATCATCGGAGGGAGGCCATGCCCCGCCTCTTCACCGGGCTCGAAGTCCCACCCGAAATCGCCGAGCAGCTTTCCATGATCAGGGGAGGTCTTGTCGGGGCACGCTGGATCGACAGCGACAATTATCACGTCACGCTGCGGTTCATGGGCGACATCGACTATGGCAGCGCCCGCGACGTCTCGGCACTGCTCGGCCATGTCCGGCGCGCGCCGCTCACCCTCACCATAGACGGGCTCGACATCTTCGGAGGCGACAAGCCGCGCGCGCTGGTGGCGCGGATCGCGCCGACGCAACAGCTGATCGAGCTTCAGGCCGAGCACGAGCGCCTCGTGCGCCGGGCCGGCCTGCCGCCCGAGAGGCGGAAGTTCACGCCGCATGTGACGCTGGCGCGCCTTCGCGACACGTCGCCGTGGGATGCCGCGGACTTCCTCACCTCGCGGGCCCGTGCGGGATCGAAGAGCTTCACGGCCGACCGGTTCGTGCTGTTCTCTTCGCGCGCCTCAGTCGGGGGAGGGCCCTATGTCGTCGAGGCGACGTATCCGCTTCGGTCGGCGGGCTTTACCGCGGCGTTGAACGCGCCATCTTCTCCCTGAGGGACTGAGGAGGGTGGCATGGCGACCAGGCTTTCGGAGGCCGAGCGGGCTGCCGCACTGGCGAAGGTGCCGGAGTGGAGGACCGTCGAGGGACGGGACGCCATCGCCCGGCGCTTCGTCTTCAAGGATTTCAATGCCGCCTTCGGCTTCATGACGCGCGCGGCGCTCGTCGCCGAAAAAATGGACCACCATCCGGAGTGGTCCAACGTCTACCGCACTGTGGACGTGACGCTGACCACCCACGACGCCAAGGGGCTTACCGAACTCGACATCCGGCTCGCCGAGGCGATGGACAGCATCGCGGGCTGAGCGGCAACCGCATTCACGCCCGGATCTTGTGGAAGGGAGACCGAAGGGCCACTTGTTGGCGCGGGCCGCCCGAGGCGCGGTCCACGGAGGATGGCATGTCCGCTTCGCAAGACGACACCGACGACCTGTTCCGCCGCCGCTTCAGCGAGGCGGAGATCGCGGCGATGCGCCGCGCCGCCAAGGACGAGTCCGGGGTCCTCGCCGACGCCCTGCGCATGTTGCGTCGCCTCGGCCGCAGGCTGCCCTTCGCGGAGGACGCGCTCGCGGCCTTCTACTGCGCCACGGATCCGCAGACCGACAAGCGCGTGAAGCTGATCCTGGTGGGTGCGCTGGCCTATTTCGTGATGCCGTTCGACGTCATCCCGGACGTGCTTCCGATCCTGGGCTTCACCGACGACGCGGCAGTGATCGCCACGGCCCTCTCGGCCGTCAGCCGCGCGATAAAGCCCGAGCACAAGGAACGGGCTAAGGAGACGCTGGACCGGGCCTGACCAGGATCTTGCCGACGGCCCGGCGCCCCTCGAGGTCGCGAAGCGCGTCCGCGACGCCTTCGAGCGGGACGATCTTCGAGGAGAGGGCGCTGATGCGCCCCTCCTTCGCCCAGGAGAAGAGCTTTTCGAGATTGGCCGCGTTGGCGGCCGGCTCCCGCTCGGTGAACGAACCCCAGAACACGCCCAGGATGTCGCAGCCCTTCAACAGCACGAGATTGAGCGGGATCTTGGGGATGGCGCCGCCGGCGAAGCCCACGACGAGGTAGCGGCCCTTCCATCCGAGCGAACGCAGGGCCGGCTCGGCGAGGTCTCCGCCGACGGGGTCGTAGACGACGTCGACACCCTTGCTGCCCCCCAGCCGCTTCAGAGCGGCCTTCAGGTCTTCCTGCGTGTAGTCGACGAGGTCGGAGGCGCCATGCGCGCGGGCGGTTTCCAGCTTCTCCGGGGTCGACGCGCAGGCAATGACGCGCGCGCCCATGGCGGCGCCGATCTCCACCGCCGAGAGGCCCGCCCCTCCGGCGGCGCCAAGCACGGCGAGGGTCTCGCCAGGCTGCAGGCGCGCGCGGTCCTGCAGGGCGTGCAGGGAGGTGCCGTAGGTCACCATGATGCCCGCCGCGGCCTCGTCGGACAGACCCTCCGGAAGACGGGCGAGCTTCGTCACGGGCACGGCAACCTTCTCGCGGCAGCCGCCCCAGCCGAGCCAGGCCGCGACGCGGGCCCCCAGCCAGGACCGGTCGACGCCGCTGCCGAGCGCGGCGACGCGCCCGGACAACTCGGCCCCCGGCGAAAAGGGCAGATCCGGCGTGAACTGGTAGCGGTTGCGGACCGTCAGCGTGTCCATGAAGTTCAGCGCGGCGTAGGCCACGTCGACCACCACTTCGCCGGGTCCCGCCACGGGGCCCGGGATGTCGGAGACGGACAACGCATCGGGTCCGTCGAAGGCCGCGCAGAGGAGCGCCCTCATCACTTCACCCCGCTTCGACCACGCCGCCCGCCTCGAGCTGGCGCCTGAGCCTGGTGAAGGCGAGCCGGATGCGGCTCTTCACGGTGCCCAGCGGCAGCGACAGCTTCTCGGCGATCTCGCTGTGCGACAACCCGTCGAAGAAGGCGAGCCGGACGAGCTCCAGCTGCTCCGCGGGAAGGGATTCCATCGCCGTGCGCAGCACCTCCTCGCGCTGCTGCAGGTCCAGCGCACGATCGGTCTGCGGGTCGTCGGCGATCTCGAAAGCAGGTTCGAGCGGATCGAGATAATCGACACGGTCGCGCCGGGCCGCGTCGATGCGGCGGTTGCGCGCGATCCGATAGAGCCAGGTGGCGACGGACGACTTGGCGGGATCGAACTGGTCGGCCTTGCGCCACAGCGTGACCATGACCTCCTGGGTCAGCTCCTCGGCGGTGGAGGCCTCGGTTCCGAGCCGCAGCAGATAGGCATTCAGGCGCGGCGCAAAATGATCGAACAGCCGCGCGAACGCCTCGCGGTCGCGACGGCCGGCGACCGCGGCCACGAGCGCAGCCAATTCCTGATGGGTGACCAACGCGAGTCCCTTGCCAATCCCACAGTCTGGACCGGGACCGCGTCCCCTCGCCACTTCCGGCCCGGGCGCATGACCATCGAGCCGCGCCGACGTCACATGTTGGCATGATCCGGAGCTTCGCGGAACCCCGTCCGCCCCGTTGCCTTGATTCCTTCACTTCCTGCGGGAAAGGTTCGCCCGGGCGCGCGCGCTGCGGTAGCGCTCCTGTTCGAGCGGAGTAACATGTTCTCCATGATTCGCTGCCTTGCCACCCGTTTCCGGGTCGACCTCGCCGTGTGCCTCGTCGCCGCTGGCCTTGCCGTGTCGCCCGCCTCGGCTCAGACCGCCACCACGCCGGCCAAGCCGCAGGCCGCGAAGCCGCAGACGGCCAAGCCCGCAGCCGGGACGGCAGCGAAGCCCAAGGCCGCCGCGAGCGCCGCTGCCGCACCGTCCGCCCCCGTGCAGGTCGCGTCTTTCCAGGACTGGGGTGTCTATACGTCCGAGACGGCGAAGGGGAAGGTCTGCTACGCCCTCGCCCAGCCGAAGGAACGGCTCCCGAAAACGCTGAACCGGGATCCCGGCTACATCTTCGTCTCGTCCCGCCCGTCGGAAGGGGTGCGCAACGAGGTGAGCCTCGTGCTTGGCTTTGCCGCCAAGGATGGTGGTGAAGGGACAGCCTTGGTGGGCCCCACGGGATTCGCGCTCGTCACCAAGGGCAACGCGGCCTGGATGAAGAACGCGGCCGAGGACGCCACCTTCGTCGACGCCCTTCGCAAGGGCCAGGGCCTCGTGGTCAAGGTCACCTCCAAGCGCGGCAACGAGAGCACGGATCGCTACAGCCTCTCCGGCGCGGCGCAGGCGCTCGACCGTGTCAAGAAGGAATGCCCCTGACGGGACGCTCGTCATGGCCGGGCTTCGCTCCGGCCACCCACGCGAACACCGCCAGCGCAGAAGAACTCGTGGGTGCGCGGGTCACCCCCGGACTGGATCCGGGGGCCGCATGACGAGGTCGCGCGGTCCTTGCCCTCCCGCCACACCGGCGCCACCTGAGGGGTCCATAGGCGCGCGCCGGCTTTTCTGCTAGGAGCCGGGCCGCAACAGGACCGCTCCTTCCATGGCCGCCTCCCTCGACACCGCCGCAACCGAAACCGTGCCCGTCGCCGCTCCAGCAGCGGACGCGGCCGGGCGCCTGCCGTCCCTCGTCGGCCTCACCCGGTCCGGCCTGTCGGAGGCTCTGGCGGGGATGGGCGTGCCCGAGCGCGAGCTGCGGATGCGGGTCGGCCAGCTCTGGCACTGGATCTATTTCCGCGGCGTGCGCGACTTCGACATCATGACCAATGTCGGCAAGGGCCTGCGTGCCGAGCTGGCACGGCACTTCACGCTGGCTCGCCCCGAGATCGTCTCCGAGCAGATTTCGGTCGACGGCACGCGAAAGTGGCTCCTGCGCATGCCCTCCACCGGCCCGCACGACCGCGGCGCCGAGGTGGAGGCGGTCTACATCCCCGAGGCGGACCGGGGTACGCTGTGCGTGTCCTCCCAGGTGGGCTGCACGCTCACCTGCACGTTCTGCCACACCGGCACGCAGCGGCTCGTGCGCAACCTGACCGCCGCCGAGATCGTGGCGCAGCTGGTCGTCGCGCGCGACAGGCTGGGCGACTGGCCGGGTGCGGCGCGGCCGACCGACGGGCTGGTGCCCGATGCCGAGCGCGCCGTCTCCAACATCGTCTTCATGGGCATGGGCGAGCCGCTCTACAATTTCGAGGGCGTGCGCGACGCCGTCGAGGTGATCTCGGACGGGGAGGGGCTCTCCCTCTCGCGCCGGCGCATCACGCTCTCCACCTCCGGCGTCGTGCCGATGATCGGGCGGGCCGGCGACGAGATCGGCACCATGCTCGCCATCTCGCTGCATGCCACGCGCGATGATCTGCGCGACGAGCTGGTTCCGCTCAACAAGAAGTACCCGATCCGCGACCTGCTCGACGCCTGCCGGGCCTATCCGGGCCTGTCGAACGCGCGGCGGATCACCTTCGAATACGTGATGCTGAAAGGCGTCAACGACAGCCTCGCCGAGGCGCGCGACCTCGTGCGCCTGCTCAAGGGCATCCCGGCCAAGATCAACCTGATTCCTTTCAACCCCTGGCCCGGGACGCGCTACGAATGCTCGGACTGGGAGCAGATCGAAGCCTTCTCCGAGGTGGTGTTCCGCGCCGGCTACGCCTCGCCCGTCCGCACGCCGCGCGGGCGCGACATCCTGGCCGCCTGCGGCCAGCTGAAGAGCGAGACGGAGAAGCTGCGGGCCCGCGCCAGGCTCATGCTGGAGAGCGGGATCGGCGCCGAGGGGCTGTTCGTCG
>JAESFG010000567.1_pt1 | contig 15998 bp, 10 predicted proteins | sample 9269371 | NCBI WGS metagenome assembly JAESFG01 (sample SAMN14506227, study PRJNA617093) | algae metagenome | isolation source: Aetokthonos hydrillicola CCALA 1050 (B3-Florida) and co-occurring... | place: USA: South Carolina | collected 2013-01-01 | reverse complement strand
ACAATATCTCCATGCAGGTGAACCTGATCTCGCCGATCGCGATGGATGAAGGCTTGCGCTTCGCCATTCGTGAAGGTGGCCGTACCGTCGGTTCGGGCGTCGTCGCGAAAATCGTCGAGTAGCACCGTTTTAAAAACAAGCGCCGAAACAGGGGTTTAGGCCCCTGTTTCGGTAATGTTTCAAAGGACTTGATTCAATCGGCAGGCACAGGGTATAGACCCTCTGCCGGTCGGAAGGGTCCTTCCGAACGGTACTTTTGTGTTGCCTAACGGCAACGAATCAGCGGCGGCGGTGATAACTTAGCAAGGCAATCGGCGGGTGTTCCATCTGATCGAGAGTTTTGCTATTAGAAACAATGATTTACGGCAGGTCCTAGGGGTGTAGCTCAACTGGTAGAGCACCGGTCTCCAAAACCGGGGGTTGTAGGTTCGATCCCTATCGCCCCTGCCACCTGGAGATAGTGACTCGACTAGAGCAGCGAATCCTAGTGGAGCCTGTTTTGTCTGTTTCTAAAGCCCCTCCCAGATTCGGCGCGCGTTCGGCTCGGTTTTTTAGATTAGCGAAGTAGTCCGATGGCGTCTGTCAGTCCTGGTCTGTTTGTGCGCCAAGTCCGTCAGGAACTGGCCAAGGTTACGTGGCCGAGCCGCCGTGAAGTCACGATGTCGCTCATCCTCGTATTCGTGTTCTGTGTTTTTCTCGGTGTCTACTTTCTCGTCGTGGATAAAGCCCTGACTTGGGGCGTGTCCTTGCTGTTCGGAGCTTAGAGAAACGATGTCTGCGAAGTGGTACGTGCTGCACGTTTACTCCGGCTTTGAGAACAAAGTCGCGTCGTCCATCCGTGAGCAAGCGGCTCAGCAAGGGATGTCCGACAAGATTCAAGAAGTTCTCGTGCCGATGGAAGAAGTTGTTGAAGTGCGCCGTGGGGCCAAGGTCAACGCTGAGCGCAAATTCTTCCCCGGCTATGTGTTGTTGAAAATGGATCTGACTGACGGCGCTTGGCACTTGGTCAAGAATACGCCGAAGGTCACTGGTTTCTTGGGAACGCAGAATAAACCGCTGCCGATCTCGGAAGCTGAGGCCATGCGCATCATGAAGCAGGTTCAGGAAGGTATTGACCGTCCGAAGCCCAGCGTGGTGTTCGAAGTTGGCGAGCAGGTGCGCGTGTCTGACGGTCCGTTCACATCCTTTAACGGTGTGGTCGAGGAAGTCGACGAAGAAAAAGCGCGTCTTAAGGTTTCTGTTTCGATCTTCGGCCGGTCTACGCCGGTTGAACTCGAGTACAGCCAGGTCGAGAAACTCTAGACCTGACTGTGAGGCCGCCAGTCTGAACCGGGTTCAGGTTGGCGTGGAGCGTGGGAGATCGGCTGCAAAGACCAGCAGTCATCGCACCACGAACCCGGCCCGCCAGTGGCTAACTGGTAACGAAGCTGAGGTGTTACGATGGCTAAGAAAATTGAAGGCTACGTTAAGCTGGAAATTCCAGCTGGCAAAGCCAACCCGTCTCCGCCGGTCGGCCCTGCATTGGGTCAGCGCGGCGTGAACATTATGGAGTTCTGCAAGCAGTTCAACGCTGCGACACAGAAGAGCGAGCCGGGCGTTCCCACGCCTGTCATCATTACGGTGTACTCTGACCGTACCTTTACGTTCATCACCAAGACCCCGCCGGTCAGCTACTTCTTGAAGAAGGCAGCCAAGATCGAGAAGGGCTCGGGCACGACTGGCCGCGGCCACGTCGGCAAGGTGACGAAGGCGCAGGTGCGCGAGATCGCTGAAAAGAAACTGCCTGATCTGAACTGTGCGACGGTTGAATCCGCCATGGCGCAAATCGAAGGCTCGGCCCGCGCGATGGGCCTGGAAGTGGTGGCGTAATCATGGCTCGTCTCGTCAAACGTATGAAGGCTGCTCTTGAAGGTCTCGACCGTGAGCAGACCTACTCTGTGGCCGAAGCGGTAAAGTTCGTGAAGAAGGGCGCTAAAGCCAAATTCGACGAAACCGTTGAGATCTCGATGAACCTGGGTGTGGACCCGAAGCACGCTGACCAAATGGTTCGCGGTGTTGTCGCTCTGCCGCATGGTTCGGGCAAAACAATGCGCGTTGCCGTGTTCGCCAAGGGTGACAAGGCGAAAGAAGCGCAAGACGCGGGCGCTGATTTGGTTGGTGCGGAAGACCTCGCCGACAAAATCACGGCCGGTGAAACCGGTTTTGACCGCGTGATCGCGACCCCGGACATGATGGGTGTTGTTGGTAAGCTCGGTAAGGTGTTGGGTCCGCGCGGCCTGATGCCGAACCCGAAGTTGGGCACTGTCACGATGGACGTAAAGACCGCCGTGAAGAACGCCAAAGCTGGCGAAGTGCAGTTCCGCGTCGAGAAGGCCGGGATCGTGCAAGCTGGTGTTGGTAAGGCCAGCTTCACCGAGCAACAGATCATCGACAACGTGAAAGCGTTCGTTGATGCGATCGTGAAGGCGAAGCCCGCCGGTGCCAAAGGCACTTACGTGAAAAAGATTTCGCTCAGCTCCACCATGGGGCCTGGCGTGAAGGTGAATACCGGCGAAGCGGCAAACCGCTAGCAGGATCTAAGTTTTGATCCGAGTGGCTTTAAAGCTGCTCGGATCAATTCGGTTTTAGTCAGCTTAAAACTGACGACAAACCGAACCCTGTCCGAGACCGGTGGTGCCGATCCTGATGTTTCAGGTGACGCATAAAGGGGCAACCCACCGCCACAGACGGGAGTAGCAAAGACGTTGAGGTTTGAGTTTCAAATCGCAGCGGTGATGCGCTTCTGGGGCAGGCTTGAGAACCGGTGAACATCAGTTTGTTTCGTTCATCGGCGTTTGAAACCGGTCTGATCTCGCAACAGATTTTCTGTTGTTGGGTGATGATCTCAGAAGCGGAGACTACCGTGAACCGTGAGCAAAAGAAGGAGCTGATCAGCTCGCTCAATGCTCTCTTGTTGCAGCAAGCTCAGCTGACCATCACCCTGAATAAGGGCCTGACGGTTGCTGAAGTTCAAGAGCTGCGGAAGAGAATCCGAGCGGCTGGCGCCGGCTACAAAGTTGCTAAGAACCGGCTCGCGCGTTTGGCTTTGGCTGGCACGAAGTTCGAAGGCATCAGCGACTTGCTGAGGGGTCCAACGGGTATTGCTTACTCGAAAGACGCTGTGGCAGCCGCGAAGGTGATTGCGAAGTTCGCGAAGGAAAACAACAAGCTGGTGGTTGTCGGCGGTTCGCTCGATGGCCAGACACTGGACGCATCCGGGGTGGAAGCCCTGGCCACGCTGCCAGGTCTGGACGAGCTGCGCGGCAAACTCATCGGGCTCATCCAAGCTCCGGCGACCAAGATCGCTGGCGTGTTGGCAGCCCCCGGTGGCCAGATTGCTCGTGTTCTTTCGGCTCGCGCCAAGCAAGGCGAAGCCGCGTAACGCGTGCGTATTGAAAAAACTCAAACCGTAGATAAATCAGGAGAACTAACATGGCTGATTTGGCCAAACTCGTAGAAGACCTCTCGGCTCTGACCGTGATCGAAGCCGCTGAACTGTCGAAGTTGCTGGAAGAGAAGTGGGGCGTTTCTGCCGCTGCTCCGGTCGCTGTTGCCGCTGCTGGCGGTGGCGCTGCTGCTCCGGCCGCTGCTGAAAAAGACACCTTCGACGTCATCCTGAAGGATGGCGGCGCGAACAAGATCAACGTGATCAAAGAAGTTCGCGCGATCACCAACCTCGGCTTGAAAGAAGCCAAGGACCTGGTCGAAGGCGCTCCGAAGCCGGTGAAGGAAGGCGTGTCGAAAGACGAAGCCGCCACCATCAAGAAGAAGCTGGAAGACGCTGGCGCGAAAGTCGAAGTGAAGTAATTCACGATGTGATTGGTGGTGGCGGCAACGCCACCACCAGTTCGTTGCTTTGACGAGAGAAACGTGACTAACGCTTTTCTCGCCAAAGCATCGCAATGATGCAGAGGATTTTGTGTTCCGGGCCGCAGGTTTGCAGCCCGGGATTTTGTCGTCGATATAAAACACGAGGATTCTAATGGCCAAATCCTTGACCGGTCGTAAGCGCGTAAGAAAGGACTTCGGGCGAATTCCAGTCGTCGCCCCGATGCCCAACCTGATCGAAGTGCAGAAAAGCTCTTACGATAAGTTCCTGCAACCCGGCGCTCCGCTTGATGTGCGCCAAAAATCTGGCTTGTGGGATGTGTTCAAGGGCGTTTTCCCCATCAAAGACTTCAGCGGCAAAGGCGAGCTGGAGTTTGTCGGGTATGACCTCGAAGCTCCGAAATATGACACCGAGGAGTGCCGTCAACGCGGCATGACGTTCTCGGCTCCGTTGAAAGTCACGCTGCGTTTGGTGGTGTGGGACATCGACGAAACAACGGGTGCGCGCTCGATCCGCGACATCAAAGAGCAAGACGTTTACATGGGCGATATGCCGCTCATGACGGATACGGGTACGTTCATCATCAACGGCACCGAACGCGTGATCGTGTCTCAGATGCACCGTTCGCCGGGCGTGTTCTTCGATCACGACAAAGGCAAAACCCATTCGTCGGGTAAGTACCTGTTCGCTGCTCGCGTGATTCCGTACCGTGGCTCGTGGCTCGATTTCGAATTCGACGCGAAAGACCTCGTGTACGTCCGTATCGACCGCCGCCGCAAACTGCCGGTGACGACGCTGTTGTACGCACTCGAAGGTCGCGAGACCGAGGAGTTGCGTGCTAAGCGCGCCAAGCAAGGCAAGACCGTGGATATCACTGAAGTCCGCGGCATGACGGCCGATGAAATTCTGAACTACTTCTATGAGTCGCAAGTTTTCACCCGCGATAAAAAAGGCTGGGTGACGGCGTTCGACGCGCAGAAGATGAAGGGCATGAAGCTTCACTTCCCGTTGGTCGATGCTGAAACCGGTCGCGTGAAAATCGAAGCTGGTGAAAAGCTCAGCCCGCGTTTGGCCAACAAGCTTGAAAAAGAAGGCTTGAAGGATCTGCGCCTGCAGCCGGAAGAACTGATTGGCCGTTTTGCCGCTGAAGATGTTGTGAACACCAAGACCGGTGAAATCTACATCGAAGCCGGTGAGGAAATTACAGCCGATCACGTCGCGGCATTCGATGAGAACCACGTCGATACGTTCAAGACGCTCTATATCGATGGCGTGAACATTGGTCCGTATATCCGCAACACGCTGTCGTTGGATAAAAACACCAACCGTGACGAAGCGCTGGTCGACATTTACCGCGTAATGCGTCCTGGCGAACCGCCGACATTGGAAACTGCTGAAGCGTTGTTCCAAGGTCTGTTCTTTGACTCCGAGCGTTATGATCTCTCGGCCGTGGGTCGCGTGAAGATGAACGCACGTCTGAACCTCACCAACGATGAAGTTCCCGATACCATGCGCGTCCTGCGTAAGGACGACATCCTGCGTATCGTGAAGGTCCTGGTGGGCTTGAAAGACGGTAAAGGCGAAATCGACGACATCGATCACTTGGGTAACCGTCGCGTCCGTTCAGTCGGCGAGTTGATGGAAAACCAATACCGCGTCGGCTTGCTGCGTATGGAACGCGCTATCCGCGAACGCATGAGCTCGGTCGATATCGACACCGTGATGCCGCATGACCTGATCAACGCGAAGCCGGCGGCTGCCGCCGTGCGCGAGTTCTTCGGTTCATCGCAATTGTCGCAGTTCATGGATCAAACCAACCCGCTGTCGGAAGTCACCCACAAGCGCCGTCTCTCGGCTCTTGGTCCGGGCGGCTTGACGCGTGAACGCGCGGGCTTCGAAGTCCGCGACGTGCACCCGACGCACTACGGCCGTATCTGCCCGATTGAAACGCCAGAAGGCCCGAACATCGGTCTGATCAACTCGCTGGCGACGTTTGCTCGCGTGAACCAATACGGCTTCATTGAAGCGCCTTATCGTAAAGTCGAAGACGGTCGCGCCACCAACGAAGTGGTGTATCTGTCGGCGATGGAAGAGGGTCGCTACAATGTCGCTCAGGCGAATGAAGCGCTCGATCCGAAAGGCAAGTTCACCGCCGATCTCGTGAACTGCCGTCACGCTGGCGACAACATCATGATGGCGCCCAGCGAAATCCATTACATGGACGTTTCGCCGAAGCAGATCGTCTCGGTTGCTGCTGCGTTGATCCCGTTCTTGGAAAACGATGACGCGAACCGTGCGCTCATGGGTTCGAACATGCAGCGTCAGGCTGTGCCGTTGATCCGCTCGGAAGCTCCGTTTGTGGGCACCGGTGTGGAAGAAGCGGTGGCGCGTGACTCAGGCGCGACTGTTGTGGCCCGTCGTTCGGGGATCATTCAGCAGATCGACGCAACACGTATCGTTGTGCGTGCGACGGAAGATACTTCGACCACCACTCCGGCGGTTGATATCTATCGTCTGCAGAAGTTCCAACGCTCGAACCAAAACACCTGCATCAACCAACGTCCGTTGGTGAAGGTGGGTGATATCGTCGCGAAGGGTGACATCTTGGCCGACGGTCCGTCGACTGAGTTGGGTGAACTGGCTCTGGGCCGTAACGTGCTCGTCGCGTTCATGCCTTGGAACGGTTACAACTTCGAAGACTCGATTTTGATCTCTGAGCGCATCGTCCGTGACGACGTGTTCACCTCGATCCACATCGAAGAATTCGAAGTCATGGCCCGCGATACGAAGCTGGGTCAGGAAGAAATCACGCGCGACATCCCGAACGTCGGTGAAGAAGCGCTGAAGAACCTCGACGAAGCCGGTATCGTTTACGTCGGCGCCGAAGTGAAGGCGGGCGACATTCTGGTGGGTAAGGTGACGCCGAAGGGTGAATCGCCGGTCACACCAGAAGAAAAACTGTTGCGCGCGATCTTCGGTGAAAAAGCCTCTGACGTGCGTGATACATCATTGCGCGTTCCGCCGGGCGCTCAAGGAACCATCGTTGAAGTGCGTGTGTTCAACCGCCGCGGCGTCGATAAAGACGAGCGTGCGTTAGCAATTGAACGCGCTGAGATCGAAAAGCTGGCCAAAGATCGTGACGACGAAAAAGCAATCTTGGAGCGTAGCTTCTACGACCGTCTGAAAGAACTGTTGATTGGCCGCAAGATTGTCTCGGCGCCGAAAGGCTCGAAGGCTGTTGCGGGGGCCAAGATTACTGACGAAGTCCTGGCCGAGCATACGCAAGGTCAATGGAAGCAGTTCGTGATCCAACACGATGGCGCCATGGAAGAAATTGAAGAGATGAAGAAGTCTCTCGATTACTCAGTGGGCTTGATCGACAAGCGCTTTGAAGATCGCGTCGAGAAGCTGCAACGCGGCGACGAGTTGCCACCGGGCGTCTTGAAGATGGTCAAAGTGTTCGTGGCCATTAAGCGTAAATTACAGCCGGGCGATAAGATGGCCGGCCGTCACGGGAACAAAGGGGTCATCTCGAAGATCGTTCCGATCGAAGACATGCCTTACCTGGAAGACGGTACGGCCGTTGACATCGTGCTAAACCCGTTGGGCGTGCCTTCGCGCATGAACGTCGGTCAGATTTTGGAAACACACTTGGGTTGGGCCTGCCGTGCGTTGGGTCTGCAAGTGGGCTCCATGGTCGATGCACATAACGCCGGCAAGTCAGACCGCGATCTGCGCGCGATGCTGAAGAAGGTTTACGGCGAAAAGGTCTACAAGACCGAGTTCCAAGATCTCGACGACAAGAACCTGATCGAGCTGGCCGACAATCTGCGTCCTGGTATTCCGATCGCGACACAAGTGTTCGACGGTGCGCATGAAGCTGACATCGTTGAAATGCTTGAGCAGGCTGGGCTGGACTCGTCGGGTCAAGTCACGCTGCGTGATGGCACTACGGGCGAAGAGTTCACCCGTAAGGTCACGGTTGGCTACATCTACATGCTGAAGCTCCATCACCTTGTGGATGACAAGATCCACGCGCGTTCGATTGGTCCGTACTCCCTCGTCACGCAACAGCCGTTGGGTGGTAAAGCGCAGTTCGGTGGTCAGCGTTTCGGGGAAATGGAAGTGTGGGCCCTGGAAGCTTACGGCGCTGCTTACTCGCTGCAAGAAATGTTGACTGTGAAGTCGGACGACGTTTCAGGCCGCACGAAGGTGTACGAAGCCATCGTGCGCGGCGAAGATACATTCGAAGCTGGTATCCCGGAATCCTTCAACGTGTTGGTGAAGGAAATGCGGTCACTGGGTCTCGATGTGGAACTCAGCCACGCGGCAGACGAATAAGTCGACAGAAGACGATTGTGCGGGCCTCCTTAACCGGAGGCCCTGCATTCCTAAATACAAAAGCGAACTCCTTTAGGAGACGAGCGAAATGAACGAACTCACGAAAATCTTCGGCCAAGTCCAAGGCACTTCGGAATCCTTCAACCAAATCCGGATTTCGTTAGCGAGCCCCGAGAAAATCCGCTCATGGTCGTACGGCGAAATCAAAAAGCCTGAGACGATCAACTACCGTACCTTCAAGCCGGAACGCGATGGCTTGTTCTGCGCGCGCATCTTCGGGCCCATCAAGGACTACGAATGCTTGTGCGGCAAATACAAGCGTATGAAGTACAAAGGTATCATCTGCGAAAAGTGCGGCGTTGAAGTCACGCTGTCGAAAGTTCGCCGTGAGCGCATGGGCCACATCGAATTGGCCGCACCTGTTGCACACATCTGGTTCATGAAGTCGCTGCCCAGCCGCATTGGTTTGCTGCTGGATATGACGCTGAAGGATCTGGAACGCGTTCTGTACTTTGAACACCACATCGTGCTCGAGCCCGGCATGACGCCGCTGCAGCAATACGAATTGCTGACCGACGATCAATACATCAAAGCGCAGGAAGAATTTGGTGAAGACAGTTTCCGTGCCGGTATCGGCGCTGAAGCTATTCGCGAAGCTTTGACCAACGTGAAGTTGGAAGAAGAGCGCGAAACGATGCGCGTTGAACTGAAAGAAACCGGTTCAGAAGCCAAGCGCAAAAAACTCGTGAAGCGCTTGAAGCTGGTGGAAGCATTCATTGCATCTGGTGCTCGCCCTGAGTGGATGATCCTGGAAGTAATTCCGGTCATTCCGCCAGAGTTGCGTCCGCTGGTGCCCTTGGATGGTGGCCGTTTCGCCACGTCTGACCTGAACGATCTCTATCGCCGCGTCATCAACCGCAACAACCGTTTGAAGCGCCTGATCGAGCTGCGCGCGCCTGACATCATCATCCGCAACGAAAAGCGTATGTTGCAAGAGTCGGTCGATGCCTTGTTCGACAATGGTCGTCGTGGCCGCGCCATTACTGGCGCCAATAAGCGCCCGTTGAAGTCGCTGTCTGACATGCTGAAGGGCAAACAAGGTCGCTTCCGTCAAAACTTGCTCGGCAAACGCGTTGATTACTCTGGCCGTTCGGTCATCGTCGTCGGTCCCGAACTGAAACTGCATCAGTGCGGCTTGCCGAAAAAGATGGCGCTCGAACTGTTCAAGCCGTTCGTTTACTCGAAGCTTGAAATCTACGGCATGTCGACGACCATCAAAGCCGCCAAGCGCATGGTCGAAAAAGAGCGTCCCGAAGTTTGGGACATCTTGGAAGAAGTTATCCGCGAGCATCCAGTTCTGTTGAACCGCGCGCCAACCTTGCACCGTTTGGGCATCCAAGCGTTCGAGCCGGTTTTGATCGAAGGTAAAGCCATTCAGTTGCACCCGTTGGTGTGTACGGCGTTCAACGCCGACTTCGACGGTGACCAAATGGCCGTGCACGTTCCGCTTTCGTTGGAAGCCCAGTTGGAAGCGCGCGTGCTGATGATGTCGACGAACAATATTCTGTCCCCCGCCAACGGCAAACCGATCATCGTGCCGACACAAGATATGATCTTGGGTCTGTACTACATGACGATCGAGCGCCCTGGCGAAGTGGGCGAGGGCATGGTGTTCGCTAACGTCGCTGAAATCGAACACGCTCTGCAATCGGGCGTGCTGTCGGTCCAAGCAAAGATCAAGTGCCGCTACAAGACCGTGGACTCGGAAGGCAATCCGAAGACTATTGTCGTCGAAACCACGCCAGGCCGCATGATCTTGGCGCAAGAACTGCCCCTCAATCCGTTGGTGCCGTTCTCGGTCATCAATCGCGTTCTGCGTAAGAAGGAAATCACGGAAGTTATCGACTTGGTCTACCGCCACTGCGGTCAGAAAGAGACGGTGATTTTCTGCGATCACATCATGGCGTTGGGCTTCAAGTTCTCGACACGTGCTGGCTTGTCGTTCGGTAAGGACGACATGGTGATCCCGAAGTCGAAGATCAAAATGGTCAAAGACACCGAGACCCAGGTCAAGGAATTCGAGCAGCAGTATCAGGACGGTCTGATCACTCGCGGTGAAAAGTACAACAAGGTGGTCGATGCCTGGTCGCATTGCACCGAAATTGTCGCCGAAGCGATGATGCAAGAAATTTCGAAGATCGAAGCCGGCAAGCCGATCAACTCGGTTTACATGATGGCCCACTCGGGCGCTCGTGGTTCGGCTGCTCAGATGAAGCAGTTGGCAGGTATGCGCGGTCTGATGGCCAAGCCCTCGGGCGAAATCATCGAAACGCCGATCATCTCGAATTTCAAAGAAGGTTTGTCGGTTCTTGAGTACTTCAACTCGACCCACGGTGCGCGTAAAGGCTTGGCCGACACCGCTCTGAAGACCGCGAACTCGGGTTACCTCACACGCCGTCTGGTCGACGTGGCACAAGATGCCATCATCACCGAAGACGATTGCGGTACCGAGCAGGGCATTACAGCGCAAGCTTTGGTCGAAGGTGGCGATACTATCGTTTCCCTGGCCGAGCGAGTTCTGGGCCGCGTAACGGGTGAAGACATCCTGCATCCAGAGACAAACAAAGTGCTCCTCAAAAAGGGTCACTTGATTGTCGAAGCTGATGCGGAAATGCTCGATAAGTCCGGCATCACAAAGATGAAAGTTCGCTCGGCTCTGACCTGCGAGACTGTCAACGGTGTTTGCGGCAAGTGCTACGGCCGCGATCTGGCCCGCGGCACGACGGTTAACGTCGGTGAAGCCGTTGGCGTTATCGCCGCTCAGTCGATCGGTGAACCTGGCACACAGCTGACAATGCGTACCTTCCACATTGGTGGTGCTGCTCAGCGTGGTGCTGAACAGTCCAGCGTTGAAGCACCGTTCGATGCACGCGTGAAGTTGCTCAGCAAAGCCGTTGTGCGCAATAGCGATAAGATCCAAGTGGTCATGATCCGTAACTTTGAGTTCGTGCTCGAAGATGCAAATGGCCGCGAGAAGGCGCGCCACCGTATTCCCTACGGTGCGAAGCTGTTGGTCGAAGACAAACAACAAGTCACACGTGGTCAACGTTTGGCCGAGTGGGATCCATACACCTTGCCGATCACGACCGAGCAAAGCGGTACAGCGCACTACGTTGACCTCGTTGATGGTGTCTCAATCCGCGAATCCACCGATGAATCCACGGGGATCACTTCGAAAGTGGTGACCGAGTGGAAGCAAGCGCGTGGCGGCACGGATTTGAAGCCACGCATCGAAGTGCGTGGGCCGGATGGCAAGGTGCTGAAACTCGAGAACGGTTCTGAAGCTCGTTACTACCTCGCAGTTGATTCAATCTTGTCCGTTGAAAACGGTCAGAAAGTTCACGCGGGTGACGTGTTGTCACGTATCTCGCGCGAAGGTTCGAAGACTCGTGACATCACCGGCGGTCTGCCGCGCGTTGCCGAGTTGTTCGAGGCCCGTAAGCCGAAAGATCACTCGGTTATCGCTGAGATCGAAGGTCGCGTTGAGTTCGGTAAAGACTACAAAGCTAAACGCCGCATCATCGTGCGTCCTGAAAAGGGCGAGCCGGTCGAGTATCTTATTCCGAAGGGCAAGCACTTGGCCGTTCAGGAAGGCGATTATGTTCGCCGCGGCGATGCATTGTTAGATGGCAGCCCGGTGCCGCATGACATCTTGCGCGTCATGGGGGTCGAAGCTCTGGCCGATTACCTGATCAAGGAAATCCAAGACGTTTACCGTCTGCAAGGCGTGAAGATTAACGATAAGCACATCGAAGTTATCGTTCGTCAGATGTTGCAGAAGGTGGAAGTCGTTGAGCCTGGCGATTCGACATTCCTGGTTGGCGAATTGGCCGATCGCATGGAATTCGATGCTGAGAACAACAAGGTGAAAGCCGAAGGTGGCAAGCCCGCCCGTGCGCTGCCGGTCTTGCAGGGTATTACCAAAGCTAGCTTGCAAACCCAGTCGTTCGTCTCGGCCGCTTCGTTCCAAGAGACGACTCGTGTCCTCACCGAGGCCGCAGTCACCGGCAAGAACGACCGACTCGTTGGTTTGAAGGAAAACGTCATTGTGGGCCGTTTGATCCCGGCCGGCACCGGTGCGTTAATGAATCGCCTCAAAACCATCGCTGCAAACCGCGACAAGAGCCTGCAGCCAGAGCAACCGGTCGAACAACCGGCTCTACCGGCCGCAGAATAAGCTTTCGCGACATAAAATTATCAAAAAGGGGGCTTTTAGCCCCCTTTTATTTTTTGTGGGCAGGGACGGGATATGCGTCAGGCCACTGAAAAACCGCACAAAACCCGCCGAATGTGCGCTTGACGCTCTTAAGACCCCCCACTATAAGGAGCCCGTTCGACGGCGTCCGGTGGTAGAGCCAACTTCGCGCTCTAGACGAGGATCAGCGGTCGATTAGCTAGAAAAAATAAGGTCTTAGTGACCTGTTGTGAACCGGGAATGGGCCCGGAGTTGTGGCCCAGGGAATCCGGTTTTTTCGCGTCTGGGCAAATGGCCGCTACGGCCATCGTTGCCGATGATAGACGCGAAGAAACGACGAATGCGCAAAAGAGATTGAACGAACAAAGGGTTACGGTCGATGCCGACGATTAGCCAATTGGTCCGTAAGGGCCGCCAAAAGCCGAACTATCGCGACAAGGTTCCGGCTTTGCAGCGCTCTCCGCAAAAGCGTGGCGTTTGCACGCGCGTGTATACGACGACCCCGAAGAAGCCGAACTCGGCTCTGCGTAAGGTCGCCCGCGTCCGTCTGACCAATCAGTTCGAAGTTACCAGCTACATCCCTGGCGAAGGCCACAACCTGCAAGAACACTCAGTCGTCATGATTCGTGGCGGTCGCGTAAAGGACTTGCCGGGCGTTCGCTATCACATCATCCGCGGCACGTTGGATACGCAAGGCGTGTCAGCTCGTCGCCAACGCCGTTCGAAATACGGCGCGAAGCGTCCGAAGTAAGACGCGGAATAGGAGTAGACATCTATGTCACGTCGTCGCCAAGCAGATAAACGTCCGCAGTTTCCCGATGCCAAGTTCGGCGATCTGGTTATCGCGAAGTTCATCAACACCGTGATGATGCACGGTAAAAAAGGCACCGCTGAAACCATCGTGTACGGCGCGCTCGATAAGATCGGCAAAAAAGCCGGTTCGGACGCTGTGAAGACGTTCCACGAAGCGATCGAAAACATTAAGCCGACCGTTGAAGTCCGTTCGCGCCGCGTTGGTGGTGCGACGTATCAGGTTCCGGTCGAAGTCCGCGCTGAGCGTCGTCAAGCTCTGGCATTCCGTTGGTTGGTCCAATACGCCCGTGAGCGCAATGAGTCGACGATGGTCGATCGTTTGTCGGCGGAGTTGTTGGACGCTGCTGCTAACCGTGGTGGCGCTGTGAAAAAGCGCGAAGACACGCACCGCATGGCTGAAGCTAACCGCGCCTTCTCGCATTATCGCTGGTAAACGAACTCGGATCTTTAGAGATTAAAATGAGCGACAAAACTCCTCTCGAGCGTTACCGCAATATCGGCATCATGGCGCACATTGATGCTGGTAAGACGACAACTACGGAACGCATTCTCTATTACACCGGCCGTTCGCATAAGATCGGTGAAGTGCATGATGGCGCTGCCACCATGGACTGGATGGAGCAAGAGCAAGAGCGTGGCATCACCATTACGTCTGCTGCGACGACCTGCTTCTGGAAAGATCATCGCATTAACATTATCGACACCCCTGGGCACGTCGACTTCACCATTGAGGTTGAGCGTAGCTTGCGCGTGCTTGATGGTGCCGTAACGTGCTTCGACGGCGTTGCTGGTGTTGAGCCGCAATCTGAAACCGTCTGGCGTCAAGCTGACAAGTACAACGTTCCGCGTATGTGCTTTGTCAACAAGATGGACCGCATGGGTGCGAACTTCTACCGCTGCGTCGACATGATCGTTGATCGCCTCGGTGCGAAGCCGCTGGTTTTGACGCTCCCGATTGGCATTGAAGCTGATTTCGTTGGCGTTGTTGACCTCGTGACGATGAAAGCCCTGGTTTGGAAGGGCGAAGATCTGGGCGCCAAGTTCGACGAAGTCGAAATTCCGGCTGACCTGGCTGATAAAGCAAAAGAATACCGTCAAGCGCTCGTTGACACTGCCGTCGAGATGGATGACGCGGCAATGGAAGCCTACCTGGAAGGCAACGAGCCGGACGCTGAAACGCTCTATAAGTGCATCCGTAAGGGCACTATCGCTCAGAAGTTCGTGCCTGTGATCTGTGGCTCGGCCTTCAAAAACAAGGGTGTGCAAGTTTTGCTGGATAGCGTGATCCGCTATCTCCCGTCGCCGCTCGATATGCCGCCGGTTCAAGGTGTGCTGCCAGGTAAGGACGAGAAAGAAGCGAGCCGTAAATCTGATCCGTCTGAGCCGTTCTCGGGCTTGGCGTTCAAGATCATGACCGACCCGTTCGTCGGTTCGCTCACCTTCGTGCGCATCTACTCGGGCAAGCTGGACAGCGGCTCGGGCGTGTTGAACACAGTGAAGGACAAGAAAGAGCGTATCGGACGTATGTTGTTGATGCATGCCAACAACCGCGAAGAAATCAAAACCGCTTCGGCTGGTGACATTGTCGCGCTCGTCGGCATGAAAGACACCACCACTGGTGACACGCTCTGTGATCCGGATAAGCCGATCATCCTGGAGCGTATGGAATTCCCTGAGCCGGTGATCGAAGTCGCGGTTGAGCCGAAGACGAAGTCTGACGTTGAGAAGATGGGTCTTGCGCTGTCGCGTTTGGCCGCAGAAGATCCTTCGTTCCGCGTCACGACCGACCACGAAAGTGGTCAGACGATCATCAAGGGCATGGGCGAATTGCACTTGGAAATCATCGTTGATCGCATGAAGCGCGAATTCAAAGTGGAAGCCAACGTCGGTGCCCCACAGGTCGCGTATCGTGAAACGATCTCGAAGAAGTACGAAATCGACTACACCCACAAAAAGCAGTCGGGTGGTTCGGGTCAGTACGCTCGCGTGAAAATTCGCTTCGAGCCGCTGGAGCCTGGTTCGGGCTATGTGTTCGAGAGCGATATCGTTGGTGGTTCGGTGCCGAAGGAATACATTCCGGGCGTTCAGAAGGGCCTGGCTTCTTCCGTGAACAACGGCGTGATCGCCGGCTTCCCGATGACCGACTTCAAAGCGACCTTGTACGACGGTGCTTATCACGACGTTGACTCGTCAGCTCTGGCGTTCGAAATCGCTGCGCGCGCTGCTTTCCGTGAAGGTCTGCCGAGCGCAGGTCCGAAGTTGCTCGAGCCGATCATGAAGGTCGAAGTGGTGACACCCGAAGACTACATGGGTGACGTTATCGGCGACTTGAACAGCCGTCGTGGTCAAGTGGGTGGCATGGACAGCCGCGGCAATGCTCGCGTGATCTCCGCCATGGTGCCGTTGGCCAACATGTTTGGTTACGTCAACACGCTGCGTTCAATGAGCCAAGGGCGCGCTCAGTTCTCGATGGAATTCCATCACTATGAGCAAGTCCCGAGCAACGTGTCGGATGAAATTAAGGCGAAGGTCGCGGGTTAATCCGCGAGGCTTTTGAAGAACAACTCAACACGATTTAAGTTGGAGATACGATCATGGCGAAAGAGAAATTTAACCGTAATAAGCCGCACTGTAACATCGGCACGATTGGTCACGTTGACCACGGCAAGACGTCGCTGACGGCAGCGATCACGAAGATTTTGGCCGAGAAGGGTGGTGCGA
>JAESFG010000566.1_pt1 | contig 16036 bp, 13 predicted proteins | sample 9269371 | NCBI WGS metagenome assembly JAESFG01 (sample SAMN14506227, study PRJNA617093) | algae metagenome | isolation source: Aetokthonos hydrillicola CCALA 1050 (B3-Florida) and co-occurring... | place: USA: South Carolina | collected 2013-01-01 | reverse complement strand
GACGAGATCCGCAAGGGATGGGCGGGACCGATCGCGGCCTATCCCGACTCCGGCTATTTCGAGATGCCGGACTGGAAGTTCGTGGACGTCATTCCGCCCGAGCGGCTGGAGGGCTGTTTCCGCCGCTGGCTGCGCCAGGGCGTGCAGGCCATCGGCGGCTGCTGCGGCCTCGGCGTGCCCCATATCGAGGCCGCCGTAAGGGCGCGCGAGGCGGTGCGCGCGGAGCGGCCGGCGTGACCCGCCCCCCCCTCGCCCGGCTGCTCTCGCCGCGTTCCATCGCCGTCGTCGGCGGGCGCGAGGCGGCGGAGGTGATCCGCCAGTGCGAACGTATCGGCTTCCGGGGACCGATCTGGCCGGTAAACCCACGGCGGGCGGAGGTGGCGGGCAGACCCGCCTTCGCCTCGATAGACGCGCTGCCGGAAGCGCCGGACGCCGCGTTCGTGGCCGTGCCGCGCGAAGCCACGGTGGACGCCGTCGCGGCGCTGGCCGCGAAGGGCGCGGGCGGGGCCGTCTGCTACGCCTCGGGCTTCGCAGAGGTCGGCGAGGACGGCGCGGAGCTTCAGCGGCGCCTCGTCGAGGCGTCCGGCGCCATGGCCCTGCTGGGCCCCAACTGCTACGGGCTCATCAACTATCTCGACGGCGCGGCGCTCTGGCCGGACCAGCATGGCGGGGTCGCGCGCGAGCGCGGCGTCGCCATCCTCACCCAGTCCGGCAATATCGGCCTCAACCTCACCATGCAGGCGCGCAGCCTGCCCATCGCCTACCTCGCCACGGTCGGCAACAAGGCGAAGGGGGACCTGCACGAGATCGTCGAGGCCTTCCTCGACGATCCGCGCGTCACCGCCATCGGCCTGCATGTCGAGGGCATCGCGGACGTCGCCGCCTTCGCCGCCGCCGCGCAGCGGGCGCTGGCGCAGGGCGTGCCGGTCGTCGCTGTGAAGACCGGACGGTCGGAGGCCGGGGCGGCGCTCACCATGTCGCACACCTCCTCTCTGGCCGGATCGGACGTCCTCGCCGACGCCCTTTTCGAGCGCTGCGGCGTGGCGCGCGCCCCCGACCTCTCGGTGCTGCTGGAGACGCTGAAGCTGCTGCACGTGCACGGGCCATTGCCGGGCCGCACGCTCTCCTCGATGAGCTGTTCGGGCGGCGAGGCGTCGCTCGTGGCCGACCTCGCCGAGGCGGCCGGTCTCGCGACACCTCCCCTCCCGGCAACGGCCGAAGCCGCGCTCGCGGCGGCGCTCGGCTCGAAAGTGCCGCTCGCCAACCCGCTCGACTACCACACCTACATCTGGGGCGACCTCGCCGCGACCACGGCGACCTTCACGGCGATGCTGTCGGCGCGCGGGGAAGCCGCCCCGCCCTTGTCATCCCCGGCGGCCCGCGCAGCGGGCCGGGAAGGGGATCCAGGGGCGGAGCATGCGCCGCCCGGCCGAACAGGCCCTGGGTCCCCTTCCCGCGCGGCTTCGCCGCGCGCCGGGGATGAGAAGGATGGCACCTCGCCGCGCGCCCCCGCCGACGAGGGCCGTGCCTACACCGTCAACCTCCTCGTCCTCGACCTGCCGCGCGCGGACAGGTGCGACGCGTCCTCGTGGGACGTGACGCTGGAGGCCTTCAAGACGGCAGTGCGGGAGACCGGCGCGCGCGGGATCGTCGTCTCGTCCCTGCCCGAGACCCTGCCGGAAGCCGTCGGAGAACGGCTGGTCGCGGCAGGCATCGCGCCGATGCAGGACCTCGGGACCTGCATGCAGGCCATCGCGCTGGCCGCGGGCATCGGCGAGGCGAAGGCCCGCCCCGCCACGCCGCCACTCGCAAGGCCCGTCCCGCTGCGCGAGGGCGCCAGCAGGCTACTCGACGAGGCCGCCAGCAAGGCACTGCTGGCCGGTTTCGGCCTCAGCATTCCCGCAGGCGAGGTCGTCGCCCCCGGCGAGGCCGCCGCCGCGGCGGAGCGCATCGGCTACCCCGTCGTGGTCAAGGCCGTGTCTGACGCCATCGCCCACAAGACCGAGGCCGGCGCGGTGCGCCTCAACCTGCGCACCCCGCAGGAGGTGGAGGCGGCGGCTGCCCACATGGCCACGCTCTCGGACCGCGTGCTGGTGGAAAGGATGCAGCACGGCGCCGTGGCGGAGCTCATCGTCGGGGTGACCCGCGACCCGCAATTCGGGCCGACGCTGACCTTCGGCGCCGGCGGCATCCTGGTGGAGCTCCTCTCGGATGCCGCGACGGTGCTGCTGCCGACGACTGCCGAAGACGTGACCCGCAAGCTGGAAGGGCTGAGGTCTGCCATTCTGCTGCGGGGCTTTCGCGGGCGCCCGCCCGGCGATATTCCCGCGGCCGTCGAGGCGATCCTGGCCGTGGCGCGCTTCGCGCAAGCCCATGCCGACCGGCTGCTGGAACTCGACGTGAACCCGCTGATCGTGCTGCCGCAAGGGTGTGGCGCGGTCGCGGCCGACGCGCTGGTGAGGCTGGCCGGCGACGCCTGACGGGAGGACATGATGGCCGAGCCGGTTCGGGTGACGCGCGACGGGGCGGTGTGCGAGATCGTTCTCGACCGCCCCAAGGCCAACGCCATCGACGTCGCCACGAGCCGCGCGCTCCACGGCGCCTTCCGGGCCTTCCAGGACGACCCGTCGCTCACCGTCGCCATACTGACCGGCGGGGGCGAGCGCTTCTTCTCCGCGGGCTGGGATCTCAAGGCCGCCGCCGAGGGCGAGGCTGTCGATGCGGACCATGGCCCGGGCGGCTTCGCGGGGCTGACCGAGTTCTTCGATCTCGACAAGCCCGTCATTGCCGCGGTGAACGGCCTCGCCCTGGGCGGCGGCATGGAGCTGGCGCTCGCCTGCGACATGATCGTGGCCGCGGCCACGGCCGAGTTCGGCATGCCGGAGGCAATGCTGGGCGTGATCGCCGACACGGGCGGCGTGCAGCGCCTGCCCAAGCGCCTGCCGCGCGCCATCGCCATGGACCTGCTGCTGACCGGCCGGCGCTTCCCGGCCGCCGAGGCGGAGCGCTGGGGCCTCGTGAACCGGGTCGTGCCCGCCGCAGCGCTGATGGAGGAGGCCCGTGCCCTCGCCCGCAAGGTGGCCGAGGCGGCTCCCCTCGCGGTGCGCGCGGTGAAGGCCACGGTCACTGCGACCGAGGGCCTGTCGGACCGCGAGAGCTTCGCGCTCCTGAAATCCGGCGCCGTCGCCGTGCACCGCCAACTGCAGGAGTCCGAGGACGCGAAGGAAGGCCCGCTCGCCTTCGCCGAGAAGCGCAAGCCGGTGTGGAAGGGCCGCTGAAATGTCAGCCGTCGCCAGCACCACGAATGAGCGGCGGGCCTATCTGGTCGGCGCCGCCATGGTGCTGGCGGCCGGCACCATGTGGAGCTTCGGCGGCATCACAGTGCGCTTCGCGCCGGACTCCGACAGCTGGCAGTACCTGATCTGGCGGTCGGTCGGCCTGTTCTGCGCGCTGGAGGCCGCGAGCCTCGTGCAGGGACGGGGTTCCACGCTGGCGCGGGTGCCTTCAGCCGGGTGGGTCGGCATTCTCGGCGGTTTCTGCATGATGCTGGCCGGGGTCGCCTTCGTCTTCGCGCTGAAGCGCACCAGCATCGCCAACGCCATCTTCCTCGCCTCGATCACGCCGCTGCTCAGCATGCTGCTGGCAAGGCCCATCCTGGGGGAAAAGCTCACCGCGATCGGCATGCTCGCCGTCGGGATCGGCATCGCCGGCCTTCTCGTGATGGCGGGCGGCAAGCTTGGGGATGGCAAGCTCGTCGGCGACATCGCCGCCCTCATCTCGTCGCTCGGCTTCGCCGGCTACACGATCTGCGTGAGGCTCAGCCGCGGACGCGACCTCTCCGCCATGATGCCGCTGTCGGCGCTGATGGGCATCGCGGTCTGCGTGGTCGCGACCCTCATCAACGGGCGCCCGCTCGTCCCGCCCGCGCAGGACATCGCGATGGCGCTGCTGCACGGGGCGGTCTTCATAGGCATCGGCGTGACGCTGTTCAACACCGCCGCGCCGCATGTGCCTGCAACCGGGCTCGCCGTGCTGGCGCAGACGGAGACGATCCTGTCGCCGATCTGGGCCTACCTCATCCTCGGCGAGACCCCGTCGGCGACGACCCTGGCCGGCGGGTGCCTGATTCTAGCGGGTGTCATGATGACGGCGGTGGCGGGATCGAGGCCACGCCAGAAGGTCACGGGGCCTGACGCTCCTCTCTGAGCCGCCCGACGAGGTGCCAGAGCACGGCGCAGAGCACGATGAGGCCGCCGAGAAGGGCCGCCTGCGAGGGCCGTTCCGCGAAAAAGACCCAGACGAGGATGGGCGCGACCACCGTGTCCAGCAGGCTGATCAGCCCCGCCTCAGCCGAGGGCACGTAGCGCGCGCCGCGCATGAACAGCACCAGCGCGAAGCCCAGCGTGACGAAGCCGAACCCGGCGAGCACGACGACGTCGTAGAACGTCACCGATGAAGGCGTGGCGAGCGGGAAGCAGGCGGCCGAGCACAGGATGGCGGCGAAGGTGTTCACCGGCGTCATCGAGACCGTGGGCTGCTTGCGCGCGAGGCAGATGATCGCGGCGAAGCACACGACCATCACGAAGATCATGAAGCTGCCCAGGAGGTCCGCCCCCGCCGGCGAGCCCACGACCATGACGATGACGCCCGTGGTGGCCAGCGCGCTGGCGAGGATCGTGCGCCGCGTCACCCGCTCGCCCAGCCAGAGCCAGGCCACCGCCGCCGTCACGAAGGGCGTCGTGGCGTAGACGATCATCACGTTGGCGACCGTGGTGAGCTGCAGGCCCGCGACGTAGCTGAACATCCCGAGCGCCGAGAGCGGGACGATGCTCCACCCCGCCGGGCCGAGCGCCATGAACTCCCGCAGGCCGCGGTGCCGGAATTCCCACCAGCCGAGCGCGATCATGAAGAGCGCGCCGAAGGCGGCCCTGCCCCACTGCATAGTCCAGAGATCGAGGGACAGGGAGCGCGAGAACAGGCCGGCCGTGCTCCACATCAGCGCCGCGGCGACGATCATCGCCATGCCGAGGCGGCGCTGCGCGCTGGTGTGAAGCGGTGCGGTGGCAGGCGGCAGAGGCGAGGTGGCGCCGGCCCGTTCGTCCATGGCGCTCATCGGCCCGTCCCGGGGGAAACGCGGGCACTCTAGTGCGCCCGGCCGTGAGTCGCATGGGGCCTGCGGACGCTTCCTGTGCGCCCAGCGACGCCGATGGCACCACCGGGTCGCCCGGTGCCAAGAGCGGGTCGCCCGGCGTCAAGGCGGCGGACCTTGTATCGCCTTCACTGGCCAAGCCGGAGGCGGCGAAAGGCAAAGCGGGAGAGGGACATGGCGGGCATCCGGACGGTGGGCATCGTGGGGGCCGGCGTGATCGGCTCGGGCTGGGCGGCACGGGCGCTGGCGCACGGGCTCGACGTTGTGGCGTGGGACCCCGGTTCCGACGCGGAGGCGAAGACGCGCGCCGCGATCGCCAATGCCTGGCCGGCGCTGGAGCGCAGCGGCCTCGCCCCCGGAGCCTCACCCGAGCGGCTGCGCTTCGTGGAGACGCTCGCCGAGATCGCGCGGGCCAGCGACTTCATCCAGGAGAACGCGCCGGAGCGCGAGGAGCTGAAGCAGGGCCTCTTCGCCGAGATCGACTCCGCCGCGCGGCCGGAGGTCATCATCGCCAGCTCCACCTCGGGCCTCCTGCCCACGCGGCTGCAGGAGCGCATGACGCATCCCGGGCGGCTGGTGGTGGGGCATCCCTTCAACCCGGTCTACCTGCTCCCCCTCGTTGAGCTCGTGGGCGGCGCGAAGACCTCGCCGGAAGCGATTCAGGCGGCTGGAGATTTCTACCGCACGTTGAACATGCGCCCGCTGCACGTCCGTAACGAGATCGACGGCTTCATCGCCGACCGGCTGATGGAGGCACTGTGGCGCGAGGCGCTCTGGCTGGTGAAGGACGGCGTCGCCACGACGGAGGAGATCGACGCCGCAGTGGTTTATGGCTGCGGCCTGCGCTGGTCCCTCATGGGGACCTTCCTCACCTTCCACCTCGCCGGCGGCGAGGGCGGCATGCGCCACATGCTCCACCAGTTCGGCCCGGCGCTGAAGCTGCCCTGGACGAAGCTCGTCGCCCCCGAGCTCACCGACGAGCTCATCGACCGCGTCGCCGACGGCTGCGAGCACCAGGCCGCCGGCCGCTCCATCAAGGAACTGGAGCGCCGCCGCGACGACTTCCTGATCAAGCTGCTGGCCCTGGTGAAGGAGTACTGGCCCGAGGCGGAGGGGCTGAAGGGGCGGATCTGAGGGGGACACCTGGCGGGCACCTTTCCTCGTCATGGCCGCCCCCGGATCAGGTCCGGGGATGTCCCGGCCACCCACGCGAACGCCATCTGTTCAGAAGGAAACTCGTGGATGCCCGGGTCGAGCCCGGGCATGACGGAGGAAGGACATGGCGCTCAAGACTGCCCCACTCGGCGTCATCCCGGCCGTAGCGAAGCGGAGAGCCGGGACCCAGGAACACCGTCCGTCGTGGTCCTGGGTCCCGGGCGCGCCGCAACGCTGCGCGCTGCGGCGCGCCCGGGATGACAAGCGAGAGAGATCATGACCACACAGTCGACCCCACTCGACGTCTGGTCCGGCGAGGTGCTGCCGGAGTGGGTGGACTATAACGGCCACATGAACGACGCGGCCTATGCCCTTGCGTTCAGCCGGTCCGTCGATGCCTTCATGGAGGCCATCGGGCTCGGCGAGGAGGGGCGCCGCGAGACGGGGCACACGCTCTACACGCTGGCCATCATGATCCGCTACGCGAAGGAGACCAGGCAGGGCGCGCCGCTGGCCGTCTCCGTCCAGGTGCTGGAGCACGACGCCAAGCGCTTCCGGATCTGGCTCGTGATGCGCGATCCCTCTTCAGGCGCGGAGCTGGCCACCAGCGAGCAGTTGCTGCTCTGCGTGGCCTCGGCTCAGGGCCGCGCGGCGCCGTTTCCGGCAAACGTGGCGGAGAGGCTGGAGCGGATCGCGGCGGGCCAGGCCGGGCTGGCGATGCCGCCGGATGCGGGCAAGGGTATCGCCCTGCGAAGGACTTGAGAAAGGCTCGGTCCGGCACGGGGACCGCGGGGCTCCAGACCCGCAGTGGAGAAGCGCGTCCGGAGACGCGCGGTCCATGTCAGCGAGGCTCCGCCCGGTCCCGTCGTGGCGAATGCCCGAAGCGGTGTCGGTAGGAGCGAGACAGGCTGGACGCCGAGGAGAAGCCCGTCGCCATGGCGATCTCCGTGACGGTGAGGTCGGTCTGGCGCAGGAGCTGCCGCGCGCGGTCGAGGCGGAGCTTGAGGTAGTAGGCAGCGGGTGAATCCGACAGGCCGGCCCGGAACAGCCGCTCCATCTGACGCTCCGAACAGCCAGCCACCCTGGCCAGCGCGACTGCATCGAGCGGCGTCTCGAGGTGCCGCTCCATCGCCTCGACGATGCGCAGGAGCCGCTTGCTGGTGACGCCGAGCCGCGCACCGGGGCTCATCCGCTGGTGCGTGGAACGGTCGCGGATCCTGTCGTGAATGAATTGCTCGGACACGGCGACGGCGAGCTTCTGCCCATGCTTCAGCCCGATCATGTGGAGCATCATGTCGAGCGCCGCCGTCCCTCCGGCGCAGGTAAACCGGCCGGGCGACACTTCGAACAACTCGTGTGACACGGCAATGTCGGGAAAGTCCTCGCGAAAACCGGGCACCGCCTCCCAGTGCATGCAGGCGCGAAGCCCCTCGAGCAGCCCGGCGGCTGCGAGCAGGTGGGGTCCCGTGTCGAGGGCTCCCAGCGTCACGCCCTGCCGGGCGATCCTGCGCAGCAGGCCGAGATGGGCCTTCGTTTCGGCCCGCTCCGGATCGAAGCCGGCCACCACGATCAGGGTTTCCGGGCATTGCGCCGGGTCCAGGGCGCCCTGCGTGTCGATGGCCATACCGTTGGAGGCCGGGGCGGGACGGCCGTCGAAGGTCCAGGCGCGCCAGCGGAACAGCTCCCGGCCCGACAGGCGGTTCGCCACGCGCAGCGGCTCGACGGCCGAGAGGAAGGCCATCATCGAGTAGCCGGGAACGAGCACGAAGCCGATCGTCTCCGGGGTGGAGCCTGGAAGAGTGTCGAACATGGGAGACCGCGGGACCGCTTCGACTTCCGCCTGCCGCGGGCCGGCTGTCAACAGGTTCAGGCCGGCCCCAGCCCGGGCCGGCGGCGACGCGGCGACGGCCTCGGAGCATCGGCGGGACGCGCCTGCACCGGCACGCCGTGGCCGAGGGACCCGACCTCGACCAGACAGGCCGCGAGCCCGAGAATGCGGCCGTCGGGTGACACCGTGATGCCCTCTTCCAAAAGGAGCGCGCGTCGCGCGACGCCGTCCGGGTCATGTTTGGGTGTGCGCAGGGTGCCGTCTTCCGGCACGGCACGGTGCCATGGCACCGTCGCAGCCTCGATCGGATCGAGGATGGTCAGGATGTACGCTGCCTGCCGCGCGCTGATATCCAGATGGCCCGCAATGTCGCGGAAGCTCACAAGCCGGCCACGCGGAACCGTCGCCACGATGGCGAGGACATCCCTCTTGATGCGGGCGAAAAACGGGCTCGGCCTGGCCATGACCCAGGATAGCGCAGGCTCGGCAACCGTTTCGCGCTACACGAGGTCGCGAGGCGTCACGTCCTCCCACTCGCGCACCGCGACCGAGACGTCGTTCTCGAACGCCTCCAGCCGGCCGACGAGACGGAACGCGCCGGCCGTGGCCGTCATCTCGGTCTCGACCTCGATGCGGATGTCCCAGCCCTCGCGGCCCATCTCGTAGGTCTGGGCGACGCGGCTCCTCGCGCAGAGCGGATCGCCGGCCGCGATGTCGAGGACGCGGGTGATGTCATGGGAGAGGACGGTGCCGATCTCCTCGAAGCGCCGCACACCCTCGCCGAAGACGCCACCTTCGTTGCGTGTCACATAGCTCGCCGTGCGGTTGAGCAGGTCGAACGTCGCCGTGCGCGCGGCGGAGCCGTGCCGCAACAACGTGACCGGCGCGTCGGGCGCCGTCTCCGGCGGCGGAAAGCGGACGGCCGCATCCTCCGCCCTCGCCGTCCGCACGGGCAGCGACAGGCTGCTCGCGCCGAGGCGCAGCGTCAGGGTAGCGGCGCCGGGCGCCGGCCAGACCAGCGGCCAGTAGGCGGTGGAGAGCGCCACGCGGATGCGGTGGCCAACCCGGAACACGGTGCCGCACGCGTTCAGCGCCAGCCGCACCGTCTCGAACTGTCCCGGTTGCATGGGCTCCGGATGCTCGTGCGACTTGCGGTGGGTGAGGTTGAGGACGTGATAGGAGACACGGCGCGAGGCCCCGTCCGGCGCCACGTCCGTCAGGCGCACGGCGATCTGGGCGACGGGCTGGTTCGAGGCCAGGAGCAGTTCGACCTCCGGCGCACCCAGGATCTCGACATCCTCCGCCAGGGGCTCGGTGTCGAAGACCAGCGAGAAGCCGTCGTCCAGCCGCTGGTCCGCGGGCTGCTCGCCGGGTACGCCGGCGCCCATCCATTCGCCCGCCCCCGCGCCGGTCCATTGCGGCGAGCGGAAGGCGACCTCCGCCTCCTGCCCGGCCGAGGGCCGCAGCCCCTCGCCGGTCAGGTAGAGCGTTCGCGGCGCGATGGCGGGCGACGGCCACACCGGCTCCGCGACCCAGCGTCCAGGGCAGGGATCGGCCCAGGCACCGGCCTCGCGATGGTCCTCGACGAAGGCGCGCAGCATCGGCTCGTCCGCGACGCCCGTGTCCTCGCCTGCCAGCCACTGCCGCCACCAGCGCACCATCTCCTGCAGGAAGCCGATGGCGGGGCCGGGCGTCCCGTCCTGCGCGTAGACATGCGCCCAAGGGCCGATGATCCCCTGACGGGGACATTGGAGATGTTCCAGCAGTCGCGGCACGGCATTGGTGTACGCGTCGGCCCAGCCGCCCACGGCGAGGGTCGGCACCTCGACGGCGCTCCAGTCCTCGTTGACGGAACCGTACTTCCAGTAGGCGTCCCGGCGCTGGTGCTTCAGCCAGAGCGCCGGCCAGAACGGCATCTGGTTGAGCCGTTCCAGCCATTGCACGCGCCAGCCCTCCCCCACGATCTCCGGATCGGCCGGGCGGGCCTGGTAGGCCAGCATGATCGCGCCCCACCAGAGATTGTCGTTGAGCAGGCACCCGCCCATCCAGTGGATGTCGTCGGTGTAGCGGTCGTCGGTCGAGCACACCGTGACGATCGCCTTCAGCGCCGGCGGCCGGCGGGCCGCCACCTGCAGCGCGTTGAAGCCGCCCCAGGACTTGCCCATCATCCCGACCGACCCGCTGCACCAGGGCTGCGCGGCGATCCAGGCGATCACCTCCAGCGCGTCGTCCTGCTCCAGCTTCAGATATTCGTCGTCGAGCAGCCCTTCGGACTCGCCCGAACCACGCATGTCGACGCGGATTGCGGCCAGCCCGTGCCGGGCGAAGTAGCCGTGCATCGGATCGTCGCGCCCGCGCGTCCCGTCCCGCTTGCGGTAGGGAATGTATTCCAGCACCGCGGGCACGGGGCCGGTTTCGGCGCCGTCGGGAAGCCAGAGCCGGGCGGCGAGCCGGGTTCCGTCGGCGAGGGGAATGAAGAGGTTTTCGGTGACGGCGCAGGCAGCAGGCGTGTGGAGGGTCACGGGCGGGTCCGGATGTTATTGTTCTCTATCGTCAAGTCGGCGTCATCCCGGGCGCGCGGCAGCGCGAAGCGGTGCGGCGCAGTTCCCGGACCCAGGACCGCGACCGACGGCGTTCCCGGATCCCGGCTCTCCGCTTCGCTCCGGCCGGGATATCGGCCCGGGCCCGTCCCGGCCATGACGACGCTTGACGTTTCGCAAGACGGAAAGCCTCACGACGCGGCACGCTCGGCCAGCACCTCGTCGAGCCAGTCGGTGCGCATCTGCGGCACGGAGGAGAGCAGGCGCTCGGTGTAGGGATCGTGCGGTCCCTCGAAGACGCTGGCGGTAGGGCCGTTGGCGACGAACGCCCCCTTCAGCATGACGCAGGTGCGGTGCGCGATGCGCCGGACGATGCCGAGGTCGTGCGTGATGAAGAGATAGGCCAGCCCCATCTCCTCCTGCAGGCGCCGCAGCAGCTTCAGGATGTCCTCGGCCACCAGCGGATCCAGCGCCGAGGTCGGCTCGTCGCAGATCACGAGCTCCGGCTCCGCTGCCAGCGCCCGGGCGATGCAGACGCGCTGCTTCTGGCCGCCCGACAGCGCCGAGGGAAGCCGCCCTGCGAAAGAGTCGGGCAAGCCCACCTGGCTCAGCAGCTCGGCAACGCGGCGCTTCCGCTCCGCCCCTCCCCGGCCGAAATAGAAGTCGATCGGCCGGCCGATGATCTCGCCGATGGTCTGGCGCGGGTTCAGCGCCACGTCCGGCTGCTGGTAGATGAGCTGGATGCGGCGCAGCTGGTCCTTGCTGCGGTTCTCGAGCCTCGGCGGAAGCGAGGCGCCCTGGAACACCACGTCTCCCGCCGTGCGCGGCAGCAGTCCCACCACGCAGCGCGCCAGCGAACTCTTGCCGGAGCCGGATTCACCGACGACCGCGACGGTCTCGCCGTGATGGACGGCGAGGCTGACGTCCTTGATGACCTGGAAGAGCCCGTAATTGGCCGAGACGTGGTCGACCTTGAGCACCACCTCCCCGCCGATGGGCTCCATGCCGGACGCATGGTCGGCGGAGACGCGCTCGTTGACGAGGGCGCGGGCATATTCGGTGTTCGGCCGTTGCAGGATCTGCCCGGTCTCGCCGAGCTCGACCATCTTGCCGTGCCGCAGCACCATGATCCGGTCGGAGATCTGCGCCACGACCGCGAGGTCGTGGGTGATGTAGAGGGCCGCCGTGTTGTACTCGTGGATGATCTTCTTGAGCAGCGCGAGCACCTCGATCTGCGTCGTCACGTCGAGCGCCGTGGTGGGCTCGTCGAGGACGAGGATGTCGGGCCGGCAGGACATCGCCATCGCCGCCATGGCGCGCTGCAGCTGCCCGCCTGACACCTGGTGGGGATAGCGCTCGCCGAAATGGTCGGGGTCGGGCAGGTCGAGGTCGCGGAACAGCTGCACGGCCTGCGCCTTGGCCTCGGCCATGCCCATCAGGCCATGCTTGATCGGCCCCTCGCAGACCTGCTCGTAGAGTGTCATGGCCGGGTTGAAGGAGGCGGCCGCGCTCTGCGCGATGTAGGCGATGCGGGCGCCCCGCGTCTCGCGGCGCTGGTCAGCGTTCAGCTTCCGCAGGTCCCTGCCGTCGAGGATGATCTCGCCGCCGGTGATATGGCAGCCGGACCGGGCGTACGCCATGGCCGCAAGGCCGATGGTCGACTTGCCGGCGCCGCTTTCCCCGATGAGGCCGAGCACCTCGCCGCGCTGGAGCGTGACGTCGACATTGTCGACGAGCACCGCGCCGCTGCGCGCTTCCACGCGCAGGTTCCGGATATGGAGCACCTCGGCGTCGTTTCCGGCCATGCGGCGTTCCCCTCCTGACCGCCAGCCCCGTGCGGGACATGACGCCAGAGTGCTGGCGCGATGCGCCGCCGGTCAAGCGGGACGCGGAAGAAGCGGTGCCATTCGCGAGAAAGCGCGGGTTCTCCGGGTGAGCCGAACCTGGCGAACGGCGCAGGGGGGCGCTGGCGTCGCCGTTAGAGAAAAGAACGTCGCCAGGGAACGCGTCGTCGGGCAGCGGCCTGAAATCGTCATGGACAGGGTTGTTTTCGGCCAGTGAAGCGCGCGGCGCAGGTTTGCAATTTGCGCAAACCCCGTCCTACTCTGGGGCCAGGCAGGCGTCCGGAACGCGGTGAACACCCAGCCGGGCAGCCTGTGGACGAGGTGACGCGTGGGGCGTGGCGCCCCGCCGGGAGGGATTCAAACAATGAGCATGGACAACACGAAGGAAGGCGGTTCCGGCCTGATCGTCGATCGCCGCCAGCTTCTGGCGGGCGCCGCGGCGCTGGGCCTTTCCACGGCCTTCGCCGGCACGACGTTCGCGGCCGAGACGCCGAAGAAGGGCGGCACCATCCGCATCGGCATGGAAGGCGGCACCGCGAGTGACTCGCTCGACCCGCGTACCTACGCCGACTCCATTCCGATCGCCTACAGCATGGCCCTTTGGAACCTGCTGATCGAGATCGACGAGAGCGGCAAGGCCACGGGCGAGCTCTTCGAGAGCTGGGAAGCCAAGCCCGGCGCCAAGGAATGGGTCTTCAACGTCCGCAAGGGCATCAAGTTCACGTCCGGGAAGACGCTCGACGCCGACGACGTGATCTATTCGATCGGCCTGCACACCGGTGAGACGAAGTCCCCGGCCAAGGGTATCCTGAAGCAGATCACCGACATCAAGAAGCTGTCGCCGACGCAGATCCAGTTCACGTTGGACAGCGGCAACGCCGACCTGCCTTACGTCTTCGCCGACTACCACATCATCGTCGTGCCGAACGGCTTCACCGACTGGTCGAAGCCGGACGGGACGGGTGCCTTCACGCTCGAATCCTTCGAGCCGGGCGTCCGGGTCGTGCTGAAGAACAAGGGTGAGTACTGGAAGCCCGGCCGCGGGAATTTCGAGACGGTCGAAATCCGCTACATCCTCGACAAGGCGGCCCGCGTGGCGGCCCTGCAGTCCGGCCAGATCGACGCGGCGCAGCGCCTCGACGCCCGCACCGTCAACCTGCTGATGAAGGACAAGAAGCTGAACATCGTGCGCACCAAGGGCACGGGCAACCGCTTCTGCTTCGTCGCGCGCGTCACCGACGCGCCCTTCGACAACAAGGATCTCCGCCTGGCGCTGAAGTACGGCATCGACCGCGAGAAGATCATCAAGCAGATCTACAGCGGCTACGCCACGCCGGGCAACGACCACACGCTGGACGCCAACGACCCGTTCTACAACAAGGATCTGCCGCAGCGCCCCTACGACCCCGACAAGGCAGCCTTCCACTTCAAGAAGGCCGGCGTCAGCGGCCCGATCCAGCTGCAGACGTCGGAAGGCGCCTGGGGCCAAGCCGTGGACTGCGCCTCGCTTTACCAGGAGTCGCTCAAGAAGGCGAAGATCGACCTTGACGTGAAGAAGGTCTCCGCCGACGGCTACTGGGACAATGTGTGGCTGAAGGTGCCCTTCTGCGCCGTGTACTGGGGCCGCCGCCCGACTGCCGACATCACCTTCACCCAGGTGTACGGCTCGGATTCCTCCTGGAACGACAGCAACTGGAAGCGTCCCGAGTTCGACAAGCTCGTCGTCGCCGCCCGCGCGGAACTCGACGAGAAGAAGCGCAAGGAGATGTACTACAAGTGCCAGGAGATGATCTCCGATGACGGCGGCATGATCTGCTTCGCCATCAGCGACTATCTCGACGGCTACTCGACGAAGGTGCAGGGCGTGAAGCCGCACCCGCGCTACGACCTGTGCGACCAGCGGCTGGCCGAAAAGGGCTGGTTCGCCTGAGCGGCACCATCGACCGGCGGCCGGAAACGGCCGCCGATTTCGTATCGGCGGACGACTGCGGCTCGGAGGGGTGCCGCGCGAACGCCGCATTGCTCTTGTCGTGCCAGTACAGGGGGGACGGCGCTTGCTGCGTATGATTGCCGTTCGGATCGCGCTCGGGATCGTGACCCTTGTCGCGGTGAGTGTCCTGATCTTCGCCGCGACGGAGATCCTGCCGGGCGACGTGGCCAGCGCCGTGCTCGGCCAGGGCGCGACACCGGAAGCGCTGAAGGTCTTCCGCCACGAGCTCGGGCTCGATCGCCCGTCCTACGTCCGGTACCTGGAGTGGTTCTGGGGCGCGATCCGCGGTGACCTCGGCGTCGCCCTCACCAACAAGCGCGTCATCGTGGACGAGGTGACGCCTCGCTTCCTGAATACCCTGTTCCTGGCAGGCTACGCGGCGCTCATCGCCGTCCCGCTCTCCGTCGGCTGCGGTATCATCGCCGCCATCAACGAAGGAAAGATCTGGGACAAGCTCGCCAACGTGCTGACGCTGATGACGATCTCCGTGCCGGAGTTCTTCATCGCCTATCTGCTCATCCTGATTTTCGCCGTGAACAATGAGTGGTTCCCGTCCCTGGCGACCGTCTTCGACGGAATGCCGCTCGGCGAGCGCTTCTACGTGACGACGCTGCCGGCGGTGACGCTGACCCTGCTGGTGGCCGCCCATATGCTGCGCATGACGCGCACCTCCGTGCTGGCGGTGATGTCGCAGCCCTACATCGAGATGGCTTTCCTGAAGGGCCTCACCCGCTCGCGGGTGATCACGCGCCACGCGCTGCCGAACGCAGCCGCCCCGATCATTTCCGTGGTGGCACTGAACCTCGCCTATCTCATCGTCGGCGTGGTCGTCGTCGAGGTCGTGTTCGTCTATCCCGGCGTGGGACAATTGATGGTGGACGCCGTGTCGAAGCGCGACCTCCCCGTCGTCCAGGCCTGCGGACTGATCTTCGCCGGAACCTTCATCATCCTCAACACGCTGGCGGACATCCTCGCCATCCTCGTCAATCCGCGCCTGCGGAAGCCGAGATAGGGAGGGCGGCACGATGCGTATCCTCGGCTACAAGCCTCCCATTTCCGCCTGGATCGGCCTCTTCATCATCACCGCCTACCTTCTGATCGCGATCTTCGCGCCCTGGCTGGCGCCCTACGGCGAGGCCGAATCGGTCGGCGGCACGTGGGACCCCTCCTCTCCCGACATGTGGCTCGGCGCCGACAATATCGGCCGCGACATTCTCTCCCGCCTGATCTACGGCGCCCGCATGACGATCGGCGTGGCGCTCGCCTGCACCATCCTGTCCTTCACCTTCGGCACGATCCTCGGCTTCCTCGCCGCGGTCGGCGGCCCCGTCATCGACACCATCCTGTCGCGCCTCGTCGACGTTATGCTGTCGATCCCGCTGCTGATCTTCGCCCTGATCATCCTCTCGGTGTTCGGCTCGTCGATCCCGGTCCTGGTCCTCACCATCGCGGTGCTCGACTGCACGCGCGTCTTCCGCCTGGCGCGCGCGGTGGCGATGAACCTCGTCGTACTCGAATATGTGGAGGCGG
>JAESFG010000565.1_pt1 | contig 16078 bp, 11 predicted proteins | sample 9269371 | NCBI WGS metagenome assembly JAESFG01 (sample SAMN14506227, study PRJNA617093) | algae metagenome | isolation source: Aetokthonos hydrillicola CCALA 1050 (B3-Florida) and co-occurring... | place: USA: South Carolina | collected 2013-01-01 | reverse complement strand
GGGGGCGCGGGAGAGCTCTTCACCCCGAAGGCGCTCGCATTCCTCGAGGGCCTGCATGCCGTCCACAATCCGATCCGGCGAATCCTGCTGTCTGCCCGCCGGTCGCGGCAGGATCTCATCGATGCCGGAGCCTTTCCGGACTTCCCCGAGGAGACCGCGCATGTCCGCCAGGGGGACTGGACGGTGGCGCCGGCCCCGCCGTCGCTGAAGCGCCGCGTCGTGGAACTCGTCGTCCCGGCCCGCCCCCGGGCCCTTCGCGACGGTCTCGACTCGAAGGCCGACGTGCTGGTCGCGGATTTCGACGACATGCTCTCGCCCACCTGGGACAATCTGGTCGACGCGCAGCTGGCGCTGCGGGAGCGCTGGAGCCCGGAGGGGCTCGCATCGCGCCCCGTGAACGGGTCGCCCGCGATGATGATCCGCCCCCGCGGCCTCCATCTGGAGGACGAGCGCGTCACTGCGGGCGGACGGCCCATCGCGGCCTGCATCCTCGACGCCGGGCTCTACCTGTTCCACAACGCGGCCACGATCCTGGCCGCGGGCGGCGTGCCCGCCCTCTACGTCTCCAAGCTCGAGAGCCGGCGCGAGGCGGCGTTCTGGGATGCACTCCTGGGGGACATGGAGAACCGGCTCGGCCTCGATCAGGGCACGGTAAAGGTGACCGCGTGCATCGAGACGCTGCCGGCGGCGTTCGAGATGGACGAGATCCTGCACGCCATGCGCTCGCGGATCCTCGGCCTGCAAAGCGGGCGCTCGTCCTTCCTCTTCTCCTTCATCAAGCGCCTGCGCGGGCACAGGCGGTTCCTGACGCCCGATCGCTCGTCCATGATGATGGGCGCCAACGTGCTCGCGTCCTATCCCCTGCTTCTCGTCCAGACCTGCCACCGGCGCGGGGCCTTCGCCATCGGCAATCTCGCTGCGATGCTGCCCAACCCGTCCGACCACCGGGCCAACGACGTTGCGCTCGGCAAGCTGCGCGCCGACAAGGAGCGCGAGGCGTCGGACGGCTATGACGGGACATGGGTTGCGCATCTCTCCCAGGTGCCAGTCGCACGCTGCGTTTTCGACAGCCACGGCGTGGTCGAGAACCAGCTTTCGGTGCGGCGCGAGGACGTCGACGTGATCGCCTCGGACCTGCTGTCGATCCATCCGGGACGGCGCACCGAGGCGGGGCTGCGGGACACGGTGCGCATCGCGCTCGACTACATCGAGGCATGGCTGCGCGGCGAGGGAGCCCTCGACCAGCACGGCATGCTCGAGGACGGCGGCTCGGCCGAACTCGCCCGCGCCCAGCTTTGGCAGTGGGTGCACCACGGCGCGCTGCTGTCCGACGGCCGCCCGATCACCGCCGACATGGTGCTGGCCACCATCGACGAGGAGGTGGCGCGCAAGCAGGCCGAATTGCAGCAGGACTTCGCCCGCCGGCGTTTCGCCGATGCTGCCGAACGCGTCCAGGCCGCAGTGCTGGCGCCCGAGTTCGAGGAGTTTCTCGTCGGCGCCACGGCCTGAGCCTCGTCGCCGGGCTTGCCATGCAACAAAGTGTCCGGCGACGGCGACTGGATTTCCGCCACGCTTGACCTAAGACAATGCTCGGGTGCACGCGCGGCCAGCCTCAGGGGGCACTGTCGGCCCGCGCCGTGGCCTGATCAGGGGAAGCAAAAGGAAGGCATAACCATGCTTCGTACCGTCATCACTTCGGCTCTCGCGGCGGCGTCCATCGTCCTCGTCTCCGCCGCCGGCGCCTCCGCGCAGGACGCCGCGGCCGGCGAGAAGGTCTTCCTCAAGTGCAAGGCGTGCCACCAGGTCGGTGAGAATGCCAAGAACGCGGTAGGACCCGTCCTGAACGGCGTCGTCGGGCGTCATTCCGGGATCTACGAGGGCTACAACTATTCGGAAGCGAACAAGAACTCCGGCCTGACCTGGGACGAGGCCACGCTCAAGGAGTACCTGAAGAACCCGAAGGCCAAGGTGCCCGGCACCAAGATGGTCTTCCCCGGCCTTCCCAACGAAGCCGATATCGACAATGTGATCGCCTATCTCAAGCAGTTCGGACCGGACGGCAAGAAGTCCTGATTCGCGTCACGGCCCATCGCCCTGGTGGTTGCGGATCCGCCGCACCACCAGGGCCACCGCGATGACGGCGATCGGGACGACGACCGCCGTCGCCAGTCCGGCGTCGAACGGCAAGAGCCCGACATCCTTCAGTCCCTTGAAGAGATAGCCCGCCAGCCCGACGATATAGTAGCTGATGGCGGCGACGGAGAGCCCCTCGACCGTCTGCTGCAGCCGGAGCTGCAGACGCGTGCGCTCGTTCATGGCGCTCAGCAGGTCGCGGTTCTGCCGCTCGATCTCGACGTCCACGCGGGTTCGCAGCAGGTTCGCGGCGCGCGCCAGCTTCTCCGACAGGTTGCCCTGCCGCTCCTCCATGATGGCGCAGGTCCGCATGGCCGGCCCCATGCGGCGGGCTAGGAATTCCGCGAAAGTGGGCCAGCCGCCAATTCCCGCCTCGTGGATCGCCGCGAGCCGCTGCTGGACGATTCCGTCATAGGCACGGCTCGCGCCGAAGCGGTAGCCGGATGACGCCGACTCGGCCTCCAGCGCGGCGGCCAGCGCGGTGAGCTCGTCAAGCAGCTTGTGGTCGGCGTCGAGCCCGGTCTTGCCGGTCATCGCGTTGGCGATGCGGGTCAGCGCGTCCTCGATCGCCTTGACCTTCGGGCCGAGCGACTGGGCCTCGGGAAGCCCGAGCAGCGCCAGCGTGCGGTAGGTCTCGATTTCCAGAAGGCGCTGCGCGACCGCGCCCGCCTGCGCCGGTCCGAGCCCCTTGTCCACCACGAGAATCCGCACGAAGCCGTCCGCATCGGCGTGGAAATCCGTCGCGGCGATCGCCGCGCCGCCCTCGACCTCCGACATGGCGAGGCTTGCAGGGTCGAAGAGGTGAGGAATCCGCTCGGGCGTGGTCGCGTCCGAGGGCGCGAGCAGGTGAAGATCGGCAGCCGACAGCAGCGGTCCCGGCTGCGGCAGCGAGGCCATGATCGCCGCCGGCGTGCGCGCAGGTGGCGAGAACGGCACGGCCGTCCCGGCGAACTCCCAGGTGTAGGTCGTGAACTCCGTGTGCTGCTCCCAGCGCAGGGACACGCCGGGCAAGTCGACGCGGTGGTGCCGCGCCCCGTCGGGCGGTGGCGGGACCGCGCGCGCGGCGCAGAAAGCCGCCAGGGCCGTGCGGTCCGCAACCGCCCGGTCACCGCCGAGCATGAAGGCGAAATGAACCAGCCGCCGGGGCGTCGGCAGGGGATGAAAGGGCCGGGCGTGCACCTCCGCCAGCACGGCATCGCGCTGGGGATGGGGGGACAGGTTGAGAACTTGTTCCATGCGGCGGCCGGGCTATCCACGCGACGGCGGCAGTGTGCCGCCTCGGGCGAAGCCGTACAATCGCGAGGCGGCCGCTCTCCCGGAAAATCGCGGGATCGCCATGCACCGTGCGGCCGCATCGCGCACTGGCCCTCGGACGCGCGACACTGTAACTCTGTCGCCCGCCATGTTGCCCCCGGAGACCGAATTCATGCAGGGCGATGCGTCCGGACGGCCCGTGCGACCGCGCGTGGGCCTGTTCGTCACCTGCCTGGTCGACCTGATGCGCCCGTCGATCGGATTTGCCGCCGTGAAGCTCCTCGACGAGTCAGGCTGCACCGTCGAGGTTCCGGTTCAGACATGCTGCGGACAGCCTGCCTTCAACACGGGCGACCGCGCCACGAGCCGCGACCTGGCCGAGGCCGTTATCGACGCCTTCGCGCCCTACGACTTCGTGGTGGCGCCGTCCGGATCATGTGCCGGGATGATCAAGCGCCACTATCCGGAGCTCTTCCACGACGATCCCAACCTTGCCCGCCGCGCGGACGCGCTGGCTGCCAGGACCTGGGAGCTCACCAGCTTTCTCGTCGACGTGATGGGCGTCAAGGGCGTCGAGGCTCGCTACGACGGCGCGGTCACCTACCATGATTCCTGCTCGGGACTGCGTGAGCTCGGGGTGAAGACGCAGCCGCGCCTCCTGCTGGCCAGCGTGCAGGGCCTGACGCTGGCGGAGATGAAGGACAGCGAGGTTTGCTGCGGCTTCGGCGGCACCTTCGCGGTGAAGTACGGCGAGATCTCGGACGCGATCGTCGGGAAGAAGGCCGAAACCGTCGTGGCGACGGAGGCCCCCACCCTGCTGGCGGGCGACCTCGGCTGCCTGATGAACATGGCCGGCAAGCTCTCCCGCGAGGGGCGCGACGTGAAGGTGCGCCACGTCGCCGAGGTTCTGGCCGGCCTGACCGACGACCCGCCCATCGGCGCGCCGAAGGATCACAAGCGGTGAGGGCGGCACGAACGAGCCCGCGCGCCGAAGCGATCTCCGTCGTCATGCCGGCCGGAGCGAAGCGGAGAGCCGGGAGCCAGGAACGCCGCGCCTCGTGGTCCTGGGTCCAGGGTCCGTACCGCACCGCTTTGCGCTGCGGAGCGCCAGGGACGACATTGCGAACCATCGAAACACCGACTGCCGGACGAACAGTGCCCTGCGGAGCCCCCCGATGACCGCCCATCCCACCTCTCCGCAGTTCAAGGAGAACGCCCATCAGGCGCTGCGCGACCCGCAGTTGCAGAAGGCGCTCGGAAACGTCCGGCAGGGCTTCATCGACAAGCGCGCCGCAGCGGTGCTGCGCATGCCGGAGTTCGAGGCTCTGCGCGACAGCGCGCGCGACATCAAGAACCACGCGCTGGAGAACCTCGACCTCTACCTGGAGCGCTACGAGGAGGCGGTGACCAAGGCCGGCGGAAAGGTCCACTGGGCCCGCACCGCCGAGGAAGGACGCAAGATCATCCTCGACCTGTGCAAGGCGGCGGGCGCGAAGACCGTCACCAAGGGCAAGTCGATGATCTCGGAGGAGATGGGCCTGAACCAGGCCTTCGAGGCCGCCGGGATCAAGCCGGTCGAGACCGATCTCGGCGAGTACATCATCCAGCTGCGCAACGAGGCGCCCTCGCACATCATCGCGCCGGCCGTGCACGTCAACGCGACGCAGGTGGAGAGCGACTTCCGCCGCGTGCACACGCACCTCGACAAGGATCGCGACCTCTCCGAGCCGGTGAAGCTGCTCACCGAGGCGCGCGGCGTCCTGCGCGACCGCTTCCTCGCCGCCGACGTCGGCGTCACCGGAGCCAACTTCCTGATCGCTGAGACGGGGACGTCCGTCATCGTCACCAACGAGGGCAATGGCGACCTCACCCAAATCCTGCCGCGGATCCACATCGTCATCGCCTCCATCGAGAAGGTGGTGCCCACGCTCGAGGATGCGACGCAGATCCTGCGCGTGCTCGCCCGCTCTGCGACCGGCCAGGAGATGAGCGTCTACACCACGTTCTCCACCGGTCCCCGCCGCCCTGAAGACCCGGACGGGCCGGAGGAGTACCACGTCGTGATGCTCGACAATGGCCGTTCGGCCATGCTGGGCACCGAGTTCCAGGACATGCTGCGCTGCATCCGCTGTGGCGCCTGCATGAACCACTGCCCGGTCTACCACGCGGTCGGCGGCCACGCTTACGGCTGGGTCTATCCGGGCCCGATGGGCGCCGTGCTGACGCCGACCCTGATTGGTGTCGACAAGGCCGGGCACCTGCCCAACGCCTCCACCTTCTGCGGGCGGTGCGAGAGCGTCTGCCCGGTGCGCATCCCGCTGCCGAAAATGATGCGGCACTGGCGCGAGCGCGAATTCGAGCGGCACCTCACCCCAGCCACCGTGCGCTCGGGACTGTCGCTGTGGGCGTTCTTCGCGAAGCGACCTGCCCTTTACCGCCTCGCGACGGGCGCCGCCATGCGCGGCCTCGCGTGGTTCGGGCGGAGCAAGGGACGCTTCGCGTCGCTGCCGGGCGCGGGCGGCTGGACGCAGTATCGCGACTTCCCGGCCCCGCAGGGCGCCACGTTCCAGCAGCAGTGGAAGCAGCGCCGCAACGGCCGCTGATCCGCCTCCGCCCCCTGATTGCGAGCCACCCATGAGCGCCCGGGACGACATCCTTTCCAACGTACGCCGCTCGCTGGGCGTAACCGGCCGGGAGGCGCCGCGGCTCATGGCGGTGGAGGAACGGCTGGCACGCGCGCCCGGAGGGCTGATCCCCGAGCGGGCGAAGGTGGACGGCGGCGAGCGCATCGCACTCTTCCGCGCGCAGGCGGAGGCGAGCCTCGCCACTGTCGCGGAGGTTGCCGACGCCTCAAGTGTGCCGGGGGCCGTCGCCGAGTATCTGCGGCTCGCCAATCTTCCCGCGCGCCTGCGCCGGGGGGAGGATCCCCGCCTGGCCGCGATGCCCTGGGCCGACACGATGCTGGACGTGTCCACCGGGCGCAGCGACGGCAGCGACCTCGTCGCCGTGACCCATGCGTTCGGGGCCGCGGCCGAGACCGGAACGGTCGTCACGGTCTCGGGCGCGGACAACCCGACCACGCTCAATTTCCTGCCGGACTACGCCATCCTCGTCGTCTCCGCCCGCGACATCGCGGGTGACTACGAAGGCGTCTGGACCAGACTGCGCGAGCGCTACGGCAAGGGCGTCATGCCGCGCACGGTGAACTGGGTCACGGGCCCCTCGCGCTCCGGCGACATCGAGCAGACGCTGCTCCTGGGAGCCCATGGGCCGCGCAGCGTGCATGTGGTGGTTGTGAGAGACGACCAGCCATGACGTCGGGCCGAGGCCGGCACCCTCTTGCTGGAGCTTCGCCGCAGATTTGCCCGGTTCCGGTCGTGCTCCATTAACCATTCGGCTTGAGCATGGAGGGGTGACCCAGTTCCGCCCCCTCCGGACGCGCTTGCGTCCAGCCCTCCGCTGCGGCCTCGCCGCGCTCCTCCTCGCAGGCGCCGTGCCGGCGCGCGCGCAGGAGGCTGACCCGGCGCAGACGATCCTGTCACCCGCGCGGACGGCGGAAACGTCGGGAGCCTCGCAGGGCAACGCGCCGCAGGCGGCACCGGCTCCCCCTGCCCCGCAGGCTTCTTCCGCCGCGCCCGCCGCACCGTCCGCCCCCCCGAAGGTGGCGGCCAAAAAGCCGGCCGCGCCCGCCCCGGTTCCGGAGCCGAAGATCTCGCAGGACCCGCGGCCGAGCTACCACGCCGACAGCGCCGGGATGATCCAGCACGCCGCGGCGGTCTATGCCGGCATCGTTTTGCGCGGAGGCTGGCCGTCGCTGCCCATGGTCACGCTGAAGCCGGGCATGTCGGACATGGCCGTCATCACGCTTCGCGAGCGGCTCGCCGCCGAGGGCGAGGACGGCGGAGACGCCGGGAACCCTGTCTACGACCCCGCGCTGGTGGCGGCCGTCAAGCGCACCCAGGACCGCTACGGCCTGCCGGCCACCGGGCTCGTGGGACCGGCGACGGTGAAGGCGCTGAACGTGCCCGCCGAGGTGCGCCAGCGGTCGCTGGCGGCGTCGGCGCAGCGGCTGTCGGAGACCGCCTTCGGCTTCGGGCCGCGCCACGTGGTGGTGAACATCCCGTCGGCCGCCGTCGAGGCCATCGACAATGGCGTCGTCGCCCGCCGATACGTGGCGATCGCGGGCGATCCCAAGCACCCCTCGCCGACCGTGGAGGCCAGGATCGGCGCGGTGAACTTCAACCCGACCTGGACGGTGCCCGTCTCCATCATCAAGAAGGAGTTGATCCCGAAGATGCGGGAGGATCCGGGCTATCTGGCGAAGTCGCAGATCCGGATGATCGATGCCACCGGGGCCGTGGTGGACCCCGCGGCCGTCGACTGGTCGACGGAGAAGGCGGTCAACTACACGTTCCGCCAGGATTCAGGGACGGCCAACGCGCTCGGCGCGGTGCGCATCGCCATGCCGAACAGCCATTCCGTCTACATGCACGACACGCCGTCGAAGCGGCTCTTCGGCAAGGATTTCCGCTTCCTGTCGCATGGCTGCGTGCGCGTGGCGGGCGTGCTGGACCTGGCCACCTGGCTTCTCGCTCCGCAGGGCTGGACCCGGGCGCAGGTCGACGCGGCTGTCGCGTCGCCGGCGCGCGAGGACGTCCGGCTGCCGCAGCCCGTCCCGGTCGCGTGGGTTTACCTCACGGGGTTCGTGACCGAAGACGGCGTCGTGCATTTCCGTGACGACGTCTATGGTCTCGATGCGCCGCCGGCGGCCGAGCCGGACATCACGACAGCCACGATCGCGGCGTCGCCGGACTCACAGAGATTGCGCTGACGGGCGGCACTCCGGGAGGAGCGCCGCCGCCGGACGGATCAGGCGCTGCGGCGCAGCGTCTTGTCGAGCGCCTTGCGCACCGGCTCGGTCGTCTCGGCCGCGGTGCGCTGGGCGATGCCGGCCAGGGCCTTGGCCTGACTGCTGACCGTCTCGAACTGGCGGCGCGCATGGCTCGACTGGATCTCGATGGCTTCCGACATGCTGCGCACGCCGGTGAGGGCGCGCAGGAAGCCGAGCGTAGCGTCCGTGTTGGCCTGGATGGCGTCGAGCAGCGTCTTCGAGAAGTCCTGAACGCCGCGGGCGGCGGCCTGGGTGCCGCTCTCGAACCCGGCCGAAAGCGACTCGGCGGATTCGCGCAGGGTGGCGTAGCCCTCGCGCGCCTGGTTCAGGCCGGTATTGGCAATGTCGTTGATCGCCTTGGGGAGCACATCGCTCGCCGCCACGACGGCCGCGGGCATCGCGGCTGGAACCGGTGCCACCGCCGGCTCGGCAGTCGGTGCCTTGGGCGCCACCGGCGCGGGCGCGGTGGCCTTGACGGCCGGTTCAGGCGTCCGCGCCGATGTTACGACGACCGGCTTCGGAGCCGCGACCGCGGGAGCGGGCTTGGCCACGGGAACGGTCTTGGCGGCTGCGGGGGCGGGCTTGGCCGCTGCGGGCACGCGCTTCGCCTCGACCGACTTGGCCGCTGCGGGCGCGGGCTTCGCCTCGACCGACTTGGCCGCTGCGGGCGCGGGCTTCGCCTCGACCGGCTTGGCCGCTGCGGGGGCGGGCTTCGCCGCGACCGGCTTGGCCGCCGGGGGCTTCGGCGCCGCCGGCGCCGTCGCGGAGGCGAGGGCAGCCACCTTGACGGCGGCGGGCTTGGCAGGGGTCGCCTTGCGGACGGCCGGGCGCGGTGGCCTGGCGGCCACCGCCGGCTTGACGGCCACGGCCGGCTTGGCGGCGGTTTTCGCAGCCGGCGCCGCGGTCGAAGCGGATGCGGGCGTGGCCGGCGGGGCGGCCTGCTTCACGGTGTCGGTAGCCATCGTTCACCTCTCGTCGTCGCGGCCCACGGGAGGGGTCCGGGTTGACAGGATTCGGGCCGCTCCGGGGCGCCTGCCCCGCTGAATCCTGCGCGGGAGGGCCGGGGGGCGGCCCATCCTGTGTCTCGTCACTTCTTCTTGGTCAGGTCCGCGGTGGCCTTCTCGACATCGGCGGCGGCCTTCTTGAAAGTGGCCTGCGCCTCCTCGGAGGCCTTCTGCACCGATGCCTGAACACTCTGTCCGAAGTCCTGCACCTGCGTCTGCAGGGCGGAGACCTGCGAGCGCACATAGTCGGCCTGGTGCTGCAGGATCTCCTGCACGTCCCTGGCACGGACGATCTTCTGCGCGAGGTCGAAGGCGGCGCTGATGTTCTGCTCGGCGAAGCCGATCGCCTTGGTCGCCATGTCCTTGCTGTTCGCCTGCATCGTGCTGCTCTGCGTCTCGGCGGCGGCGACGGCCTTGTTGGCGGCACCCAGGAATCCGTCGAAGGCCCTGCGGGCCTGCTCGACGCTCTTCTCGGCGAAGTCGCGCACTTCAGTGGGGAGTTCGTAGGGAAGCTTGTTGTCGGTCATGGGTCGCCGTCCTCGTCGGAACCGCGGGTCGCGAACGCCACGGCGCGGTTCCCGGACCTGTGGCGGTTTTTGTTGCGGTGCACAATAATGATGCGATGCACAAAGGTCAAGCGGCGCATCGCACCGTTAAGACTAACACCAAAGGCGACTGTGGGCTGGCCTGCATGCATGGACCTGACCCCTTCCAACCCTTTATATTAAATGTTTGTTAGGGCTTCCGACGAAAAGGGGGCCGCCCCACTCGCGGGAGACATCGCGTAATCGCCGGAGCGTACGTGTCGAACAGCGCCAATCGCGACACACTTGATGACGAGAGCGGAGACGCTTCCCGTGCCCTCCGCGAGGAACTCGCGGCGCTGGCCGGCCGCGGCGCGGCCGTTCTCGTCATTTCAGGCGACGGTACGCGCGTTCTGTGGAGCACGCCAGCGGGAGCCTTGCTGTTCGGCGCCCGGTCGTCGCAGGACATCGAGAGCCGTCCTCTCGACCCCGGGCTGGTGCCCGTCGACCGTCTCGCCGGACTCGCCCGTCGCGACGCCCCACTCGCCGGCGCGCGGCTGGAACGCGTGCGAATCCATGCCGGCCGCCGCTCCGAAGCGGTCACCCTGTCGTGCCGGCGCGCCACGCTGCCCGGCGGGGAGCCCGTGCTGATCGCGGTCGGCTTTGGCGCGAGAGCCGTGCCCGGCCGGCCGGAGGACGGAGTCCGGCAACCTCCCGATCTCCAGGCCGGCCGCGTCGACGAGGCGCCAGCCTCGCCTGTGGACCACGGTGACGGGGCCGGATTGCCGGATGCCCCGCATGTCCCGCCGCCTGCCACTCTGGAGGGGCTGCGCGCCCGCAATGGCGGCCGGAACGCTCTTCGCTTCGTCTGGCAATCGGACGCCGAGGGCCGAATCACGTCTGTGTCGCCGGAACTCTGCGCCCTCGTCGGCGAAGCCGCGGGGCCCTTGGCCGGCGTCTCCGTCGAAGAGTTGCTGGACCGGGGCGTCGGTGACAGCGACGGCGCGCTGTCGCCCGCCCTCGCGGCGCGGCGCACCTTCACGGGGATCGAGCTCGCCTGGCCCGTCGACGGTGCCGCCTTCCGCGTTCCCGTGGCGCTGTCGGGCGTGCCAACCTTCGACGCGAATCGCGCCTTTGCCGGGTTCCGTGGTTTCGGACAGTGCCGGCTCGACCGGGAATTGCCGCCGCCGGAGACCGTGCAGACCCCGGCCGCAGGAGTGGCGACCGAGCTCGCGGCAGACGAGGCCGAGGCCGAGCTCGGCGAAACCGTCGCGGACGAGGGCGCGACTGTCGCGGATGAAATCGCGGCGGACGTGCACGACGCGGCGGACGGCGACGACCTGCGGGGCGCGTCGCTCTCCGCCTCCACGTCGGACGAGGCCGACGGGCTCGCGGCCCGGCACAAGGAGGACGCGGACGCGACGGTTCCGGACGGTGCAGAACAGTCCTCAGGCGGCGACGTGCCGCCACCGCAGGCCGATTCGCCTGCGGTGCCGCAGCCCGGGACCGTTGTCTCGTTCGGCGAAGTGCGCGTGAACGGGCGTCCGCAGGCTGCAGGCAGCAAGGTCGTGCACCTGCATGGCACCCCGCTCGTCGAATCGCCCGCCCTCAGCCGCAGCGAACGAAGCGCCTTCCGCGAGATCGCCCGGGCGCTCGGCGCCCGGATCGAAGGGCAGGACGAAGACGCCGCAGGCTCTCCTGGGCCGCTGGCGCAGGAGCCCGCGGGCAGCTCCGGCGTCGAGGGTCAGGACCAGGGTCCGGCCGAAGACGATGGTGCCGCCGCGCCGGTTTCGGACCTGGCGCGGCACGCCGAGCTGCTCTTCGACAGGGTTCCGCTCGGCATCCTGATCAGCCGCGGTGCCGTGCCGATCGTGATGAACCGGCCGCTTCTCGACCTTCTCGGTTATGCCGACATCGACGCGTTCTTCGAGGATGGCGGGCTGCAGCGGCTGTTCCGAGGACGTCCCCCCGAGCCGGCCGACGGCGATGCCGGCCAGGACGGGGCTCCGGTATCCCTGGAAACCCGGGACGGATCGTCCGTGCAGGTGGATACCCGCCTTCAGACGATCGCATGGGACGGGCTGCCGGCCACCCTGATGACCTTCCGCCGCGCCTCCGAGCCGGAAGCCGGACCGCGCCTGAAGGCCGCGGAACTCGACCTGCAGCATCGCGAGGGCGAGGCGCGCGAGTTGCGCGCCATGCTGGACACCGCCACGGACGGCGTCGTCACCATTGACGAGACCGGGCGCATCCTGTCCATCAATCGGTCGGGCGAGGCCTTGTTCGGCTACGACCAGAAGGAGGTCGCGGGCGAGGCCTTCATCTCGCTTCTGGCTCCCGACAGCCATGCCACGGCGCTGGACTATCTCGAGGGGCTGAGGAGCAACGGCGTCGCCAGCATCATGAATGACGGGCGCGAGGTCGTCGGACGGGTGCGGCAGGGCGGCCGCATCCCGCTCTTCATGACCCTCGGGTCGGTCTCAGAGGCGCCCGACCGCAAGTTCTGCGCCGTGCTGCGGGATCTCACGCCCTGGAAGAAAGCCGAGGGCGAACTGGTCGAGGCGCGCCGGGCCGCCGAGCAGGCGAGCGCGCAGAAATCGGATTTCCTCGCCAAGATCAGCCACGAGATCCGCACGCCTCTGTCGGCCATCATCGGCTTCGCCGAGGTGATGATCGAGGAGCGCTTCGGCCCGATCGGCAACGAGCGCTACCTCGAATATCTGCGCGACATCCACGCCTCCGGAGGCCATGTCATCAGCCTCGTCAACGACCTGCTCGACCTCTCGAAGATCGAGGCGGGGCGTTTCGACCTGACCTTCGTCAGCGTTGACCTCAACGAGATCGTATCGCGCTCCGTGGCGATCATGCAGCCGCAGGCTGGCACCGGGAAGGTGGTGGTGCGCACGGCGCTGGCGACCCGGCTGCCGCGTGTCGTGGCAGACGAGCGGTCCCTGCGGCAGATCGTGCTGAACCTGCTGTCGAACGCCATCAAGTTCACCGACCCCGGCGGCCAGGTGATCGTGTCCACCGCCTTCACCGATGCGGGAGAGGTGGTGGTGCGCATCCGCGACACCGGGATCGGCATGAACGACAAGGACATCGAGACGGCGCTCGAGCCCTTCCGGCAGGTCGCCACGACGCGCCGCGCCGGCGGCACCGGCCTCGGCCTGCCGCTGACCAAGGCACTGGTCGAGGCAAACCGCGCGTCCCTCTCCATTCGCAGCGCCAGGGAGTCGGGGACGCTCGTCGAGGTCACGTTCCCGACGACCAGGGTGCTGGCGGAATAGCGGCGGGCGGCGGCCGGCGCCCTGCCGTGATCGAGGTCAAACCCATGTCGCCATCTGCAGCTATGCTGCAGTGCACAAACACGCCTTGCCGGTTCGCCGAAGTCATGCGACCGCAGATGGGCTGCGACGGAGGCCGGCAATGAGCACGTGGCGGATGAACACCCTCTTCGCACCGCGATCGGTCGCGGTGGTCGGTGCGAGCCCGGACCCGACGTCGCGCGGAGCCGCCATCCTTCGCAACCTCGCCGCAGGGGGGTTCAAGGGAGACGTGACGGTGGTCAACCCGCACCACCGGGAGGTCGAGGGCCATGTGACCCGCGCTGCGTTGACGGACCTGCCCGCGACACCCGACGTGGTCGTCGTCACCGCCCCTGCCGAGGACGTCCCGGCGATCGTCGAACAGGCGGGTGCGATGGGGGCTTGCGCTGCGATCATCGTCACCGGGGGTCTGGAGCAGGAGGCAGCCGCCGGAATGGCGGCCGCGGCGCGCCGGACCGGTCTGCGCCTCGTCGGCCCCGGCTCGTTCGGCGTGGTGTCGCCGCAGGTCGGCTTCCAGGCGGGCTTCAGCGCCCGCCTCGCGCGGCGCGGGGACCTCGCCGTCATCTCCCAATCCGGCGCGGTGGCCACGGCGATCCTGGAACGGGCGGAGAGCACCGGCACGGGCGTGTCCGGGCTGATCACGCTGGGCGACAAAGTCGACGTCGACTTCGGCGATTGCCTCGACTACTTCGCGGAGGACCGCGGCACCCGCGCCATCCTCCTCTACCTCGAACAGCTGAACAACCCGCGAAAGTTCATGTCGGCGGCCCGCGCTGCCGCGCGCACCAAGCCCGTTGTCGTGCTGAAGGCGGGGCGACACGCGTCGGGCACGGGCCGGTTCGCGTCGCATACTGCGGCCCTGGCCGGCTCGGACGCGGTGTTCGAGGCCGCCTTTCGCCGGGCCGGCCTCCTGCGCGTGCCCGATCTCGACGCCCTGTTCTCCGCCGTCGAGACGCTGGCCCGCGTCGGCCCGTTCTCCGGCGAGAACGTTTCCGTCCTCACCAATGGCGGCGGCCTAGGCTTGCTGGCCCTTGACCGGTTGGGCGACTTCGAGGCGCAGGTCGCGGCGCTGGCGCCGGACACGCAGAAAGCGCTTCGCGCGCTGACCCCGGCGGACTGGAGCGGCGGCAACCCCGTGGACCTCGGGTGCGAGGCGGACGCGGGAGCGTATGGCGGGTCGCTTCGCCAGCTGCTGGACGATGCCGGGACGGATGCCGTGCTCGTGATGAACTGTCCGACGGCGCTCGCCGACGCGGCCGAGGCTGCCGAGGCGGTGGCCCAGATCGTCACGGAGCACAGGCGGTCGAGCCTGCGCCCCAAGCCTGTCTTCGCCGTCTGGCTGGGGGGGCCGCAGGCGGCCACCGAGGCATTCGAGAAAGCACGGGTGCCGAGCTACGCCACCGAGTCCGACGCGGTGGAAGGCATCATGTACCTCGTCGCCTACCGGAAGGCGCAGACCCTGCTGATGGAGACGCCGCCGAGCCTGCCCGCCGGCTTCTCGCCGGACGTGGACGGCGCGCGCGCGGCGGTTCGCAAGGCCCTGGTGGCCGGCCGGCGCTGGCTCGACCCCGTGGCCGTGTCGACCGTGCTCGCTGCCTACGGCATCCCTCTCGCAGCCTCGCGGACGGCGGAAACGCCGGAGGAGGCTGCCCGCGCGGCCGCGCCGTTCATCGCGGCCGGCCAGGCCGTGGCAGTGAAGATCCTGTCGGACGACATTCCCCACAAGTCCGAGGTCGGCGGTGTCGTCCTCAACCTGACGACCGCGGAAAGCGTCGCGGACGCCATGTCTGGGATGCTCTCGCGGGTGGCGCGCGAGCGTCCGAACGCGCGCATCGAGGGCGTCACCGTTCACCCCGTGATCAACAGCCCGCATGGCCGCGAGCTGATCGCAGGGCTTGCCGACGATCCCACCTTCGGCCCGGTCGTGGTTTTCGGACGCGGCGGGCGCGCCGTCGAGGTGATCAACGACAAGGCGCTGGCGCTGCCGCCGCTCGACATGGCCCTTGCGCGCACGATGATGATGCGCACGCGCGTCTGGCGGGTGCTCCAGGCCTATCGCGGCATCGCCGCCGCGAATGTCGAGGCCGTCGCGCTCGTTCTCGTGAAGCTCGCGCAGCTCTCCGCGGACGTTCCGGAAATCCGCGAGCTAGACCTCAATCCGCTTCTTGCCGACGAGCACGGAGTCATCGCCCTCGACGCCCGCATCGCCGTCGAGCCGCTGCCGACGTGTCGCAGGCGCGAGACGGGGAACCCGCGTTTCGCCATCAAGCCCTACCCGAAGGAGTGGGAGCGGGATCTCGTGCTGAAGGGGGGCTGGCGGGTGCAGGTTCGGCCGGTCCGGCCGGAAGACGAGCCGCTCTACCCACCCTTCTTCGCCCGGGTGACCGCGGAGGATCTGCGGCTGCGCTTCTTCGCCCACATGAAGGAGTTCAGCCATGCCTTCATTGCGCGCCTGACCCAGCTCGACTACTCCCGCGCCATCGCCTTCGCGGCCATCGAGCCCGAGACGGGAGACCTTCTGGGCGTCGTGCGCCTGCATTCGGACGCGAACCACGAGGTGGGTGAGTACGCCATCCTCCTGCGCTCCGACCTGAAGGGGCGCGGGCTTGGCTGGGCCCTGATGAAACTGATGATCGAGTATGCCGTCGCAGATGGGCTCGCCACGGTGAAGGGCCAGGTGCTGCGCGAGAACACGACCATGCTGTCCATGGTGGAAGCGCTCGGCTTCGGGGTGAAGTCCGATCCCGACGACATGGATGTCAAGGTCGTCACGCTCGACCTCGCCCAGGCCGGCCGAATCAAGGAGCACGAGTTTCGGGTTGAAAAATCGGCGGGATCGGCCTAGGGAAAACGCGCGTCGGTCTGCAGCTGTAGCTCAGTTGGTTAGAGCGCTAGATTGTGGATCTAGAGGTCCCCCGTTCGAGCCGGGGCAGCTGTACCACGCAA
>JAESFG010000564.1_pt1 | contig 16103 bp, 11 predicted proteins | sample 9269371 | NCBI WGS metagenome assembly JAESFG01 (sample SAMN14506227, study PRJNA617093) | algae metagenome | isolation source: Aetokthonos hydrillicola CCALA 1050 (B3-Florida) and co-occurring... | place: USA: South Carolina | collected 2013-01-01 | reverse complement strand
TAAGAATGGATGTCAGTTCTGCTTTTTCTGAGGCTGACAAAATTACTTTTTTAGCGATTCGTGCCATGACAATAAACTAATTTATTTCCAATATTAATCATTAAAATTAAATTGTTAAAACACTAATACTTAATATTATGGAGGTTAGTTTCTGGTTAGTTTAGACCACCGTTGCATCCCTTCTCAGGTTCTTTTATACATTTTAATTTAAAGCATGACATAGAGGTTTGGGCTGGTGTAATCAAAGAAAAACACCAGAGAAAGTCAATGCTCAATTTTTGCAGAAGAGTTGATTTTTTAAAAATAGATTGCACTATGGGGTACTAATGCTCTTATTCGCTGTTGCTCTGTTTCAGAAAATAAATTATCGGCAAGATAGAGTTCTTCTAGTTTTTTGAGTTTGCTGATACTTTCCGGCAGGGTCTTCAACCGATTTTTTTCCAAACTCAGGTATCTTAAGTTTTCCAGATTTCCAATGTTCTCCGGTATTGACTGGAGCAGATTATTATACAAACGCAGCTCTCTTAATGTAATCAATTCTCCAAACGTTTCAGGAATCCCGGTAAGCTGATTATGATGCAAATGTATTTTCCGGATTTTAGGTAAACTATCTGGTAAAATATATAAATCTTCTATGCCGTTACCTGTCAAAAACAGATTTTGCAGAGCCGGAAACCCTTCCATCAACACAGTTTTAATGTGATTGTAATTGATGTTAAGTGTGTGCAAATGAGGTAATAATCCGGTTTCTAAAGGAAATTCTGATAAATTATTGAATTGGAGTTCTATTTTTCTGAGAGCTGAATTTTGAGAAAAGTTTTTAAAATCAATCTCAGACAATTGATTTCGACTTAAAGTCAGATATTGTAGATTAGTAAACTCATTGAGACTATCTGGTATTTTATGTAAAAGGTTTTTGTCGAGTCGAAGTTGTACTAACTGGTGTAATTTAAAAATTTCTTCTGGCAAAGAGTTGATTTGATTATGACTTAAATTCAGATATTGGAGATTCGTAAGATTGCCAATTTTACCAGGTAATACGGAAATATGGTTGTGTTGAAGATAAATCCGTTTCAGATTACTATGCTTGAATAATTTATCCGGAAATTCCTTAAACTTGTTATAAGCCAGTGAGACTAAATGCAGATAACTATAACTGGTATTATGAGAACCTGTAAGAGGAAGCTCAGGCAAAGTTTCTAAATAGTTATGATCCAGCCAGAGGTTGCTAAGACTTCGGATATTGGCTATGCTGGGGGTGAGTTTATCAATCCGGGCATGGGAAAGAAACAAATCATACAAATAGTCAACCGGAAAGTTATATGCCAGTCTGAGTAATACCCGTTTGCTGTCAAGATGAACCTGGCGGGGTATATGCCTGAGTACAGGACTATTAATCCCTTTTAACAACTGAAATGCTAATTCTATATTTTCAGGCTCGTCTGTAGCAATCAGTCGTTTCAGGTTTTGAGTCATTTCCTTATCTCCATATTTAAAATTGTCAGGAGAAGGATTAGAATCTTCACTGATTAGTTCTTCTGTATCCATTTTTTCTTTTCGGGCATAGGTTAAGCAAAAATACCAGCAATTTTTCCGAGATACTGACCGAATGAAATACTTTTATAATGATCCAACCTGGCTTGCAAGTCTTTGTCCTTTAACTCAAATTGTTGCACTACCTGTCTGGTCTGACGGATTTGCTGCTCCAGTGCTTGCCTTTTCAGTGAGCCAGTGTTGTTTAATTGTAATTGCAACTGACTAATTTGCTGGGCATATTGTAGTGTAATATTTTGCAATTGTTGTTGAATTTGACTTTGTAACAAGTTTTCCTGCAAAATTAAATCCTGAATTTGAAGGGTATATTTTTGTCGGATAGCATTCTTTTTGTCTGGGGGTAAGGCTTGTGGATATTGTTTTCTGATTTTTTCAACTATATTTTTTTTCCACTCCCAGAGTTTATCTACTTTGTTGGATGTCAGCATACTTACTCTTACCCATTCCCCATTTCTTTTCAATATGTTCCCATTTTTATCTATATCTACAATATCAGCAGCCGAGTAAATTCCGTTGAGGGTAAGTTCGGTTTTAAAAAGTGGCTGGAATCCATCAATATCGGCAGTGAGTACCAAATACAAAGAAAGCTCACGGTCAAGCACTTTTTGATACAATTTTTCCACTTCCTGATGTAATTCCACTTCTTCCTCTGTTTTTAAATCTTTAATTTTCTGTTGTACAGGCTGTAGTTGAGCTTGTAACTGATTGTTGATTTTTTCTTTTTCCACACGTTCTTTTGCCTGCAATTCTTTAATTTGCTGTTCTGTATCAGATTTAAGTTTGGCATCTTCAGCATCAAGTTGCAAAAGTTGTGCCTGTAGTGTAGAGAGCTGTTTATCGGTTTGTTTGAAACCGTTTTGATTGATAGCAAGTTCTTTTTCTGTAAGCATTTTTTCTTTGACAGCAGCAAAATTTTCAAACCGTTTACTCAGAAAATAAACCAACCCTCCCAATGCTGCAGCAATCATCCCGAAAGCAACATATTCTTGTATCACATATACTACTCTGATAGACATAAATATTTCGCCTACCACCAACAATGATACTATTCTTTCTGTCCAAAAGCCATTGTCGGGTAATGAAACAGCTGTAGATGGTGGAGTTACCGGTTGAACAGGAGTTATAATAGTTTGTACAGGTTGTAGAACCTGTGTAGTTGTATTCTGATTCTTTTTTGTGTCAGGTTGGGGGATATTTTTTACAACATTTGTTGCCGGAAGTACTTTTACAGTAAGCATATTATTTACTGTTTTACCATCTTGTCCGGTTGCTGAAAGCAAAAAAGTAGTATCAAACAAAGGTTTTACTTTTATACTGCCTTTTTGTAAATCCGGGAGATTTTGCCCATTTAATGACACACTTATGGCATCTTTTACCCGCCACGAAATTTCTATTTCTTCTCCATAAGTTATTTCTCTTTTCTGTGCAAAAAAAGACTGTATTTCGACTGTTTTCAGAGCAGTTGGTGCAGGCTTATCTAATAATACCCTCAACCACTGTCTGTAAGTGACACGCTTGCTCGGATTAAAATATCCTTCGTTGATTACTACGTCAAAAGCTTTTAAAACAGCAGGCGAGAGATTTTGCAAAAGTTGTCTGTATTTTTCGTAAACTGGTTTAAGCTCTGTTCTGAAATTAGGGTCATTGGTATCAAAGTCATACCATCTTTTTTTAGCAAAATAGTCTTTCATGCTTTTTTCTCCTCTCACTTTAAGAAAATCCAAAGGATGAAACAAAAAAAGAAGGTAATGAATGGCTATCGCTACTGACCATGTATCTGTATTAAGATCTACTTTTACCCTGCCTGACTGATTTTGCAACAATTGTGCATGAATTTCAGGAGCAATCCAGCCACCAAGTTGTCCGAATGTATCCGCCTGGTCATTGGGGTTATTAACCACCACCCCACTGTCATAATCAATGAGTGTAAGAGCAGGTGGATTAAGTCGGATAAACAAGTTTTTGGGGTTTAAATCGGCATGAATGTATGCCATTTCCCGCAAGGTCTGAAAACCTTCTGCCAAGTCGTATGCTAACTGAAGTCTGTTTTCAAGAGAAGTCTGATTATATTTTTCTCTTAATTTTTTTTTCTTGTAAGGGTCTGGCTCATCAAAAAAATCTTTGAAAAGGATAAATTCCTGCGTATTGAGTCGGTTTTGAGCGTATCCATAGACCGTTTTTCCGTTAAATGTACCCTCATAACTCAACTGTGGCAGGGCATACATACACTGAATTTGCTCGATAGGCTTTTGGTTATTAGCCTTCAGTGTCATGTTATGCTGAATGATTTTATCCTGAAGATTTTGAATGGTACGAATACCTTGTCTGGCACTGCCCGTTCCATCATCAATGAGTATTTTAACTACCTGTGGAACAGGAAGAGGTTTTCCATTGGCAGAATGACAGAAATAGACAGCCCCAAACGCCCCACTGTCAAAAGGCTTGTCATCCAACTCAAAAGTTTCAATATTGTCAAATGCCGAATGAAGTAATGAACTTTTTGCCTTCTGGACGCTGAGTACTTTCATGCTCTGTTATATAACTGACGGCTTGATGTGGTTGTAGTTATACAAAGTTACATTTTTTTTAAGAATTTGAAGATAAGTTTGGAGAAAACATATCATGGTACAACTTCCGTATTTGCCTGAATTTTCATTTCAACTTCTCTCAACTTTATTCGCCAGTAGTAACTTGGAACAATTTCTTTGAGATTTTCAATATTGACAGGATTTTCATTTATGACTTTTTCCAGATGATTCTGTAATTCTGTAAACAGTTTACTTTCTTTCTCAGAAGCATCTTTTTCAGAAGGGTTAATGCCAATTTTAACATCTATTGCAGCAATTTGTTCAAGTAAATTTAGTGTTTTAATTACTGCTAACTTTGTTTTTACATCAGTATATTCCTGCTTTTGAAAAGATTCCAGTTGTTTAATATAAAATTGTTGCCTCTCTCCTGGAGATACTCCCAACTCTTGTTTACTGATTTTTTCCGCATATTTATCTCTTACAGTTTTTAATTTTAAGAATATATTCCATTGTTTACTTTTTTGACTTTCTGTTAAAAATAATTCTGAACTGGAGGAGTGTTGATTAGAGAAGATATTTTCAGCTAAAAAAGATCTAAAGACAGAAAATAAAACTATTATAACTCCTGCGGTTCTTCCATATCTAATAATTTTATACCAGTCGATTGTAGAAGGGTTAGAATTAATTGGGGGCTGTGATGATGTTGTCTGATAACCCCCTCCATAATTTGCCTGATAGGGCGTGTTATCAATAAACGGGTCAACTGCCCGGATGATTATTTTTTCGGAAATGGTTTTGCCATCATTGCCTGTAACTGACAATACAAAAGGAGTATCTTTTTTGATAATCTTAGAAAAAGTGCCACTTCTCAGATTCTGGTTCATAGGTCTGCCATCCAGCCTGATATTAACGGCATCCTCAACTTCCCAGAAAACCCTGACTATATTTCCCGATTCAATACGTAAATTATCTGCTGAAAAACTGACAATACGGGCAGAAGACAAGGTTGCTGTATTTGTAGTTATATAGTTAACGGCTGGATTAGTAATAACCGGATAGACTACTATACCGGAAATAGATTCAGCAATTACCTTTTGCCACTGCTTGTATGTAACCCGGCGAGCCGGATTAAAATAGCCTTCATTGATAGTTACGTCCAATGCTCTAAGTATAGCCGGAGGTATTTTATCAGGCAAAAACTGCTGGTATTTTTCGTAAACCGGTTTAAGCTCTGTTCTGAAATTAGGGTCATTGGTATCAAAGTCATACCATCTTTTTTTAGCAAAATAGTCTTTCATGCTTTTTTCTCCTCTCACTTTAAGAAAATCCAAAGGATGAAACAAAAAAAGAAGGTAATGAATGGCTATCGCTACCGACCATGTATCTGTGTTAAGGTCTACCCGAATATTACTTCCCTGGTTTCTGAAAAGTTGTTGCTGAATTTCAGGAGCAATCCAGCCACCAAGTTGTCCGAAAGTATCTGCCTGGTCATTAGGATTATTAACCACCACCCCACTGTCATAATCAATGAGTGTAAGAGCAGGTGGATTAAGTCGGATAAACAAGTTTTTGGGATTCAAATCAGCATGAATGTATGCCATTTCCCGCAAAATCTCGAAACCCTCTGAAAGATTATAAGCCAGTTGCAAACGCTGATGAATCGTGCTGCTGTTAAACTGTTCACGCAATATTCTTCTTTTTCGGGAGTCTGGTTCATCAAAAAAGTCTTTGAAGATGGTGAATTCCTGCGTATTGAGTCGGTTTTGAGAATATCCATAAACTATTTTGCTATCAAAATAGCCTTCATAACTCAACTGTGGCAGAGCAAAAAGACAGTTTATGTCTTCTATGGCTTTCAACCCTTTTTGTTTCCGGTCAGTATTATGCTGAATAATTTTATCCTGAAGATTTTGAATAGTACGAATACCTTGTCTGGCACTACCTGTTCCATCGTCAATGAGTATTTTAACTACCTGAGGAACAGGAAGAGGTTTACCATTGGCAGAATGACAGAAATACACAGCCCCAAACGCCCCACTGTCAAAAGGTTTATCATCCAACTCAAAAGTTTCAATATTGTCAAATGCCGGATGAAGTAATGAACTTTTTGCCTTCCGAATACTGAGTACTTTCATGTGAAAATTTATAAATAGCTGTGTGGTGTTGAGGTGTACAAAGATAAAATCTCAAAACTTGGTTTTAGTAAATTTTTTGATAAAAAAACCAAAATTCAGGACAGAAATACAAATTATGTTTTATTTGCAACAGGTATAGTAATGACTTACAGAAAAAGAGCGTTCTACACAACACAGTTTAAATTCTGGTATTTATAAAAAATGAAATTTTTAGACTGGATTGTACTTTCCATCGTACTGATTTTGGTAATTGTATATGGGGTATGGAAAGGGAGGGGACAAAATGACATAAAAGGTTATTTCCTCAGTAACCAAAGCCTTCCCTGGTATGTGGTTTTGCTTTCTATCATGGGAACGCAGGCAAGTGCCATTACTTTCCTGTCAGCTCCTGGTCAGGCTTATACGGATGGAATGCGTTTCGTACAATACTATTTTGGTTTACCTGTTGCAATGGTAATTTTGTCAGTAACTTTTGTACCGGTTTTCCGAAAACTAAAAGTCTTTACAGCTTACGAGTTTCTGGAACAGCGTTTTGATGTCAAGACAAGAACACTCACTTCTATTTTATTTCTTATTTCGAGAGGACTTTCTACTGGTATCAGCATACTTGCTCCTTCTATTATTTTAGCTTCAATTTTTGGCTGGAATTTGTATTTGACTAATATATTTATGGGTGGATTGCTCATTATATATACAGTAGCAGGTGGAACTAAAGCCGTAGCCTATACACAAACTCAGCAGTTTATTGTCATTTTTGGTGGAATGTTTGTTGCCGGATATATGATTGTCAGAGGGCTGCCCAGTGGAATAGGTTTGACCGAGGCTTTACATTTGTCAGGCAAAGCTGGCAAACTCAATGTAGTAACCACCGGACTTACAGCCACTGGATTTGACTGGAAAGACCGTTACAACATCTGGAGTGGATTAATAGGTGGCTTTTTTCTGGCATTGTCTTATTTCGGGACAGACCAGTCACAAGTCGGGCGTTATATTACTGCCAAATCTGTTTCTGAAAGCAGGATAGGCTTATTGATGAATGGATTAGTAAAAGTACCCATGCAGTTTTTAATTTTGTTGATAGGGACTTTGCTTTTTACCTTCTTTCAGTTTGAAAAACCTCCTGTTTTTTTTAAGCAATCCCTTACAGTTCAACTGTCAACTTTGCCTGAAGGAAGAAAAATAATTGCCAGTTATGACAGTCTTGTAACGGCAGGTCAGCAAATGATATTGTCTGGTCGGGACGATTTTGCTATGAGGCAAAAGTTGAATGATAATGAAAAAAGTAAAACCAGTTTGCGTAAAAAAGCAGAAATGCTGCTTAAAGAAACTGATTCGGCTACAGATACCAATGATACCAATTATATTTTCTTATACTTTGTTGTCAATTATCTTCCTTCCGGTTTGGTTGGATTGTTGATTGCTGTTATTTTTCTTTCTTCGTGGGGGAGTATCGCAGCAGCTCTTAATTCACTTGCCTCAACAAGCATGATAGACATTCATTGCAGATTTTTCAGGCAAAACTTAAACGAAAAACAAAAACTGGCAGCTTCACAATCATGGACATTGGGCTGGGGTATATTTTGTATTATTGTAGCCCAGCTTGCCGGTAATATGGGTAGCCTAATAGAAGCTGTGAATGTATTAGGTTCTCTTTTTTATGGTACCATTCTGGGGATTTTTCTCGTAGCATTTTACCTGAAACGTATTGGTGGAACAGCTACTTTCTGGGGAGCGGTTTTGTCAGAATTGCTTGTAATTACCGTTTATAAAAGAGATTTGGTTAGTTTTCTATGGCTTAATGTAATTGGATGTATGGGTGTGATTGTGATAGCTCTGGTAATCAGTTATTTTGATAAGTCTAGTCAAAAAAACACAAATAATGGCGAGATAGAAAATACTCACGCTGATTAAATAAAAAACGAATTCCTTTATATTATTTTGGATACAACAGAAATACTTATTGAAAAAGCCCGCTCCCTGGCAAGTCTTAACCGGATGGAACAGGCGGTTATTGAACTTGAAAAAGTACTCCTTCAGGAACCTGATAATATTGATGCCCTGATGCTGATTACGGGTTGTTATCTGGAACTGGAAAATACCGAAAAATCAGACATCTATTCAGGCAAGCTCTTACAACTTGCCCCAGACTGGAGTATTTCTCATTATTATCGGGCGTTGTATTTTGGTACAACCAAACAGCTTGAACAGGCAGAAATTTCTATACGGGAGGCTATTCAGTTAGACCCTTATGATGCAGATTATTTTGGTTTTCTGGCAGGCATTTACATACAGCATAAACGATGGGATGAAGCCTTATCCTATGCTGATCAGGGGCTGGCAATTGACCCCGAAAACCGAATTTGCCTGAATCATCGTACTTTATGTTTGACTAAACTCAATCGTAAAGCAGAGCTTTTTTCCAGTATTGAAGATACCTTGCAGGCAAACCCACATGATGCCTATACTCATGCCAATGTGGGTTGGGTAAAACTCGAAAAAGGAGATTTTAAAGAAGCCAAACAACATTTTGCAGAGTCATTACGCCTGAATCCTCACTCTGAACATGCCCGGCTGGGGATGATTGAAGCCATCAAAGCCCGTAACATCCTTTATCGATGGTTTTTGCAGTATAGTTTCTGGATGGCAAAAAATCAGTCTAAAACCCAATGGGTAGTAATACTACTGATATTTTTTGGGTCACGGGTTTTAAGAACTATTGCCAGGGTTTATCCGATTGTATATCCGGTTTATTTCCTTTTGCTGTTCTTTATTTATCTTACCTGGATTATTAATCCTTTGGGAAATATTTTTCTGAGATTTGACCCACTTGGTAAATTTGCCTTACAGAAAGATGAAAAACTGGCAGCAGATATTGTTTTATATGGAATGATTGGTGGTTTTGCATCACTTATACTCAGTTTTACACTGTCAGAAGCTTTTTTTATTGCTACTGTCTATTGCTTTACTGTAATTATTCCACTTTCACGATATTACGATTCAGAACCACAATCACGTAATAAGATTATTACATACCTTACTTTTGGTCTGGCAATAATTGGTTTGGGAGCAGTAGTAGCAACTTTTCTTGACTTTGGTGATGGACTTGGTATATTGTATGGAGGATATATGATTGGGTTAGTAGCCTTTTTATGGATTAGCAATATCTCCCGAGCCTGAGTAAGGATTTAATTATCGGGAGTTCGGAATTAGACCGTATATTAAATTGTTGATTGCCAAATGTTTAATATTTTGTTTTTTTACTAATTACCAACATTTCCTCATTTAATTATCTTCTTACTTTTTTGTATGCCCAAAAAAGTAAGCAAAAAAAGGCAGCAACAGCAAAAACTAACCCTGACACTCCTAAGTCTCTTATCATTTTCGTGAGGATTTCGGGTTAGTTCACGCTGCTGTTGCATCCCTACCTAGTTTTTTTTCTCTTTTAAGCCCAAACTCACGTTAATTAAACAATAGCTCTTATTATTTTGCTTATATAAATCTCACTTCCACATGAGGTGAGATTTTTTTTAACTCAGCCAGTGTATTATCTGGTTTAGGAGTGTTTTTGCTGGGGTTGGTGGCATTAAAAACGTGTATTTGCTTCAGATTAGGAAGCATTTGCAGGTTTTTTAGCACATGAGAGTCCATTAATCCAAAATCAAAAGCCGATATTTCTACCGTTTCAATGTTATCGAAATTAATTCCTTCCCAGCTTTTCCAGGATAAGACTTTGCTCAAATTCTCTCTTTCATTGTATTGCCAGTTATTATTTTGACGAAGGTCGAGTATTTTATCTTGAATAAGGTAGTCAAAAACGGTCTTAAGAAGCTGAGAATCAAATTTGTGAACACGAATTATAAAGAAGATAAACCACTTTTTTGCTTTTTTAAAGGTCAGTTCCAAGCCGGTTTTGATGAAATCTGCTTTGTCAATCAGAGGATGAGTAATTACTTTATCGTCATAATCATCAATCAGATTTAATCGTGAAAATGTCTTGAAAAAATTAATCCAGGCAGCAATACAATGTTTTTCGATTACTTTTTTTAAAACTGCCTTGGTGCTGGCTTGTCCATATTCCCGCATTAGTACACAAATTACAAACTCCGTAAATTTACTTTCAGGAATGCCTCCTTCCAGCATCATTTGCAGGGCAAGCTGCTTGCTGTTTTCGTCTGGGGCATGCAAAAGTTGCATTACATTTTCTTCCAGCATAGCATCACTATTTTTGAGATAAGGTTTTTCTTCTTTTTCTATTAATTCTATCAGATGTTCAGGTAGTGCCAGCGTATATTTATTATTTAGCAAAGGATTTGTATCTTTAATACCGTCCTGAGCTATAACCAGATGGGTAATGTTTGATGAAGGAAATTCTGCAAAACGATAGCCCTGTTTTAACAATGCCTGTTTTAAATCAGAGGTTTTGCGTTGTTTTATCTTTCCTGCTATTCCAATGATGGCTTTATCGGTATTAAAATCGGGCTTGACAAATGGATTTTCAATTATTTGTATCAATCTGGCAAAAACCTGTTCTCTTATGATACTTTTAGGAAAATCAAGCAATCTGAGCAGGTCTTTTTTGTCAAGTGATACATTTTTGCTTTTGTAGGAAAGCAACATTATTTTTTTCTGCTCTTCCAGAGGCATTGGATTTTCCCGAAAATATTGCAGCAACTCACTGTATTTTGACTTCACATCTGGTTCCAGTGTGATGTACTCAATGAGCTGAACATCATCTTTACGCTGGTAAAATCTGAAATATATTTTAGGACACTGAGGTAGCAAAAGCAAATTTTCGTACCCATCTGTAATGGCTTTTGAGGTAAGATACAAACTCTTTAGCTGCTGAAATCTGCTGATATTTTCGGGTAAGTAGTTAAATATCAGGTAATCTATATAAAGACTTTCTAAAGTATCAGGCAGATTCTCAAAATAACCGTCAAGTGTTGTTTCAAACCTGCGAAGTTCTGTGGCTTCGAGATAAAAATCTTTCAGTGTTACCAGATTGCTGAATGACTGAGGAAAAGAAGGCAATTGTGCGTTTAATATTTTTATTGATTTCAGCGAAGCCGACTTCCCCAATGCAGACAAATCACTTTTAAAAGGATGCTTGATAACACTTACAACGTCCAGCGTTAAGGTTTCCAGATTAGGCAAAGCTGCAATTTCCTCAAACATCCATTCCGAAAAATGGTTAGCCTGTAAAGTAAGTGACTGAAGCTGAGGAAGACTGCTTAATGAAAGTTTAGGAAATGTTTCACAGTTTTCAAGAATGATGGTGAGGTTTTTCAGCTTATTTAAGCTAAAAACAGACACTGGAAACGTGCCATTTGCCATACCCAGTGACAGATTTTCCAGATTGCTTAACTTGTCAAATAGGTCGGGGTAAGGTTTGGAAAAAGTATTGTCAGACAGTTTGCCTTCCAGTATGAGTGTAGTTAAAGATGTTAGCTTGAAAATTTCTTCCGGAACCTGAGCGATACCTGACAAACTTAATGCTTCGAGCTGATTTAACGCTGAAATATCAGCAGGGATTTTATTTTTGGGATTATGGATTTCCAGTTTTCTAAGACTGGTTAGTGATTTAAAATCAATGTTTATTTCCTTGTTATTTATTTCCAGTTCTTGAATCATAGGTAGCCATTATTATGTTACAAATATATGCTAAAGTAGTTCTCTTAGCTTTTGTGTGAGTAAGTTAGCATGAGTCATGGTCATAAAATGTCCTGCGTTTTTGATAGCTGTATCACATTTTATAAATCGAAAAGGCAGTATATGGTCTGCTGTTCCATGAATATGTGTAATATTCTCAGGATAAGAAGTGGTTTGCCATTTTACAATTTTATCAATTGCCCATTTCAGGAAAATCGGGTCGGTTTGGTGGAGGATGGTTTTTAGCAATTTTTTGTGTTCAACCGTAACTGCTCCAAAAAGCCAGGCAGAAAAAAAATTATAGTGCTTTAATAACCGGGCAGGCATGAATTTGTGAAGATTACAAAAACCTGCCCATCTGAAATAAAAAGGAAGTTCGTGTTTGGTTTTGGCAGAGGCAAGTAAAATCAGTTTTTTGGTAGATATCTGTTTTGCTATTTCTATGGCTATCATGCCACCAAAAGAAAGACCTACTAAAATGGGTTTTTCTACTGTAATTTGAGTTAAAAGGCGGCTCGTATAATTTTCTATGCTTTCATTTGGCTCAGGCTTTATCCACTTCACAAACACAACATCCAGCCCCGAAAAATCCATTTTCTGAAATACCCGTTCATCTACGCCAAGCCCGCTGATGATGTAAATGTTGTGTGCCAAGTTGATAAAATATAATTTAACGTGAGTTCGAGAATAAAAAAGTGTGTAGGGATGCAACAGCAGCGTGAACTAACCCGAAATCCTTACGAAAATGATAAGAGACTTAGAGGTTTAGGGTTAGTTCACGCTGTTGCTGCCTTTTTTTGCTTACTTTTTTGGGCATACAAAAAAGTAAGAAGGTCTTTGAATGATAAAAAGTTAGGAATTAGCTATAACAAAATATACAAACAACTAACAATCAATTGTTTGTGACGAAATTCAATCCCGAACCCAAGTTAATTTACTGCAATAACAATGCTATAACTGCAAAAATATCTATTAGTATCAGGGCAAGAGAAACCTCATTTCGCTTACCCATTACCAGTTTTATGACAGTCCAGCTCAAAAACCCCCAGATAATACCCTGTGTAATCGAGTAAGTGAGTGGGATAAGAATCATTGCCAGAAAAGCCGGAACGGCATCGTCGAGTTCATTCCACCGGATTTGTACCACTGGCTTCATCATAAAGACACCCACCAAAACCAATGCCGGAGCTGTAGCAATTGCCGGAATTACAGACAATAACGGCGATAAAAACATAAAAGGTAAGAACCAGCAGCCTGCTACGATGGCTGTCAGTCCGGTTTTGCCACCTTGCTCCACACCAACCGCCGACTCGATATAAGCTGTGCCGGGACTTGTACCCAATAATCCGGCTAAGGTAGTAGCTACGGCATCTGTCAGTAAAGATTGTTTTACGTTGCGGGGTTCTCCGTGGGCATCTTTGAGGTTGGCTGCTTCGGCTACACCTACAAATGTGGAAATGCTGTCGAACATATCAGTAAAAACAAAGGCAAAAATGACCGGAAACAGTGAAAATTTGAGTGACTCCACAAAGTCTAATTTTCCAATAAGGCTGAAATCAGGCATGGCAAGCAATCCTTTCCAGCTTACGACTTGATGGTTGCCATACAACCTGCCCAGTGGGATAGTCAGCAATGTGGTAACGACAATGCCAATGATGATTCCGGCAGGAATGCGTTTGATTGCCAGAATGGCAGTAAGAAAAAGCCCTACCAAGAAAATAAGTAATTCCGGGCTGTTTACTTTGCCGATTCCTACGAGTGTAGCCGGATTGTCAACAATAAAACCTGCATTGACCAAGCCAATGAATGTGATAAATAAGCCTATTCCAGCTGAAATGGCATAACGAAGTTGTTTAGGAATAGCCTGAACAATATAAGTACGGATATTAAAAAGCGAAAGCAGGATAAAGAGAATACCTGCCCAAAAAACAGCTCCTAAGGCTGTTTGATACGAAATGCCTAATCCTTTTACGGCTGAAAATGTAAAAAAAGCATTCATCCCCATGCCAGGTGCTACTACTATCGGGTTTTTGGCATACAAACCCATCATCAGGCTACAGAAGAATGAAACAAGCACCGTAGCCGTCAGCACGCCTGCAAAGGGCATACCTGCCTGGCTCAGAATTGCCGGATTGACGACAATAATATACATGGTTGCCAGAAAAGTAGAAGTTCCGGCTATGAGTTCGGTTCGAAAGTCAGTAGTAAAAGTTTTCAGAATGATATAAGGTTTGAAAGGTTAAAAAGTAAGGAATGGCGTTTTGGAACATATTTAATGCCATACCTTTATATAATCGTCTTTTATTTTCTTCATTTTATTTTTTGAGAATGATTTTACTTTTTGTTTAAATAACCTGACTTGATTGATGTAAAAGGCTGTGTCTTGAGTGCCTGTGTTAAGATAAACAGAATCTTGTGAAATCAGTAACTTGTAATAAGTAATATTTGACAATAATTTCCCTTCAGAAACATAATAAAGTCCAATGCCTGTTTTTGGATTTACCAAACCTTCTACTGGTGAAATGTTGAGGAGTTGGGGGTGATATTTTTTTTCAGTAACGAATGCACTTTTTATGCTCTTCAATCGCTCAAATGAAATACTTACTTCTGAATTTGTACTGATACTATCAATTTTTAAGGAGTCTTTGTAGTAATAACATCTGAATTTATAACGTCCATATCTCTGAATCGTATGGAAAACATAAACAGAATCGCTATTGGGTTTAGGTAAATACAGATGAGTGTTATCGTATAACCCAAAAATCAGTAAAAAGCATAGAGAATTCATTTTTATAATTAGTGGTTTTCTTTATTTTTTATTAACCATACAAGCCTTCTACCATTCCGTGAACTTTTGTGTTTCATTTTTTTATCTTCTTTTCTGGTTCAATTTCTTCCAGTTTTCGTTTGTCTCTGAATTGTAGGACAATAAACTGATTTATCCTTTTGAAATTAATGATATATGTGAGCATTCCTGTAAAAAAAGCTGAAGGTTGAAACGCTATCTCTGCATTATATATAGAAAAAAAATAAATGTGTTGTATTGCAGGAAAAACAATCAGATTAAAAAGTCCAGCCACAATAGTTAATCCCAAAACATATTTGTAAAACTGCTGGAGAAAAAAATAGGAAAGAAAACTTAAGCCAACCATTACAAAAGCAATATAATGATTGAGACTAAGTTGATAGTTAACAACTTCCACAGTTCCTTGAATAGAAGTTATAAGGGAATCAATACAATAAGCTGTTAGCAGTAGAAGTGGCAGAATTTGCTTGTGCTTATTAAAAAAAATCAATAATTGCTCTTTTTTCATTCTATTGTTTATTTTTTGTACTGGTTTTTTTGTTAATAAAAACTCATGGATAGCATTGACAAATACCCATCAAAGCAGGAATTGACGTTAAGGAGCTTCTTCTAAATAATGATAATGTATGACTCATGGCTGATAGTCAAGAGTTTTGGTGAATTTGTGAAGACAAATATATACATCCCGACACTAATAGTAATTCTCTAAACAAATACACTAACAATCAACACCTTACACAAAATATCTAATTCTCTCTAAAGAACTATCTTAAAGAAAACAAGAAAATTCATTCACTTTTGATAATTTTCTTACACGATTTCTTACATATCAAAAATTGTACTTTCCCAAGAAATTACTATTTTTTTAATTAACATCCCTGGTTACTTTATTTTCTTATAAAGTTATACTTTTTTAAGAAGCAAAATATCAATAACATCCTATCTCTATCTTGGAATAATTATATAAATATTCCTAAATTCTCATTTTTCAAACAAAATCACTTGAATAAAAAGAGTTGTACTCAAGTATTATTGTCTCAAAATGATACACATAAAAAGTAATATTTTGGTTATATATCAAAATAAAGTGCATATAATATATTTATAAATATAATAATTTCAAAATAATATTCTGTTTCATTTTGTTAATTTTCTAATAAGCCTTGTCCATTACAAAGATTCAAAATCTTTCACTTGTACAATTTCATTACTGATGAGGTATTTGTAGTCAATTATACTTTTCCGATACAATCCAACCTGCTACTTTTGTATCGTCGAAAACAACTAAACAAAGACACTCAATAATTCACACATATTAAAAACAATTAAAACTATGAGAAAATCAATTGTAACTTTCGCAGCCCTGGTAGCCAGTATCGTTAGCTTTGCACAAACTTCTAAAGTAAGTGTAGCCCATTCAACCCGTGAGTC
>JAESFG010000563.1_pt1 | contig 16105 bp, 16 predicted proteins | sample 9269371 | NCBI WGS metagenome assembly JAESFG01 (sample SAMN14506227, study PRJNA617093) | algae metagenome | isolation source: Aetokthonos hydrillicola CCALA 1050 (B3-Florida) and co-occurring... | place: USA: South Carolina | collected 2013-01-01 | reverse complement strand
GTGCAGGGCGAAGAACTGGCGCGTCAGGTTCACGAACTTCGTGGCGACCCGGAGCTTCTGCCCGTGTCTGGCGCGGAAGCCGGAGGCGACGTCCTCAAGGTCGGACATCGTCTTCACGTCGATCCAGGCCTGGGGCACGGCGACGACGACGTTGGCATGACCGAAGCCGAGTCCGGTGAGGAGCTCGACCCGGCGCTCAGGCTCGGGGATCGATTCCCGGATCAGGTCCTCGCCGGTGATGCCGAGATGCGCGCTGCCCTGCGCCAGCTCGCCGGCGATCTCGGAGGCGGAGAGGAAAAGCACTTCGGCATCCGGCAGCCCGGCGATGGCGCCCCGATAGTCGCGCGCGCCGCGCCCCTGCACGAGCGTCAGTCCGGCGCGGGCGAAGAAGGCGGAGGCGTGCTCCTGGAGCCGGCCCTTCGAGGGGACGGCGAGCACCAGCTTGGGGTCTGACAAGGGTCCGCTCATGCGGATGCTCCCTCCTCATCGTCGGGGAGCCTGTCGAGCCAGATCGAGCAGCCGACCGCCGCCACGGGCGCGGAAGCGCCGAGCGTCTGCAGCAGCCGGTCGTAGCGCCCTCCGCCCACCACGGGGCGTCGCTCCGGCCGGCGTGCGTCGACGATCTCGAACACGGCTCCGGTGTAATAGTCGAGGTTGCGGCCGAAGGAGGCCTGGAAGGTGAGGGTCGTCACGTCCACGCCGCGCGCCGCGATGAAGCCGGTGCGCGCGTCGAACGCGTCGAGCACGTCGCCGAGGTCGAGCCCCGCCTCCGCCGCCAGAGCGCGGAGCTGCGCGGATGCCGCGTCGGGGTCCCCGGTGATCCGCACGAAGCGGCCCAGCACCTCGCGTGCCTCCCGGCCGATGCCCCCCTCCGCCTCGGCGGCGGCCTGCGACAGGAATCGCTCGGCGATCTCGTGCGCCGTGCGGCCGCCGACGGAGGAGATGCCGGCGATCTGGAGGATGTCCTCGACGAAGGCGCGCGCCTCGCGCGGATCCTGTCCCTCGAGCGCCTTGAGGAGGCCGGCATGGCGCCCGTCCGATGCCGTGTCGGGAATGAGGTCCAGCGTCGCAGTGTCCAGCGCACCCTGGGCGAAGGTCCGGCGCAGCTGCCGCGCCCGGGCCGGGGGCAGGTCGAGCCCGTCGAGGAGGGCGGTGAAGATCGCGACGTCTCCGAGCCGCACCTGGGGCCGCTCCATGCCGGCGAGGGCCACGGCCTGGAGGGAAAGGGCGAGAACCTCGGCGTCGGCCGCCTCGCGGTCGTCGCGGCCGAACGACTCGATGCCGGTCTGCACGAACTCCGCGCTTTCGGCACCACGCCGCAGCCGGAACACGGGGCCGCTGTAGCTGAAGGCGGCCGCTCCGCCGCCGGCGCCCGAGGCGAGCCAGGAGCGCGCCACCGGGATCGTGTATTCCGGGCGCAGCGCCCATTCGCGCCCGTCTCCGTCGGAGGTGACGAACATGCGCCGGCGTATATCCTCGCCGCCGAGTTCCAGGAACACGTCGACGGGCTGCAGCACCGGCGGTTCGATGCGCGAATAGCCCGCGTCGGCAAACAGCGCCAGCAGCGCTCCGGCCACGTCGAGAGGCGTGCGTCCCACGGTCGTCCCTTTCGTCCCGCGCCTCCCTTAGCAGAGGTGATCCCGCTCGCGCGACCTGAATCGTGGCCGAGAGTGAACGGGTTAGGGCACCCGGCCGAAGCCGGCGCCGGCTACTGGCGCACGGATTCCTCCCGCTCCAGCACATTTCGTCCGTTGCTGGTGACACGATAGAGCCCGCGGTACAGACCGGCGGGGAGGGACGCGGTCAGCTTGAGGCCGACATAGGTGAGCACCTGTGCCTTGGCGCGATCGAGCGGCGGCACCCTGCTCTCGGCCAGCACCTTGCCGTCAGGACCCTTGATCAGGATTTCTTGCGCGTCTCCCGCCTTCAGGTGCAGGGCGCGGACATAGAACATCAGGACTGGTGCGCCCGTGACGGGAGGGGCCCGTTCCAGCTCGCCGGACTCGACACCGTCCATCGAGGGGATTCGCGCGGTGAAGCCGGCATTGAGGACTTCCCGCGCCACATAGGGCATCGACGCGGCCGCCGACCGGCCCCACAGGGTCGGCCCGCCGCCGCCGCCGCACGCGGCGGCCGCGCCGTCGGCGGCGAAGGGATCCACCGCCTTGCCGTCCTTGCGAACCGTGAGGTGCAGGTGCGGGAACTGCGTCAGCCCCGACAGCCCGACCAGACCCAGCTGCTGGCCGGTCAGGACCGTGTCGCCCTTGCGCACGCGCACCGACCCCATCTGCAGATGGCAGTACTGCGTCTCCCATCCGCCGCCATTGTCGACGAGGACGCCGTTGCCGCACTCCCGGCCCCTGATGTCGGCTTCACCGGGCTGCTTGCCGCCATCGTCCGGCATGCCGTCGCGCGAGGCCAGCACGCGTCCGCGCAAGGCTGCGCGGACGGCAACACCTTGCCTCATGGCTTCCGTCGTCAGCAGCCGGAAGTCGGTCCCGTCGTGCCCGTCATAGGTGGCCTCTCCGCAGGCATAGTCGCGAACGCCGGGGCCCGCGTCGTGATCCACATAGTTTTGGATCACGCAGGACACGCCAAGCGTGCAATCAAGTGGAAGTTGAAGGATCGGCATGTCCTGCGCGATGGCCGATGTGGCGGAGAGGATGAAGGACGTGAGAATCGCTGGCCGCAATGTCATGGCCCCTAAACCGGACGATTGAAATCCGGAAAGCCTGCCATGTCCGGGCGAAAGTGCAATCCCGCTAGGCGTGCCGGGCCAGAACCTTGCGCACGGCGTCCACGAGATCCGCCTCGGCCACCGAAATCTGCGCGCCGCCCTGCTCCTTCAGGTAGGCCGCCCTGTCGGCGGATGCCCCGGCGAGCTCGGCCCCGAGCACGAGGTCCTTCACCTGGACCTCGCCGCGCGCCCGCTCGTCCGAGCCCTGGATGACGGCGCAGACGCTGTTGCGCCTGTCGGCATACTTCATCTGCGCCTTCATCCCCGAGCCGCCGAGATAGAGCTCGGCCGCGACGCCGGCCTGGCGCAGCCGGGCGACCATCCCCTGGTAATGGGCCACCTGGTCGCGGTCCATGACGAGCACCACCACCGGCCCCCGCTGCGAGGCCGCGTCCACCTTGCCCAGCACCTTCAGCGCCGCGAGCAGGCGCGACACGCCGATGGAGAAGCCCGTGCCCGGCACAGGCTCTCCCCGGAAGCGGCCGACGAGCCCGTCATAGCGCCCGCCTCCCGCCACGGAGCCGAAGCGCACCGGCTTGCCGTCCTCGCCCGTCACCTCGAAGGTGAGTTCGCCCTCGTAGACCGGCCCCGTGTAGTATTCGAGGCCACGCACCACGGAAGGGTCGATGACGACGCGCCCGTCGTCGTAGCCGGCGGCGGAGACGAGACCGGCGATGATGCCGAGCTCCGCCACGCCTTCCTCGCCGCGCGCCGAACCCGACACCACCTCCGACAGCGCCTTCAGCGTCGCCTCGACGCCATCGCGCCGTGCCGCTGTGAAAGCCAGCACCCGAGCGATCGCCCCGGCGTCAAGCCCTGCGCCCTTGGTGAAATCGCCGGAGGGGTCCATGCGACCGGCCCCGAGCAGGTCGCGCACGCCGTCCGCGCCGACCTTGTCCAGCTTGTCGATGGCGCGCAGCACGGTGAGCCGGCGGCCGGCATTGGTCTCGCCGGATAGACCGATGGCGTCGAGAACGCCGTCCAGCACCTTGCGGTTGTTGACCTTCACCACATAGTCGCCACGCGCGATGCCGACCTTCTCCAGCGTGTCCGCCATCATCGTCGCCATCTCGGCGTCGGCGGCGACGGAGGCGGCGCCCACCGTGTCGGCGTCGAACTGCATGAACTGGCGGAAGCGGCCGGGACCGGGCTTCTCGTTGCGGAACACCCAGCCGGCCCTGTAGCTGCGGTATGGCTTCGGGAGCGCGTCGTAGTTCTCGGCGACGTAGCGGGCGAGCGGCGCGGTGAGGTCGTAGCGCAGCGACAGCCACTGCTCGTCATCGTCCTGGAAGGAGAAGACGCCCTCGTTCGGCCGGTCCTGGTCCGGCAGGAATTTTCCCAAAGCCTCGGTGTACTCGACGAAGGGCGTCTCCACCGCCTCGAAGCCGTAGAGCGCATAGACCTCCCGGATCGCGGCCATCATCCGCTCGGTCGCTGCGATGTCGGCGGGGCCGCGATCGGCGAACCCGCGCGGCAGGCGCGGCTTGACGCGCGGGGAGGTGTCTTGCGGATTCTGGGCCATGGGTTCGCGCCTTGCGGGAGGACCCGCGCGTGGTAGCGCAGGCACGCCGGGGCGGCAAGGCGCAGGCCTGTCCGGCCAACCCCCTCATCGGCCCTCAGTCGCTGCGCTCCTCGGGCCACTTCTCCCCGTGGACGGGGAGAAGGGCTCGGATGGCACCGTGCGAAATGAAGGGCACAGGCCGAGGGTGCGGCGCCGTCAGGCGCCACCTGCGACGCGCCCCCTCATCGCCCCTCCTTCGCTGCGCTCATCGGGGCCCTTTTCCCCGCGGGCGGGGAGAAGGGTTCGGATAGCTTGGAGCGAACCGGAGGCCGCTTCCTCAGGCCTGGACCTAGTGCACCGCGCGGATCGTCTTCGCCACCTTGTCGAAGAGCTCGCCGACCTGGTCCTCGCTGATCGTCAGCGGCGGGGAGAGGGCCAGCGTGTCGCCGGTGATGCGGATCATCACGTCGTGGTCGCGGAAGCCCTTGTCCATCACCTCGAAGGCGCGCAGGCCGACGGCGTCGGGGCGCGAGGCGAGGTCGATGGCGGCAACGATGCCCATGGTGCGCACGTCCAGCACGTTGGGCAGGCCCTTGAACGCGGTCATCGCCGCGTCGGCCCACATCTCCTCCATCTTCGCCGCGCGCTCGAAGAGGCCCTCGTCGCGATAAAGGTCGAGCGTGGCCACGCCTGCCGCCGCGGCGAGCGGGTGGCCGGAATAGGTGTAGCCGTGGAAGAGCTCGATGACGTGCTCCGGCCCCTTCATGAAGGTGTCGTAGATGCCCTTGCGGGCGACGACGCCGCCCATCGGCACGGTGCCGGAGTTCACCGCCTTGGCGAAGGTGATCATGTCCGGCGTGACGCCGAAGCGCTCGGCCGCGAAGGGCGTGCCGAGGCGGCCGAAGCCCGAGATGACCTCGTCGAAGATGAGCAGGAAGCCGTATTTGTCGCAGATGGCGCGCAGCCGCTCGAGATAACCCTTGGGCGGCGGCAGCACGCCGGTGGAGCCCGCCATCGGCTCGACGATCACCGCGGCGATGGTGGAGGCGTCGTGCAGCTGCACGATGCGCTCCAGCTCGTCGGCGAGGTGCGCGCCCCATTCCGGCTGGCCCTTGGTGAAGGCCTGCTCGGCGCGGTTGTAGGTGTGGGGCAGGTGATCGACGCCCGTCAGCAGGCCGCCGAAGAACTTGCGGTTGTTGACGATGCCGCCGACCGAGATGCCGCCGAAGCCCACGCCGTGATAACCGCGCTCGCGGCCGATGAGGCGCGTCCTCTGGCCCTGGCCCCGCGCGTTCCAGTAGGCGAGCGCGATCTTCAGCGCCGTGTCGACGGCCTCCGATCCCGAATTGCAGAAAAAGACGTGGTCGAGGTCGCCCGGCGCCATGGCTGCGATGCGCGAGGCAAGCTGGAAGGCCTTGGGATGGCCGAACTGGAAAGTCGGCGCGAAATCGAGCTCGGCCGCCTGCTTCTGGATCGCCTCCACCACCGGCTGGCGGGAATGTCCTGCATTGCAGCACCACAGGCCGGCGGTGCCGTCCATGACCTTGCGGCCGTCGGGTGTGATGTAGTGCATGTCCTTCGCGCCCGCGATGATGCGCGGGTTCTTCTTGAACGAGCGGTTCGCCGTGAAGGGCAGCCAGAACGCCTCGAGGTCGTTCGGCGCCGCCTCGCGGATGGAACTGTGGTCGTGAGCGAGCGACATGCCCGTCTTCCCCAATTGGTGTTTCAAAGGTGCCGGACAGTATCAGGCCCCAATCGGCCTTGGAAGGGACGCCGCCGGCCGTGCCCCGGACGCGTCGGCCTCATGCCCGCCGGGACTCGCTGCAAGTCGCCCGAAAGAAGCTGGGGCCGCAGCCGTCGCGACTATCGCATTCGTGTAAGGAGTTGAGAAGAAATCCGGGCTAGTATACAGCCAAGAGAGGCAATATGCCCTACCAAGAATTGTATAAGCGTCCTATTTTCGCGTCGAAATACAACCTATGATTGCTTTAGAGGTCTTTCGCCATGTCTTCCATCGATGGCCACGATCCCGCGCGGAACGAGGTGCAAGGCTGCCTTGCGCGCATCCTCGCCAGCGAGGAGTTCCGCAACTCCCCCAACCTGTCCGCCTTTCTGTCCTTCATCGTGCAGCGTGCGCTGGAAGGGCGCGCCGACACCATCAAGGCCTACACCGTGGCCACCCAGGTGCTCGGGCGGCCGGTGACCTTTGATCCGCAGGCCGATCCCATCGTTCGCGTCGAGGCCACGCGGCTGCGCCGGGCGCTGGACCGTTACTACGGACATGCCGGCGTCGGCGACCCGATCCGCATCTCGATCCCGCGCGGGACCTATGTCCCCGTCATCGGCTGGCGGTCAGAGCCCGACGGCGACCCGCCGCTGGACGAGCTGATCGAGCCGTCGTCGACAGTCGGAGCAGCCCTCTCGCCCGACCGGGGTGGAAGGCGGCTCGCCGTCGGTCTCGCCGCCTCAGTCATGGTCGCCGCGACCGCGGCCGGCGCGGGATACGTGCTGCGCGCCGGCGCTCCCGCGCGGACCGAGGCGCCGCCCGTCCTGGCCATGGCCCGCGACGCGACGCCGTCGCGGGCGAGGGAGGGCACGTCGCTCACCACCTTCGCGACGCTGCTGATTCCGCCGCTGGCCGAGGGGTCCGCCGGGGCGCGCGCCTATGCGGTCCTGCTCACCGATCTGCTGCGCAGCGGGCTCGCCCGCTTCGACGACGTTGCGATCATCGAGAGCCCGGCCGAGCAGCCCGGAGGTCGGGGCTCGACCGACGACACCTATTCGCTGCTGGGCCGTGTCTCGCGCGTCGGCAACGAGCACCGGATCGCCATGCGGCTGCGGCACGAGATCTCGCGCCAGATCGTTTGGTCGGCAGAATACGTGGTGCCGGAGGCGAGGGGGAACGAGGGCGAGGAACTCCGCCTCATGCGCCAGATCGCTGCCACGCTGGTGTCGCCCGGCGGCATCCTGGCCCGCGACACGGCCTCGGCCAAGGCCGCGGCGGATCCCAAGACGGTGCCTGCCGCCTGCATCGTCCTGACCGACGCGGCGCTCGGCCGCGGCGATCCCGTCATGATGCGGGAGGCGCGGGACTGCCTGGGGCGCGCGGCGTCGGACTATCCGCGATTTGCACCCGTCCGCGCCATGCTGGCTCGCCTCGCCGTCGAGGAGTGGCGCACGGCGCTCTCCCCGGATCCCTTGCTCCTCGACGCCGCCCTGCGCGACGCGCAGGCGTCCGTCGCCTTGGCTCCGCAGGTCGCCCGCAACCATGCCGCCCTTTCGGACGTGCTCGCCGCGCGCGGCGATCGCGCCGGGGCCGAGGAGGCCGCACGGCGTGCCCAAGAGCTCAATCCCTATTCGGCCGAGGTTGCGGCCACGCTGGCCTTCAGAGACATCGAGGCCGGTCGCTATCCGGAGGGCGTTGCTGCCCTTGCCGACCTGCAGCAGGCGGGAACGGGCGCCACGCCCTGGCAGGCCTTCTTCTCGACGCTCGCTTCCATGGGCGTGGGCGCGGCGGTGCCGAAAGCCGCCGACGCCGGTCTTGCCGACCTGCATCCCTCGGAAACGCTGGCCGTTCTCCTGTCAGGACAGGGCCATGCTCCCGCCGCCCTGCGCGCTGCCGTCGTCGACGCCCGGCGCCGCATCCCGGCCGCCGTCGCCGATCCCGTCGAGTTCGCGCAGCGCCTTGGCCTGCAGCCGGACATGGCGGAACAGGTCGGGCGTCGTCTCGGAGCGGCGCTGGCGTCGGGCTAGGTCAGGCCAGCGGGACGGCGTCGTAGCCGCCCTTCGAGACGGCGTCCGCCAGGCTGTGCGGGTCCACCGTGGTCAAGGCGTTCACCCGGCCATTGGCGAGGTCGACATCGACCTCGGCGTGGGGATCTGCCTTGCGCACGATCCGGGTGACGGCATTCACGCAGCCCTGGCAAGTCATGCCGGTGACCTCGAGCACGACGGGCTTTGCATGGTCGGCCATGATGCGGTTCCGATTCTGGTCCTCCGCGCGAGGACGCGGCGCAGATCGAGCGGATTGACGCCCTCTTTCGGGGTATATGGCGGGGTTGTCCACGGTCGGCAAGCGTCGGAAGGCGGCGAGCCTGTTTCTTTCGTGGGTCTTGCGGCAATGTCGGTTCGGCTGCGAATCAGCTGTCGGGGCTGAAGGGTTGCCTGGAACGGGCCAGGGCGTGTCGAGACGCATCGAATCCATCGCGGTGGGAACGGCCATCGTCGTCGTCGGGGCGGCGGTCGGGCTGATCCTGTGGACGGGCCTCGGCATAAACCGCTCTTACGCGGCCCTGGCCGCCATAGGCGCGGCCTGCCTTCTCCTGCTGCTCGCCGCCCGAACGCGCCGGACGACGGCCGACGCCGAGACGATGCGCCGTCTGGCCGCCATCGAGAAGGCCTTGAAGCGCATCGACTCGCGCTTCGTGGATCTCTCGGCCCGCATCGCCGAGATCGACCAAAAAGCGACGGAGACGGGCAGGGCGACGGCGCGGGCCGTCTCCGCCGAACTCGACAGCCTCGGCTCGGTCATCCGCAACCTGGCTGAGACGGTGGCCCAGCACGATGCGGACCTCGTCGCGGCGCGCGACGCGCCGCCGGCCGCTCCCGTCGCCGGCGACAGGACGCGCGTCCTCGCCGAGCGCGGGCCTCTCGATGGCCCGCCGACCCGACACGAGGCCGGCCAGGACGATGTCGGATCGGCGGAGACGCGACGCTCCGCCGCTGCCGAGCCCGCCGACGCTTCGAAAAGCCCTTTCGCGCCCGCGCGGCAGGACCAGCCGGTGCCGTCCGAGGTCGTGGTCCGGGCCATCGTCGGCGAGAAGCTTGCACTGTACCTGCAGCCCGTGGTCGGGCTGGCCAGTCGCAAGGTGCAGCTCTACGAACTCCTCGGGCGCGTCGCGAGGCCGGGGCAGCCGGGCCACGTCCGCGCCCGCGACGTGGCGTCGGTGGCCGCCCGCCATGGTCTCCTCCCGAGGCTCGAGGCCATTCTCGTCCGTGACGCGATCAGGGTTGCGCGGCATCTGCGCTCGCGCGGCCGCGACGTCCCGGTGCTGGTGCCGGTCAGCCTGCCGACGCTCGCAGACGCCTTCCTTTACGACACGCTCGACGAGGCGCTGCGCGGGGATCAGCAGCTGGCGGGCGCCATCGTCCTCCAGGTCCCCCAGGAGCAGTGGGACCAGATCGGCGGGCTCGAGCAGGAGGCCATCGAGGCGCTGCGTCGGCTCGGCATCCGCTTCTCGCTGGACGATGTTCGCGACTTCCGGATCGACGTGGGCGGCCTCGTCGGACGGGGGGTGCGCTATGTGAGGGCCTCGGCCGGGACGCTTCTGGCCGCCGCGGAGGGCAACATACCGAGTGACATTCACCCCCACGACATTCCCGGCCTGCTGACGAGGCACGGGATCGAGATGATCGTGACCGGCGTCGAGCAGGAGCGCACGCTCGTCGAGCTGTTCGAGTTCGGGTTGCATCTGGGGCAGGGTGAGCTCTTCTCGGCGCCGCGCGCCGTGCGGCCGGAGGTGCTCGCCGCGCCGCCGGCGGAGGCGCCAGAGCCCGCCAGACCCGCTCCTGCGGATCTGCCGAACGCCACCGAGACGGTGGTCGAAACGGCCTCGCCCGCCGGCCCGCGCCTTTCCCTCAGGTCCGTGCTGCGCCGCACCGGCGCTTGACAGGAGCCGGTCTGCATAGTCTCTCCCGGCGCCTGGCGGCCGCTTCGGCTCGCCCCCGCGTCGGCGACGATCGCCGTCCCCCGCCCCCGACCAGGAACCCGCCATGCCGCCGATGAATGCCGCCGCACCCGTGCTCACCGGAATCCGGGACTGGTCGGAGGCATACGACGTGGCCCTGTGCGACGTCTGGGGCGTCCTCCACGACGGCATCACGCCGCACCCGGCTGCGGCCCGCGCGCTGATCAATTTCAGGCGCCGCGGCGGGACGGTGGTGCTCGTCTCGAACGCCCCCAGGCCGGCGATCCACGTCATGCCGCACCTCGACAACATGAAAGTCACTCGCGACGCATGGGACGCCTTCGTGACGTCCGGGGACGTGACGCGCGCGCTCATCGAGAAGCAGGGGGGCAGGCCGTATTACTGGCTCGGCCCGGAGCGCGACGCGCCGCTCTTCGAGGGTCTCGAGGCCCAGTCAGTCCCGTTCGAGCAGGCGGAGTTCATCGTCTGCACGGGGCTCTACAATGACGATGTCGAGACGCCGGACGACTATCGCGAGATCCTCGGGCGCGCCCTCGACCGCTCGCTGCCGATGATCTGCGCCAATCCCGACATCGTGGTGGAGCGCGGCGACAAGCTCATCTATTGCGCCGGCGCCGTGGCGGAGGCCTATGCCGCGATGGGCGGCGATGTTGCCTATGCCGGCAAGCCGCACGGCCCGATCTATGCCGCCGCGCTGGAACTCGCGGCCTCCAGGCGTGGCCGCGAGGTGGAGATGGGCAGGGTCTTCGCGCTCGGCGATGCGCTGCGTACCGATGTCGCCGGTGCCAATGGGCTTGGCGTGGCCTCGCTCTTCGTGGCGCGCGGCATTCACACCCACGAACTCGGCATCGCGGATGAGCCGCTGGACCAGGCGCGCCTCGACCGCCTGCTGGCCACGGCAACGGTGCGCCCGACCGCCGCGATCGACAAGCTCGCCTGGTAGCTCAGTCGCCGTCGGGCTCCGGTCCGGCCGGAGAGGCCGCCAGCAGCGCGTCGATGCGGGCCTGGTCGTTGCCCTCGCCGGGCGCGGCGGGTCCGATCACGCCGGCGTCCGGACCCGGCTCGAAGTCGACGATCGACGGCATGTCGCGCGAGGCGATCATGCTCGCGATGCGCGACAGGCGGCGCTCAAGGCTGGCGAGCGTGGTGCGCACGCGCGTCGCACGCTGGGCCGTGAGATCCTGGAACGCGCACTGCACGATGATCGAGGTCATCTTCTCCGCCACATAGGCGCGGTAGGCCTGCGGGTCCGCCATCTGCGCCGACATGACGTCTTCCGCAGCCGACATGATGGCGTTGGAGAAATCTTCCGAGGTCGTGATGATGAGGTCGATCTCGCGCAGCGCGGCCGGGATCTGGTCCTTGGCGAGTTCGTTCGCCCCGAGCGAGGCGATCTCGCGCCTCACGAAGCGCAGGTAATCGGCGGCGGCGCCGATCTCCCGCATCAGCGGGGCGCGCTGCAGGCCGTGATCCCCGAACGGATTGGAGAGGCTCGGGCGCGCCGGCTCGCGGGAAGGTGCCGGGTTCGCCGTCATGGCGTCGTCAGCCCGGCTCGCCGAAGACCGACTCGATCTTCGACTTGAGGGTCTGGGCGTTGAAGGGCTTCACGATATAGCTGTTCACGCCCGCCTTTTTCGCCGCGATCACATTGTCGGTCTTCGACTCCGCCGTGATCATGATGAAGGGCGTGTCCTTCAGCTCCTCGTCTGACCGGACGTTCCTGAGCAGTTCGTAGCCGGTCATGGGCTCCATGTTCCAGTCGGAGATCACCAGGCCGTACCGCCGGCTGCGCATCTTCGACATGGCCTGCGTGCCGTCCGTCGCGTCGTCCACGTTTTCGAAGCCGAGCTGCTTCAGGAGATTCCGGATGATGCGGATCATGGTCTGGTAGTCATCGACCACGAGGATTGGCGTCGAAGGTTCGAGACGCATCATTCACTCCGTCCGGAACGGCGCTGCCGCCTTCGTTCTTCTTGCAATGCGGCCGCCGTCTTCCCGTGAGCGGCCGATCTTAATACGGACGCTACCGACTGCCGCTTTCGATTGCGTTAATGTAGCCCGTTACTGGGAGCTTCGGCGAGATCTCCGGCGGATAGTACGAAGGCGTCTCCAATATTGTCGAAGATTGGGTCAAATGCGTTGCTTTGCGGAAAGGGACAGCCCCCGCGCCCTTCAGGAAGCCACAACAAAAAATTAACAGCCTGCGACCTAAGGTTGCCTATCGCGAACAAAGCAACCAATCGATGTCAAGCTACAGGGTCGAGTACCACCGGCTTCGGTTCCTCGTCGTCGACGACAACACCTATATGCGGCGCATCATCAAGACGCTGCTGCACGGTTTCGGCGCGCGCGAGGTGTTCGAGGCCGAGGACGGCGCCGCCGCGCTTGACGCCTTCGCTTCGCACTATCCCGACATCGTCTTCACCGACTGGGAGATGCCGCTCATCAACGGCATCGACATGACGAAGCTGATGCGCTGTTCCGACAACAGCGTGAACCCCTACGTGCCCATCATCATGGTGAGCGTGCATTCCGAGCGCCACCGGGTGATCGAGGCGCGCGACGCGGGCGTCACGGAGTTCCTGGTCAAGCCGCTGTCCGCCCAGGTCATCCACCAGCGCATTCTCGGCGTCATCGCCACGCCGCGTCCCTTCATCCGCACACCGACCTTCTTCGGTCCGGACCGCCGCCGCACCAAGAGCGCGGAGTACAACGGCCCGGAGCGCCGCAAGCAGGCCGGCGAGCTGATCGCGCCCAGGAAGCTGGCCGCGGGAATTCTGCAAGAGAGATAGAGGCCCGGTTTCGGCCGAGCCGGCCGTTCATTTCAGAGAGCTTTCGCCATGAAAAAGATCGATCCCCCGCAACCCGAGAAGACAGTACACGCCGATCACACCGTGATCGTGCCCCCCAACACCTTGCGGGCGAAGGCGCTGAGCCATGTCCGCCAGTCGCCGGCGGACGTCGCGCAAATGGTGGCGCGGGCCGACCGGGCCCTCGCCGCGCTCGCCCCGAACTTCACCGAATGGATGCTGAGCGAGACGAAGCGCCTCGTCGACAGCTACGAAGCCTTCGAGGTGGGCCCGCGCGAACCCGAGGACGTGAAGGCCATGTTCATGGTCGCCCACGACATCAGGGGACAGGCGCTTCAGTTCGGCTACCCGATTGCCAGCCATCTCGCCGCCGGCCTGTGCGACCTTCTGCAGGAAGGCATGCGGGATGTTCCCCTCATCGTCCTTCGCCGCTACGTCGAGGCGATCGGCTCGATCGTGCGCTCCGGCGTCCGCGACGAGGGCAACGAGCTCGCTCTCGCCCTGGCCCGCGAACTCAGCGCCGTCTCGGCCGAGTTCAAGGCTCGTTCCGCGCCGCAGCGCACCGGCACGTGACAGGGTCCGCAGTGGGCCGGACATTGCCGAGGCGGGCGGCGTGAGGCACAACGGAAGCCTGTCGCTCCCGGAACAAACCCTTGCCGTTTGATCGCACCAAGCCCGTCCTCGTCGTCGACGACAACTTCGCGATCATCCGCATCGTGACGTCGCTTCTCAACGCGCAGGGCGTGTCCGATGTCGAGGGAGCCGGAAGCGGGCCCGAGGCGATCCGCAAGCTGAGCCAGCGCGAGTTCGGCTTCGTGATCTGCGACTATTTCATGATGCCGATGAACGGCGTCGACCTGAAGCTGATCATGGACCGCCGGGACGCCTGGGCGATGATCCCGTTCCTGCTGATGACGACGCGCGAGGAGACGTTCGACCGCTCGAAATTCGAGCGCGCCAACCTCCGCCACGTCATCCTCAAGCCCTTCACCGCGGCCGGGCTCATCGAGGAGATGGACAAGGTGGCGGACAGCCTCACCATCGGCTGAGACCCGCACGGCACGGTCCGGGCCCGCAGCAAGAAGGCCCCGCCTGGGCGGGGCCTCCTGACAACCTCGCGGGGCGGAGGCGTGCGCCTACGCCACCTTCAGCACGCTCTTCACGCGGGCCTGGAGGGCGTTGGGCTCGACCGGCTTCAGCAGGAACGCGTCGACCCCGGCGTTCTTCGCCTGGCGCACCGTGTCCGACGAGGTCTCGCTCGTGGCCATGATCACCGGCGTGCCGCGGAGGACGGGGTGCGAGCGGATCGCCTTGAGCAGGCCGAGGCCCGATATGCCCCCCATGTGCAGGTCCGTGATGACGAGGTCGTAGCGCACCTGGGTGAGCTTCTTGATCGCCTCCTCGCCGCTTTCCGCTCCGTCGACCGTCTCCATGCCCATCTGAAGCAGGGCGAAGCGGACAAGGCCCCTCATGCTCTTCTGGTCGTCGACGACGAGCACCTTCTTGGACTTGATGTCAGCCATTGTGGGTCCCCGATGCGGTGCGCAGCACGCGCCGGCGCGGCTGCTGGGCCAGCACGGCGTCTGCGATGCGGTCGAGGGGCAGCACCTGTTCGACTGCCCCGATCTGTGCCGCGACTTTGGGCATCCCATACACCACGCAGGTCGCTTCGTCCTGTCCGATCGTCCGTGCCCCGGCCCTGCGCATGGCCAGGAGGCCGTCGGCCCCGTCGCGGCCCATGCCGGTGAGCAGGACGCCGCAGGCCGCGGGGCCGGCCTGGCGCGCCGCTGAATGGAAGAGCACGTCGATGGAGGGCTTGTGGCCCGAGACGGGATCTTCCTCGGTCAGGCTCGCCACGAACACCCCGCCCTTCTGCACGACCCGCATCTGGTAGCCGCCGGGGGCGACCCAGACGGTGCCCGGCGTCAGCCGCGCGCCGTCGTCGGCCTCCCGCGAGGGGATGCCCGTGGTCGCCTGCAGGCGCGCCGCGAGGCGGGCCGTGAAGCTCGGCGGCATATGCTGCACGACGACGATCGGCGCCGTGGCGCCCCGCAGCCCTTCGACGACCTTGCAGACGGCCGGCACGCCGCCCGTGGACGCGCCGATGCAGATCAGAGCGTGCGAGTCGCCGGCCGGCGCGGCCGACGGCGGGGCGGCCGGCCCGGCCGGCATCAGCCGCGGGGCGGCCGGCGCCGCAGGCTGGAACCGCCGGTGGTTGCTCTGCGCCGCGCGCAGGAGGCCCGCCGCGGTGTCGGCGATGAAGCGGTCGATCTCCGTCGGGTGCGCGTCCGGCTTCTGGATGACGTCGACCGCGCCGTTCTCGAGCGCGGCGATGGCGAGGTCCCCCGAGGCCGGCGTATGGCCCGACACGACGAGCACCGGCAGGGGCCGCGAGCCCATCAGCTTCTTGAGGAAGTCGATGCCGTTCATCCCGGGCAGCTCGATGTCGAGCGACACGACGTCGACCTCGACTTCCGGCTGGCGCAGGACGTCCCAGGCATCCTCGGCGCTCTCGGCCGAGCCGGCGAGCACGAGGCCCTCCGTCTCCTCCACGATGGCGCCGATCAGCCGCCGGATGGTGCGGGAATCGTCGATGACGAAGACGCGATAGGGTGCGGTGCGCGACATCAGAAGAACTCCACATCTCCGGCAGGCGCCACGCGCGTGATCCTGTTCCGGTAATCCTCTTCCTCACGGGTGACCGTCTGGGCGCTGCTGCGGTCGAGTTCCTGCACGAACGCCCGTCCGGTCGCAGGATGGAACCGCAGCCGGCGCGGGGCCGTGCCGCCCACGGAGCGCGCCACGATCGGAAAGCCCTCCGTCTTCAGGAATTTTTCCACGAAGCCGATGTTCTGCTCGCCGATCTTCAGCATGGTCGAGCCGCCCAGCACGCGGGCGCCACCGAAGATCTTGAACTCGATGCGCCCACGCTGGCCGCCCTTGCGGTAGATCGCGTTGAGCAGGCTCTCCATGGCGTAGTCGCCGAAGCGCATGGCCTCGTCCGTGCCCCGCGACAGGTCGTGCGAGTCGGAGGAGGGCAGCAGGAAATGGTTCATCCCGCCGACGCCGGTGATGGTGTCGCGCGCGCAGGCGGATACGCAGGAGCCGAGCAGCGTCACGATCACCTCGTTCGGGTTGTCGGTGACATACTGGTCTCCCGGCGCCACCGACACGAAGGTCTGGCCCGAGGCGTCCTGGAACGACCGGCGCGCCGGCGGCGGTGCCGAGCGGGGCGGCATGGGAGGCGTGGTGCCGACGGCCATCAGCGCCTCCTGTAGATGGTGCGGCCGATCAGGTCGAAGGCCGGGTGGGGCGGCGACAGCGACTCCGAGTGGCCGAGATAGAGCCA
>JAESFG010000562.1_pt1 | contig 16167 bp, 17 predicted proteins | sample 9269371 | NCBI WGS metagenome assembly JAESFG01 (sample SAMN14506227, study PRJNA617093) | algae metagenome | isolation source: Aetokthonos hydrillicola CCALA 1050 (B3-Florida) and co-occurring... | place: USA: South Carolina | collected 2013-01-01 | reverse complement strand
CCTCGCGCAATCCGTCATCCGCCACGTCCGCGACCCGGGCCCGCGCTTCGGCCAGAGCGGCGGGGTCGAGATCCCTGTCCGCCGCGGCGGGCCTTCGACCCGTCCCGACAGGTCCCTGCCGCAGGGCGATGCGTCCGACGCAGCGCCAGCCGAAATAGGCATTCACGCGCTCCATCAGCACGGGCGCCATGTGCTGGACCTCCAGCCCGAAGGCACTTTCGACGCGGAGGACAAGCGTGCCGGGTTCGACGGGCTCGTCCGGCGAGGCGCGGCGTGGACGCCTGGGCCACTGGATCTTGACCGGCTCGCAGCGCCCCGCGAGGCGCGGGCCGACGATGTCGGGCCAGGCCACGACGATGTCGGCGGCCGCGAAACCCTGTGCCTTCAGCGCGGGAGCGAGGCAGGCGTCGATGAATTCGGCGAGGGGCTTCGGCTTGCCGCGGCCGGCCATGCGTCACCTTCGAGCTTCACGGAATGCGGCGGATTCGCTAGGTCGGCAGGGCAACCCGAGGCCGCTGCCGCATGGTATCCCGCACCCGCCCCGCCGCCAAGGCGGCCGAACATCGACAGGCCGGCAATGCCCATGCCGCCGATCCGGCGCTGCTGCTCGCCTGGTACGACCGCCACCGCCGGACCCTGCCCTGGCGGGCGCGGCCGGGCGAGACGCCGGACCCCTACCGGGTCTGGCTTTCCGAGATCATGCTGCAACAAACCACAGTGCGGGCAGTGAAGCCGTATTTCGAGCGCTTCCTCGGGCTTTTCCCGACGGTCGAGGCCCTGGCCGACGCGCCGGCCGAGGAGGTGATGAAGGCCTGGGCGGGGCTCGGCTACTACTCCCGCGCCCGCAATCTCCACGCGTGCGCGAAGGCCGTGCTCGAGCGCCATGGCGGCGATTTTCCCGGCGACGAGGACGCCCTGCGGTCGCTCCCTGGCATCGGCGCCTATACGGCGGCGGCCGTCGCCGCCATCGCCTTCGACCGGCGGGCGGTGGTGGTCGACGGCAATGTCGAGCGGGTGGTGACGCGGCTCTTCACGGTGGAGGAGCCGCTGCCCGGCGCCAAGCCGCGGATCCGTGCGCTCGCGGACGGGCTGACGCCTGCAGAGCGCCCCGGTGACTTCGCGCAGGCCATGATGGATCTCGGCGCCACCCTCTGCACGCCGAAATCGCCCGCCTGTGGCCTGTGCCCCTGGCGAGAGCCCTGCCTCGCGCGCCGCGAGGGCACGCAGGAGACCTATCCCCGCAAGGAGAAGAAGGCCTCCGGAACTCTGCGGCGCGGCGCCGCCTTCGTCGCGCGCCGCGCCGACGGGGCCATCCTCGTACGCACCCGGCCGCCCAGGGGACTGCTGGGCGGCATGACGGAAGTGCCGAACACGACGTGGTCGGCCGGACACGATCACGCCGGCGACCTCGGTTTCGCGCCGGTTCCGGGCTCCTGGCGGAAGCTCATCGGACCCGTTTCGCACGTCTTCACCCATTTCCCACTCGAACTGGCGGTCTATGTTGCGGATGTGGGCGCGGCAACCGCGGCGCCGGCCGAGTGCCGCTGGCTGGCCCCCGACGACATCGCGGGCGCGGCGTTCCCCACCGTGATGCGCAAGGTGGTGGAGCGGGGGCTGCAGGAATCCTGATCGGCGGAGGATCGTGACGGAGGCACCCGAATGCTGTACCCTGCTGCGGTGTTGAAGGCCATTTTGCGATGAACGATCAGACCAAGCCCATTGCAGAGATCGAGAAGGAGTTGCTCTCCCGCCGGCGCGGGCCGAGGACTCCGCTGAAGGCGCGCGAGCCCAGCCGGAAGGTTTCGTCAGGCGAGGCGGCCGAGCGCGTGCATTCGGATTTTCCGAAGACGATCAAGTACCTTGGCCAATGAGCCGCTGTGGCTAAGTTCTGCGGACCTTCGGGAGCTCAACCTCGCCACCGTCACGAAGGCCGGTGAACCGTTCGGCGTGCTCAATGCCGGCGCGTTGGAAGGTGCGCTGGCGCGCCCAGCAAACCGCTTCTTCTATGAGGCGGAGGACGATGTCCTCGTTCTTGCATGCGTTCTGCTGATCGGCGTGGGACGGGCCCATGCCTTCGTTCAGGGCAACAAGCGCACCGCGCTTCTCGCAGCGAACCTGTTCCTCATGAGAAACGGGTTCGTACTCCGTCCCACGAGCGCGGCTGGTGTGGAACTCGACGATATTCTCGGTCCGATCACGGAAGATTTCATCGTCCGCGATCGTCCGCCGGAGTTGCTGGCCGACCTTCTGGCAGACTTCGTCGAAGTGCTGCCCTGACGAAGGTGGTCGATCAAGCCGCCGCGGCGGCCGACTGGCCGCGCATGACCTTCCGGAATTCGTCGATGGGCGCGAGGCGGCCGGCGGCCTCGTGGTGCCAGAAGGTCCAGCCATTGCAGGCGGGCAGGCCCTGAGCGAGCGCGCCGATCTTGTGGATGGACCCGACCACTCCGCCGAGAGCGAGCGCGCCGTCGGCCCGGACGATGGCCGCATGGCGGCGGCGCTCGTCGGTGAGCGTCGTGCCGGGGGCGATGAGCCCGGCCTCGACCACCGAGGCGAAGGGCACGCGCGGCTCGCTGCGCCTGGCGGGAGCTGGTGCGACGGCGGCGGGATCGAGGGGGACGACGGCGTCGATGCGGGCCCTCGCCGCGTCGGCGTAGTGCGCGTCGCGCTCGATGCCGACGAAACGGCGGCCGAGGCGGCGGGCGACGGCGCCCGTCGTGCCGCTGCCGAAGAACGGGTCGAGCACCACGTCGCCGGGGTTGGAGGACGCCAGCATCACCCGCTGCAGCAACGCCTCGGGCTTCTGCGTGGGGTGGAGCTTGCGGCCCTGCGCGTCCTTGAGGCGTTCGCCGCCGGTGCACAGCGGCATGAACCAGTCGGAGCGGACCTGCAGGTCCTCGTTTCCGGCCTTCAGGGCCTCGTAGTGGAAGGTGTAGGACTTCGCCTGCGGTGACCTCGACGCCCAGATCATGGTCTCGTGGGCGTTGGTGAAGCGCCGGCCGCGGAAGTTCGGCATCGGGTTGGCCTTGAGCCACACGACGTCGTTCAGAATCCAGAAGCCGAGCTCCTGGAGGATGGCGCCGACGCGGAAGATGTTGTGGTAGGAGCCGATCACCCACAGCGTCGCGTCGGGCTTCATGGCGCGGCGGCAGGCGAGCAGCCAGGCGCGGGTGAAGGCGTCGTAGTCGGCGAAGCTGGAGAATTTGTCCCAGTCGTCGTCCACCGCGTCGACCAATGACTGGTCGGGGCGCAGCAGCGCGTTCTCGAGCTGGAGGTTGTAGGGCGGGTCGGCGAAGACGAGGTCGATGCTCGCCTCGGGGAGCCTGGACAGCTCCGCGACGCAGTCTCCGACGAGAACCTGGTCGAGGGGGAGAGCCCTGGGCTCCCTCCGATGATCCACCGCGGGGCGTCCGGTACGCGAAACAGGGTTCCGGAGCCCGGCGGCGGATGCATCGGTAAGCGGGGTACGCATGAACACACCACAAACGCAACCGAACGAGACACACGTTAGGGATAACGCGGTAAAAGCTGCGTTTACTTGGTGAAAAAACTCTGTGCGAAATAGAGACAATCCCCGGCAATGTTTGCCGTGGCTGCGTTTACCTTGCGTTAACCAATTGTTCGACTGTTCAGTCTGCGGCTTCGTCTTCGACGCAGGAGCCGAACGTCATGCGGTGGAAGGGGCATGGCCCCAACCGCTCGAGCGCGCCGCGATGTGCGGCGGTGGCGTAGCCGGCGTGGCGTTCAAAGCCGTAGCCGGGAAAATGCAGGCCGAGCCGGGCCATGATGCGGTCGCGGGTCACCTTGGCGACGATGGATGCCGCGGCGATGGACGCCACCAGCCGGTCACCCTTCACCACCGCCCGGCCGAGCCCAGGCCATGGCGGCAGGTCGCGTCCGTCGACCAGCGCGAAGCCGGGTGTGACGCACAGGCCCGCGATCGCCCGGCGCATGGCCTCGAGGCTCGCCTTGCGGATGTCCGTCGCGTCGATCCGCGACGCCGAGACGCTGGCGACGGACACGTGCGCCGTCGCGACCACGATCTCGAAGAGTTCGTCCCGGCGCGCCGGCGCGAGGAGCTTCGAATCATCGAGGCCCTCGGGAACGCGGTCCGGGTCGAGGATCACAGCGGCGGCGACAACCGGGCCCGCCAGGGGTCCGCGTCCGGCCTCGTCGACCCCGGCGACTGGACGGATGCCGCTCGCAATGAGCTCGGCTTCGCGGCTGAAGTCGGGGCCTGCCTGGACGGGGGCTGCGGCTCGGACGGTGATTCGACCCATGCCGCCATGCTGCCCATCGGCGGCGGCGCGGCAAGCTCGGCCGTGGGCTCTTCCCCGCTATCCTCGGCGCCTTCGGGAGTCCCTGTGGCCCGCCGGCGCTGCTCGCGGGCGCGGGTTTTGACGAGGCTCCGGCGGCGGCAGGGCGGCCTCCGCCGCTCGGCGCAGTTCCGCGCGCTCGTCCTCGCCCAGCGCGGTCCACGGAATGCCGCGCAACGCCGCATGCATGGCGTAGAGCGCATTGAGGCTGACGCGGCCCTGAGCGAAGCGCAGCCGGACATAGGCTGCGACCGCCCCCACTTCGCGCAACGTGTCCTCATCCTCGATCCCGACATCGGCGAGCCAGCGCCGTGTCACGGGCCCGAGATTGGGCAGGTCCTCGATGGGCGTGACCACCGCGCTCACTCCGGCAGAATCGCCCGGCCGCGCTCGTCGAGGGGCCAGAACGGGTTGTGGGCGACTTCCCAGAGATGGCCGTCGGGGTCGGCGAAATAGCCGGAATAGCCGCCCCAGAACACGGCCTCGGCGGCCTTGGTGATCCGGGCGCCCGCGGCCAAGGCGGCAGCCATCGCGGCATCCACCTCGCCCCGGCTCGCGAGGTTGATCGCGAGCGCGGTGCCCCCGAAGCCGGGTGGCGTGTCCGCGACCTGTGCGTCGCCTGCCAGGCCGGCGCGCGACCACACGGCCAGCACGATCCCGTCCAGCGCGAAGAAGGAGATGTGCTCGTTGCCCTCCTTCGTCAGCTTCCAGCCCAGACGCCTGTAGAAGGCCGTGGAGGCTGCGACGTCGCTGACGCCGAGGGTGACGAGGGTGATCCGGGGCGGGACGGACATGGGCGCCTCCTCTGCTGCGTTGTCAAAACAGGGACAGCTGCTGACCGGCCTTTTCCGGGGGAACGAAAATGTCCGTGCGCAGCTTCACGCGCTTGCGGTTGAGGCCGAGCCGGCGGGCCGCAACCTCGAAGCGCCGGCCGAGCATCCAGGCATAAGGCCCGTCGCCGGTCATCCGCTCGCCCCACTTGGCGTCGTAGTCCTTGCCGTTGCGCGTCGAGCGGATCAACGACAGGACGTGGCGCAGCTTGTCGGGATGGTGCTCCAGCAGCCATTCGCGCACGAGGTCCCTCACCTCCAGCGGCAGCCGCAGCAGCACGTAGCCGGCCTCGGTCGCGCCCATGCCCGCCGCCGCCTCCAGAATGCGCTCCATCTCGGGATCGTTCACGGCGGGGATGACGGGGGCCACCATCACCGTCGTCGGGATGCCGTTGGCCGCGAGTTCCCGGATCGCCTCCAGACGCTTGCGGGGAGAACTCGCGCGCGGCTCCATCTGGCGCGACAGCTTCGGGTCGAGCGTGGTGACGGAGAGGGCCACCTTGGCCAGTCCCTTCTCCGCCATCGGCCCGAGGATGTCGATGTCGCGCGTCACGAGGTGCGACTTGGTGACGATCCCGACCGGGTGGTTGGCGCGGGCCAGCACCTCGAGGATGGCGCGCATGCTGCGCACCTGCTTCTCGATGGGCTGGTACGGGTCGGTGTTGGTGCCGATGGCGATCGTGCGAGGGCTGTAGCCCTGCGCCGACAATTCTCTCTCCAGCAGTTCGGCCGCGCCCGTCTTCACGAAGAGCTTCGACTCGAAGTCGAGGCCCGGCGACAGGCCCATATAGGCGTGGGTCGGACGGGCGAAGCAGTAGACGCACCCATGCTCGCACCCCCTGTAGGGGTTGATGGACCGGTCGAACGAGATGTCGGGCGACTCGTTGCGCGTGATGACGCTCTTCGCCTTTTCCAGCGTCACCTCGGTCTTGAACGGGGGCAGTTCCGCGCCGCTTTCCCATCCGTCGTCGACGGCCTCGCGGCTCTCGCGCTCATAACGGCCGGAGCGGTTCGTGACCGTGCCGCGGCCTCTCCTGCGTTCCTCTGCGACCCCTTGGGGCGCGGGGCCCTCGCCGATGACGAGGTGGGACGGCCCGCTCCCGGGGCGGACGAAGTCGGCCTTCTTGACGGCGATGCCCATGATTCCGGTCCGGCTCGATGTGAACATAACAGGAACATTTCATCTCGCGCCCCGGATTTCAAGAGGGAACTCGTCTGTCGCGGCACGCTCCATGCTAGGACGCAGGCGATGCTCTCGGTGCTCGTCAACGTCTCCGGCGAAGACCCGGCCCTGCTCGACACGCTCGCGGCGCTGGTGCCGGGGGTGGCGGAAGGCCTCGTGCGGGACGTCGTGCTTCTCGGGCGTTCTGCCGACCCCTTCGCCCGGCAGGTCGCGGACGCCGCCGGATGCGTTCTCCTCGACGCGCCGGCCGACCGGAAGGCGCGTCTCTCGGCGGGTGCGGCGGTCGTGAAGTCGGACGCCATCCTGATCCTCGAGGCGGGGCTGGTTCCCGGCGGCGACTGGATCGTCGAGACGGAGGCCTTTCTCGTCGAGGGACCGCGGACGGCGGCCGGCTTTACGCTTGTTCGCCGACAGGCACCGGTCTCGGCTCTGCGCATGAACATGGGGACGAGCCTGTTCGGGACGCTCGATCCGCTGCAGGGGATGATCCTGGCCAAGGCGGCGCTGGCCGCCCGCCGGCTGCCGCGTGCCGTCCGCCTGGCGGCGCCGGTCTTCGACCGCCGCGGACGAAGCCGCCTTCGCTAGCCGGCCCGATGGCGAGCGCTGCCGGTCGCCCTTCGGAGAGCGGCCACGCACGATCCAGGTCACTGCCGGGCAGGCGAACGAAGGAGCATGGCTGCGCCTCCACAGGCGACAGCGATGCACTTCAGCTCAGGTTGCAGTCCTCAGAGCTGCACGCCCTGCTGGAAGGTGTTGCAGGCCTTCACGTTGCCCGTCTTAAGGCCGGTCATCAGCCAGCGCACCCGCTGCTCCGAGGAACCGTGGGTGAAGCTGTCGGGGACCACCCTGCCCTGGGACTGGCGCTGGAGGTTGTCGTCGCCGATCGCCTGCGCCGAACGGACGGCCTGCCGCACGTCCTCCTCGTTGATGTTGCTGTGGCGCTGGTTCATCTTGTTGGCCCAGACGCCGGCGAGGCAGTCGGCCATCAGCTCGACGCGGACCGAGAGCGCATTGGCGTCGGCCTTGTCATAGGCGCGGCGCTGGGCCTGCTGCACCTTGGGCAGGATGCCGAGCAGGTTCTCGACGTGGTGGCCCACCTCGTGCGCGATCACATAGGCATAGGCGAAGTCTCCGCCGCCACCGAAGCGCCGCTGCATCTCCTGGAAGAAGCTCGTGTCCAGATACACCTTCTGGTCCAGGGGGCAGTAGAACGGCCCCATGGCCGACTGCGCGCCGCCGCAGGCCGAATTGGTCGCGCCGGAGAACAGCACGAGCTTCGGCGCGACATAGTCGATGTTGGCCTGCTGGGGCAGCACCTCCGACCATACGTCCTCCGTCTCGCCGAGGATGCGGGAGACGAAGTCCCCGGCCTGGTCGGTCGGCTTGCTGGTGCGGGGCGAGGTGGTCTGCTGCTGGGCGGGATTGCCGCCGCGGCCGGCGACCATCTCGGCACCACCGATGAGGATGGCGGGGTTGATGCCCAGCGCCCAGCCGAGCAGGCCAAGGACGACGATGGTGCCGAGCCCGAGCCGGCCGCCGCCGATGCCGAAGCCGGTTCCGCCGCCGCCGCCGAAGCCGCCGTCGCCGCGACGGTCCTCGACATTGTTCGATGACCTCAGGTCGTCCCAGCGCATCGTCCCATCCCCGTTCCTCGCCGCGTGCGGCCTGTCCCACCCCGGTGAACCTTAGGGCAGGCATCTTGGTTGCAGGATGACGTTAACGACCGCCAGTTGCAATGCGGCGCGAGGCCCGCGAACGGGCCCCGCCCGCTTGGGCGCCCTACTCCGCCGCCTCGGGCAGCGGCTCCGGCGGCGTCCAGCGCAGAACGGGCTGGCGAGCAGCGCGGGTCTCGTCGAGGCGCCGGCGCGGCGCGAGCCGTGGTGCCTCCGTGAAACGCTCCGTGTCGCCGCGCTTCACGGCGAGGGCGAGATCCCGCAACGTCGCGACGAACAGGTCCAGGGACGCCTTGGACTCGCTCTCCGTGGGCTCGATCAGCATGGCGCCGTGCACGACGAGAGGGAAATACACCGTCATCGGATGGTAGCCCTCGTCGATCAGCGCCTTGGCGAAATCGAGCGTGGTGACACCGGTGTCCCTCAGCCAGTGGTCGTCGAAGAGCACCTCGTGCATGCAGGGCCGGTCGCCGAAAGGCAGCGACATCAGGTCGGACAGGCCGGCCTTGATGTAGTTGGCCGACAGGACCGCATCTTCCGACGCCTGCTTCAAACCGTCAGCACCGTGCGACAGCATGTAGGACAGTGCCCGCACGAACATGCCCATCTGGCCATGGAAGGCGGTCATTCGGCCGAAGGGCCTGGCGTCTCCCGCATCGGCGGCGTGCTCGACGAGCGACCAGCCGCCGCCGTCCTTCCGCAGGAAGGGCAGCGGCGCGAAAGGCGCGAGGCGGGCCGAGAGAACCACGGGTCCCGCCCCCGGACCACCCCCGCCATGCGGCGTGGAGAAGGTCTTGTGCAGGTTGATGTGCATGGCGTCGACGCCGAGATCGCCAGGCCGGGCCTTGCCCATGATGGCGTTGAAGTTGGCGCCGTCGCAGTAGAAGTAGGCGCCCGCCGCGTGCACCGCGTCGGCGATGGCGACGATGTCGCGCTCGAACAGCCCGCAAGTGTTGGGGTTGGTCAGCATGATGGCGGCGACGTCCGGCCCGAGCGCGGCCTTCACGTCGGCCGGGTCCACCGTGCCGTCGTCCCGGGCCGGGATCGACCGTACGGAGAAGCCGACCAGCGCCGCCGTGGCGGGGTTGGTGCCGTGGGCGCTCTCCGGCACGAGCACCACCGTGCGCGCCTCTCCCTCGCCGGACGCGGCAATGGCGGCCTTGATGGCCATCATGCCGCACAGCTCGCCATGCGCACCCGCCTTGGGCGGCAGGGCCACGGCGGCCATGCCGGTGAGCTCCGCCAGCCAGTGCGCCACGCCGGCCATGACGTCGAGGGCGCCCTGCACGGTCGAGACCGGCTGCAGGGGATGCACGTCGGCGAAGCCCGGGAGCCGCGCCATCCGCTCGTTCAACCGCGGATTATGCTTCATCGTGCACGACCCCAGCGGGAAGAGGCCGGTATCGATGCCGTAGTTCTTCTGCGACAGCCGCACATAGTGGCGCATCGCCTCCGGCTCGGAGAGGCCGGGCAGGCCGATCTCGCCCTTGCGCTCCAGCCCGCCGAGCCGGGGTTCGAACGCCGCGGGCTCGTCGAGGTCGACGCCGGTGGTTTCGAGGCGGCCGATCTCGAACAGCAGCGGCTCCTCCTGCAGGAGAGCGCGGTTGCCGGTGAAGGTGGCGCCGCCCGTCTCGGCGGCGATGCCCACGGTGGGGCGACCCTGGCGGTTGAGCATCACAGCACCTCCCGGAGGCCCGCTGCCAGAGCGGCACGGTCCTCATCCGTATTGATCTCAGTGGACGCGACGAGCAGAAGGTCGTCGAGACCGGCGCCGGGCAGCAGCCGGGACACGGGGACGCCGGCCAGAATGCCGCGCGCGACGAGCTGCTCCACCACGGCCGCGGCGGGACGCTTCAGCCGCACCGTGAACTCGTTGAAGTAGCTCCGGTTCAGCATGTCGACGCCCGGGATCCCGGCCAGCAGATCGGCGAGCTTGACCGCGTGGGCGTGGTTGACCCGCGCAAGCCGGCGGAGCCCGGCCTCTCCCAGCAGAGACATGTGAATCGTGAAGGCCAGGCTGCACAATCCGGAGTTTGTGCAGATGTTCGACGTCGCCTTTTCCCGGCGGATGTGCTGCTCGCGGGTCGAGAGCGTCAGCACGAAGCCGCGCTGCCCGGCCGCGTCCACCGTCTCGCCGCACAGGCGGCCCGGCATCTGCCTGACATATTTCGCGCGAGTGGCGAACAATCCGACATAGGGTCCGCCGAAATTGAGGGAGTTTCCGATCGATTGGCCCTCGCCCACGACGATGTCGGCGCCCATCGCTCCGGGCGACTCGATCAGGCCGAGCGACACCGCCTCGGTGAACACGGCCACCAGAAGCGCACCCTTGGCGTGGCAGGCCTCGGCGATGGGCCGGAGGTCGCGCAGATTGCCGAACACGTCCGGCGACTGGACCACCACGCAGGACACGTCGTCGCCGATGGCCGCGACGAGATCCTCGGAAGCCATGACGTCGGCCGGCATGCGGGTCACTGCGTCGCCGGCCATGACGGACAGCGTCTCGACGACCTCGGCGTAGTGCGGATGCAGGCCGCCCGACAGCACGGCCCGGTTACGACTCGTGACGCGGTGGGCCATGAGGACGGCCTCGCCGCAACCCGTCGAGCCGTCATACATGGAGGCGTTGGCGACCTCCATGCCGGTCAGCGCCGCCACCTGCGTCTGGAACTCGAACAGGTACTGCAACGTGCCCTGCGCGATCTCGGGCTGGTAGGGCGTGTAGCTCGTCAGGAACTCGGAGCGCTGGATGAGGTGGTCAACCGTCGCCGGGACGTGGTGGCGATAGGCACCGGCTCCGACGAAGAAGGGCACCGACCCCGCGGAGACGTTGCGCCCCGCCATGCGGCCCAGCAGGCGCTCGACCTCGAGCTCGCCCTTGCGCCGCGGCAGATCAGGCAGGCCGGCGCGGCGCTTGTCGGCGGGCACGTCCGCGAAGAGGTCGTCGATGGAGCCGACGCCGATCCGCGCCAGCATCTCGGCGCGGTCGGCCTCGGAAAGGGGCAGATAACGCATGACAGTGGTTCCCTCCCTCGCTTCAGAGCGTGCCGACATAGTCGTTGTACTGGTCCTCGGTCATGAGCCCTGCGAGCTCCGAGGCATCGGCGATGCGCAGCCTGAGGAACCAGCCGCGCCCCTTGGGGTCCTCGTTGACCGTGGAGGGGGCGGATTCGAGGTCGGAGTTCACCTCCACCACCTCGCCGGAGACGGGAGCGTAGATCTCGCTCGCCGCCTTGACACTCTCGACGACGGCCGCTTCGGCGCCCTTGGCGAGGGCCTTGCCGAGGGCGGGAAGCTCCACGAACACGACGTCGCCGAGCTGGCCCTGGGCGTAGTCGGTGATGCCGACCGTGCCGGTGTCGCCGTCGACGCGGATGTATTCGTGGTCCTTGGTGTAGCGGGTCTCGGCCATGGCTTCCTTCCGGGGCTGGTTTCAGCGGGCGTAGTGGTTGGGGACGAAGGGCAGGGCGACGACCCGGGCGGGGAGCGCCTTGCCGCGGACCATGAGGTTGAGCTGCGTGCCGACCGCGGCGAGCGGTGTCTCGACATACCCCATCGCCACCGGGCCGTTGACGGTGGGGCCGAAGCCGCCAGAGGTGACGGTGCCGACGGGCCGGCCGTCAGGCGACTGGATCTCGGTGCCCTCGCGGGCGGGCTGGCGGCCCTCCGGGAGGAGGCCGGCGCGCAGCCGCGACGGACCATCCGCGAGTTCGGCGCGCACGCGCTCGAACCCTGGGAATCCCCCCTCCTCCCGCCGGCGCTTCTGCATCGACCACACCAGCGCGGCCTCCACCGGGGACGTCGTCGTGTCGATGTCGTGCCCGTAGAGGCAGAGCCCCGCCTCCAGCCGCAGCGAATCGCGGGCGCCGAGCCCGATGGGCTTCACCTCCGGCTCGCGCAGCAGGAGTTCGGCCAGGGCCGCGAGCCGCCGCACGTGGACGGAAATCTCGTAGCCATCCTCACCGGTGTAGCCGGAACGTGTGACGGCGCAGTCGATGCCGCCGATCGCGGCGCTGCGCGCGTCCATGAAGCGCATGGCGGCGAGGTCGGGAGCGTGGCGCGCGATGACCTCGGCGGCCTTGGGACCCTGCAGGGCGAGCAAGCCCCTGTGTGGCGCGCGCATGAGCCGGACGGAGGCGGGCAGCTTCGCCTCCAGATGGGCGAAATCGTCCTCCTTGCGGCCGGCATTGACGACGAGCATGAGGGCGCCGTCGTCGGCGGGATCCGGCGAACGGGTGACCATCAGGTCGTCGAGGATGCCGCCATCCTCGGCGAGGAACTGCGTGTAGCGCTGGCGGCCGGGAGCGAGGCCCATGATGTCGGCGGGGCACAGCGCCTCGAGGGCGCGGGCCGTCACCTCGTGGCTGGGGCCGACGAGGAAGCCCTGCCCCATGTGCGAGACGTCGAACAGGCCGGCATTCGAGCGCGTCCATTCGTGCTCGGCGATAATTCCGGTGGGGTACTGCACCGGCATCTCGTAGCCGGCGAAGGGCACCATGCGCGCGCCCAGGCTGCGATGCAGCGCGTCGAGCGGGGTCCTGAGGAGGGTCTGGGTGTCAGCCGGCGCGTCGCTGGACATAATGGATCCCGGTCAAGAGCAGCACGGCCGGACGACGGTCCGGCGCTGCCCCCTCTGTCCCGAGACCTGAGAGATTTCCCCGGGCCAAGGCCCAGGTTACCCCCGTCGGTGGGCACGTCCGCGCGAGCGGGTGCCGCTTTCCAGAGTGTCAGCTCGACGCGGTCCTTCGGCCTGAGCGTTTCCGGGGCGGTTGCGCCTTCGGCGCCGGCGACTGGTTCCCTGTCGGGTTCCCGCCGGACTCTTCCGCGTCGATCATTGACGCTTTTAGCTTTAAGGGAGTGCCCGGCCGCGGTCAATCAAGCGAAGCGCGACAAGGTGAAGAAGTTTTCCGCAGGCGACGCCTATTTTTTCAGCGCCGACGCGTCAGCCGCGTTTGCGCCGGGGCGTCGCGGCCGCCCCGCCATGCTCGTCGAAGCCGACCAGCAGGGTGAGTTCGGCACCCTCCTTGGGCACGACGATGTTGTCCTCGATGATAATGAACGGCGCGTTTGCCGCCACGCCCCCGGGGATGGCAACGCTCTGGCGCACGAGGCGCGAGACGAGCACTTTGTCGCCGCGCTTGGCGACGATGCGCACCGGCGCCGTGTAGGTCCCCGGCTTCCCGGCCGGCCCCAGCAAGGCGCGGCCCTCGACGCCGACCTTGATGACGATCTGGTCGCCGCTCGCCCGGCATTCGCGGGCCGTGTTGGTGATCGAGAGCTGCGAGCGCACCAATTCGGCCTCCGGCCCGCCCTGCCGCAGGGCAGCGGCGCCGTCGAGCACGTCGACCGCTGGACACTCGAGTTCTTCCTGCACCATCGGCGGCGCGGGCTCGGGCGGGGTGGCCTGCCCAAACTTGAAGTAGTTGGCGAGCGAGCTGCCCGTGGAGGGCGCGGCCGGTTCCGTGGCGGAGCCGGAGTCGCCGCCGAAGGTGGAGCAACCAGCAAGCGCCGCGGAAAGCAGGACGGCGAGGGCGAGGCCGGCGGGGCGGGCGATCGGGGCGCGGGTCAGGCTGGGCGACATCCATCCACTCCGGGAACGCGGCGCCGTAGGGCGCGGGCGAGGCTTTCTACATGAGGCCGCGACGGCATGCGAGAGCGGGGGCGGCTCAAGGCAGCTGGTCGAAGCCGGCGCCAAAGCCCTGCAGCGTGATCGGGATACCGATCCCCTCCTCCGGAGTCTGGAAGACGATGAAGGTCGCGCTCTGCCCGTTTCGCAGCTTCCCGATGAGTTCGTCGTCCATCACCACCTCTGCAATACAGCCCGTCGGCGTGCAGCGCACGAAGCCCGCACGGCCAACATCGGTCTGGTCGATCTTGAGGCCGAGGCCGGAGGGCAGCAGCACGCCGAGCGGCGCGATGACGCGCAGGAGGCGGCTCTTCTTGTCGGCAGTCTTCAGGGCCACGACGATGAGCGTGATGTCGGGCTTGTCCTCGGCCTGAACGCTCTGCACGAGGGCGCATTGATCCGCCTGGGCGCCCGCGGGCGTCTCGCAGCGCATCTGCCACTCGCCATAGGTGTTCTTCACCTGGCCTTGCGCCAAGGCGTCGTGAACCAGGAGGGGCCCTGCGCCGAGCGCGAGACCGATGCCGAGTGCCGCGCCCGCCACCCCGTGCAGCGCCCTGCCGCCAAACCATAGGCCCATCGGCCGATGCTCCTGATGCCGCTCCACCCCGACGTGCCGCGGCCACGGGGACACCGAGCCGGACTTTCCGTTCCGACCATGCCGCCGGTGCCCTGTCAAGGCGGGCGGGCCGGAGGACAGGCCACGCCCTGCAGACCGGCCGTGCGGCGGCGCGTCCGGGCAGGGCCTCGGGACACCTGTCCACGCGCTGACCCGGGAACTCTCGAGGTGCCCGCGTGGACTACACGCTGAGCGGGTTTCGGGAAGACAGACCAACTATCCCGTGCCGCGACGCGCCTTCCCGCAGAACCGGCACCTTTTCGGATTTCGCGCGCACACGCACGACGACACGCGAGCGCGCGTGTGCGAGGTGCCTATGAGGGAACCGGCGGCGGCCGAATCGGCTCAGGCCGCCGCCTCGCCGCGAAGGGCGGGGTCGTCCGGTTACCGTTTTGCCTCCTGGTCTTCGTTCGGGCCTTTCCTGGCTTGCGAAAACAGCGGACCTCCCGCGGCGAGGCCTCTCGCGCGGACATGACGCATGGTTTTGGCCCATTGGACACGTTGCACTCGCCGTGGCTTTGTGGTCTTTGCGCTCTGTCAAACTGGTCCGGGGGCACCGGGCCGGGGTGGCCCGCGCGCCAAGACGGCTCCCCCGGCCGGTGCGGCGCCCGGCAAGGGACGGCCGGGGGGCGGGGTCGAAGCCCCCGCGCGAGGCAGCAGGGAGTTCACCGGATCATGACACGTCACTGGCACCGCTCGGCGCTGGCTCTTCCCGCGCTGGCTGGGTCGGCGATGGCAGCGCTCATCCTCGGGGCCGCGCCGGCCGCCGCGGGCATGGGGCAGCCCTCGCCCTGGCAGATCGGGCTTCAGACCCCCGCCTCGCCCGTCGCGAGCGACGTGGCGTCCTTCCACACCATGCTGGTGTGGATCATCACGCTGATCTCCCTCTTCGTGCTGGCGCTGCTGGCCATCGTGATCTTCAGGTTCAACGAGCGGGCCAACCCGCAGGCCTCCCGCACCACGCACAATACGGGGCTCGAGGTCGCCTGGACCATCATCCCCGTGCTCATCCTGGTGGTGATCGCCATCCCCTCCTTCCGCATCCTGAAGGAGCAGGTGGTGATCCCGGCCGCGGACCTCACCATCAAGGTCTACGGCAACCAGTGGTACTGGAGCTACGAGTATCCGAAGGACCAGGGCGGCGGCTTCAAGTTCGACTCCAACATGCTCAGCCGCGAGGACGCGGCCAAGGCCAACCAGCCGGCGCTGCTGGCGGTCGACAACGAGGTGGTTGTGCCGATCGGCAAGACCGTCGCGCTGCAGGTCGTCGGCAACGACGTCATCCACTCCTTCTCCGTTCCCTCGCTCGCCTTCCGCATGGACGCGATCCCGGGCCGCCTGAACCAGACCTGGTTCCGGGCCGAGAAGGAAGGCATCTTTTACGGCCAGTGCTCGCGCCTGTGCGGGCAGAACCACGCCTTCATGCCCATCGCCATCCGCGTGGTGAGCGAGGAGGCCTACCAGGCCTGGCTGGGCGAGGCGAAGAAGAAGTTCGCCTCCACGGGCGAGGCCGTGAAGGTCGCAGCCGGCGAGCTTCCGGCCCGCTGACGCACATCCGAGAACGACGCGCGAAGAGAGACCCGGGACTCAGATCACATGGCATACGCGGCAACGGCAGACGCGCATTCCGACCATCCGACCGGCTGGCGCCGGTGGGTGCTGTCGACGAACCACAAGGACATCGGCACGATGTACCTGATCTTCGCGCTGTGCGCGGGCCTCATCGGAGGCGCGCTGTCCATCGCGATGCGCCTGGAGCTGCAAGAACCCGGGCTCCAGTTCTTCACGAACCCGCAGACCTACAACGTGTTCGTGACCGGCCACGGGCTGATCATGGTGTTCTTCGTGGTCATGCCGGCGCTGATCGGCGGCTACGGCAACTGGTTCGTGCCCATCATGATCGGAGCGCCCGACATGGCGTTT
>JAESFG010000561.1_pt1 | contig 16305 bp, 20 predicted proteins | sample 9269371 | NCBI WGS metagenome assembly JAESFG01 (sample SAMN14506227, study PRJNA617093) | algae metagenome | isolation source: Aetokthonos hydrillicola CCALA 1050 (B3-Florida) and co-occurring... | place: USA: South Carolina | collected 2013-01-01 | reverse complement strand
GCCATTTTCTCATGCAATAGCGATCATGCTGTGCCAGTTGCGTAAGTCCTGGCACATATTCTCTATCTTTCCTAGTTTACTTGAATATGTGACTCTCTCTAGCAAGTTTTGCGGTTCTAGTTTTTTTCAAAGTTGGGCTTCTTTGCCCATGGTGCTAATAACCGTCACTGTTATGGGAGTTGGAATATATCTGCCATTTTCTCCAATTGCAGCCAGTTTAGGGTTTATTCCTTTGCCAGGCGTTTATTTTCTCTGGTTAGCTTTAATCCTAACTTGCTATTGTGTACTGACTCAATTTGTGAAAACTTGGTTCATCAAGAAGTATGGATATACTTAAGGTCATCGGTGGTTGGAAGCTCTGAAGAAGTCAGGAGGCAGAGGGCAGAAGGTTTGCAATACAGTCTGGGCTTCTCCCAAGGGGAGACGCTTCGCGAACAGACCCACACTGATTGCAGGCTGCTGAATCAGAGATTTCAGTGGGGGGCAAGGGACTACCCCAGTTTAGTAGGCCAGAGGCTGACTCCCAAGCAATTAGCTTCAGGGGGTCAGGGGATGTGCTGGGTAATTCACATCGATCATTTAGTAGTGAATTAGCTGACAATAAACGCAGTCAGCATTATCAGGGCAACGAACAGGATAGCTCCTGCTCCCAACAAGATATAACGTTGCTGCTGTTTTGGTGAGGGATACTTTGCCCTGGACATATCTGGCTCAATTGCATAGCTATTGTTAATTCCCTCATCGTCTACTGTGTAGCCAGGGGTAAGAGGCATATCAGGCAATTTATTGCCATCCCGACGTGTATTGGCTTGGACTTCAGCCGGGATTAGCTCACTGCCATCACTAGGAGGATGTTCATCTAGATTGAGGGTTGTCCCTTCTTTATTGGTGTAGCGCATAGGTGTATGCCCTCGGTTAGATTCTTATACATATATTATAAGCTATTTAAACAACTATTTGCTGGGTAAAATAGCAGTCAATAGTTATAAATTATCCATGACTTTTGATTACGCTCTAAAAAAACCGCGAGGAAACTCACCTTTGGAGGCATGGGAGGGAATCGATGCCTCACTGTTTCGAGAAAAGGACATAGATACAAACCCTAAACACTTATAAAATTTTACGGTAAGCTATGGTTAGGATATGAAAATTTTATTTTTATTTTGGTTCCCCTGAAATAGTTGGCTAAATTATGGTTTACAAATAACGAAAGAACCTTATTAATTCAATGTTAATTATATGCTGTTTGATAAATTACCCTTAAGTTAATATAGATTAAAGGAGGAATCAACTGTCCTAAATTCAGGAGACGCAGAGCGCTTTTTTGTTAAATAATCTTTATTGTGTTATACTTTGAGCTCAGTACAAATACACTTCCAGTATTTAATTCTAAAATGTTAAATAGGCATTACGAGCAGGGTTTACAAAAAGTTGTTGAAGGCTTAACTAGCAAAATGCAACGAGATACTTTAATTAAAGAAACAACGAGTAAACTCCGAAAATTGCTAGAGGTAGATCGGGTGGTGTTGTATTATTTCTATAATGAGTGGGAGGGGCAGGTAACTTTTGAATCTTTGAATTCTAAGGAATTATCAATTCTTGGTTCAACAGGACCAGATGGTTGTTTTAACAATGAGTATGCCGCTCTATATTTAGCTGGACGGGTAAGGGCGATCGCTGACATCAAATCAGAACCCATCGAGAGTTGTCACCGAGATTTTCTTTCCAGTATGCAGGTTCGTGCTAACTTAGTTGTACCAGTTTTAATTCCTAGAGGATTATGGGGCTTGTTCGCTGCTCATCAGTGTCAATCAACTCGCCATTGGTCACAGTCTGATATTGAACTGATGCAAGAAGGGGCAAAAACCCTAGCAACAGCTCCTTGTGTTCTGGAAAGTTGACTACACTGATGCGCCACCGAGGGAATCGGCTATAAGCAAACAACCTTAAAGCGGGGGATTCAACACCATAGATTAGTGATTCTAGAGAGACTTAACGGAAAAGTCAGAGACAGATTCGGCTTCAAGTTTTGCTCTACCATTACCATGATGTGCTAAAGCGGCCATTCCCTGTTCTTGCGCACGCATCTCGTGAGGAGAAATTTCTGGGTTCTTAAAATAGACAGAACTCAGCAAGATATTGAGAACTCCACTTTCTTCAGCCTGACGAACGGCGCGATGCGTGATCAGTTCACCCACATTCAGAATCACTTTGTCTTCAGGGTCAAGAATAACTCGGATAACTGGGCGACCTAGTGCTTGTTCAATCCGTTGCCTGTTGATTGCCCGCGTACTTTGTCCTCGTATTTCTTGTGCCTTTTTTTGGAAAGTTTGCCAGAAGGTGTTGAGATTCTCTTGGGCGATGTGTGAGTGCTCACGCATCTGAACTTTTGTTTCTAACCATGTGTTGCTGGCAGTAGAATGGACAGCGGTTGCCAGAGTCAAACCGACAGCATTTAGCAATTGTGCCTCCTTACTATAAGTCTGGGCACGATCAAGAATGGATTGTGTCACTATTTGCCCAGATGCTGCAATAATCGAGCCATCTTCAGCACGTACTGTTTGTAGAATTCTGTGCCCTATTGCTTGCTGGCTCGCTGCGTGTGCTGCGAGTACATCAACTGAACTACGGAAGTTAGTCACACTACCCTGAGCTGCATTCTGAATTCGATTTTTAGTAGATTCTATTACTGGTTGAAGATTACGCTTAATGTTTGCACTCAGGCTACTACCAGGATCAACCAAATTGTTCTTCACTGAGGTAAGCGCATCTCGATTCAGGTTTTGAAGTTTGCTGCTAGTCGCATCAGTTGCGGCTTGCAGTTGCTGTGTTGCATTCTGACTTGCTTCCTTAATCCCAAGGTTCACGCTTTCTACTGAGCTTTGGAATTTATCTTCGGTGGCTTGGATGGCTCCTCGAATACCACCGATTTGTGCTTCCATCATCTGAGCAGTTTCTGGAGGCACAAAAGCAACATCATAACCAATGTTGAGTGTTTCGGGAGCAGGAACAAAAGATCGCCCCGAGTAAGCATCAGCAAATACACCTCCAGAGACTTCGTATCCTTCTACTAGACCACTATGCTCATCGAAGAACAAATCGACCAGTCTACCGAGATCAAGTCCTTCAGTAGTTAGGATTTTTGTTCCTAGAAGCACATTATTTTGAGACAAGATCTCTTGAATTGCAGGAATAGTACGTGATGCGACCACAGATTTATTCGAGTGAACCACGATTGCATCTAACCCAATTGCTTGCACGTCTTGCAACGCAATCACTTTTGCGTCCCGAAATAGTTTTTTTTCTTCAACTAGGAAACCTAAAACTTGATTACGTTTGTGATCAAAAATCAAATCTCTAATTCGCTCAATTTTCTTACCTGTGTTGTAAGTAACAACAACTTTACCGATGACATCATTACCTTTACGCATTTTATTACTTGTAAGTGCCTTATTGATGAGTTTGCTCAATACTTTGTTCATTGGTTGGATAACTTTGAAGCTCAAAGTTGCGTCTGTCTCGATCAAAACCGGGAACAATATGAATTACACCAAAGTACTCAAGGAGGACACCGGCTATGGCGACAAAGGTGATGAAAACAGTGATGTTTTCTCCAGTATGAGAACGCTTTCCTACAAGCCTAGGCATTTCGTTACCTCTTAATTTCTTTTTATAGAAAGTAAATATGTTTGGAAAATGATTCTTATGAATCTTATCTAACTGTTGATTCAAACAAGGATTTTTTCATCTATCTTTGTATCCATATTTTGAAAAATAAATACTGTTAATCTTCTCAAAACAACTATAATTAATCTCTTAATCAGATTTTTGAGTGTTCACTTTCCCTTTAAGGAGTACCAATTTTCTAGATACCACCACACCATTTGCAACACGACACGATTTTCAAGAATAAGTTATAATTAATTTAGAAGAAAAATCTCAATGAGATAGCTCCAATTCTACATGATTCAGCATGAATTTTGACTTCCAAATTCTTGATTAAATAAATTGTAGATTTAACGACAAATTAGCGCCATTATATGGAATAAAAGATAGGTGTGTCAGTACAAAGGAAATAACAAAATGCGAGCTTTATTCAAAAAAACGAATCAATTACTGAGTCACACTATAATTGATAAAAACCCAGAAAATATAACTACATATACCTGGCCGTCTATGTGGAGTCGGCATAATTGCCCTTGCTGCTCATACGTTTTACTCCGTCATGTGCGTTTAAGCGGTATTTACTGGCGTTGTAGCCATTGCTATCAAGAAATGCCAGTTTTAGATATGTCTAAGTACATAACTACATCCATATACAATCTAGCAAATTAGCCAGAAAATTAATGCTCGACTTTAACACCTTAACTGAATTCTCAAGCACTTACTGTATTGGGATTTGTGCCTTTTTAATTCCAGCCAACCTAGTCGCTACCGCATCAACAATAATTTTTACACTGTTGGGTCGTCCGACTATTACAATCTGGCAGACGGCTGGAATTGCTAGTGTCTTTGCTTTGTTGATGATACTGCACGTATTCGCTTGGTTTACGGTGGGAGTCGTTATGGCTCCCACATACATTTTATTGGCGTTAGGAAGCATTTGTCTGTTAGCTAATTTAGGAGTAGTTCTTTCAAACAAACGCCTTATAAACACGTATAACTAATGACTTGACTTGCTGTATCTTTAGAATGTTTTAGTAGAACCTATACAAACTATACGTTTTAAAAGATTTCTCGAACATGATTTCTAACAGCGAGGTGTCATGCTGAAACTTGTTAGCAGATTACACACTCACTAGGTGAAATTAAATGGCTGATATTGTTGATACTGCTGTTCAAGCTGGTTCTTTCAGTACGCTAGTGGCTGCGGTCAAGGCTGCTGGTTTAGTGGATACTCTTAAAGCAAAGGGTCCTTTCACCCTTTTCGCTCCTAACGATGAAGCGTTTGCTAAGCTCCCCAAAGGTACAGTAGACGCACTGCTTAAGGACATTCCAAAGCTCAAAAAAATCCTGACCTATCATGTTGTTTCCGGCAAAGTGTTGGCGGCTGACGTGGTTAAACTAAAGTCAGCTAAAACGGTTGAAGGTGAAGATGTAAAAATTGACGCTTCTCATGGTGTCAAGATAAATGACGCCACAGTTACAACACCAGATGTTGCTGCTGATAATGGTGTTATCCACATCATCGACACAGTGTTGATCCCTGCATAACCAAACGTAAGAATAGCCCTGGCTATCCGTGGGACAGTTACTATAGGTAGTTTCTGCCCCACGGCAGTTTTTCAGGTTTGATTCTTTCTCAATAAAAAACCTGTATTAACGCCATACAGAAAAAGGATAATAACCCATGCTTCCAACACTTAAACGTCAAGACTTTGAATTGACTATGGAACAACAGTTTAGGCTGGTACGTTATACCCAGCAAGTTGAGGAAATTCCCCCAGAAAAGTTACGGGCAATCCTGTTGGAAATTCTCCGTCAATTGATGATTAAAAATAATTTGCTCCGAGCGTTAGTGAGAAAGCCATAAGCAATTGCAAATGTGGGTGTGGTAGAGCAGGACTTACCAAAGAAAACTCACAATGTTCCCTGATATAGCTGGTTCAAACTGCAGATATTTTAACCCTTTCAAATAGATTTAATTTCAGGAGTTTGTTAATGAGTATTATTACGAAGATGATTCTGAATGCAGATGCCGAGATTAGGTATCTCACCCCTGGAGAACTAGACCAGATCAATATGTTTGTCAAAAGCAGTGAGCGTCGTCTAAGCCTTGTGCAAACTTTAACCGGGAGCCATGATCGCATTGTTAAACAAGCTGCAAACGAACTGTTCCAAACACGTCCAAAACTTGTTTCTCCAGGTGGCAATGCTTACGGCAAAGAGATGACTGCTACCTGCCTGCGGGATATGGATTACTACCTGCGGTTGATCACTTATAGTGTTGTGGCTGGAGATACTACACCAATCGAAGAGATCGGAATCATTGGTGTTCGCCAAATGTACAGATCCCTCGGCACCCCAATTGAATCCGTTGCCGAAAGTGTCCGTGCCATGAAGAACATTGTTAGCACGATGTTGTCCGCAGAAGATTCTAGCGAAGTGGGCGGTTACTTTGACTACCTAATTAGTGCTCTCCAATAAGTAGACAGTTTGCAACTCGATTAATCAATTAAATCTAGGACTTACGCACTATACAAATCGAAAATCATGTGTATTAGGTTATTTCAGACTTGTAGAGGCGCTCATGCTTCCGCCCCTAAGATGGACTTCATAGCTGATTTATATGACACCTCATTCACCTGTTTGGACACTATCGGCTGAGCAAGTTTACGAAACTCTGTCAACTTCAGCACAGGGACTGTCAGAGGCAGAAACAGCACTTAGAATCAAACATTACGGGTTTAATGAACTGCCCGAACCAGCCCGAAGATCCCTATTACTGCGCTTCACCGATCAGTTAACCCATTTCATGGCACTCTTGCTCTGGGTTGCAGGTACGCTGGCTTTTATCTCAGGTACACCTGAACTCGGCTGGGCAATCTGGGCAGTGATCTGGATTAATGCTGGTTTCAGTTTTTGGCAAGAATTCCAGGCAGAACAAGCGTTAGCAGCACTTAATAAAATGTTGCCAGCCCAAGCTAAAGTGTTTCGAGATGGGACGTTATGTGAGATTTCCGTCAGGGAGATAGTTCCAGGAGACGTCATGCAATTGGAAGAGGGCGATCGCATCTGTGCCGATGCTAGACTAGTTTCAGCCCAATCTTGTTATATCGATGTCTCAGTACTGACTGGAGAATCGCTTCCGGTTGCCCGATCTGCGGAACCTGTCGTCACTGAAAAGATGCGTGCCTCTGAAGCAAGTAATCTCGTTTTTGCTGGTTCTACCGTTTCGGCAGGGCGTGGATTAGCTGTCGTGTATGCTACAGGTACTCAGACCGAGTTTGGTCAGGTTGCCCACCTAACTGCAACAGTGAAGCGAGAACCTAGCACCCTGGAAGTTCAAATCAACCGGGTGGTGCATGTTATTACGGCGATCGCTCTCGGCATGGGTATTTTGGTCTTCCTACTGACTAACCTTTTGGTGGGGATGGGAGCCAAGGAAAGCTTCATTTTTGCGATCGGGATTATTGTTGCGTTTGTCCCAGAAGGACTGCTCCCAACGGTTACTCTTGCTCTAGCAATTGGCGTAAAACGCATGGCAAAACATAATGCTTTGGTGCGTCGTCTCTCGGCAGTAGAGACACTGAGTGCAACAACAGTCATCTGTACGGACAAAACAGGGACACTGACCAAGAATGAGATGACGGTTCGGCGACTGTGGATTCCTACAACTGAGATTAAAGTCACAGGAGTAGGGTACGAGCCTACTGGAGAGGTACAAATTCCTTCTGGGTGTATGGAATCACACGTAAACCTGCTGTTGGTGGGTTCGGCTCTGTGTTGCAATGCCCGCCTGAAGCATCCAGCCGGTTCTAGTCAATGGCAGGAGATTGGCGATCCCACTGAAGCTGCTCTCCTGGTAGTTGCCCTAAAAAAGGGACTGAATCTTGAAGAACTACAGCGTCAACTTAAGAGAATTCAGGAAGTTCCGTTTGATTCGCGCCGACGGATGATGAGTGTCCTTCTACAAAGAAGTTCGGATGATTTGGATTTAGGGTTTGAGTTAGAAGGGCAATCGTCCCAGATCAAAACGCTAACGGCTCCCTATATAATTTTTACAAAGGGATCGCCATTGGACGTGCTGCAACACTGTCAACAAATTCTCAGAGATGGGCGTATAGAAGAATTATCAGAAGCAGAAAGGGCAGAGGTGACTGCTGCTAATGATGGATTTGCAAGGAGAGGTTATCGAGTTCTGGGAATTGCCACCCAGCAGAAAGAGGAGCAAGAGGCAAAAGGTGCGCAGGAATTGGAGCAAAATCTGATCTTTGTTGGCTTGGTGGCAATGATTGATCCGCCAAGAGAAGAGGTTGCAGAGGCGATCGCTCAATGCCATCAAGCAGGTATCCAGGTGACGATGGTGACAGGGGATTATGGACTAACAGCAGAAGCGATCGCCAAGCAAATTGGTTTAGTAGATGGTAAAGCCAGGGTTGTTACCGGCGAAGAAATGGGACATCTATCGGATGCCCAGTTGCGTCAGATCTTGCAGCAAAAATCCGGGCTAGTCTTTGCTCGTGTGATGCCTGAACAGAAATTAAGACTGGTTCAAGCGTATATCGGAATGGGTCATATTGTAGCTGTGACAGGTGATGGAGTCAATGATGCTCCAGCCTTAAGATCTGCTAATATCGGTATTGCGATGGGTATGAGCGGCACAGACGTGGCGCGGGAAGCGGCTGATATCGTGCTGATTGATGATAACTTCGCCACCATCGTCATGGCGATCGAGCAGGGACGATCTGTATATCAGAATATTCGTAAGTTTATCACCTACATTTTGTCATCCAACATGGCAGAGTTTATCCCCTTTCTGGCGATGGTCTTTTTAAAGATTCCTCCAGCTTTGGTAATTCTGCAAATTCTGGCGATCGATCTAGGCACAGATATGGTTCCCGCCCTAGCGTTGGGTGCAGAAGAACCGGAAGCAGGCATCTTGCTTCAACCACCCCGCAAGAAGTCGAAACCCTTACTGGATATGTCTTTACTCTTGCGTGCCTATTGCTTTTTAGGGTTGCTGGAAGGATTGGCGGGAATGACAGGTTTTCTGCTGGTTTGGTGGGCAAATGGCTACGGGATTACTGAGTTGCAAGCGATCAATTTGCCTATTCTTGCACACTCGGCGAATGCTACCCAGATGGCAATTTATCATCAAGCAACAACTGTTACGCTGGCGGCGATCGTTGCTTGTCAGGATGGTAATGTTTTCGCCTGCCGAAGTGAGCGCATGTCGATTTTTCGCTTAGGCTTTTTTAGCAACCCCTTGATTTGGTTAGGCATTGCTGTTGAGTGGGTACTTATACTATCTATTATTTATGTCCCATCCTTACAAAAAATTTTTGGGAGCGCACCCCTATCTCTCGTGCAATGGTCGTTGCTAATCCTCTGCCCACCACTAATACTGATGGCTGATGAAGTAAGAAAGCAAATTATTCACAGATAGGCGATAGCGAACGCGAGCGTTATGGACTGATCACCTTAAATATTCAGCTTGTTTTTCAAGATTTAAAAAAGTTAAATATGGAAATCTTCAAGGAATAATTTGTACTCACACTTTAGCAGATGATCACGGTTTTGGTTTAAAAAAGTGTTGAACAACTTAAACAGAATATTAATTACTATTTACTATATAGAGAAATTTTAAATCTTTTGTGAGTTATAATATATATAGAAACAGCGATAACGCTACACGTTGAGAGGCAACCAATATGGATGCCAATGAAGTTTTAAGACGATATGCAGCCGGAGAAAGAAATTTTAGAAAGGTAGATTGGCGAGGGATAAGTTTAGTTAAAGCAAATTTGAGTGGGGTAGATTTGACTGGGGCGCATTTGAGCAACGCAGATTTGAGCTACTCAGATCTCAGCGGGGCTAATCTGAACTGGGCTGGACTCAAAGGGGCTAATTTCAAGGGGGCTAATCTGAGGGATGCAAAAATGCCCGATGGCAAAATGCATAATGATCTCTTAGAATCTGCAAATTACTTTGCATAATACCTGATAATAAATCCGCCGTTGATGAGCGGTGCCGTTAATCTAAAGGCACCGCTTATTGCTAGATAATACACAGCAATACTTGCTTTAAAGATAAAGGCTAAACCAAATACAAACAAGCTACTTTACACGTATTTGAGCTACAGCAATTTCAGTATAGATTACGCTTAAATACTAACAATTACTTTTCATGTCCTAGTTAACCAAATCAACCAAGAAATGAAACAGCACCTTGTTATCCTGTAGGAGAAAAGATGCTAAATTATTGCCCTCTACCAGTTCACTCCTTTATGGAATGAATTACCCAGAATCTTTAGCATTAGTTCCATATGCAATCTCTATCGGAGTGGCTATGTACCCAAGGAATAGATTTCCTACTAATCTTTCATCCCTCCAAGGGCTGCAAGTACTAGTTGTAGATAGTAGTGTCGATTGCTGCAATTTAATTACAGTGTTGCTGCAATCCTATGGTGTTGAAGTGCAACAAGCGTTTTCATGTAAGCAAGCTCTGGAAATATTTGGGCAATGGCAACCTGATGTCCTTGTGAGTGAAATTGCCTTGCCGCTTGAGGATGGTTATACCCTGATTCAACAAGTGAGAACCACAAGGGGAGAACGAGGGAAAACGGTACTAGCCATTGCTGTGACAGGGTATGACAATGAAAAGATGCTTCAATCCGCTCTGGATGCTGGATTTGACCTGTGGTTCACTAAACCCTTTGATTTTGATGAGTTCCTTGCTGTGCTTAACTGCTTAGGGATTTGTCAACAGTCCTCATATGCGATCGCTCAAGGGATTTTGGGTGAGGTGTCTAGATATCGGGGACTAAGTCCTGAAAAGCAGTTATATCGGGCATTTTCAAGCAAGCATCACCATGTTTCAATGGTTTGAAAAACTATCAACAAATCAATGTAATTTCGTTCTGGAGATTAAAAAAAATGTCTTTTACTATCGAGTCTGCACGCTTAATTTTTCCTAACACTAAAGTTGCTAATGCGGTTCCAGCTACGGTTGAATCATTCAATCAACTCAGTGCCGAGGATCAGTTGGCTTTACTTTGGTTTGCCTATACCGAGATGGGAGTTACAATCACTCCCGCTGCTATGCAGGTAGTCAACATAGTTTTCGCAGAAAAAACCCTGACTCAAATCAAGCAGATGTCTGCTCATGAGCAAACGCAAGTTATGTGCGATCTGGTTAACCATACTGATACGGAGATCTGCCGGACATATTCATCTTTCGGCACGAATGTCAAATTGGGCTTTTGGTATCAGTTAGGCGAGTGGATGAAACAAGGAATCGTTGCTCCCATTCCAGAAGGTTATAAACTTTCTACCCAGGCATCAGATGTGCTCGAAGCTATCCGTCTAATTGAAGGCGGTCAGCAACTCAGCATATTACAGGATATTGTCGTCAACATGGGGTATGCCTATGCCCCAACGGTTGGCACTCAAAAAGTCAAAAAGCCTGTGGTTCCACCTAAAGATCCTGCACCCCGAGCTAAGGTCAGCATTGAGGGCATCGACAACTTTACAGTCCTAAGCTATATGGAGAATATGAATGCCTTTGACTTCAAGGCTACTGTGGCTTTATTTACTGAAGACGGTGCGTTGCAACCCCCTTTCCAAGAACCAATTGTTGGTCATGAGTCTATCCTTGCCTATATGCGTGAAGAATGCTATGGACTCAAGCTAATTCCTGAGCGGGGGGTATCTGAGCCAGCACAAGGAGAGTTCACTCAGATTAAAGTGACTGGCAAAGTGCAAACTCCCTGGTTTGCTGACAGTGTTAGTATAAATTTAGCATGGCGTTTTTTGCTCAATCCCCAAGGCAAGATTTTCTTTGTGGCGATCGACATGCTGGCATCTCCCCAAGAACTACTAAAACTAGGCGTTGTAAGCTAGAAGAGTTTGAAAGTGATGAACTTTGCGTTTTAACCCTGAGCGATGCTCCGGTTAATGGATTCGATCAGTAATGCTGCAAATACTATTTATTGGGACAGCAACTACCTATAGTTGTTGTCCCGTAACTTGTTAGATGTAGTTTATACACAGTAGTATATAGAAAATTTACAGCATTATTTATTTTACTTTGCAATAAATGTTGCAATTTTGTTACAAAAGTGTTAAGTTTAGTGTACATGAGATCAAAAAAACCAAAAGTAGAGCTTATAGAAAGCGGTTTAGTAATTGAAGAATTCGGTAGGCTGAACGACTACGCCATCGAACCCGAAGAGTACGTGATGGATGAGCCTCAGTTTAGTTTTACTAAGTGATTGGAGAATCATTATGTCCAAATTCCAAAAAAGCAACAAAGAAGCCAAAAAAGCCAAAAAGCAATCTGACGGTACTAATAAGCAAAAGAAAGACCCTAACAGACGTGATGGATTTGTAACACGTATTAGTAAAGAGTTCAATAACTAATACAACATCAAATTGACAGTTTTCAAAGTAATGGAGTTAGAGAAAGCACCATGGAAGATATCGAATTAACTTTAGAGCAAGAATTTAACCTCAGAAATTTTACAGATCAAGTGCGACAAATGTCCCGCGAACAAGCTCAAGAGTTCTTAATCTTGCAGCATAAGCACATGATGATTCGGGAAACGACGTATCGAGAGCTTCTCAAACAAGAGTGGAAATTAGGTCTGGACTTTGCCCCACTGTAAAACCAGTGAGATAATCCTTACTTTGTGCAATTAAAAAAAAACTTGGAATATTAACCATGTCAGCTAACACAAACATCACCTCCTCAATGAAAGATAAGCGTAATGCTTGGATCTGGGGATTTACACCTCAAACTGAACTTTGGAACGGTCGTTTTGCGATGATTGGCTTCATATCTGCCGTCGTGATTGAAATAGTTTCTGGACAAGGTTTGCTTCACTTCTGGAGTATTTTGTAAGTCAATGCCGATTAAAACAGAACAACCAACTCCTAACCCTTCTCGCCGGTTTGGTAGCATCTTTCTGGCGCTGGGGGCTTTATTCCTAATCGCAAATTTTATATTGCCTTTTGTCTTAGGTCCTCAGATTCCCGGTGTTCCCTATAGCCTGTTCATTCATCAGGTTGAAGCAGGGGAAGTTGCACGGGTGCAAGTTGGTCAAAACGAGATTCAATTTCAATTGAAAACGGTCAACGACCAAGCGGGATCTGTATTCTCTACTACACCCATTTTTGATTTGGGATTGCCCAAGTTGTTAGAACAAAAGGGCGTTGAATTCGCCGCAGCACCTCCGCCCAAGAATGGATGGTTTACCAGTCTTTTGGGCTGGGTGGTTCCGCCGCTAATTTTTGTCGCAATCTGGCAGTTTTTTGTTAGACGAGGTGGTGGTGGACCCCAAGGTGTTCTCTCTATTGGTAAGAGTAAAGCCAAAGTATATGTAGAGGGGGAAGCTGCCAAAACGACCTTTGCAGATGTGGCTGGTGTAGAGGAAGCCAAGACTGAATTGGTCGAGATTGTGGATTTTCTCAAGACTCCAGGACGCTACACCCAGATTGGGGCGCGGATTCCTAAGGGAGTGCTCTTGGTCGGTCCTCCAGGTACTGGTAAAACGTTGCTGGCTAAAGCAGTGGCTGGGGAGGCAGGCGTGCCGTTCTTCAGTATCTCTGGCTCTGAGTTTGTAGAACTTTTTGTTGGTGTGGGTTCTTCACGAGTCCGCGATCTGTTTGAGCAGGCAAAGAAACAGGCTCCTTGCATTGTATTCATTGATGAACTGGATGCGATCGGCAAATCTCGCAGCAGTGGTGGGTTCTACGGTGGCAATGATGAGCGGGAACAGACACTTAACCAGTTGCTAGCAGAAATGGATGGGTTTTCACCAGAACAAGCAACAGTAATTGTACTAGCTGCCACAAACCGCCCTGAAGTATTAGATCCTGCTTTGTTGCGTCCTGGTCGATTTGACCGTCAAGTATTAGTTGATCGCCCTGAACTGTCGGGGCGAGAAGCAATTCTCAAAATCCACGCTCGGAAAGTAAAGCTGGGTGAGGACGTGAATCTTAAGGCGATCGCGACTCGCACCCCCGGTTTTGCAGGTGCAGATCTGGCAAACTTGGTAAATGAAGCGGCTCTGTTGGCAGCCCGCAATCAACGCTCTTACGTTGCTCAGGAAGACTTTGCTGAAGCAATCGAGCGGGTGGTGGCTGGTCTGGAAAACAAAAGTCGTGTCCTCAACGATAAAGAAAAGAAAATTGTTGCTTACCACGAAGTCGGTCATGCCTTAGTCGGTTCTCTGATGACTGGGACTGGTCGAGTCGAGAAAATTTCTATCGTCCCTCGGGGTATGGCAGCACTGGGTTACACACTGCAACTGCCAACAGAAGATCGGTTCCTCATGGACGAAGCCGAACTTCGAGGTCAGATCGCCACCTTGCTTGGTGGACGCTCAGCAGAAGAAATTGTGTTTAACAGTATAACTACTGGTGCAGCCAATGATTTGCAGCGAGCGACGGATCTGGCAGAGCGGATGGTCACTACCTACGGGATGAGCAAAATCTTAGGACCACTAGCTTATCAGCAGGGACAGCAAGCCATGTTTTTGGGCAATGGTGCGCCTAATGCCCGGAGGGTAGCAAGTGAAGAAACGGCACAGGCAATTGATCGTGAGGTGAAAGAAATTGTGGAAACCGCTCATCAGCAAGCTTTGGATACACTTATGCGTAACCGAGACTTACTGGAGGCGATCGCCACTCAACTCTTAGAGACAGAAGTGATCGAGGGTGAGAAACTACACAGTTTGCTCTCACAGGTTCAATCTGCAAACAATTGATCAATACATATGAACAGTAGGGGCACGATAATCCGCGTGCCCCTACCTGTACGGCATCCAAACGAGAAACGCTATAGGTCATAAATTTTGCTCACTTTTAACTACTTCTCTCCCTTGAGATGGTTAAAACAACAGAAAAATTGGGTTACATTTGAAAGATATCTTTGGTTAGTGTAAGTATTAAATATGCTAATCGAGCCTAACCTCTACGCAATTACGGCATGAACAAACCAATCCTGGAAAAAATTGGTACTAAATCTGAGTCTGGGACTAATACACCGTGGTACGTGGCGGTGCATCCCCACCCTCTACTTAAAAAAAAATACTCGTACTCGATTGCCATCAATCACGTCTTAGAGCGTAACCCAGCTCCCATTGCTGACTTTGACTCGTGCCTGTTTGGGTGCTACGGCACACCAGAGCAAGCCATAGATGCTGGAGTAGAGCAAGTGGAAAGTGACTCACTTTAAACAAATAGGGGTTATGTAGGAGCTAACTGTTTGACTTTTTCTTCCATTGACGACATCAGCGATTGAAATGGCTGAATAAATTTGTCAATTCCTTCGTCTAAAACAAGAGACATCACTTCGTCCAAATTAATATTGATTTCTGGGTCTTTTAAATTGTCAATTAAGTGATGGGCTTCTTCTAGCCCAGTCTCAAGCCGATTAGCAATATCACAATGATCAGCACATGCTTCTATTGTCGCTGGAGGTAAGGTATTAACAGTATCCGGTCCCACTAACTCGTTCACATACATGACATCATTGTATGCTGGGTCTTTAGTGCTGGTACTTGCCCACAACAGTCGCTGTGGTTTTGCGCCTTTTTCTGCCAAGGCTTTCCAACGTTCATGGTGAATAATTTCTTTGTATTTTTGGTAAGCAATTTTTGCATTGGCGATCGCTACTTTACCTTTGACAGCAGTTAACTTCGCCTTTATAGATAAGTCGTCAGAACCAATTGTCTTAATTCTCTGTTCAATCAGTTTGTCAACTTGAGTGTCAATCCTGCTAAGAAAGAAACTAGCGACAGATGCTATTTTAGCAATATCTTGACCCTTGTTTACACGAGTTTCTAGACCTCGAATATATGCCCAAGCTGCCTCTTCGTAACTCTTCACAGAAAATAGTAGAGTAACGTTGACATTAATGCCTTCACTAATCACCTGTTCTACTGCTGCTGAGCCACTGAGAGTAGCGGGAATTTTAATCATTACATTTTCCCGCTCAATTTCGTGATAATAGCGCCGCGCTTCATCAATTGTAGCTTCTGTATCATTTGCGATAGTCGGGGGAACTTCGATACTTATATATCCATCTAATCCACCTGAAGCTTCGTAGATAGGGCGGAAAATATCACACGCATTGCGGATATCTTCAAAAATCAGGGATTCGTAAATCTTGTTTACAGGTAATCCTGCACGGATTCCGGCTTCAATATCTGCATCGTACAGTACATTTCTGGCGATCGCCTTTTCAAAAATAGCGGGGTTAGAAGTAATCCCGCGTATACCCCGACTCGTAATCATGCGTTCAAGTTCACCAGACTGAATCAAATCGCGGGTCAAATTATCCATCCAGATACTTTGACCGTAATCTTTAATTGTTAACAATGGATTGCTTGCCATATTTTACCACCAAATACGATTTCCGTTATCATCTACCCGCGCTTGCCGAATTACATCAGAGATTTCTTCTGCGTCTTTCACATGATGGAGTGCTTTTTTTTCACCGTTTGGGTATTCACTGGAGTTTGGACTAAAAGCTCAGACAGAAGCAAAGCACGGATAGAAGAAAAGATAAAAAATAGACATTAGTACTGAGGCGCGGATTGATTGTTAGAGAGGAAAGCAGTCAGAAGTTACACTGACT